>Ga0209415_10015900_pt1 | contig 12153 bp, 13 predicted proteins | sample PeaSoiSIISIP2007_FD_187696 | JGI IMG/M metagenome (GOLD analysis project Ga0209415, IMG submission 187696) | Peat soil microbial communities from Weissenstadt, Germany - SII-SIP-2007 (SPAdes) (version 2) | ecosystem: Environmental > Terrestrial > Soil > Wetlands > Peat | place: Germany... | reverse complement strand
TGGTGGTCAGCGGGGGACTTGAACCCTCGACCTCGCGGATGTGAACCGCGCGCTCTAACCAACTGAGCTAGCTGACCCGGAGAACTCCGAAGTCTATCGCTACTCCTCGGCCTGGGCGAGGTACGCGGCCTCGTCGAGCAGGTCGGTCTCCCCCTCCACCACATCGCCGAGGCGGAGCAGCCAGCCGTCCTCGTAGGGCGATGTGTTGACCCTCTCGGGGGTCTCGGCCAGGCTCTGGTTGACCTCGGTGACCGTGCCCGTCACCGGCGCATAGAGGTCGCTGGCCGCCTTCACCGACTCGATGGCCCCGAAGCGCGCGCCGGCGGTCAGCTTCGCGCCGACCGAGGGCAGGTCCAGGAAGATCACGTCGCCGAGCTGCGCCTGAGCGTGGTCGGAGATCCCGACGGTGGCGGTGTCGCCGTCACGGCGCACCCACTCATGGGTGGGGGTGAAGCGGTAACCGGAGAGGTCGGGCATGGTCGGGCTCCTCCAAGCAGGTCACTGGCGGTGGTGGTGCCCACCGTGGAACGGGAGCGGAACGCGGCGCGCCGGTACCGCCTCACCGCGGATGTCGACGCTGAGGCCGGCCACGGCGAGGGCGGGCGCGACGTACGCGGTCGCGATGCCGTGGCCCAGGCTGAAGCTGAAGCCTCCGCTGGTCACCTCCCCGGCGCGGGTGTCACCGGCGAGCACCGCCATCCCGTGCCGGGGGATCTGGCGGGGGCCGAGGGCCAGCCCCACGAACCGCCGCGGGGGATTGTCCGGATCGAGCTCGCGGAGCCGCGAGGCGCCGATGAAGTCGCCCTTGCCCAGCTTCACGGTCCAGGCCAGGCCGCAGCTGAAGGGGTCGACGGTCTCGTCCATGTCCTGGCCGTAGAGCCGGAGGCCGGCCTCTAGTCGCAGGGTGTCGCGGGCTCCCAACCCGGCGGGGATCAGCCCGCGGCCCGCGCCGGCCTCGAGCAGGGCGTCCCAGAGGGCGGGGGCGGGGGCGGGCGCGCAGTACAGCTCCAGCCCGTCCTCCCCGGTGTACCCCGTCCGGGAGATCCGGCATGGCACCCCGGCCACCTCGCCGGTGACCGAGCCGAAAGATCGCAGCCCGGAGACGTCCTGGTCGGTGAGGGTCTGGACGATCGCCACCGCCTCCGGGCCCTGGACGGCGAGCAGCGCGGTCTCGTCGCTCTCATCGCGCAGCTCGGTGCCCGGGAGCAGGTGGGCGGCCATCCACTCCACATCGACCTGGCGGCGGGAGGCGTTGACGACGACCAGGAACCCGTCGTCCACGCGGTACACGAGCACGTCGTCGACGATGCCGGCATGGTCGTTGCAGACCACCGCGTAGAGGGCGCGGCCCGGGGTCAGGGTCGAGACGTCGTTGGCCACCAGCCGCTGCACCGTGGCCTCGGCGGAGCTCCCGGTGAGCCGCACCTCCCCCATGTGCGAGAGGTCGAAGAGCCCGGCTCGGGTCCGCACCGCGACGTGCTCGTCGCGCATCGAGCTGTAGCGGAGAGGCATCTCGTAGCCGGCGAACTCGACCATCACCGCGTGAGCGGCCAGGTGTCGGGAGTGGAGCGGGGTCCGCGCGGCCATCGACCAGAGCGATGGTACGCGTTCGCACGGGATCGGATCGGGGGTCGCAACCGGTGAGGCGAGGCCCGCGGCGGCCCCGGGGCGCGGTATCCTCCCGAACTGGGGCCACCCGGATCCCGCCCCGCCCGCCGAACCCCTCGGTGGGCGGCGGGAGTACCGACCGCCGCCCCCGATCGGGAGCGCAGAGCGGTGCGACGCGACGCTCGCAGACCAGCGAGGCGCAGCCTCGCGACAGAGGGCCGGCTCGGCCTCCGCCGGGCCCTCGGGCTCGCACTGTGCCTGGTCGCCGCCTGGCTGGTGGGCGCGGGTCTGCTCGGCTCCAGCCTCCCGGTCTCGGTGGGTCCGATCCCAGCCGCGGCGGACACCTCCGGCCCCACGCCGACCCCGACCAGCAGCCCGTGCTTCCCCCCTGACCTGCACTGCTTCACGCCTCCCCCGAGCACCACCCCCACCCCCGTCCCCACTCCCACCCCCACCCCGCCCCCGCCCCCGACCCCCACCATGGCTCCCACCGCGGTTCCGACCCCGTATGCGGAGCAGATCGACCCCGACCAGACGGCGCCCAGCATCCCGCCGACCACGTCCAACACCACCGTCACCCCGCATCCGAACGGCAGCGGCTCGCCGTTCCTCGAGCTGGCCCTGGTGGGGATCGTCGTGTGCGCGGTGATCGCCGGGACCAGCTTCTTCCTCTTCTTCCGGATCAGGTGAGCCGGGGCCTCAGCGCCCGCCGCGCCGGTCAACGCGGTCTGGTCCGGGGTTGCTGCGCCGGGCTGGTGGTCCTGGTCGTGCTCCTCGCCGCGCTCGCCGTCCTCCTGGTGCGGCTGACCGCACGGCCCGACCTGGAAGGCGCGCCGGCCGGCCCCGGCGACGGCCAGAGCCCGCTGGAGATCGCCGCGACCCTCGCCGGCAGCGCCGCCGTCCAGCTGGCACAGCCGGGCGCGACCGGCGCGGTGGTCGTCGTGAGCGAGGAGGACCTCGCGATCCTCGCCGCCGCGGTCAACCCCGATCCGGGCAGTTTCACGGATCTCCAGGTCCGGGCCCGGGCCGGTCAGCTCTGGGTCACCGCCGCCAGCCGCCTGGGGCCCCTCGCCGTGGTGGTGACCGCCAGGCTCGAGCTCAGCTTCGCGCCCGGCAGGGCGATCACGACCGAGCTCGAGGAGATCGATGTCGGGGATCAGGCGATCCCCGGGTTCCTGCGCTCAGCCGTGGACCCGCGCGGCAGCGCCGCGTTCTCGCTCGCCCCCCTGCTCAGCGGTTCACAGCTCAGCCAGTACGGCCTGGAGTGCGTCGTCGTGGTGCCTCATCGCGGGCTCGAGCTGGGCTTTCACGCGCCCTCGACGAGCCCCAGCCCCGGCTACTGCGCCGCCCATCCCCCGCCGCCGGCGGCGATCGCCGGAGCCTCCACGCCGGACCCGGCGCCGGCCGCCGCCCCGGTGCTCGCCGGCTGAGCCCCGTTCGGCAGGCTAATCCAGCTCGTCCGGATAGGCGGCGCGATCGACGCGCCGGCCCAGCAGCTCGGCCTGCAGGTCGAAGAGCTGGTCCATGAGGCGCACGATGGTCACCCCGGCGCGCAGCTCGGGGGCGCAGCACGACAGGCTCGCGGCCAGCCGCTGCAGCCGCCCCTCCATCTGCAGGGGGACGCGCTTGCGGCCCAGCAGGAGCAGCTCCTCGCACTCGGCGATGATCTGATCGACCTCCTCGATCGGACGTTCCATCCGCCGCCTCTCGGAGTCGCGACGGATCCGATGGCGGAGCTGCTCGGTGATCTCGTCGTTGGTGATGCGCAGTGGGGAGATCATGTCTGTCTATACGTCCGTGGACCGTGTCCGGTTGCTCTCAGGAGAGCGGGTGGGGATTGCTCTCCAAGAGTTACCAGCCTCTTCCTGTCAGGTCGATGACAACCCGGGCAGGTATCCGCCGCTTTCCCCCGCGGGATGGAGGCCGGCGATCCCACGGCCCCCCCGGAGTCAGCTGGGGAGGGGCACCGTCCGGGCGATGGCCGCAATCTGGGACGCCCAGAAGGGGTCGGAGGCGTAGTCGACGTTCATGCCGCGGAGCGTCGGCCCGTGGTAGTAGGCGCCGCCGGGTGTGAGGTAGCTCTGCTTCACCTCCTGGGCGACGTAGAGGATGCAGGCGGTGAAGCTCGGGAAGCTCATGGCGTCGCCGAAGGGGTTGCTGTCGTCGGCGCCGTAGCCGAAGAGGTTGTGCTTCTGCTGGGCGATGGCGCTCGTCCCCCAGCCCGACTCCTCGATCGAGTGGGCGACCAGGTAGCGGGCGCTCACCCCGTAGCTCTCCTCGGCCTGCATGTAGGCGCTGCCGAGGCCCGCCAGGTCGGTGCCCGCCAGGAAGGCGTCGATGGTCTGGGCGTTCTCGCCGGAGGCGAGGGTGAGGTCGGTGTCCTCGGTGAAGACGGGGCCGGGGATGGGCGAGAAGATGGTGTCGTCCGCCCGGGCCAGGGCCAGGGCCTCGGCGGCGTCGGCGTACTCGGTGTCGTACTCGGAGATCAGGTCGTACTCGGTCTGCGCCGAGCTGGCCGCCTGCTCCGCCCGGCTGGCCGCCACCTGGTCGTTGGCCAGCAGCACGGCGTCGCTGGCCTCGTCGTTGGCGATCACCACCTCCTGGGTCGCCGCCTGCTGCTCGGCCGCCTGCTCCTGGCTGCGCGCCTCGAGCGCGGCGCTCAGGAGATGCTGCTCCCGGGTCTGTGCAGCGTTGATCTGGTTCACCAGCAGGTTGCCGGCGGCCGCCACGTGATCGACCTCGCTGATCCTGGCCACGAGGTCGCTGACGCTCTGGGCGTCGACCAGGTACTCGATGGTGGTCTGGCTGCCACCGCTCTCGTAGCTGGCGCGCACGAAGGCTTCCAGCTGCTGCTTGTCCTGGGCGATCTGGCCCTGCAGCTCGGTGACCTCGGCCTGATCGGAGCTGACCTCGGCGTCGAGGGAGGCGATCTTGGCCTGCATCGCGGCCAGTTGCGCCTTGGCCTGGGCGAGCTCGGCCCGCGCATCGGCGAGCTGGGTGCCGGCCTCGGCCACCTGTTCCTTCGCCTGGAGAGCGTGGAGCTGAGCCTGGGCGAGGGCCTGCTGGGCGGCGGTCAGGTCGCCCCCCGACCCGTCACCGGCGAGCACATGCCCGCTGCCCAGGCAGATCGCGGCGGTCAGCGCGGCCACCAGGGCGGCTCCAAGCCGGGTCGGGCGCCTGGCACGCCCAGATCGCTGTGGGCCCATCGCTCAGCCAGTATGTCGAGGCTTCCCGGAGCCAGCCCGTCGATGTCACGGCTCCGTCATCGAGCGGTCGCGGAGGTGTGCGATCGTGCCGGCGCTCGGTGACCGAGACGCCGCGGCCCGAACGTGCGCGCGATGCGCTGGCGGGCAGGCGCGCGACCCTCCGTGCCGGTCGCGTCGGGGTCAGGACGCCTTGCGTTTGAGAAGCTGGTCGCGGACGTCGCCGCTGACCGGGACCAGCTCGACCGCCTGACGGGGCCCGCAGTCGGTGCACTCGAGCCGCCCGCCGATCGGGTTACCGTCAGCGTCGTAGTAGATGATGGTGAGACGCGGAGCGCTGCATCGGGGGCACGGGTCGGGCGTTGCCATCGGCTCCTCCGAAGTCGTCCTGCCTGGTGAGCAGATGATGGCACGGCCGGCTCCGGCGGGGCCGTCTCGCCCCGGGGAGAGGCACCCTCGCCCCGCGCGGAGGCGGTCTCGCCCGGGGACGAGGAGGTCTCGCGCCGGGAGAGCCGACCGGCGCCGGCCGGGTGCGGGCGAGCCGTGACCGGCCCCCAGGTCGGCATCGAGACCGACGCGCGGCTGGGTCGCTACCTGGACGAGCTGTATCTCTGGAACCGGCGGATCAATCTGACGGCGGTTCCCCGGGCCCAGGCGGAGAGCCGGCACACCGGCGAGGCGCGGCGGCTGCTCGCCGCGGCCGAACCCGCGCGCGGCGCCCGGGTGATCGACATCGGCGCCGGTGGCGGGGTGCCGGGACTGGTGATGGCGATCCTTCGCCCGGACCTCCGCCCGACCCTGGTCGAGGCCGACCGGAGGCGGGCCGGGTTCCTGCTCCACGCCGCCGCTGTCTGCGCCTGCCCCCAGGTCACGGTGGTCGCCCGCCGGGCCGAGGAGGTGGGCCGCGATCCGGCCCACCGCGGGCGATACGATCTCGCGGTGTCGCGGGCCACCGCGGCCGCGCCAGCGCTCTGCGAGCTCGCCCTGCCGCTGCTCCGCACCGGAGGCCGGTTGCTCGCGCTGGTGTCCGACGCCGAGGCCGACGCACGGGCCGCGGCCGTGGCCGCGGCCGCGTGTGGGGGAGGCCCGCCGCTGGCGGTCGCCCCCGGCATCCTGGCGATCACCAAGGTCGCGCCCACCCCCGACGCCTTCCCCCGGCGCGCGGGGGTGCCGGCCCGACACCCCCTCGGCGGGGGCTGACCCGCCGAGCCGCTCCGGCCGGGACCTGGCGCCTCCGCCCGCCAACGGCGTCCCCGCCGCAGGAACCGCAGGCTGGGGTCCGGGAACCGCAGCTCCGGCGGCCGCGGGTCAGCCGCTCATCCGGGGCCCGGCCCCCCGGAGGCCAGGCGCCGGCGCACCGCCGCCTCCGCGCTCCCGCGCTCGTCCCAGGGCACCGGTCCGCTCGCCGTCTCGATGGTGCGCTCGTGTCCCTTTCCGGCCAGCAGGACGGTGTCACCCGGCCGGGCGCCCTCGATGGCGAAGCCGATCGCCTCGGTCCGATCGGGGATGAGGTGCAGGCGGTCCCCCCGGGTCGCCCCCCCGGTCTCCGCCCCCCGGCCGATCTCCTCGAGGATGGCGACCCGGTCCTCGCCGCGCGGGTCCTCGTCGGTGACCACGATCACGTCGGCCAGCCGAGCCGCGATCCCGCCCATCGTGCCCCGCTTCTCCCGGTCGCGCTCCCCCGCCGAGCCGAACACCACCCAGAGCCGGCCGCGGGTGGCGGGGCGCAGCTCGCCGAGCACCTTCTCCAGCGCGGCGGAGGTGTGCGCGTAATCGACCACCACGCCGAAGTCCTGGCCGAGCTGGATCCGCTCCATCCTCCCGGTCACCCGCTCCAGGGTGGCGAGCCCCCGGACCGCCGTCTCCAGATCGACGCCGCCTCCGCACGCGGCGGCCAGCGCCGCCAGCGCGTTGGCGGCGTTGAAGGAGCCCGCCAGGCGCAGCTCGACCGGGAGCCGGCCCCACGGCGTGGCCGCCACGAAATGGACACCTCTGTCATCAACCTGGATGTCCTCGGCCACCAGGTCGGCGCCGGAGCGGCCGCCGGCGCTGTAGGTGAGGCGGCGCGCCACCGGGGTGGCGGCGAGGCTCGGGAAGCCGAAGTCGTCGTCCCGGTCGAGGACGGCCAGGCCTCGCGGCCGCTCTCCCATCAGCTCCAGCAGGCGCCGCTTGGTGCGCAGGTACTCCTCCCGCGTGCCGTGGATGTCGAGGTGCTCGGAGGTGATCCGCGTGTAGACGGCCAGGTCGTAGTCGACGTCGTCGACGCGATGGAGGTGGAGCCCGTGGGAGGACGTCTCCAGGGCCACATGGGTGCAGCCCGCGACCGCGGCCTCGGCCAGCAGGCGGTGCAGCTCGGGAGCCTCCAGGGTGGTGAGCCGGCCGGAGCTCGGCCGGACGGCGTCCCCGATCCGGACATCCACCGTGGTGACGCTGGCGGCCCTCAGACCGGCGGTGGTCCAGGCCGCCCAGAGCATGGTGGTGGTGGTGGTCTTGCCGTCGGTGCCGGTGATCCCGGCCACCGTCATCCGCCGCGACGGATGCCCGGCGAGGGTGGCGGCGAGTGCGCTGAGCGCCCGCCGGCTGCTCGCGACGGTCACCAGCGGCGTGCCCGGGATCGGGGGGTCCGGAGGGTCCTCGGCGACCACGGCGACCGCGCCGGCGCGGACCGCCTGGGCCGCGAAGTCGCCACCCCGGAGGTGGAACCCGGGGATGGCGACGAAGAGGGCACCGGGACCGCAGCAGCGGGAGTCGTCGCCGACCGAGGTGATCTCGGGGTCCCCGGCGCCGGCCGCAGGGTCGAGACCCGATCGCCGGAGCAGCTCGGAGAGAAGCATCGTCGGCTCGCCCGGCGGCTACGCCGGGGCTCCGCCCGCGGCCGGCGGGCAGGCCTCCAGGGCGTCGATCAGGGTCCGGAACTTGACCTCGGTCTCGGCGACCTCCAGCTCGGGCTGCGATTCGGCAACGATGCCGGCGCCCGCGTGGATGCGCACCTCCGCCCGGGTCACCAGGGCGCAGCGCAGGCTGACCGCCCACTCCCCGTCCCCGCGGCTGTCCACCCAGCCGACCAGGCCGGCGTAGAGCCCTCGCGGGCCGGGCTCGAGCTCCGCGATCAGCTCGGCGGCCGCGGCGGTCGGGGTGCCGCAGACTGCGGGGGTGGGGTGGAGCGCCGCCGCCAGCGAGAGCGCGCCCGGCGCCGACGGCCGCAGCCGCCCCCGCACCGCGGTGACCAGGTGCCAGACGGTGGCGGTCGCGGCGAGGTGAGGTTCGGGATCGACCCGCAGCTGCGCGCAGTGAGGTTGGAGCGAGTCGGCCACCGCCTCCACCACCGCGGCATGCTCGTGGCGGTTCTTCGCCGAGCGCAGCAGGGCCTCAGCCGCCTGGCGGTCGCGCGCCGGGTCGGGCGAGCGAGCCGCGGTGCCGGCGTGGGGGAGCGACAGCACCCGGTCGCCCTCGCGACGGATCAGCGTCTCAGGGGTGGCGCCGACGAAGTCGCCGCCCTCCGCTGAAGCGAAGGCCGGAGCGGCGAAGAGATGGCACCCGGGATCCCGCCGGCGCAGCTCGGCGAGCAGGGCGCGCACCTCGATGCCGGGGTTGGACGCCACCAGGCTCCGGGCCAGCACCACCTTCTCCAGCCTGCCGTCGCGGATCCGCGAGATGGCCTCGGCGACCGCCTCGGCGTAGGCGGCGAGCGGCGGGTGGGCTCGCCAGCGCATCGGTCCGCTCCGCGCCGAGGTGAGGTGAGGGGCCGGGTGGGCACCAGCCCCCGCCGTCGCCGGGACGGCGGTGCGTGACGGGACGGAGGGGCTCACGACGTCCTCCCCCCGGCCGCCCCCGCCACCGGCCGCCCGCCGGCCGTCCCGGGCTGCCAGGTCCAGCTCCCGCGGGGCGATGGAGGTGATCCTCACCCGCTCCGGCACGAGCAGGTGGGCCGGCGTGTCCCCCGCGAAGGGGAGGGCCGCCGCGATCACCGCCCCGTCGACATGGAGATCGGCGAGCGCCGCGTCCGCCAGGCTCGCCGCCCGCGCCGCCTGCCCTGGCCCCGCGGGCACCTCGATCCTCCGCAGCTCTCCGCCGGCGACGATCCCGGCGCCCTCGCGCTCCATCAGGAAGCCACCGGATCGCCAGGACGCCAGCAGGTCGACGTGCGGTCCGGGATCACCGGCGCGGCGGGGGAGGATCGCGCCCGGCGACGCCGCGGTCACCGCCGGGTCCCGACCAGCAGCTGCACGGTGCCGAAGCCGAGCAGGGTCCGGCGGGTGTCGTCGAAGCCCGCCTCCCGGAAGATCCCCACCAGGGCGGGGCCGTCGGGGAGGTAGGCGGTGGAGGCGGGTAGGTAGCGGTAGGCCTCGCCGTCCGAGAGGAGGGCGCCGAGGCGGGGAACCACGCGGTCGACCCAGGTGGCCCGGATCCAGCGAGTCGCGGGCCGCGGCTCGGCCAGGTCGAGCACCGCGAGGCGGCCTCCCGGGCGCACCACCCGGGCCATCTCGGCGGCGCAGCGCCCGATGTCGACGACGTTGCGCAGGGCGAACCCCGAGGTGACCCCGTCGACGCTCGCCGGCTCGAAGGGGAGGTCGAGGATGTCGGCGCGGACCAGCCGGTCGGCGCCGCGGGCACGGGCGAGCATCCCCGCCGAGCTGTCCACACCGATCGTGCGATAGCCCTGCCGGTGCAGCTCACGGCAGAACTCGCCCGGTCCGCAGGCGAGGTCGGCCACCGTGGCGCCCCGCGGGAGTCGGAGCTCGGCGACCGCCCGGCGCCGCCAGACCAGGTCGAGGCCGCCGGTCATGAGGTGATTCATGAGGTCGTACCGGGGGGCGATCCGGTCGAACATCTCCTCGACGACCCGTGCCTTCTCACTGGTCTGGGGGAGGGGGGCGGGGAGGGTCATCCTCGTCCCATCATCGCCGAGCCGCGGCACGGACTGCCCTCGTCAGGTCAGGGGGCCCGGTGTGGCGGTGGCGGTGGTGGCGGAGTGCGCGATGGGGCAGACGACGATGAGCCCGACCCCCGAGTCCGCGATGGAGCAATCCGACGGGAGCGTCGTCACCTGCCCGGAGATCAGTTCCGGGGTCGGCGCGAGCACGCTGGGGGTGGGGACTGCGGAGGCTACGGGAGGGGTTTCGAGCAGGTTGTTCGGGTTGCTCGCGACCCCGGCCTGGAAGGCGGCCATGCAGCCCACGGCCGCGGCCGCGCCGATGATCAGCGAGGCCATCACCGGACCCATGGGGACAACCCGCCCGAGGCGCGAGCCCGCTTCGGTTCCGCCCTCCGTTTCGGTTCCGACTTCCGTCCGAGCGAGCTGCGACCGCCGGTACAGCAGCACCGCGAGCACCGCCGCGAACGCGGCGAGGAGTGCGGCCACACAGCCCGCCAGCGCGCCGATCACCGTTCCGGCGACCTCGGGCGGCGCGTACGGGTCGGCCACGGTGCCGGCCACCGAGCCGGAGGGGTTGAGGAGGACGGCGATGTTGCTCACCAGTCCGGCGACGACCAGCGCCGCCCCGGTGCCGGCGGCGAGGCAGGCGGCACCGCGGGCCCAGCGCGGCGGTTGGTTGCTCCCGGCGCCCCCGCTCCGAGGAACCACGACCAGGACGCCGCCGAGCAGGAGGAGGGCGTAGTAGCCGTCGGGCCGGGGGAGGGTCACGTTCCCCAGGCCGGGCGCCCATCCGTCCAGGGCCGCCACGATCAGGAAGGCCAGGGTCTCGCACGCGGCGATCGCCACCATCACGGCTCCCGCCCAGCTGACCCAGGCGTCGAGGTCGGTCGGGAATCGCCAGGGGCGGCGACCATCACTCACGAGGAAGCCGTCGCCTTCCGTCGTGAGGGAAGCGGCCTCGGGATCTAAGCCGGTCTCACCAGGGCCAGTCTCGCCAAGACCGGGTGACCGGGTCGCGGCCGGCGGCTGCGCCATCGCCCTGCATCATCCGCCATCCCGTGGGGGCCTGCAGAGCAACGAGAAACCCGGTTGCGACCCCACTCCGCCGCGCCCGGAACCCTCGAGGTCAGCTCAGTGCACCTCTTCGAAGCTTGCCCAGCGCGGTTCGCGGCAGCTCCTCCACGATCACCAGCTCGCGAGGTGCCCGGTGGCGCCCGAGCATTGCTCCCACGTGGTCGCGCAGCTCCTCCAGGGTCGGCGGCGCGGCCGGGTCGCGCGCCACCACCGCCGCCACCACGCGCTGTCCCCAGGTGGGGTCGGGACGGCCGAAGACGGCGCAGTCGGCGACGGCGGGATGGGATCTCAGCAGGGTCTCCACCTCCCCGGGCCAGACGTTCTCCCCGCCGGTGACGATCAGGTCGTCGAGCCGCCCGTGGAGATGCAGCCGTCCTCCGTCGTCGAGCCACCCCGCATCCCTGGTGGGGAGCCAGCCGTCCGTGGTGAGACCGGTGCCGGCCCCGTCCCGATACCCGCGCAGCAGCGTCGGGCCCCCCAGCTGAACCTCGCCTTCGGCGCTGACCCGCACCTTCACGCCCGGGAGGGAGAGCCCGTCGTAGACGACCCCGCCGCAGCTCTGGGTGAGACCGTAAGTGACCACGCAGCGCGCCCCGAGCACGGCGGCCCGCTCCTCGAGCGCCCTCTCCATCCCGCCACCCCCGACCACCATGGCCCGGTAGCCACCCAGGTCGACGCCGGCGTCGAGCGCTCGGGCCAGCTGGGTGGGCACGATCGAGATGAACGGGTGCCCGCCCGGCGGCTCCAGCTCCCCGGCGGCGCGGAAGAGCAGCGGGGCACCTCCCAGCAGCGCGCGGAGCACCACCAGCAGCCCTCCGATGTGGGCGAGCGGCAGGCAGCTCACCCAGCCGTCACCGGGCCGCGCGGCGAGGGCACGGAGGGAGGACCCGACCGCCGCCTCGACCGCCGTCCGGCTCAGCTCCACCAGCCGGGGACGCTCCGAGGAGCCGGAGGTCGGGATCACCAGGGCCACCTCGGAGTCGGCCGGCCGCCCCCCGGGCAGCCGCCGGAGGCCGTCGGCGGAGAGGAGCACCGTCGGCTCCCCGCGCGCCAGCAGCTCACGAACCGCCGTCTCCGGCAGCCGGTGATCCACGGGGAGCAGCGCCGCCTCCGAGGCCCAGGCCGCGGCGGCGACCTCCACCCACGCCTCTCCGGGGGGCAACGCCACCGCGACCACGTCCCCCCGCCGGAGCTGGATCCCGCTCGTCGCGTGCTTCACGTTGAGTACGCTAACCGACAGCACGATGAGCCCAGATCAAGCCGTTTCCCGGCTTCCCGAGTGGACCCCCCACGGTGAGTTCAGCGACATCCGCTACGAGACCGCCGAGGGCATCGCCAAGCTGACCATCAACCGGCCGGAGGTGCGCAACGCCTTCCGCCCGACCACCCTCT
>Ga0209415_10015899_pt1 | contig 12153 bp, 8 predicted proteins | sample PeaSoiSIISIP2007_FD_187696 | JGI IMG/M metagenome (GOLD analysis project Ga0209415, IMG submission 187696) | Peat soil microbial communities from Weissenstadt, Germany - SII-SIP-2007 (SPAdes) (version 2) | ecosystem: Environmental > Terrestrial > Soil > Wetlands > Peat | place: Germany... | reverse complement strand
CGTCCGATCAAAAAGATTCCAGTGGATAACTCGGGAATTGAAGAATAAAACCACGGGCTGTTAGGCTGCTGGAGCGACGGAACGCCGATCCGCCGGCTTGAAGAGCGCTGAGACGTGCCGAACCCCATGACAAGTGCGCCGGCCCGCGGCCGCGCCGCAAGGCGATCGCGGAACCTTTACATTTGGCGGGGCGTGCCGGACACTTGGGCGGAAGATGGCGGATTTGACGGAGTTGGCTGGGTCGGGGCGGATGATGCTGCTGGTGGGGGCGGTGGTGCTTTACGTGGCTTCGCGCGCGGGGGTGGAGGCGTTGGCGGGGAAAGAGGCGTGGCCGGGGCGACGGGCGGTCGGGCATTGGATTCCAATCGCGGCGGCAACGTTGGTAGCGGTGGCAATCCATCGGGGGGATTTGGCGGTTTCGATCATCTTCGCGACCAGCGTGGGATGTTTGTCGCTGGTGGTAGGATCGATCTGCATCGTGAGTCCGAATTCGGATGTGCCGGCGGGGTGTGGGCGGATGTGGCCGTTCGCGCTTCCGGCGGCGCTGCTGGCGCTGCTGATCGGGTTCGCGGGGGAATTGAACTGGAGACATGCCCTGGTGCTACTGATTGAAGGCGGGGCGTTGGGGTTGGCGTGGAAGGAACTCGGCGGCGGGGGTTCGCCGGCCGCCGCGGAAATTAAAGAGATGGAGGAGGATCGGCATGAATTCGGCGGGCTTCGTTGGGCCAACGTGGGGCTTTGCGTGTTGCTGTCGGTGATCGGGGGGATCGCGGGGATGGTGGGGGCGCAGCGCGTGGGGCGGGATTTTCCGGCGATTCCGGATGTGGCCATGATCGTGGCGGTGCTGGGGCCGATCCTGGTTTTGCCGATGTTGACCGGTGGGGCGGCGCTGGCGCAGAGCAATCGGGGGTGGGCGGCGATCACGTCGGCAATGGCGGTCGTGCTTTTGAATCTGTGCCTGTTGTTGCCGGTGGTGACGCTGATTTGGTATCCGGCGCAGATGATCGATGCGAAAGATTGGATCCATCCAAAGCTTTTGATTCCGGCGATTCATCATATTGCGAGCAGCGGGCTTGGGGGGGCAACTCCGTTGCCGTTTTCGTGGGTGACGTGGAGGGTGGACAACGTGGTGCTGGTGCTGTTGTCGTTCGTGCTGATACCGGCGTCGCTGGGAAAATGGAGGATGGGACGGACGGAGGGGTTTACGCTGATCGCGCTGTATGCGGTTTACGTGCTGATGGAGGCTGCGGGGAGAACCCACGGATAGCCATCCGTGGGCTTTGGGTGGCGGCGGGATTGACGTAGGATGCGGGATATGAATGTGGATCTAACAAATATCGAGATTGAGAAGAAGGCGCCGGAGGGGGAAATGATGGATGTCATGGGGGGGGCGGCGCGGTGGGAAGTGAAGGTGCACGACCATGGATTGGTGGCGTTGTGCGATGTGATGCCGCGCATGGTTCCGAAGGGGAAGACAGCGGATTTCGCGATTGTGCAAGCGGCGCGCGTTTCGTATGGGCAGGGGACCAAACAGGTGAACGAAGACCGCGGATTGATCCGGTATCTGGCGCGGCATCGGCATACGACGCCGTTCGAGATGGTGGAGTTCAAATTCCATCACGTGATGCCGATCTTCGTAGCGCGGCAGTGGATCAGGCATCGGACGGCGAACGTGAACGAATATTCGGCGAGGTATTCGGTGGTGAAGGACCGTTTTTACAAGCCGACGCCGCAGAACGTGCGGAAGCAAAGCGAGGGGAACCGGCAGGGGGGCGAGGAACCGCTCGACGAGATGACGGCGAAGGAATTTTGTGATTATCTGGAACGGGCCGAGTCGATTTACATGGAATACGAGAAGTTATTGGAGAAGGGCGTTTCGCGGGAATTGGCGCGAATCGCGCTGCCGTTGAACGTTTACACGGAGTGGTACTGGAAATGCGATTTGCACAACGTGATGCATTTTCTGTCGTTGCGGATGGATGCGCATGCACAGCAGGAGATTCGGGATTACGCGACGGCGATGTTCGCGTTGATCCAGCCGATCGTGCCGATCGCGGCGGAGGCGTTTTGGGATTATCAGCTTGGATCGGTGCCTTTGTCGCGGCTGGAGGTGGAGGCGATCAAGACGGGCGGGGCGCTGAAATCGGACAACAAGCGTGAGAACGCGGAGTGGGAGCAGAAGAAGAAGGAGCTGGGAATCTGATGGCAAATGAATTTGACAACACGGACGTGTGGCGGATTTTCCGGATCATGGCGGAGTTCGTCGAGGGATTCGAAACGATGGCGAAGGTGGGGAAGGCGGTGTCGATTTTCGGCAGCGCGCGGACGAAGCCGGGGAATGTGTATTACAAGACGGCGGAAGAGACGGGCCGGCTGCTGGCGAAGGCGAAATTCGCGGTGATCACGGGCGGAGGGCCGGGGATCATGGAGGCGGCGAACAAGGGAGCGAAGGAAGCGGGGGGGCTGAGCGTGGGGTTGAACATTTCGTTGCCGCACGAACAGGAGAGCAATCCATATCTCAGCGTGGACATGAATTTCCATTATTTCTATGCGCGAAAAGTGATGTTCGTAAAATACGCATCGGCGTTCATCTGTTTCCCCGGCGGGTTTGGGACGTTGGATGAATGCTTCGAGACGCTGACGCTGATCCAGACGCTGAAGATCGAGCCGTTTCCGGTGATTTTGGTGGGGACGGATTACTGGACGGGTCTGGTGGAGTGGATGCGGAGCCGGTTGTCGCCGCATTTCATCGATCCGGAAGACACGAACATTTTCCGGATCGTGGATCGGCCGGCGGACGCGGTGGCGATCGTGAAGGAAGGGCAGAGGCACCGATGGTGGCGGCCGCACGACCGGACGCTGAAGCAGGCGACGGAAAACGGCAAGAAGAGAAAGGTATCCGGGGGCGTTATGGAGATGGGGGAAGGGACGCGATACGGAGTGCTACCGAAACCGGCCCGGAGCCGGCATGCCAGCCCGGGGAGGAAGCCTGCGGAATAGGGAAATCGGATCGGCGGGAGATTTGGCAGTAGATGCCGATCGGCGTGCGATCCCACCATGCTCCGGTGGCACGGCGGGTGGGGAAATCGGTGAAGCGGTAATCGTACAGGACGGCGCGGACGTATTGCGGAGGATGATCGGGGAAGGGATTGGTTTCCAGCAGGCGCAGTACCGGGGGCGATCCATCGAGCAGGCGATTGAGAAACAGCACGATCCAGGGATTGTTGGAGGTATCGCCAAGGGCGGCGAACCACATCTGCCAATCCAGGCGCGGCATGTAGGGTGTGGTGAATTCGGGGCGGCGTGTGGGGTCGCCGGGTTTCCATTTGAATGCGTATGATTTCCAGGTCTGTGCGTCATCGCTTCCTTCGATGATGATTTCGGGACGGCTGGTGGTCATTATGGCGAAGAGTCCGTAGCCGTTGGCCATCCGAAACGGGGTCAAGGCGTTTTCCAGATCGAGGATGGGGGCTGGCCAGGAGATGGAGACGCCGAAGGCGTCCACGCAGATGGGGACGGTCGCGGCCAGTAGGACAATCGCCAGCGGAACGGTCAGAGCCCGGCGCCATCGCGGTGCGGAAATAATCGGGGGAGCGATGGGGGGCCGCCGCAGGAGCCATCGCCAAAACGCGTCATCCGGCAACGTGCAGCAGAGCACAATGGTCAGAATGTTGAAGAAGCCGTAGTTGCCGGTGGCGGCGATGAGCAGTTGGAAGGTGATGATGGCCCAGAAGGCGATGAGCCGCGGACGCCGCGGGGCGAAGATGAGGAGTGGGATGACAAGCTCGGCAAAGAAGACGACGCCGCAGGAGAAGGTCTGAAACCATGGGGGCAACTGGGCGAAATACCAGCTTATCCAGGTGGGAAGGGGTTGGGTCAGGTAATGAAATCGCAGGGCGGAGAGGTTTCGCCAGGTGGGATCGCCGCTGGCGAGCTTGACAACGCCGGACATGAACATCACTCGAAAGAGAAGCCATCGGAGAAGCCAGAGGATGGCGCGCGAGGGTTCGGGGGCGGGGCGAGTTCGGCGCGGCCAGAGGCGCACGGGGGAGAAAAAGATCGCCAGGAATCCGGCTTCGAGAAGCAGCGCATCCCATTGGAATGACAGGAAGTTTTCTCCGGCGACCGTCAGGGAGAGATAGAAGGCGAAGAGAACGGCAAGTGCGGGCCATTGGGCGATGCCGGCGAAGAGCAGGATTGCGGCCGCCGCGCCGCCGGCGCAGAGAAAATGAAGGAATCCGTCGCCGGGGTCGAACCATAAAAGCGTGGGGAATCGCCAGTATCGGTCGTTGCCGAGCACGGTTTGAATATCGTGGAGAAACGTTTGGACGGGCAGGATTCCGCGGCTTCCGATCAGGCCGTCGATTTGAACCCAAAGGGAAATAAACGCGATCAAATAGACGACCGCGAGCAGGCGGAGGAAAAGTTGGCGGGTGAGGCGATAGGAGGCCGGCTGGGTTCCGGGGCCGATTAACAGGAGATCGAGGCGGTCGGCGGCGGTGCGGTGGGCGGCGACCGTTGCGTAAATGGATTCCGCGACGCCGGCGAAGCCGGGGACATTCTCGTAGAAGAAAGACAACCATCGATATCGCCGGGCCAGAGCCAGAGCGCGGAAGACCGCCTGGGCGCCCCGCGAAATGCGGCCGTCCGGCTCAACCAGATGGACCGCTTGTCCAAACCCGCCGGGATCAATTTGGGGAAAACGACCTGCGGCCTGCTGATACGGCTCGAAATCAAGGGCGGAAGCGGTGATGGATTTCCATCGCTCGATCCAGCGGCAACAGAAGCAACACCGGCCATCATAGATCATGATCGGACGGTTGATCGTTTCCGCCATGCCTGTTTTGTACCGCGCGGGAGCCGGTTTCCGCACGCCGGGATGCAGGCAAAAACAAAAGAGAAAGGGCCGGGGATTTCATTGATCTTTAATGGAATGGCCGCAGAATGGGGCGAGTGAGGATATGAACGGGCGAGCGAGCGGGAGAACGCGGCTGAGCGCCGATGGCCGGGCCAATGTCAAAAATGAGCAATTCCTTCTTATCCGCGCGACGGATTCTGGCTGGGCTTTTGCTCATGGGGTTTTTTCTGCTGGGGCTGGTGGGGAGCAACCGGATGCCGCTCATCGATCGGGATGAGGGGTGGTACACGCAGATCTCTCGGACGATGCTGGGAAGCGGCGATTGGGTGGTGCCGCGATTTCGCGGCGAAGTCTTTGCGGGGAAGCCGGTGCTGGCGTTCTGGTGTCAGGCGGCATCCATGGGGGTATTCGGCGCCACGCCGTTCGCGGCGCGGCTGCCATCGACAATTTCCGGGCTGCTGACGCTCGGGCTGGTCTGGTGGGGGCTAAGGAAAGCGGCCGGGGAGAAGCGTGCATTGTGGGCAACGTTCGTCTTGAGCAGCAGCTTGTTGTTTATGGTGATGTCGAAGCTGGCGCTGACGGATGCGGAGTTGCTGCTGTGGATAGTGATAGGCGAGATGAGCCTGGCAGCGCTGTACATGGGGAGGCGAAGTTTCTGGATCGCGGCGGTTCTGTGGACGGCATTGGGTCTGGCATTGATGACCAAGGGCCCGGTGGCCATTGGAATGTTTGCCGGGACGGCGGCGGCGCTGGCGCTGATCGACGTGGGGCGGGATTTTTTCTCGATGGCGGCGTGGCGGCGGGCGACCGGATGGTGGTGGTCGACGCGGCCGTGGTGGGGGATGGTGATCGTTGCGGCGGTGGATTTGCCGTGGGCGATGATGGTTCACGCCCGGTCGCCGGGTTTTCTGGCGAGCACGATATGGACCGGCATGGGAAGGCCGATTTTCGTGAAACCGTTGGATGGCCGGGGATCGATGCATGGGATATACCTGATTTTGATATGGCCGGCGTTCGCGCCGTGGAGCATTTTGTTGCCTACCGCGGTGGTGTCTGGGTGGAGGCATCGGCGGCTGCCGGTCCTGCGGTTTTGTTTGGCGGCGCTGATTGGGCCGCTGCTGGTAATCGAGGGGGTACAGCAGAAGCTGATGCACTACCTCCTTCCACTGATCCCGCCGCTGGCGGTGCTGTCGGCGGACGTGATCTCGCGGGCGGTTCGCAATTTGCGGATCATGCGGCCTCGGGGCTGGAAATGGGGAGTGACGGCATGGGGAATCATCCTGGTGTGTGGAGGCTTCCTGCCATGGACGCTGGTCGGAAGGTTTCGGGGCCTTCCGTATGGAGGGATGACGTTTCTCTCGGCGGTGGTGCTGACCGTGGTGGGGTTTACGATGTGGTTTATGTTCACTTGGCGGGACCGGGCGGCGTTCGTGGTCATGGGGATCGGATCGCTATGCGTGGCGGCGGTCTTCACGGCGCTGGTGCTGCCGGCATACGCGCCGCTGAACGCGTTGCGTCTGGCGGGCGGCGCGATGCGAGAAGCGGGATTTGATCGGACACAACCCGTCGCACTGATCGGCTATTCCGAGCCATCGATCACGTTTTATCTGGATGGGCAAGGCGAGGTGTACCCAACCAGCTATCTCCAGACCCATCCGGCCGAGCAGTGGCCTCGCTGGATGATTTTGTCGTCAAGCGTTTGGGACCATTTGTCACTGAAGGATCGCGATCGACTTCTGGCCGTCGGGGAATTTCAAGTACTCAGTGGGGGGAGCAGCCGTGGGAACGGAACGATCGTTGTCGCCAAGACGCGGCCGGCGGAAAGGCAGGCGCTCAGGCCGGGAGGCTTGGAGCCAAACCCGTCGGCGCCGTCATTGCCCCGCGATCGAAACAATCGCGCCCGCCAGGCGATGATAATCTTCGGCAAGGTTGTAAATCTGGCAGCATGGTCGAACGTAGGCTCGGCCCGCCCAGCGCAGGACCGGGACTTCGATGCGCTCGCGGTCGTGGAGCCGATGTTGGAGGGCCTGAATTTGCTCGTCTGAGAGCCGGTCCAACGGCGGCGGGAGCGGCACGGTTGCCATTGAGCCGAGCATCGAACCGTCGATGGGGCTGATCGACGGAACGTTCCACCGGCTGCAAAGCAATTGATTCATCCAGACGGCCATCGCGTGATTGTGGGAGATTATTTTTTCCCAGCCGATGGCGGCCATGTAGTCGATGGCGCATGGCACGCAGAACCAGGCGGCGAAATCGCGCGTTCCCTGCCAGTCGAATTCCTTGCTCATGCCCTGGCCGAATTGGTGGCTGATGACCAGGGGATGGATTTGAGATTGCCTATCGGGCCGGCACCATAAAAATGCGCTGCCCTTGGGCGCGCAGGCCCATTTGTGGAGATTGCCGGCGTAGTACGCGGGGGCGAGCTTGGTCACGTTGAGTTCGAGCATGCCGGGGGCATGAGCACCGTCAACGAGCACGTCGACGCCGCAGTCGGCACAGCCCGCGAGGATCTTTTCGATCGGGAAGACCAATGCGGTGGGCGAAGTGACGTGATCGATCACCAGCAGTCTGGTGCGCGGCGTCAAAGCATCCAGAATCGCCTGCTCGATGACGCGCGGCGAATCGACGGGCACGGGCACGTCGAGTTCACGATAGTCGGCTCCGGCTTGAGCGGCGACGTATTTCATCGCCTGGCGGACGGCGTTGTAAACGTGTGAAGTTGTCAGCAGTTCATCGCCGGGCGAAAAACGCAGCGAACGGAGAACGGAATTGATGGCGTCGGTGGCGTTGGTGACGAGGCCGAAATCCTTGGGGTTCATACCGAGCCAGCCGCCAATGGATTGCTTGGCTGTGTCAATCAATTCCGAGCCTTGGCGGGCCAGGAGTTCGATGGGATCGGCCTCGATTTGCTCGCGCCAGCGGGCGTGTTCGTCAAACACGATGCGCGGCGTGGCGCCGAACGAGCCGTGGTTGAGAAAGGTTAGATCGGCAGCGATCAGAAAATCCGCGCGGAGGTTGGGACGTACCGGAGAGGGTGTGGGCAGGTTTTTATTTTGTATCGCCATTGGGCCGACTCGAAGACCCTCACCCCAACCCTCTCCCAGAGTACCGGGAGAGGGGGAAATGGCAAATGCCATCGCTCAAACCGGGCGGGGTGTGGTTTCGTGGGGGCGCAGCATGATGCGAAATGTGCTGCCGGGGGTTTTGTTGCGGCATAATTGGATCGTTCCGCCGTGGGCTTCGATGATGTCCTTGGCGATGGCCAGACCGAGGCCGGCGCCGCTGGGACCGTCTTTCGATGGGACGCGGAAGAACTTTTCGAAGATGCGGTCGGCATATTGCTCGGGAATTCCCGGGCCGGTGTCGGACACTGTGAGGCAGACCATGTCCTGATCCATTTCGGCGCTGACCGAAACGTCGCCGCCGGTTGGGGTGAACTTCAGGGCGTTGGAAAGGAGATTGGTGAGGGCGGAGGTGATGGCGGCGGGGTCGGCGAAGACTTGGGGCAATCGAGGGGCGAGCGACACGGCCAAAGCCAGATCTTTCTGGGCGAACGCCGGGCGCATGGGATCGAGGGCGCTGGCGACAATTTCGGCGGGGGGCATGGAGCGGAACTGGAATTGGGCGCGTCCGGATTCGACGCGGCTCATGTTCAGGAGATTTTCAATGATGCGGTGGAGGCGGTCGCTGTCCTGGCGGGCGGCTTCCAGCAAGGAGGCTTGTTTGGCGGCGAGGGAGCCGAATTGCGGATTAGACATCATGCTCAGCGCCATGCGGATCGAGGTCAGGGGAGTCCGAAGCTCGTGGGAAACGGTGGAGACGAGATTGGCGCGGGCCTCGTCGGCGGAGCGGAGGCGGGTGACGTCGACGAGGATCACGCAAACGCCGATGACGCGGTTTTCGGCGCCGATCATTGGGACGGCGCGAGGCAGAAGGAATCGCTCCTGGCCGCCCTCGAACAGTTGGATGGCCGACCGATATCCGGAGGGCTGGTCGAGCTGTTCATTGTGTTTGACGGCGTCATAGATGGGGAGGAGCCATTTAAGTTGCCGGCCCAATTGCTCGACGCGCAGGCCGGGTTCGATGCCGAAATGGGTTCTGGCGGTGCGATTGGAAATTTCGATGGCTGCGTCGGGACCGACAATGAAGACGGCGTCGGGGAGGCTGTCGATGGCCAACTGGGTGGTCTGCTGGGTGCGAACGAGGCGGTCGTGGTCGAGGCGACGGAATTCGCGGAGCTTGGAGGCCATGGAGTTGAAGGCGTGGGCAAGGATGCCGATCTCATCGCGGGCGCGCACGGGGAGATTGAGATCGAGATCGCCGCTTTCGATTTGGCGGGCGGAATGCGTGAGGTTTGCCAGGGGACGGAGGATGGAAGTTCCGGCGGCGCCGACGACGACGGCGGCGGCCAAGACGCCGGCGACGGTCAGCGCCAACAGGGCGTTTCGCACCTCGAGGAGCGTGCGTTTCACCTGCCCGTCGACGGAAACGAGGTTGGACATGTTCGCGTCGGAAATCCATTGTGCGGTTTGGTGGACGTCGTTGAAGAGGGGCAGGAGAGACGATTGATAGAGCGCGGGGCGCTGGGCGGCGGGGGCGGCGCCAAGCTGATCGAGGGCCGCCTGGTATTGCCGCCAGACGTCGGCCAAATGCCGCGTGTGCTGCGGCTCGCCGGGAAGGGTTAGGTTGTTGAACTCGTCGTCGAGGTTGGTCTGGAATTTGGCCTGCTCGGCGGCTTGGTCGATCTGGCCGGCGTGGGCGGGGTTCCAGATCAGGGTCAGCGCCCGCAGGTTCAGGTGATCGACGGCGGCCTTCATCTGATCGCAATAGACGGCGCTGTCATAGTTTTCGCGGAGAACGCGTTGGAGCGCACCGCTGTAACGGGTCAGGAATACGAAGCTGAGGAGACTGACTAATAGGACAATGAGCAGGAGGGCGCCAAACCCGAGCCAGAGTTTATGCCGCAGGCTGATCATGTTCGGCCCCGTATCGTTTCATCCAACGGCACAGGGTACTGGAATCGACGCCGAGAATCGACGCCGCGCGGCGCAGGGAGCGGGTGGAGGCGACGACCTGAAGGACGTGGCTTTTTTCGATGGTTTCCAGGGGGACGAGGTCGCCGACGGCGTAGGCGGGGGCGGAGTTCAGGAGATTGGGGGGAAGGTGTTCGATGCCGATGCGATCGGATTGGCAAAGGAGCACGGCGCGTTCGACGACGTTGCGGAGTTCGCGGACGTTGCCGGGCCAGAGGTATTTGTCCATCGCATACAAGGCGTCGGAGGTGAGGCCGAGGATGTGACGATGGTTTTCACGGTTGAAGAGGGCGAGGTAGCGTTCGGCAAGAAGGGGGATATCTTCCCTTCGGCTGCGGAGAGGGGGAACGACGATCTGGACGACGTCGAGACTCATGAGCAGATCGGGGCGGAAAGTCCCGGCCTTGGCGGCGAGTTGGAGATCGACGGCAGTGGTAGCGACAATGCGCACGTCGGCAGTGCGGGTGTTGCCCTCGTCGGCTCGCTCGTATTCATGGTCGCGGAGGAGTCGAAGCAGCCTGGCCTGCAACCTCGGGGGGACCTGGCCGACCTCGTCGAGCAGAAGCGTTCCGCCATCACAAAAGGCGACGCGACCGGCTTTGTCGGCGCCGGCGGGGGCGTTGGCGGGGGAGAGTCCGAATAATTCGGCCTCCAGGGCGTCGACGCCAAGCTGGCAGGAAACCGCGGCGAAGGGGGCGGCAGCGCGTTTGCTCCAGGCGTGAATGGCGCGCGCCAGACGGCCCTTGCCCGTGCCGGGTTCGCCGTAGAGAAGCAGCGGGGCCTTGCTCGGGGCAACCTGGCGCGCCAGTTCGATGGCTTCCCGCATCATGGGGCTGTTGGTCGGCAAGTCGGACTCGGCGTCGAGCGCGCCCATGGCGGTCTGCAACGCTTCGATCTTGAGCTCCATCCGCCGGCGCTCGGCGACCTTGCGGGTGAGGAGTTGGACCTGCGCCGGCTCGAAGGGTTTGGGGAGATAATCGGTGGCGCCCTTCTTCATCGCCTCGACGGCTGTTTCGATCGAGGCGTAGGCGGTGATAACGATTACCTGGGCCCACGGGCTTTCGGCGCGAAGGATGGGGAGAAACTCCAGTCCATTGTCCATGCCGAGGCGGATATCGAGAAAGACCAGATCGAAAACGCGCCGGGTGATTTCCTCGAGGGCATCATGAATGTTGCCATGAGCCACGACCGAATGGCCGTCGGCCTCGAGGCACATACCCAGGGTCACGCGGATGTTGGCCTCATCATCAACAATGAGGATGCGCAATGCGGAGGTTGAAGAATTAGTGTCGGCCATACGAATGCGGATCGATTCTGCGTTGTCTCATAATGCATTTCGCGTACCACCGGGGTCGAACTGACGGAGACCTGCGGCATTTTGCAATACCTCCGGAGAGATAAGCAAATTGGCGAGAAGAAGGCGGTAGCCGGCTGCCTTCGGCCTTGTTCATTATCTGCGCAAAATAGAGGCATGCCGCAATCGTGGGATCAATCGCTGCACCAAATTGGGCACAGCCTCTTTGGGACATTCGCATAGGCCATTGCTTGATAAGTGTTTGCAAAGTGCATCAGTCTGTGCTTTATCTGCTTAATGAATGAGTTGGTGTCGCGCAGAAAACAGGCGAGCGCGATCTGGATCGCTCAAAACGGCGTTCGGAACTGCCGAAGGACGAACATTTTTCTCATCGCGATAGAAAGATCGGAGCTCAACTGGGGTCGGGTTCATTTCGCGTTGGTTGCCAGATGGTTACGCCGCTATTGAAGATCAACCTCGCGAGGCGCATCGCGAGCGGAATTTATCCGCGAATTCCAACCTTATAGCGCGACTGCTTAATTCCGCGCTACTGAGAGGCGGGTGACGACGCATTTGCAGGCGATGCGCTCGGCGATTGACGTTGCGCGCGGAGGATCGCGCTCCCAAATCTTTGTCGGTGTTCTTGGCATTGCCTTTGCCAAAGGCAGGAACGAAACCAGATCAGTATTGATGCACAATCCGTTGCGTAGACGGGTCGGCATTCTGATGGTTATCACGTCGGTGCCGCAAGCGCAGGCGAGAATCTTTCATAGGGACATAAGACTATGTCAACAGATACGGGAACTGGACCAGGAACCGGAACAGGAACGATTAAGGCGACGCTCGGTTTGACCGGGCTGACGAGCAATGCGATGGCGCTGATTGCGCCCGGGGCCTTCTTGTGGCTGACTTTTGGTGGCCAGGTCTTGACGGGCGCCCCTGCGGCGGGAATGTCCATGTGGCTGGGG
>Ga0209415_10015897_pt1 | contig 12153 bp, 11 predicted proteins | sample PeaSoiSIISIP2007_FD_187696 | JGI IMG/M metagenome (GOLD analysis project Ga0209415, IMG submission 187696) | Peat soil microbial communities from Weissenstadt, Germany - SII-SIP-2007 (SPAdes) (version 2) | ecosystem: Environmental > Terrestrial > Soil > Wetlands > Peat | place: Germany... | reverse complement strand
ATTCAGCCGCGCGGCGTAGTGTTTCAGGAAGCCTTTTGCGGGCAGTTTTTGTGGATAAAAGTCCGGTTTCCAGCTCGGATAAGCGAATCCCGAAGTACCTGCGCAAAGGCGACTCATAGGAGCCACTGTACACTGAAAAGATCGTGGCGGAAATAATCAAAAAACCAAAACTCAGCCAGTCTGAGCGATTCCGGGAGCTGTGGCCGGATATTCGCGAGATGGTCGCGCCGCGGCGAGCGATTCTCGCCGGCGGATTCGGACTGATGATCATCAACCGGTTGAGCGGAATGGTCCTGCCGGTGTCGACCAGATACTTGGTGGACAACGTCATCAACAAGCATCAGTCGCAACTGCTGACGCCGATCGTGCTGGGCGTGCTGTCGGCGACCTTGATTCAAGGCGCGACGTCGTTTTCTCTGACGCAATTGTTATCGAAAGCGGCGCAGCGCCTGATCGCGGAACTGCGGCGAAAAGTACAGCAGCACATCGGACGGCTTTCGGTTAGTTATTACGACGCGAATAAGAGCGGGGCGCTGGTATCGCGCATCATGAGCGACGTGGAAGGCGTGCGCAACCTGATCGGCACCGGCCTGGTGGATTTCGTCGGCGGCCTGATGACCGCCTTGATCGCGCTAGTGTTGCTGACCAGGATCAGCGCGCTGATGACGGGATTGACGGTGGCGTTTCTGCTGGCGTTTACCTTCGCACTGACGCAGGCATTCGGCAAGATCCGCCCGATTTTCCGGGAACGAGGCAAGATCAACGCCGAGGTCACCGGGCGCTTGACCGAATCGCTGGGCGGCGTCCGCGTGATCAAGGGCTATCATGCCGAGGAGCGCGAGGCCAAGGTGTTCGCGGGCGGCGTGCAGAGGCTGCTCGACAACGTGATCAAGTCGCTGACCGCAATGTCGCTGATGAGCCTTTCGGCGACGGTGCTGATGGGTATCGTGGGCGCCATCGTGATGTTCGTCAGCGCGCGCGAGATCGCGGCGGGGCAACTGACGCTGGGCCAGTTCATGGAATTCACCGCGCTGCTGGCGTTCCTGATTGCGCCGGTGGTGCAGATCGTCAGCATCGGCACGCAGCTGACCGAGGCGTTCGCCGGCCTCGAACGCACGCGTGAGGTGCTGCGGGAACGGCCTGAAGATATGGACCCGCGCAGGACCGTCGCGCTGGGCACGGTGAGTGGCGGAGTGGAGTTCGAACACGTCGGATTCTCCTACGACAAAGACAAGCAGGTCCTGTTCGACGTGAGTTTCCGTTCCGAGCCCGGAACGGTGACGGCGCTGGTGGGATCTTCAGGATCCGGCAAGTCGACGATCATTTCGCTGATCGCGGCGTTCCATGTGCCGGCGGAGGGACGCGTCACCGTGGATGGAGTGGACCTATCCACAGTGCGCCTGGACACGTATCGCACGCAACTGGGCGTGGTCTTGCAGGACACGTTTCTGTTCGACGGCACGATTGAAGAAAACATCGCGTTCGCGCGGCCGGACGCGACTAGGCAACAGATCATGGAGGCCTGCCGCATCGCCCGTGTGGACGAGTTCGCGGAAAACTTCGAGAAGAAGTACGACACCATCGTCGGCGAACGCGGCGTAAAACTCTCGGGCGGGCAGCGGCAGCGTGTTTCGATAGCGCGGGCGATTCTGGCGGACCCGAGGATTCTGATTCTGGATGAGGCGACGTCCAGTCTCGACTCCGAGTCGGAGGCTCTCATTCAGGAGGGTTTGAAATACCTCATGAAGGGGCGCACGACGTTCGTGATCGCGCACCGCTTGTCGACGATTCGCCGGGCCGATCAGATTCTGGTAGTGGAATCGGGAAAGATCGTCGAGCGGGGGGCGCACGAAACACTGTTCGAGCTGCACGGCCGGTACTGGGATCTGTACACGCGCCAGCACGGGCTGGAAGCGAATCTGTTCCTCGCGCCGGGCGAGGGCGATACGGTGGAGGACTCGGGTCCGGCCAAGGAAGCGAAGGAAGCGGGCATTAGCGAGGCGATGCGGATGCTTCGCTAAAATCCGATGCCGACCAGAAACGCGATCTGATTCTGGTTCGAATTGACGATGCCGGTGAAGTTTTTCAGGGCGGCGCCGGTGTAGCGGACTTCGGGCGAAATGCGCATCACCAAGGCGCGAATCTCCACGCCCGCGCCCAATACCACGCCGAAATTCGACGTGTGGTTCGCGGTGACTAAATTCTGGATGTCCGATATGTGGCTGAAATCGAGCCCTCCTTCTACATACGGCTTTACCGGCCCCTTGAAGAACTTGTACTTCGCCACCACCGGAAAATCCCACTGGCCCGTGGTGGCCGAGGCGAGAACGTTGTTGAAATGCAGGCCGCGGTAGAGCGCATCTGCCTCAATCGCAAAATGCCAGGGCAGCCGGACCTCGATAAACGGTCCGAGCGTATAGGCGTTCGAGCTTGCGGTCAGCGTGGCAACGGTCGGATAGGGCTGGTTTTGAAACGCATCGGTGAACGGGACTCCGATTTTCAGGCCGCCCACGACGGGCTGAGCGTGGGCGAGCCCGATTAAAACAAGAGAGCATAAGAATGTTTGGAACAGCTTCATGCTTTCATGGTACGTCAGAGAAGATGAAACGTCACCCGCACCTGTGCCGTTATAACCGCTCGCGCGCGGCCTGGGTGGCGAGTTCGTCGCAGCGGTTGTTGTCCGGATGATCGGCGTGGCCCTTGGTCCAGGTCCAGCGCATCTGGTGCTTATCCACCAGATCGTCGAGCGTCATCCACAGGTCCTGATTGACTACCGGCTTCTTGGCCGCGGTCTTCCAGCCGTTGCGTTTCCAGCCTTTGATCCAGGTAGTGATGCCGTTTTTCAGATACTCGGAATCGGTGACCACTTCCACCTCGCAAGGCTCGCGCAGCGCGCGGAGACCTTCGATGGCGGCGGTGATTTCCATTCGGTTATTCGTCGTGTGCGGCTCGGAGCCGAACATTTCCTTCTTCTTTTCGCCGGAGCGCAGGATGCAGGCCCACCCGCCGGGTCCGGGGTTGCCGATGCAGGCGCCGTCGGTGATCAGTTGCACGCGTTTCATTCTCTCTATGCTAGGGCTTTGCTTCGACGAATTGCCAGCCGAAGCGTCCCTTAATGCACAGATTTCCGTGCGTGACGCTGTGGTCGAGAGGCGACGTGACGCCCACGATCGAGCCATCCTGCGCGTGAACCGTGAGGGTGCAGCCGACGCCGCAATAGGGGCAGATGGTATCGGTCGCGGTCTGGCGCGATTCATCCCAGAGGCCGGCCTGGCGCATGTGATATTCCTTCGTGAACATCAGCGCACCGGTGGGACAGACGCCGATGCAGTTGCCGCAATAGACGCAGGCGGAATCGGGAAGCGGCACGTCGTATTCGGTCGAAATATGCGCGCTGAATCCCCGTCCGGCGACGGCGATGGCGAAGGTGTTCTGCGCATCCACGCCGCAGGCTTCCACACATTTGTAGCAGAGGATGCACTTCGAGTAGTCGCGGACGTACAGATCGTTATCGATCCTGGGCGGCTGAGCGAGCGTCCCGGCGGAAGGGCCGAAGCGCTGCGGTTGCGCCGAGTAGCGCTGCGTGTAAGCCTCGAAGGCGGGCGCGGTCGAGACATCGACCGAGGATGCGAGGAATTCGAGAACCAGGCGGCGGCTGAGCTTTACACGCTCCGAATCGGTCTGGATTTTCATGCCCGCTTCGACCCTGCGCGAACAGGCGGGGACCAGCGTCCGCGAGCCTTCGAGTTCCACGACGCAGACCCGGCACGCATTCACCGGAGTGAGGCTTTCGAGAAAGCAGAGCGTGGGAATCTCGATCCCCAGGCGGCGGGCGGCGTCCAGAATTGTCGAACCCTCCGGAACCTGGAGGGTCGTTCCATCGATCGCAATCTCGAACTGGCGGCGCGGGGGAGACGCCGGAGACTCGGGAATCGGTCCGAGGGGAACCGGGATGAGGGGGGATGGACTCATGGAAACAGACTCCACCGGTGGAGCGCCGATTCGAGAACGCTGGAAGCGGTTTGACCGAGCCCGCAAATGGAGGCATCGCGCATGGCTTGCCCCATTTCCTTGAGCAGGCGAACCTCTTCGGCGACCGAGGCGAGAGGCCGGCCGTGAACCAACCGTTCCAGCGATTCCCGCTGGCGGACCGCGCCGACGCGGCAGGGGACGCACTGGCCGCAACTTTCGTCGCGAAAAAACTCCGCGATACGCAAGAGAATGCGCCGGAGATCGACGCTGTCGTCGAGAGGCATAATCACGCCGGAGCCGAGCGTCGCACCGATCGAGCGGACTCCTTCGAAGGTCAGGGGCGTGTCCAGCTCGTCCGGGGAAACAAGCGAGCCGGCTGCGCCGCCGAGCAGCACGGCTCGCAGACGTCCGTTGCCTCCCACGCCGCCCGCAAGCTCGATCGTCTGGCGCAGGGTTGCGCCGAAGGGGATTTCGTAAACGCCCGGGCGCGTCACGTGGCCGCACAAGCAAAAGAGCCGGTATCCGGTGGACTTTTCGGTCCCGATACGCGCGTAGGCTGCGCCTCCGCGCAGAACAATCTCGGGAATATTGATGAGCGTTTCGACATTGTTGACCAGGGTCGGCCGGCGGAACAGGCCGGACTGCGTGGGGAAAGGCGGCTTGTTGCGAGGCTCGCCTCGATAGCCTTCGATGGAATTGAAGAGCGCGGTTTCTTCGCCACAGATATAGGCGCCGGCGCCGCGGCGCAGCTCGATATCGAAGCGCAGTCCGCGGCCAAGAATGTTATCGCCGAGGAATCCCTGGCGGCGGGCGAGGCCGACGGCCTGCTGGAGGCGTTGGGCCGCGAGAGGATACTCGCCGCGAACGTAAAGGTAGCCGCGCTCTGCGCCCACGGCGAGGGCGGCGATCGTCATCCCTTCCAGCACGGCGAACGGATCGCCCTCCATCAGGAGGCGGTCCTTAAAAGTGCCGGGTTCGGATTCGTCGGCGTTGCAGACGACGTAGCGGGTCCCCTGTTGCGCGTGGACGGCCTCCCATTTCTTGCCGGCGGGAAACGCCGCGCCGCCACGGCCGACCAGGCGCGATTCGATGACTTCGCGGATCACACCCTCGGGCCCCAGATCGAACGCCTTTTCGAGGGCCTCATAGCCACCGCAGCGGCGATAATCGTCGAGGCTCGACGGATCGGCCCGGCCGATGCGGCGGAGGAGGCGAAGCTGCGGCTGGCCGGCCTGCGGAATCGGGCTCAGGACATCAGGGTCGCCGCGCAGCCCTCCTTCCGCGGCCTCTCGCAGAAGATTCGCAACAGCATCAGGCGTGGCCGGAGCGAGGACGCGATCAACGGGTGTCTCTCCCGCGACGGTGGTGAGCACCGCGGGCGCGCGCTCGCACAAACCAAGGCACGGGCTGCGCAGCCACGTCGATCCAGGCGGGCCGAGTCTCGCTTCCAGGTCGCTGCACAACGAGTTCGCGCCGCGCGCGAGGCAGGCGATGTCGTCGCACACGTGGGCCACCACCGGAGGACGCGGGGTGAGCGAGAACATCCCATAAAAAGACGCGACGCCGTGGACCTCGGCCGGCGCGACGTTCAATCGAAACGCCGCGTAGTTGAGCGCGCCGGGGCTGATCCACCCAATGTGCGCCTGAACGGCGTGCAGAACGGGCAGCAAACGGTCACGGGCCGGCGCCTCCAATTCCCGGTCGACCGCGGCGATTTCCTCGTGAGTGGGTTGAGCGCTGGTGAAGTGAAGATCCAATTCGCTACTCCTGGCACTTTTCCACGCAAATGGCGGTGGCTTTGAACTCCGACGTTCCCGACTTGGGGTCCGCGGCGTCAATGGTGAGGTTGTTGGTCGGCACCTGGTCGTGAAAATGGATCGTCAGGAAGGCCAGGCCGGAACGCAGCGCGGGATCGAAGTGCACGGGCGCGACTAAGGCGCCGCGGCGCGAGCGGACGCGCACTCGGTCGCCTTCCTGAAGCCCGTAATGAGCTGCATCTTCCGGCGACAAATCGAGCGCCTCGCCGCGACGAAGGGGAGAAGCATAGCCGTTGGTCTGCACGCCTGTGTTGAAGGAATCGAGGCGGCGGCCGGTGGTCAGGCGGATGGGAAACTCCTCGTCGAGACCGTCGACTGGTGGAACGAATTCGACGGCGCTGAAGGGCGCGCGAGGGCCGAGGAGAGGCTCCTGCCACAGGCGGCCGTGCAAAAAGATCTCCCCCGGATGCGATTCGTCGGGACAGGGCCACTGGATGCCGCCGAGCTGTTCGAGTCGCCGGTAACTCATGCCGCCGTGCATCGGACTCAGGCGGCGAACTTCGTCCCAGATGCGTTCCGCGTTGGGTTCGCCCCAGTCGTGGCCGAGGCGGCGGGCCAGATCGAAAATCACCTCCATGTCGTCGCGAACGCCGGGCGGCGGAGGCACGGCGCGGCGGACGCGCTGCACGCGCCGTTCGCTCGAAGTAACCGTGCCTTCGGTCTCGCACCATCCGGCGGCCGCGGGCAGCACGACGTCGGCCAGCGCGGCTGTCGCCGTGTAAAACAGATCCTGCACGACCATGAATTCCAGGCCTCCCAGAAGCTTCAACACGCGGTTGCGGTCGGCTTCCGAATCGGCGGGATTTTCGCCGAGCACGTAGAGCGTCGTCAGTTCGCCATGCTCCATGGCGTCGAACATTCCGCTCAAATGCAGACCTTTTCGCGGGGGGATTTTGCGGCCCCAGGCGCGTTCGAAATTGGCGCGCAGGTCGGCGTTTTCGACGTGCTGAAACCCAGGCAGGCGATCCGGGATGGCGCCCATGTCGCCTCCTCCCTGCACGTTGTTCTGGCCGCGCAGAGGATTCAGTCCGCTGCCGTAGCGGCCGACATGTCCGGTGAGCAGCGCGAGATTCAGCAGCGCCAGAACATTGTCGACGGCATTGTGATGCTCGGTGATGCCGAGCGTCCAGCAGATCATCGCGCGGCCGGCCTTGGCATAGGCGTGCGCCGCCTCGCGGATCGCCGCGGCCGGCACGCCGGTTTCGCGCTCCGCGTGTTCCAGCGTGTATTTTTCCAAGCATTCGCGATAGGCTTCAAAGCCGCTGGTTGCGTGCTGGATGAACCAATCGTGGGTCAGGCCGGAAACGACGATCTCGCGGCCCATGGCGTTCGCGAGCGCGATGTCGGAGCCGACGTCGAGCCCCATCCACACGTCGGCCCACTGCGCGGAACTGGTGCGCCGGGGGTCGACCACGTAGACGCGCGCGCCGTTGCGGACGCCCTTCAGCAGATGATGGAAAAAAATCGGATGCGTCTCGCGGGCATTCGATCCCCATAGCAGGATGACGTCCGTCTCCTCGACCTCGGTGTACGAGCTCGTGCCTCCGCCCATTCCAAAGACCGTCGCCAGACCGACGACGCTAGGGGCGTGTCAAGTACGGTTACAACTATCGATATTGTTGGTCCCGATGACCGTGCGGACGAATTTCTGCGCGGCGTAGTTCAGCTCGTTGGTGGTCTTGGAGCAGCTGAACATCCCGAAACTATGAGGGCCGTGCTTTTCGACCTGTGTCCGGAAGCCTTCGGCCACACGATGGAGCGCTTCCTCCCAGCTCGCCGCACGGTGGGCGCCGTTTTCGCGAACGAGAGGCTCGGTCAGCCGGGTTTTCGTGGAGATCGACATAGCTGTTTTTAGGATAGTCCTAGCACGCGTCCTGTCTCGACGTCGATATCGATGTCGTAATAAACCGGACGCGTCGGCAAGCCGGGCATGGTGCTCATGGTGCCCAGCAGAGGATAGAGAAAGCCCGCGCCCACGCTGGCGCGGACGTCGCGTACCGGGACAATAAATCCTTTCGGAACGCCTTTCAGATTGGGGTCGTGGCTCAGGCTGAGGTGCGTTTTCGCCATACAGATGGGAAGCTTGTCGAAACCCATGCGGGTGAAGGCCTCCATCTTCTCTTCGGCAGCCGGCAGATATTCAACACCCGCTCCTCCGTACACTTCACGCACAATGATCTCGATCTTTTCCTTGATGCTCAGATCCAAGGAATACAGAAAACGAAAATCGCGAGGTTTTTGGCAAGCCTTGACGACGGCCTCCGCCAGAGTCACGGCGCCCGCGCCTCCGCGCGCCCAATGGTCGGTCATCACCGCGTCGTCGGCGCCCGCTCGAAGCGCAACCCGGCACACGACAGCAACCTCGGCTTCCGTGTCTTCCTGAAATCGATTGACCGCGACCACCACCGGGAGCCCGAAAGCGCGCGCAATCTCAACCGCCCTCACCAGGTTGCCCGAACCTTTTTCCACCAGCTCCGGATTCTCCTCCCTGTAAGTCTGCGGCAGAGGCTGCCCGGCCACCACTTTGGGCCCTCCTCCGTGCATCTTCAGCGCGCGAATCGTCGCCACCACGACGACGCAATCCGGAACCAGACCGCTGTAGCGGCACTTAATGTTGCCGAATTTCTCCAGCCCCATGTCGGCGCCGAAGCCCGCTTCGGTAAGCACATAGCCGTCGGGCCCGACGAGTTTCAACGCGACCTGGTCGGCCACAATCGACGAGTTGCCGTGGGCGATGTTGGCAAAAGGCCCGGCGTGGACCAGCGCCGGCGTGCCCTCCAGCGTCTGCATTAAATTGGGCATGAGCGCGTCCTTCATCAGAACGGTCAGCGCGCCGCCCACGCCCAGATCGTCGGCAGTCACCGGATCGCCGGCGCGACTCTGGCCGATCACCATGCGTCCCAATCGCTCGCGCATGTCGGCGAGGCCTGTGGCCAGAGCCAGCACCGCCATGATCTCGCTGGCGACGGCGATATCGAAACCGGTCACCCTCGTCATGCCCTTCTCTTCCGGACCCTGCCCGATGGTGATCTGGCGCAGCATGCGGTCGCTGGTGTCCATCACGCGCCGCCAGGTGATCGTCGAGGGGTCGATATCGAGGCGTGCGAAGCGCCGCCGCTCGTCCGTCGTCAAATCCGCCGGATCTGTCTTGTCGATACCCAGTTTGCGCAAGCGGCGCAGCATGACCGGCGAGAATTTCTTCCTGCCGGGACAGAGACGGTCGAACAGCGCGTCGTCCGATTGCGTGTTCTCGTGGAAGATGCGCGTGTCGATAGCTGCCGCCAGCAGATTATTCGCCGCCGTGATGGCGTGGATGTCGCCGGTCAGGTGGAGGTTGAACTCCTCCATCGGGATGATCTGGCTGTAGCCTCCGCCCGCAGCTCCTCCTTTGATGCCGAAGGTCGGACCCTGGCTGGGTTGGCGCACGCAGGTGAACACCTTCTTGCCCAGGTACGCGCCCAGCGCCTGGCTGAGCCCGACCGTGGTCGTCGTCTTGCCCTCGCCCAGAGGCGTGGGCGTGATCGCGGTGACCACGACGTAGTGACCGTTCGGGACGTCGCGCAAGCGGTCGCGGATGGAAAGATGCACCTTGGCTTTGTTCTTGCCGTACAGTTCCAACTCGTCGGGAAGAATGCCGGATTCAGCGGCGATCTTTTCTATCGGGATCGGCGCGGCGGCCTGGGCGATCTCAATATCTCTGGGGACGTTGGAAAGGACATTCGTGAGTCTATGGGGCATTAGAATTCGTCTGTTCGAGAAGTTTTTCCGCTTTGTGCAGCGCCTGATTCTCTAGCTCCTGCCGTTCCGCCAGGACGTCGCGATAGAACTGGCTGTCGCCGGAGATCTGCACGAGGTTGGCGTCGACGCTGAGCAGGGTCGCACGCGCCGCGCCTGCCAGCAGAACCACCGCCGTGCCCAGATCCGCGGCCACGGCCGCGGGAATCAGGCCGGCCACCATCGCGCAAAGATCGAGACCTGTGACCGATTCGCGCGCGATCTGCAAGGGTATTTGAATCGCCATGCGCAGAGCGGCGTCGATGGCGATGGCATCCCTCGCGCGCTTCGAGGCGAGATATTGGTGGAACGCCGCGACATCCTCATCGGCCCACCGGGCCAGGCGCGCCGACGCTGCCTGCGCCGCATCGATGAGAAAAACAAGCCTCTTGCGATCGCCGCCGAAATCTTTCCTCTGGCTAGCGATCCGCAGCACTTTTTCCACCAGCGCGAACCCGAGACTGGCCGACACCGCGGACACAGACACTCCCGCCGGAGCGGGTTCACGACTGGCGACGCGATCTCGAAAGCTCTCGACCGTGGTTTTCCAAAGCGACGTGGCTATGGCCAAACGACGATGGTATCTCACCGGTCCAGCCCCTGTCTATACCTATTAATCAGTAGGTTAGAGCCTCCAACCGGCGGCAATCGGGTATCATAAAAGATAGTGCAGGACCCAGAAGTAAACTCCCCCGAAGAACAACAGCCGTTGGTGCTGATTCCGGTGACCGCGGAAGATGTCGCCCGCCGCACGGTGCGCGTCCGGCTGACCGCGACCGTCATCGTCCTGGCGATTCTGGGCGTCGCCGGCTACCTTTACAAGCGCTCGGTGGATCCTCTTAACGCGAAGGAATCGTACGACGCGGGCGTGCGTTTGTTCAAAATCGCCCGCTATAACCAGGCCATCCTTTCTTTCGACCGCGCCGTCGCGCTGAAGCCTGACATGGTGGAGGCCTATATGATGCGCGGCAAATCGTACGTCGGAGACGCCAAGCCCGAACAGGCCCTGCCCAACTTCAGCAAAGTGATTGAGCTGCGCCCCTCCGATCCGGAAGGATGGGTGGAACGCGGCGCGGCGTATCTCGAACTCACCAATTTTCGAGCGGCGATTTCAGACGCTACCCAGGCCATTTCGGTGAATCCGGTCCAGGCCTCCGCCTATACCCTGCGCGGCGCGGCGGTTCGCAAGAGCGGCGACCCGAAAAAGGCCCTCGATGATTTCAATCGCGCCGTGGAACTGGCGCCCACTGCCAACAACTTCTATGAGCGCGGCGCTACCTACCAACTGCTGGAGGAGCACAGGCTCGCCATCGCCGATTTCGATCAGGTGATCGCCATCATCCCCGATCTGGCCAGCCCGTTTTTCGCCCGCGCCGAATCGCGCCGCGCCTTGGGCGATCTGGAAGCGGCCGAGAGGGATCACCGGCAGGGCCGGATTTTAGACGGGCATTAGAAGCTCGCGCTCGAAGAACGCGTCCACCATCCCCAGAATCTGCGGCGCTTCCGTGGCTTTATAAATCTCCACCCGCAAATGCGACCCGTTGCGAACACCGTGAGTGAAATAGGTTGCGAACTGCTTCATCTTGCCCACCGCATCCGGCGCGTCATGATCGCACAGCATGGTGTAGTAACGCCGCATGATGTCGTAGCGGTCGCGCTCGGAGGGTACGTCGTAGCGGCCCGTGGTCACATACTGCTCAATCTGCCGGAAAATCCACGGATTGGACGAAGCCGCGCGGCCGATCATCACCGCGTCGCAGCCCGTTTCCTTCACCATCCGCACGGCGTCTTCGGGCGTGAGGATATCTCCGTTGCCGATCACCGGAATTTTCACCGCATCCTTCACTTCCGCGATGCGCGTCCAGTCCGCGTGGCCGCTATAGCCCTGTTCGCGCGTGCGCGGATGCAGAGCGATGCCCTGCACGCCGCAATCCTCGGCCAGCTTCGCCAAGCGGACGTTCACCAGCTCCCGGTCGTTCCATCCGGCCCGAAATTTCATCGTCAGGGGAATCGTGATCGCAGAGCGAACGGTCGTCAGCAGGCGCTCTACCAACGGCAGATCGCGTAGCAGCCCGGAGCCTCCATTGCAGGTCACCACTTTTTTCACCGGGCAGCCGAAGTTGATGTCGACAATGTCGAATCCCCGGTCCTGGCAGTGCCGCGCGGCGTCGGCCATCACCTGCGGATCGGAACCGAACAATTGCGCGGAGATCGGATGCTCGTCGGGGTCGAAATAAAGATAGCGAAATGTGCGCCCAGGCCGCGCGCTTCCCTTGGCGATCGCGACGATGCCGTGGGAGCTGGTGAACTCGGTCATAATCAACCCGCACCCGCCCTGGGCGCGGATCAGACGGCGAAATACGGTATCGGTGACACCGGCCATGGGGGCAAGAACGGTCGCCGGAGCGAGTTCGATGGGGCCGATTTTGAAGCTTTTCGGGAACACTCCCTCTTAGTTTAGCGTGTGGGGCAGGCTGGCATCCTGCGGCGGGTTGGCAACCCGCCTTTGCCTTCTTTATGCCATAATTCGCGTGAGAAGAACATGAGACCCTTGATTGCGGTGGTTCTCGTCGTCACAGGATGGCTGCCG
>Ga0209415_10015896_pt1 | contig 12153 bp, 12 predicted proteins | sample PeaSoiSIISIP2007_FD_187696 | JGI IMG/M metagenome (GOLD analysis project Ga0209415, IMG submission 187696) | Peat soil microbial communities from Weissenstadt, Germany - SII-SIP-2007 (SPAdes) (version 2) | ecosystem: Environmental > Terrestrial > Soil > Wetlands > Peat | place: Germany... | reverse complement strand
CGCCTCGATGTCACGGACCGGCTCGCCCGGCGAGACGATGCGGACCGGCGGATATTGGATGCCTTCTTGAAAGAGCTCGCGCGCATTCGCGTTCGCCGTCCCGGGGACGACGCCGCCGAGATCGGTCTTGTGCGCGATGCTTGCGCAGAACGCGATGAGGCGTCCGTCGTGAAAGACCGGCGAGGCGACCGCCATGTCCATCGCATGCGGCAATCCCGATTCGTAGGGGTGATTCGTGATGAACGCGTCGCCCACGTGAAGGTCCACCTCGAACGCCCGGCGGATTGCGCGTACGACCTCGGGAAGCGACGCGACATGCAGGGGGAGGACGACGTGTTCTCCGACGATGTTGCCTTCGGCATCGAGCAGCATGCAGCTGGCGTCCTGCGACTCGCGGATGACGGTCGAGTAGCCGGTCCGAAAGACGCTGTCCTGCATCTCCTGGACGATCCCGGAGAGGCGGCTTGCAATGACTTGAAAGGTGATCGCGTCCATGCTCGTCATGGTTATCGGATGCCGCGCCAGTACGGCTCCGCGTCGGCGACGATCTGCTTGGCGTCGAGCGGCGCCTTGAGTTGTGCGTACTTGTAGGCGACGTCGATGGGCGGCTGCAGCAAAGCGGCGTTGAGCGATCCGCCGTACGTCGAGCGCGCCATCGCGCCGAAGGTCGCCGGATCGATGTTCGAGACCGGCCCGAGAATTTTTGCCGTCTCGCCGCGATGCGCGTTCGCCCAGCGTGCCGTTTCGACTATAGCTTGGATGAAACGGTGCGCGGCGTCGGGATTCGCGCTCGCCCAGGATTTCGAAGCGACGAAGACGCCAAGAATCCAGCGTGGCGCGATTGCGGCAAACGCATCGCCCAGTTCTTCGACCTCGCCTTTGCCTTGCGTCAAGGCAGGCTCGGCTAACATCGCGGCCTCCACGCGCCCGGCCCGCAGCGCGGCGGCCATCTCCGAGGTCGGCAGCTCGACGAAGTGCACGGTCTTCGAATCGCCGCCGTTCTTGTCGATCCATGCCGACGCGCAGAGCTGCAGTGCGCCGCTCAGCGTCGTCACGGCCACCGTCTTTCCGTTGAGATCGGCCCCGGTCCGCAGCTTCGAGCCGCGGGCCTTGACGAGCAAGTTGTCGGCGCGATCCTTTTCGTCGAAGAGCGCGGCCGGAACGAGCGCAACGATCGGGATGCCGCGCTGAATCGCCGCAGCGGTGGAGACGATGTTCGAAAAGCCGACGTCGAGCGAGCCTCCGGCGATCGCCGCGATGACCGCTCCGCCGCCGGTAAACGGCGTGATCTTTGCGTCCAGCCCATACTTCTTGAAAAAGCCGGCCGACTGGGCGTAGAGGGGCAGGGCCGACGCGTCCGTATATCCGAGCACCGCGACGCGGATCGTCGTCACGGGACTCTGTGCGAATGACGCGGCCGGAAGGGCAGCGAGCACGAGGACGCCGAGGATCAGCCGGAGCATGGACAGCGCTTCGGCCGTGGCGAAGAGGCCCCCTAGCTATGAAGTTGCTCGACGATGGGCTCGTCGCCGTCGTAAAACGCGATTGCCCGACCTGCGAATTGGTCGTCCCGGTTCTGCGCTCGATCGATCGCTCGGCGCCGCCACTCGAGGTCTACGTTCAAGACGATCCGCATTACGACGAAGGGCTCCGCAACGTCGTCGACGACCACGAGCTCGAAACGTCGTACCTGCTCGACGTCGAGACCGTCCCGACGTTGATTCGGGTTCGCGGCGGCGCCGAAGTCTCGCGCATCGTCGGCTGGAATCGCGACGAGTGGCGCAACTTGACCGGGATCGCAGACCTCGGCGACGCGCTTCCCGCGACGCGTCCCGGTTGCGGCTCCAAAACGCGCGACCCGGGGATGCCGGCGCGTTTGAAGGTTCGTTACGGAGAGACCGGGCTCGGGTCCCGACTCATCGAGCTCCCCGGCGACGTCGATCCCGAGGAGGCGTGTTTCGATCGCGGCTGGACCGACGGTTTACCGGTCGTTCCTCCGACGCAAGAGCGCGTCCTCGATATGCTGACCGGGACGGCGCGTTCGCCCGGTGAGATCGTCGCCGTCATCCCACCGAATCTCGTCCCGTGCTCGGTTGAAAAAGTCGCGATCAATGCGGTCATGGCCGGCTGCAAACCCGAATACATGCCGGTCGTACTGGCGGTCATCGAGACGGCCTGCCGGGCGGAGTTCGGGCTGCACGGCGTCCTTGCGACGACGAACGCGGTCGCGCCGGCCGTGATGATCAACGGCCCGATCGCGCGTGCTATCGGGATGAACGCGAAAGGCAATGTTTTCGGACAGGGCAACCGCGCCAACGCGACGATCGGACGGACGCTGCAGTTGGTCGTGCGCAACGTCGGCGGCGGACGGCCCGGCGAGATCGACCGCGCGGTCTTCGGAAGTCCCGCGAAGTACACGTTCTGTTTCGCGGAAGACGAAGAGGATCAACGCTGGGAATCGTACGCCGTCTCGCTCGGCTATTCGCCGCAGCAGTCGACGGTCACGATTTTCCCCGGCGATGGGAATACGCCGGTCATCGACCACACGGCGCGCACGCCCGAGGAACTGTGCCGTTCGTTTGCCGGCTGCTTGCGCGCGGTCTACAATCCCGGACACGTCGTGCAGCTCCAAGCATTCCTCGCCGTCGGCGGCGAGCATCAGCAAGTCTTTTACCAGGCAGGGTGGTCGAAGGCGCGCGTCAAGGAAGAGCTCTTGAAGCTCTTGTTGGTCCCCATGAGTGAGGTCGTCCCGGGACGGGCGGGAACCGACGGCCTCGAAGAATGGCAGGTCGCGGCAAAGGATGGATTCGTCCCGAAATTTGCTACGGGCCCGCTCAACATCATCCGCGCCGGCGGGAGCGCCGGAAAGTATTCCGCGATCATTTCCGGGATCGGCGGCAATAAGACGATTCGTCCTGTGACAGGTGAGATCAAATTATGAACAGCGTGCAGATCCTTCTGGACCCGACAGCCGAAACGGCGGCCGTCTCGCAGCCGCGCATCGCTCGCGTCCCATCGCTCGAAGGACGAACGGTCGGGTTGCTCGACATCGCGAAGCCGCGGGCCGACGAGTTCATCGATCGTCTTGACGAGCTGCTGCGCGCTCGCGGGCTGGCCGTAAAGCGCTATCGCAAGCGAGCCTTTATGGAGCGCGCCGCGCCCGAGCTGAAGCAGAAGATCCGGGCCGAATGCGACGTCGTCATCGAAGCGCTCGCCGATTGAGGCTCCTGCACGTCGTGCAGTGTGCACGACATCAAGAGCCTCGAAGAGCTCGGCGTCGTTTCGGTCGCCGTTGCGACGACCGAGTTCAGGATCGCGGCAAACTCGCAAAGTCAAGCCCTGGGTTACGAGCCTGCGCTCGTCTTCGTCGCGCATCCCATTCAAGACCGCACCAACGCAGAGCTGCGGGCCCTCGCCGAGGGCGCGTTCGAGGAGATCGTCGCGGCGCTGACCAGCCAGGCAGGCGAGCCCAGGTGAGAAATGCCCCGGACGTGGGTAATAGCAACTACGGAGGCACCCCCTGGAAACGAAATCGCGTCCGGTCGAAGAGGTTGAGTTCGACGTCCGTAATCTGACGGCCGTCCGGCGGTATGTCCTCTCGATGGTGATCGCCGCCGGTTTTAGCGTCGAACGAGCGATGGAGTTTGTCGCCGCAGCCGGAGAAGCCGCAGCAAACGCGATCGAACACGGGCCCGGATTCGGGACGCTGAAGCTTTGGCACGAAGACGAAGCCATCGTCTGCGAAATCTCCGATCCGGCGGGCCGGCTGCTCGACGGCTCGGCGGGCGCATCCCCGCCGGCGCTGGAAGCGGAAAATGGTCGCGGCCTGTGGCTGATTCGACAACTCTGCGACGTCGTAGAGATCGAAGCCGGAACGGCCAAGACCACCGTCCGCATGCGGCTGTGGAAGATCCCCGCTAGCCACTGAAAAAGCGACGGCTCGCCTCTTCCGCGAAGCAGCCCTGGTGTTACCAGCGATCATAGATGCCCACCATCACTTGATGCCGCGGGCCGTCCTCGAGGACATCGAGCATTTTCTCCCCGGCGGCCTGACGGTCAAGCACGACGGCGGAGTGACCCACATCTTCCACGGCGACGCGCGGCACAGCTCGATCGACGCGGCGTATTTTTCCGATCCCGAGCGGCAGATCCGTGACATGGACTCGGCCGGCGTGCAGACCGCGATCCTCACCGCGGCGGTCTATCAAGAGTGGATGACGCTCGAAGCGGCGCGGATTTACAACCGCGAGTTCGCGGCGTTACAAGATCGCTACCCGTCGCGGTTCGTCGGGCTCGCGCACATCCCGCCGTTCGGCGAGGATGGGGCGCTCGACGAGCTCGAGCGCGCGGTCCGCGAGTACGGACTGCGCGGCGTCTGTATCACGACGTCGTTTCTCGGCAAATATCCCGACGAGCGCGAGTACTGGCCGTTTTACGAAAAAGTCAACGAGCTGGGCGTCCCGATCTTCGTGCACGCGGCGGGGTGTCCGCTCGACATGAGCAGCCTCGACCGCTACGGACTGGGCAGCACGCTCGGGCGCGGGCTCGATCACGCGCTCGTGACCACGCGCATTCTGTACGGCGGTGTGCTAGAGACGTTTCCGAACCTTCGATTCTTGATGGGGCATCTCGGCGGCGCATTTTACGGGATGGTCCGCCGCCTATTGATCGAGGCGCCGTCGAGAGCGGTGAACCGGATCCCCGCGCGAGACTATCGCGCCCAGCTGCGGCGGATATGGTTCGATACGGCGCCGTCATTTTGGCAAGGTCCGCTCGAAGTAGCGCACGCGATCGGAGCGTTCGGCGCAGACCGTGTATGCTTCGGGACCGACTATCCCGCCGGAATTTCACCCGAGACGGTCATGCCCGACGGCGTCGGCATCATCGAAGCGCTGACGCTTTCGGCCGCCGACCTCGCAAGCGTATGCGGAAGGAACGCCCGCGAACTCTTCAATCTGTAACGCTCCTCAGTTGATCCCGAACAGCGCTTTGTAATCGGAGACGAGGGTGTTGTAGCGCGCGACATCGGGCGTGCCGACGATGTGGATGAGCGCGTGCGGATCGAAGATCCGCGGATTGTTGCGAACGTCCGTTCGCGCCGATGCGCGACCCGTCAAGTCGACGATCGCCTGCTGCCCGTCCTTCGACTGCAACCAGTCCAGCAGCACGCGCGCCGCATTCGGATGCGGCGCGTTCTTCGCGAGCGCAACCGGCGACTCGTCGACGAGGAGCGGACGCGGATTGAAAAACTCGATCGTCTGTCCGGATTGGCGTCCATGCTCCGCGAGAAATCCGTATGCGGTCGGGGTCACGTCGAATTCGCCGGCCGCCAACTGCGTGATCGTCGCGTCATGCCCCGCCGCGAGGAACGGATGATTCGCAGCGATCGCTTTGAGCAGGTCGCGCGCCGCGGGTTCGGTTTCGAGCACGCCTTGATACCAATTATATGCCGTCGAATCGATGCCGATCTTGCCGTTCCATTCCCGCTTGGCAAGATCTGCGAGCGACGTGGGCGGCCGCAGTCCGTCGGCCTTGAGCTTCTGCGGATTCCACGCAATCACGGTCGTCGTCATGTAGAGCAAGCGCGGCGCGGCACGGGAGTCGAGCGCGCCGGCCGCCTGAAGCTGAGCCATCGGGATATTGTCCGCGTTGATTACGTCGGCATTGAATCGGCCGCTGCGCTGTTCGGTGATGATGCGCGCGGGCAAGAGATTCGCTGACGCCCGGAGGGTCTGTACGGTGATGCCCGGATGCGAGGCCTCGAAGCGGCTCACGATCGGGGTCAAGTACTCGAGGCCGACCGAGGTGTACCAAACGGCGACCCCCTCGCGCTTGGCGGCAGCCGTCACGTCGGCCGGCACGGCAGCCGATGCCGTGGCCCGCGGCCCGAAGAGCAACGCCGCTGCGACGATCAGGACTGTGAAGCGCAACCTCGAACCTCCCGGGCACGGTGCAATCCGCTCGAGGGGGAGGGACGCTTCATGCAAGAGCTGTTCAAGCAATATCTCGACCAGGAAATCTCGCGGAGCAAGCTCATAAAAGGCCTGATCGCCGTCGGCTGGAGCGCCGTTGCAGCGACGAGCGTAGCCGAATCGCTCGCACCCGTGAGCGCCGAGGCGGCCACGGCCGGTGCCGTGCGCAACGTACGCGGTACGGGCGGCACGCTCTTCCTCCAGCAACTCAAGGCGGCCGGCGTCAAGTATTACTTTTTCAACCCCTCGACCGGTGATGCGCCGATCTTCGACGCTTTCGTAAACGAGCCCGGCATCCAGCTCATCAAAGGCATACAGGAAGGCGTGGTCATCGGCATGGCTGACGGTTATGCTCGGCTGTCCGGCAAGACCGGGGTATGCAGCATTGCCAACGTCGGTCTGCCTAACGGCATGACGCAGCTCGTCAATACCTACAAGGACCGCATCCCGCTGCTGCTCGTGGTCGCGGCTTTCGGCCAAGCTCAACTCGGGCGCGACGGTCCGCAGGATTACGAGCATCAGGAAAACATGCTGCAGCCGCTCACGAAATGGTATTGGCTCGCGCAAACCGCCGGCGGCATCCCCGAGACCGTACGCCGCGCGCTCAAATTTGCGTCGACTCCGCCGGGCGGGCCGGTGTTCGTTGCGATTCCGGATGACGAGCTGCGCACTGTGGCGAGTGCCGATGTGATGGATCAGGCACTGTTCGACGTGCCGATGAAGATCAGGCCGGACAGAACCGACATCGAGAAGGTTGCGCGGCTGCTGATCGAGGCGAAGAATCCGCTGCTTTCAGTCGGCGACGAGATCACGATGTGCAACGGCGAAAGCGAGGTCGTTCAGCTCGCCGAACTTTTGGGGCTTCCGGTCGCAGGCGGCGGTGAGTTCGGCGTTTGGTCGAAGCCCTTCCCAACGCAGAACGGGCTCTATCTCGGCCCGGTCCTGCGCAACATGCGCTTCCCCGGCGAAGTCGATCTGCGCGTGAACATCGGCAATCAATATGGTGAGGTCGAAACGCCGGGGGCGACGCTCGTTTCGATCCGGCGCGATCCGACGAGCCTCGGGCGGGTCGCTCCCGTCGATATCGGCCTGGTCGCGGACGTAAAGCTCGCGGCCGCCGATCTCGTCGCAGCGATCAAGAGCATCGCGACCGCGGACCGTTTGAAGAAGATCGCAGACGAGCGCGGTGCACGCGTGCGAGATTACACGAAGGGCATGGCGAGGATGCGCGAGGCGATCCTGAAGCAGGCCGCAGGCGGCGAGGGTTCGCCGGTCAAGCTCGAGCGGCTCGCGTTCGAACTCGAGAACGCTCTCGAGAAGGACGCGATCTATGTGAACGACATCGATTCGGGTAAGAAGATGGATCCGTTCATGTCATTCGGCGGTTCGGACAAGACCTACGTGGCCAACGGCCCGAACATTCTCGGCTGGGGCATGTCGGCGGCCTTCGGTGCAAAACTCGCGCGGCCGGACAAGCAGGTCATCGGGATTTTGGGCGACGGCGCTTTCTTGTTCGGAGGTCCGCAGCCGCTCTGGAGCCAGGCGCGTTACAGTGCGCCGATTACGAATATCGTCCTCAACAATTTCAGCTACAACAACGAGCGCAACCGCATCTGGACCTTTATCGCCGGGCAGCAGTTCAAGTCGGGTCTCGACATGACGTGTTACAACGGCAATCCCGACGTCAATTGTGCCAAGGCCGCCGAGGCCTTCGGCGTCGAAGCCGAGATCGTGAAGGAACCGTCTCAATTGAAACCCGCGTTGGCGCGCGCAAAGCGGGCCAACGTGGAAGGCCGGCCATATCTGCTCGACGTCCACGTCCAACGCGACGGCGTCGGTGCCGGCTCGACCTGGCATCCGCCGTTCTCGATCGCGGCACTGCGCACGCGCAAGGTCTGAGCAGCGCCATTTAAGGAGGAAAAATTTTGCTTGTACGCGAGCTGACGTTTCTCTTCGCGCTCGTGGCGGCTCTTGCCGCGGTAGCGGTGCCGATTCGCGCGCAGCAGGAGAACGCACTGCCGCCGGGCGACGGCCGCGACATCGTTGCGAGCGCGTGTTCGGCATGCCATAGCCTCAGTGCCGTCACGCAGCTCCGCATGGGGCCGCAGGCTTGGCGCCACCAGGTCTACGACATGATCCAGCGCGGAGCGCAGATCTCTCCATCCGAGATAGACACCGTCGTCAATTATCTCGCGACCAAACTTGGTCCAGGGGTGCCCTTCCCGGGCCAGACGCCCGCAAACGTCGCGCTACCAAGCGGGAACGGCAAAGAGATGGTTGCGGGCGTCTGCGCGCTTTGCCACGGTCTCGACCGTGTCGTCGCGGTAAAGCGCTCGAGGAGCCAATGGGGAAACATCGTGACGCGAATGGTCTACTTGGGTGCGCCGTTATCCGCAGATCAAGCGAAGACGGCGATCGATTATCTCAGCGCTAATTTCGGAAGCAGTTCTTAGGAGTGTTAGAGAAAGCTCGACCCGGCCAACGGGAACGGAAGAAGAGCGAGCGCTTTTGACTCTTGAGCTCGGAGATTGGGATGGCACTGTCTGAGGGTCTCAACGCCCTGCTGACTCAGGTCGGTAAGGGAACCCCAGGGGGAGATCTGCTGCGCCGGTATTGGATGCCGATCTGTCCCGCCGCTGAGATAACGCGCGAGCACCCGAAAAAACGGCTGCGCATCCTCGGCGAAGACCTCATCCTCTTTCGAGACGGCCGGGGGCAATATGGCTTGCTGCCCGAGCGCTGTCCGCACAGGCACGTGTCCCTGTACTTTGGGTTCGTCGAGGAAGACGGTCTGCGGTGCGCCTATCACGGGTGGAAGTTCGCCGCGAACGGCGAGTGCATCGAACAGCCCTTTGAACCGACTGGCAGTAAACTCAAAGGTCTAGCGTGTCGTACGTCCTACCCGGTACAGCAGTTGGCGGGCGTGTTGTTCGCCTATCTTGGGCCGCTGCCCGCACCCGAACTACCGCGCTGGGAGACGCTGGTGCGCCGGGACGGAATCCGTAAAATCGACGTGCTTGCGATTCACCATTGCAACTGGGTGCAAGTTCAAGAGAATTCGCACGATCCGGTGCACACATTCTATCTGCATGGGCGCATGCTCATCGAGCAGGGTCTAGCGGAGCAGTTCAAGGCTGAGGTCGCGTACTACGGACGGCCGATCGAGGATTATAGCTTCAAGCTATGCCGGGAGCAGGGCTGGACGGGTATTCGCAAGGTGCGCGTCTACAGCGGCGATCGTCCCGAGCATGAGGCCGGTCACCCGGCGATCTTCCCCAACATCCTGATCGTTCCGACACCGGGAGCGATCTCGACGCAGTTCCGCACGCCGATCGACGACGAGCATACCTACCAGATACGTGTCGCGTTCGCGCCCACGCTTGACGGTTCGCTCATCGATCAACCGGACGATCAGATACCCGTGGCCTATCACCCGCATCCGTTGCGTCCTGACGGTGAGTACGACCTCACGAAATTCCAGTATCAGGACCTCATGGCTTGGGAAACTCCCGGTGCGATCTTCGATCGGTCGAAAGAGCTTCTCGGCGCGTCGGATGCCGGCATCACGATGTTTCGCAAGCTTTTGCGGGAACAGATCGAGTTGGTTGTGGCTGGGAAGGAACCGGATGGTGTGATCCGCGACCCGTCGATCAACGAAATGATCACCTTTACTATGTCGCAAGGCCAAGCGGATATGGGGCGCGAGCTTCAGGCAGCAATGGACGCCTAGTTTTTGCGCCAGCTAAGAATTGGCGTCGTCGGTCTGGGACAAGGTGCGGCGCACGCACTCCCGACGATCTATGGCTTACCCGAAACAAGCCTTATCGCGGGCGCCGATCCGAACGAGCGGATGCGGGCCGGTTTTCTCGAGCGCTTTCCCGGAACGCGCGCGTACGAGTCCATAACGGACCTCTGCAATGATTCGGAAGTTGAGGCCGTGTGGATTTCGACGCCAAATCGCTTTCATTGCGAACAGGCGATCGAGGCCATGCGAAGCGGGAAGCACGTGCTGGTTGAGAAGCCGATGGCCGTTACGATCGAAGAAGCTGACCGCATGGTCGAAGCGTCGGAAACCTACGGCGTCCACATAGTCGCCGCTCATACCTCGAGCTACGGCCTGCCCATACGAGCGATGCGAAAGATCGCTCAGACGGAACTTGGTGCGGTCCGCTCCATCCTCGTCTGGTCGTACATGGATTGGATGTTGCGAGCTCGCACGCCGGAAGAGCTCTCGGCGGAGGCCGGCAGCGGGATCGTGCATCGCCAGGGGCCGCATCAGATCGACGTCCTCCGGCTTTTGGGCGGCGGCCGGCTTCGCAGCGTTCGTGGAACGACCGGCGCATGGATGCCACAGCGTTCGATACCGGGCTTCTTCACGGCGTTTTTCGAATTTGAGGACGGCGCCTCGGCGACGATATTATTGAATGGTTACGGCTATTTCATGACCGGCGAGCTCTTTCCGGGTCAACTCGATCATTGGCGATATACGGACGAAGACCGCATCGCGTTGAGAAACAGCATGCGGACCGGGCAGCGAGACGAGGAAAAAGAAAAAGAAGAATTTCGTATCGGCGGCCGGCGCGATCCGACGAAGAATACCCAGGACGGCGGGCCAAGCCCTTGGGGTCCGGTAGATTTGGGGATGTTGGTCGTCACTTGCGATCGCGGGGACATGCGTCATTCGAAATACGGCGTGTACGTATATGGCGACAAAGGCAGGCGCGACGTCGACGTGAGCGGCTTGGGGCGCACCGATTTCGATCTCGAAGGCGGCGCTACGGTCGGAGCGATCACCGAATTGTACAATGCCGTCGTTTCGGGGGTTCCCGTCTACCATAGCGGCGCATGGGGACGCGCGACCCTCGAGGCGACGTTAGGACTCGTGCAATCGGCACGCGAACATCGTGAGATCACGCTGCAGCGCCAAGTCGCGATGCCCGATGAATATGACGCCGAGCTGCTTCGCGGCGTTACCGCTGATATCGGAGCGACTTAGATCGATGCCGGTTTCTCGCTCTTTGGGTCGCAGGTTGCTTCTGCTCGCCCTCGTCATCGCCATGATCGGCGTCTCGAACGTCCCGGCCTCCGGCCAGGGCGCGGGTTACGTCGAGCCGGCAAACATGAATGAACTGATCGTGGCGGCTGCTAAGGAAGGGACGCTGACACTCGCTGCCGGCGCCGTCTATGGAGGCGCACCGGGCGCGCAAATCATCCAAGATCACATCAATAAGAAGTATCACGTAAACCTAAACATCCATTACGTCGAAATATCGGTCGGGCAGGCCTTTCAGATTCAGCTCGGGCAGGAGGTGAGGGCGGGTCAGACCACCAGCTCGGACATCGCGTTTTCGCTCTTCGGCGCGCCGCTAGCGCCTTATATGCAGCGAATCGATTGGCGTAAATACGTCCCCGAGGTCCCCGAAAGCGACATGTTTTACGACAAGCGTTCCGTGGGTGCGTACACGTCGCTGGAGGCAGTGGATTATAACACCAGCCTCGTGCCTCGCAATCAAATCCCGCAATCGTTCGCCGATTTGCTCAAACCGCAGTGGAAAGGTAAGATCGCGACCAGCCCCTACCAGAGCAATTTCTTAGCTTACATCGGCCTGCCGGAGGTTTTCGGCCACCGGGGCATGCTCGATTTCGTCAACAAGTTTTCTGCGCAACTGAGCGGAATCATGGTTTGCGGTCAGGTCGATCGGGTCTCGAGCGGTGAGTTCGCTATGTTTGGACTTGACTGCGGCGACTACGAAGTCCGCAAGCGCGTGCGGAAGAACCAGCCGATCGCCTCGATGTATCCGAAGGAAGGGACGGCCCTAACTTATGTCGCGCCGGCGATTCCGCTCACCGCGGCGCATCCCAACGCGGCGCGGCTATTCATTGCCTTCTTGCTAACGCGCGAGGGGCAAGAAGTACTCTGGGACGTCTCGGCGGCGGACAACCATCAAATGTCGGGATCCCACATGTCGAAGCTGGTCGCCGATCTAAAAAAACGGGGCATAAAAATCGTCGAGGTATATGGCCTGGATGTCAAGCATCCGGAGTTAGTAACGTACGCGCGCGAGATAGATAAAGTTATCAATCAAGGAAAGTGATGCGATGAATCGTCGAGGCTTATCTGAATGATGTATTCCCTGCCCATTCGCTTACACGAAGACGTGTTCGAACACGAGCACATGTC
>Ga0209415_10015895_pt1 | contig 12153 bp, 13 predicted proteins | sample PeaSoiSIISIP2007_FD_187696 | JGI IMG/M metagenome (GOLD analysis project Ga0209415, IMG submission 187696) | Peat soil microbial communities from Weissenstadt, Germany - SII-SIP-2007 (SPAdes) (version 2) | ecosystem: Environmental > Terrestrial > Soil > Wetlands > Peat | place: Germany... | reverse complement strand
CTTGTCGAAGTCCTCGCCGCCCAGGAACGTGTCGCCGTTGGTCGCCTTCACCTCGAAGACGCCGTCGCCGATCTCCAACACGGAAATGTCGAAGGTGCCGCCACCGAGGTCATAAACCGCGATGATGCCGGTGCCCTTCTTCTCGAGCCCGTAGGCGAGCGCCGCGGCAGTCGGCTCGTTGATGATGCGCAGCACCTCGAGGCCGGCGATCCGGCCGGCATCCTTGGTCGCCTGGCGCTGGCTGTCGTTGAAGTAGGCGGGGACGGTGATCACCGCCTCGCTCACGGTCTCGCCGAGATAGGCCTCGGCGGTCTCCTTCATCTTCTGCAGGACGAAGGCGCTGATCTGGGAGGGCGCGTACTTCTTGCCGCGGCCTTCAACCCAGGCATCGCCGTTATCGCCCTTGGCGACCTTGAACGGGACGAGATCCATCTCCTTCCGGACCATCGGATCCTCGAACCGACGACCGATCATGCGCTTCACGCCGTAGAAGGTATTCTCGGGATTGGTGACGCCCTGGCGCTTGGCCGCTTGCCCCACCAGGCGCTCGCCCGATTCGGTGAATGCCACCATCGAGGGCGTGGTCCGCATGCCCTCGGCGTTCTCGATCACCTTGGCGGATTTGCCTTCCATGACGGCGACGCACGAGTTCGTGGTGCCGAGATCGATTCCAATGACTTTAGCCATGGCCACCTCTTGTTGCCGGCAGGCCTCCCGAGCCCGGACGGCGCTCGGCAGAACCCCCTTAAGAATGCGGTTCGCTGCGCCCGAAAGGCCCCACGAACCCTGCGCATATATATGGACGGGCTACCCGGGCTGCAACCCAGCTGTCACCGAGAAAAATGGGAATTCGGGAGGTTTTTCCACCGGATCGGGGCGCCAGGGCGGCTTTCCCGGGGCTAAGATGCCGCGCTCGCGCCCCTTGACCCGGCATCCTCCATGATTGTCTCGGCGAGCTATCGCACGGATATCCCGGCCTTCCATGCCGGCTGGTTCCTGGGCCGGCTCGCCGCCGGATTTGCCGAGGTCCGGAACCCCTATGGCGGGGCGCCCTATTGGGTCTCGCTGGCGCCTCCGGGAGCGGCGGGCTTCGTGCTCTGGACCCGGAACATCAAGCCCCTCCTGCCGGACCTCAGCCGGGTCGCGGCACGGGCGCCCTTCATGGTCCAGTTCACGATCACGGGCTACCCGCGGGCGCTGGAGCCGCACGTGATCGACGGCGAGGCGGCGGTCGCCCAGGTGAGGGCGCTGCGCGAGCAATGGGGGCCACGGGCCGTCGTCTGGCGCTACGATCCGATCCTGGTCTCCTCGCTGACGCCGTCCAAGGCGCACCGCTCGGGTTTCGCCAAACTCGCGGCGGCGCTCCAGGGCAGCGTCGACGAGGTCGTAGTCTCCTTCGCCGACCTCTACCGCAAGAGCGCGCGCAACCTCGCCGCCGCTGGGCGCCACCACGGTTTCACCTGGCGCGACCCGGAGGCAGAGGAGAAACGCGCGCTCATCAGCGAGCTCGCGGCAATCGCGAACGAGCATCGCATGCGCCTCACGCTCTGCGCCGAGCCCGAACTCGCGAGCCCCGGCGCGCAGCCCGCGCGCTGCGTCGATGCGCACCGTCTCTCGGACATCGCGGGCCGCCCCATCCACGCGCGCGAGAAAGGCAATCGCCCGGGATGTCTCTGCGCGGAGAGCCGCGACATCGGCGCTTACGACACCTGCGCCCAAGGCTGCGTCTATTGCTACGCCGTCGAGAACCACACGCGCGCGGCGAAGCGGATCAGACAGATCGATCCTGACGCGGCGAGCTTGGATTCCACGCAGGCTACGGCTGCTGCTTCTGGGGTGGCTTCGCCTTGAGGATATTGCCGTAGGCCGCGAACACGCGATCGACGTTGAAAAATAGACTCTGCGTCTGGCCATCCGGCTTCGTCGCGTCGAGCTGATCGAACTTGTGCCCGTCACCTTGGACGAGCGACTGCCGACCCGGCTTCAGGCCGAGCACGCGGAGGATGCTATATTCCTCGTCGACCGAGATGACGACATAGGCGGTCTGTTGGGTCTTGCCGTCTCCGGAATCCATGATCGAGTGAATGAGCCCTGCCGCGATCGCGTGCTCGCGCGTGCGCTCGGCGTCCTTGCCCAAGCGGCTGTAGCACATGTCCGAGACGATGTGCCCGTCCATGTTGACGAAATTGACGTCGAGAAGCTGGACCGCTTCCTTGACCGCCGTTGCGCAATCGCCGGCCTGATAGGCCTTGAACATGGCGTCACGGTGGCTCGCACCCGTCAGGCCGTACGGGTTGAAGTCGGGCTTTGCGGCGTAGGCGAACCTCAGGGCCTGGTAGTCGACACCGGGCTCGCCGGTCTTGGCGTGCGCCACCATCTGCTCATAGGTCGGTGCCGGAGATTGCGCGACGCCCGTACCGCAATAAACGAGAAGCGAGAGCGCCGCCGCAAATACGACAACGGCTCTCGCGCGCATCCGCCACTCACACCACGGTGTCGACTCGGAGTGGCGGCGGCTCTTTGCGGTCGCCGTCGGAGCCGTCCGTCGGGCTGCCGTTGCTCCGGTCCGGCTTTGGCTCGCCCTTGGCGACGCCCACCATGGCAGGCCGCAGGAGGCGGTCGTGCAGGAGGTAGCCGGGCTGCAGCACCTCGACCACCGTCCCCGCGGGCTTGCCGGTGTTCTCCGCCTCGAAGATCGCCTGGTGAAAATTGTGATCGAACCGCTCGCCCTTGGGATCGACGCGGCGGATGCCGTGGCGCTCGAAGGCGGCGAGGAGGGTGCGCTCGGTGGCGGCCACGCCTGCCAGCAGATTGCGGGTGACGGCGTCGCGGACTTGACTCTCCGGCATGCTGTCGAGCGCGCGCCGGAGATTGTCGGCAACATCGAGCAGGTCGCGGGCGAATTGCGTGACGCCATATTTCGTGGCATCGGCCCGCTCGCGCTCGGCGCGGCGGCGCACGTTCTCGGTCTCCGCAAGCGCCCGCAGCAGCCGGTCCTTGAGGTCCGCGGTCTCGGCGCGCGCTTCCGCGAGCTGCTCCTCGAGCGAGACCGGCGTGGTCTGCGCTTCCGAGAACTCGTCCGGCGGATCGCTGGCACCGTTGCTTCTATCGTCGCTCATGACAGGATCTGGTCTTCTCAAAAATGGGGTGCTCAACCGAGCAGCCGACCCACCACTTTCGCGGTGTAGTCGACCAAAGGAATGATGCGGGCGTAATTGATCCGGGTCGGACCGATGACGCCGATGGCGCCCACTACCTGCTCGCGGCTGTTGGCGTAGGGCGCCACGATCACAGAGCAGCCGGCGACGCCGAAGAGGGCGTTGTCGGCGCCGATGAAGATCTGCACGCCCTGCCCCTCGCGGGTCGAGTCCAGGAGCTTGAGCAGCGTCTCCTTGGTCTCCAGCATGTCGAAGAGCGCGCGCAGCCGCTCGAGATCGGCAAGCGCGGTCACGTCGTCGAGGAGCTTCGCCTGGCCGCGCACGATCAGGGCCGAGCCCTCGGCGCCGCCGGCCCAGGAAGCAAGCCCCGCCTCCACCACCTTGCGCGTGAGCTCGTCGAGCTGCGCCCGTTGGGATTCGATGTCGAGCGCAAGCTGCGCCTTCGCGTCCTCGAGGCTGCGGCCGACCAGCCGCGAGTTCAGATAATTGCTCGCCTGCACCAGCGTCGAGGGCGGCACGCCCATGGGCACGTCGACGATCCGGTTCTCGACCAGGCCGTCCTCCGTCACCAGCACGACGAGCGCGCGTCCCGGCGACAACGGCACGAATTCGAGATGCCGGAGCGGCCGCTCGGTCTTGGGCGCCACCACCAGACCGGCGCAGCGCGAGAGGCCCGCGAGCGCCGCGGTCGCCTCCTCGAGCGCCTGACCCAGGCTCTTGCCGGCGGCGGCGCAACGGGATTCGATCTCCTCGCGCTCGCCCTCGCTGACGCCGCCGATCTCCAGGAGCCCGTTCACGAACAGCCGCAAGCCCGCCTCGGTCGGCAGCCGGCCCGCCGAGGTGTGCGGCGCATAGAGCAGTCCCGCCTCCTCCAGGTCCGCCATGACGTTGCGGATGGTGGCGGGCGAGAGATCGAGGCTGCTGCGGCGCGAGAGCGTGCGCGAGCCCACGGGCTCGCCGGTCTCGACATAGGCGTCGACGATCTGCCGGAAGATCTCCCGGCTGCGCTCGTTGAGCTCGCTGATCAAGGGCTTGGGCACCGGCAGCGTCATGCCGCTGGGGCCCCCGGCACGGCCAGAGAATAAGGGGTCATTGCGCCGGGAATGTAGGGAGGGGGCCCCTCAGCGTCAACCCGAGGTGCCCCGAGCACTCGGCCGCTCTCCGGGGTTGCTCTCCTAGCTTTCCCGCGTTGCAACCTCGCCCGGCAATCCTTACTTTCTCGCCCATGACGTGACGCGCCTTTCCGCTCCTTCGACAGGGTCCGCAGGCCACAGGTGTGCCTGCGGCGAGCCCTGGAAGGAGCCCTCATGTCGCATGTCAAATCCGATCCCGCCTTCGTCACTCAGTTCCGCCGGCAATGGAACGGAGCCCGGGTCGCCATCAAGTTTCTTTCCGAGATGACCGCCGCGGAGCTCGATCGGCTCGCGGTCGAGCGCGGCGCGGCGGCGGTCGCGGCGATGCCGAAGGGAACGGTCAACGCCTTGACGGCAAGCGAGCGCCGGGATTTGGCACAGCGGATCGGCCGCCAGTGGCTCACGGAGCTCGCCGAGCGTCGGCGGCGAGAACGGGCCGAGCACCCGGCTCGGCGGCCCGGCTGAGCCGCCGGCCTCTTTACGGCATGGTCCAGGGGCACTAGGGTCCGGGCGCCCAACCAGAAGAAGGTGCCCGCCCATGCCGCGTCCCTCCGGCCGCGCTCCCGACGAGATGCGCCGTATCGTGCTCGAGCCCGGCGTGGCCAAATACGCTGAGGGTTCCTGCCTCGCGCGCTTCGGCGACACCCACGTGCTCTGCACCGCCACGGTGGAGGAGAAGGTGCCGCCGTTCCTGCGCAACACCGGCGGCGGCTGGATCACCGCGGAATACGGCATGCTGCCGCGCTCGACCCACACGCGCACCGATCGGGAGGCGAGCCGCGGCCGCCAGACCGGCCGCACCCAGGAGATTCAGCGTCTGATCGGCCGGTCGCTGCGCGCGATCACCAACTTGAAGGCGCTCGGCGAGCGGCAGATCCGCATCGACTGCGACGTGCTCCAAGCCGATGGCGGCACGCGCACGGCGGCGATCACCGGAAGCTATATCGCCTTGACCCTGGCGCTCCAGGGCATGCTCACGAAGCAGACGCTCGCGGCCTCGCCGCTCACCGACTCCGTGGCAGCGGTCTCCTGCGGCATCGCCGGGGGCGTGCCGGTGCTCGACCTCGATTATGCGGAGGATTCCGCGGCCGACGCCGACGCCAACTTCGTGCTCACGGGTACCGGCGGCATCGTCGAGGTGCAGGCGACGGCGGAGAAGACCGTGTTCGCCGAGCCGGAGTTCATGCAATTGCTGTTGCTCGCCCGCAAAGGCATCGGCGAGCTACTGGAGCATCAGAAGAAGGTGCTCGGCTTTGCCTGAGGCGCGCCGCTTTCTCGAGCGCAGACTGCTGATCGCCACCCACAACACCGGCAAGCTCGCCGAGATCGACGATCTGCTGCGGCCCTTCCATGTCGAGGTCGTGGGCGCGGGCGCGCTGGGACTGCCGGAGCCCGAGGAGACCGGCGAGACCTTCGAGGCGAACGCGACGTTGAAAGCCCACGCCGCGGCCAAGGCAAGCGGCTTTCCGGCCCTCGCGGACGATTCCGGCTTGGTGGTCCCGGCGCTCGGCGGCGAGCCCGGCATCTACTCGGCGCGCTGGGCGGGACCCCAGCGGGATTTCGCGCTCGCGATGCGAACCGTCGAGGATCGCTTGCAGGGGAAGAGCGACCGGCGTGCCTGTTTCGTGGCCGCGCTGGCGCTCGCCTGGCCCGACGGGCATGTGGAGGTTTTCCGCGGCGAGGCCCATGGCGTGCTGATCTGGCCGCCGCGCGGCAGCAAGGGCTTCGGCTACGATCCGATGTTCCAGCCTGACGGCGACACGCGCACCTTCGGCGAGATCGATCCCGTGGAGAAGCACCGCATCAGCCACCGCGCAGATGCCTTCCGCAAGCTGGTGGCGGCGTGCTTCGCGCCTGGAGCACCGCGATGATCGCGGTGCGTCCTTCGACGCGGACCTATCGGCCCTTGCTCAGGATGAGGAGGTTGGGTGCCTCTCATTCTCGATAATCCTCATCCTGAGCAAGCGAGCAACGCGAGCGCGTCGAAGGACGCGTCACCGCCGATCGCTCTCTATATTCACTGGCCGTTCTGCAAGTCGAAGTGCCCCTACTGCGACTTCAACAGCCATGTGCGCGCGAGCATCGACGAGGCGCGCTGGCGGTCGGCGCTGCTGAAAGACCTCGAGCACTATGCGGCCCTTACCGGCCGCCGCGCGGTCACGTCGATCTTTTTCGGCGGCGGCACACCCTCGCTCATGTCGGCCGAGACCGTGGATGCGGTGCTCCAACACGCAGCGTCGCTGTGGCCGCTCGAGCCCGACGTCGAGATCACGCTGGAGGCGAACCCGACCTCGGTCGAGGCCGCGCGCTTTCGCGACTTCCGCTCTGCGGGCATCAACCGCGTCTCGCTCGGCGTCCAGGCGCTCGACGACCGCGCGCTCAAGTTCCTGGGCCGCGGACACGACGCTGCAGAGGCGCTGACGGCCCTCGAGGTGGCGCGGCAGACATTTACGCGCTTCTCCTTCGACCTGATCTATGCGCGGCCGGGCCAGACGGTCGCCGACTGGGAGCGGGAACTCGAGCGTGCCCTCTCGCTCGCGGGCGAACATCTCTCGGTCTATCAGCTCACCATCGAAGCCGGCACCGCCTTCGCTCCCGCGCACGCGCGCGGCGATTTCGTCCTGCCCGACGAGGAGACCCAGGCGGCGCTCTACGAGACGACCGTCGCGCGGCTCGAGGCCGCGGGTCTTCCCGCCTACGAGATCTCGAACCACGCGCGGCCCGGCGCCGAGTGCCGGCACAATCTCGTCTACTGGCGCTATGGCGACTACGTCGGCGTGGGCCCCGGCGCCCATGGCCGCCTCACGCTCGATGCCGCGAGAGTGGCGACCCGCCAGCACCGCGCGCCCGAGACCTGGCTCGAGGCTGTCGAGCGCACGGGCCATGGGAGCGACGAGCCCGTCACGCTCACACCACAGGAGCAACGGGACGAACTCCTGATGATGGGTCTCCGCCTCGCCGAAGGAATTCGACGCGAACGGTTCCGAGCGACGCTTGGCCTCGAACTGGAGGCTGCGCTCGATCCCGAGCGCGTCGCGCCTCTGGTAAAGGCCGGGTTTCTCGAGGTCGACGATGGGCGCCTCGCCGCGACACCGGCCGGACGCCAACGCCTCAATGCCGTGCTCGCGAGTTTACTCGCCTGAGACTCAGAACCCGCTGAAGCTCTGTGGCTCCGGGCTCACCACGGCGTTGCCGGCGCGGTGGATCTCGATGACGGCGAGGCCGCGCTCGACGCGGCCGTCGGCGCGCAGCCGAAAGATGCCGTCGAGGCCCACGAAGCCGTTCTGGTTGGTGAGGGCGTCGGGGGAGAAGTCCGCGCCCTGAGGCCCGCGCGAGAGCGCGGCGGCGAGCGCGGTCGCGTCGTAGGCCAGGGTCGCGAGCCGCGGCGGCGGGTGGCCGTAGAGCGCCGAGAATTTTTTCTCGAAGTCGCCGCGGCCGGTGGGGTCGGGCGCCGCATACCAGGCGCCGTCGAGCTCGGGCTCGGTCGCGAGTGCGGGATCGCTGTCCCAGAGCCCGGTACCGAGATAGTGCACCTTGGCGGGGTCGATGCCGTATTGCGGCAGCAACGGCGCCAGCATCTTGAGCTGCTGCCCGCCTTCCGGCAGCAGCACCGCATCGAAGCCGGCGTCACCCGCCCCCTGGCTTTCATTGAGGCGCTTGAGGGCTTCCTGAGACGCGGGGTCGTGCGCATTCGCGAGCTGCTTTCGCTGCTGGTCGAGCGCCGCCTTGCGGCTGTCGTACTTGGCGAGCTCGCGCACGGAGGGCGCCAGATCGACCGAGTTCGGATCGAAGAACACGGTCTGAGCGAGGCTCACCTGCTCGGCTTGCGCCGCCGTCTTGAGCGCCTCCACCACGACCTGACCGTAAGCGGATCCGGGCGCCAGCACGGCATAGCGCTGCACTCCTTTCTGGTGGGCAAAGCCCACCACGCGGCGCACCTCTTCCGAGGCCAGCAAGCCCATGAGATAGGTGCCGCTCCCCGCGAGCCCCGCGGCGGTGGAGAAAGCGAGGACGGATACCCCGCGCTCCGCCGCGACCGGCTTCACGGCCTCGACTTCGGGCGCGGTGAGCGGGCCGATCAGCAAGCGCGCGCCATGATCGAGCGCGTCGCGCGCGGCGGCGGCGGCACCCTCGGCGGTGCCACGGGTGTCGCGCGGCAGCAGCGCCACGCGGTTATTGGGAATGTCGAAGAGCGCCATCTGCGCGGCATCGAGCATGCCTTGGCCCAGGCTCGCATTCGGTCCGGAGAGCGGCAGCAGCAGGCCCAGCATCGCTTTCTCGCCGGGCGCCAGCGGCACGAGCCCCGCCGGCGCGGGTGGCAGGGGCGGAGCTTCCTGGGGCGGCGGCGTGGCCTCGGGTGGCGGCGGCAGCGGCGGCGGTGCCACGGCTTGCCCTCCCGACGGGTAGCCCGGTACGGTCACGCCAGCACAGCCCGCGAGAAAAATCGCCACAAGCAGCAGCGATGCCACGGCAGGGAGCAGCGATGGCGCATTCGGCCGACCGGACATCCAGCGGAAAAGCGAGGTCACGCGCGGCCTCCGGCCGAAGCGAAGACGGGAGGCTGGAGCCTATCGGGCCGCCCTCGGGAAGTAAATCGGCTGAGCCCGCCGGCGCGCCGGAAGTCGCAGCCCTTTCGCCTGGCCTCTATATTGTGGCGACGCCGATCGGAAATTTGGGCGACATCACCTTGCGCGCCCTCGACGTGCTCCGCCGCGCGGACGCCATACTCTGCGAGGACACGCGGGTAACCGCCACGCTCGCCCGGCGCTACGGTCTCGGCGCCGAGCGGATCGCCTATCACGATCACAACGCCGACGCCGTGCGGCCTGGGCTCATCGCGCGGCTCGCGGCCGGTGCCGCCCTCGCACTGGTCTCCGATGCCGGCACGCCGCTGATCTCCGATCCCGGCTTCAAGCTGGTCCGCGAAGCGGTGGCGGCGGGCATTCCCGTAACCGCGGTGCCCGGCGCCTCCGCCCTGCTGGCGGCGCTCGCGGTGGCGGGTCTGCCGACCGACCGATTCCTGTTCTCGGGCTTCCTGCCGGTGAAATCCGGCGCGCGCCGCCGCGCGCTCCGGGGACTCGCGGCGGTGCCGGCGAGCCTGATCTTCTATGAGACGGCGCCGCGGCTCGCCGACTCCCTCGGCGACATGGCGGCGATGCTGGGCGATCGGCCGGCTGCGGTCGCCCGCGAGCTCACCAAGCTGCACGAGGAAGTGAAGCGAGATGGCCTCGCGGCACTCGCCGAGCACTACGCAAGCCATGGGCCTCCTAGAGGCGAGATCGTCGTCGTCGTCGGGCCGCCGGCACCGCAAACGGCGGCGGCGGACGCGGATGTCGACGCACAGCTCGCATCGGCGCTGCAAACCTCGACCCTCAGGGAGGCGAGCGCCGCGGTTGCCGCCGCCACCGGCCTGCCGCGCCGGCAGGTTTACGCCCGCGCCCTCGCCTTGCAAGGCAAGCGCCCCGTGTCGGAAAGGGAGTGAGCGCTCCGACGGACCGCCGGCGCAGGGCGGAGCGGCGCGGCCGCTGGGCCGAGAGCCTGTGCGTCTGGTCGCTGCGTCTGCGGGGCTATCGCATCCTCGCCCGCGACTACCGCGTCGCGGTCGGCGAGGTCGATATCCTCGCGCGCCGGGGCGGGACGCTGGTGGCGATCGAGGTGAAGGCGCGCGGCGACCGAGCGAGCGCCAGCGAGGCCGTCACCCCGCGGCAGCGCCGCCGGATCACACGCGCGGCGGCGCATTTCCTCTCGGGCCGGCCCGACCTCGCGCGGCTGACGCTGCGCTTCGACGTGATGCTGGTCGTGCCGCGCCAGCTGCCGCTGCACGTCCGGGACGCCTGGCGCGAGGGCGACGGATGACCGCCCAGGAAACGACTCGTTGCTGCCCGCTTGAGGCCACAGAAGCGGTGTTTCACAATAGGGCCGGGGATCGCGAGTCGCAGCGGCCTGCGCCCCAGGCACGAGGAGGACGCGACCTTGTCCATGCCGCTCCGCAAGATCGTTACCGCGCTCGGTCTGATGGCGCTTCTGTCGGGCTGCGTCGCGGCCGCGGCTGCCGGCGGCGCCGCTGGCGTCGCCGCATCGGCGGACCGCGGCATCTCCGATCAGGTGAACGACGCCGCGATCAAGGCCGCGATCTCGGCGGTCTGGCGCAAGACCAACTCGGAGATGGCGTCGGGTCTCGACTGCGACGTCTACGAGGGCCGCGTGCTGATCGCCGGCCGGGTGCCGAATCCCGCCTGGATCGAGGACGCGATCCGGATCGCCTGGCGGGTCAAAGGCGTGCAGCAGGTCTATAACGAGATCACCGTCGGCCCGACCCCCGATACCGGCGCCGATCTCAGCGACGGTTTCATCTCGACCCGGCTGCGCAACGAGCTGCTCTGGGATGCGGACGTGCGCTCGATCAATTTCATCGTCACCACGGCGGACCATGTCGTCTACATCATCGGCTCCGCGCGCACCCCCGACGAGCTCGAGCGCGTCACCGCGTATGCGCGCAATGTTCCCAATGTGAGGCGCGTCGTCTCCTACGTGCAGGTGCGCGGCAACCCGGCGCCGGCGGCCACCGCGCCCGCGCCGCAGCCGGCGGAATCGACGCCCTCTGCGGCGCCGCCTCCGCCGCCCGTGCAGGTGCAGCCGCTGCAATGAGCGGACGGGCGGCCGATGTTCCATTCCAGGACCGGGCCAGCGCCCTCGACTATCTCAAGAGCCTGGCCCCGCTCGGCGACGCGACCTGGCCGATCGCGGAGGCGGCACTGGCGCTCGCCTCCCTCGACCGGCCGCAGGTCGGTCTCGCGCGCTATCGCGAGCATCTGGAGGTGCTCGCGAGCGACGTCGGGGCGGCCGCCGTCGGCGCCGAGACGGTGGCCGACCGCGTCGCCGCACTGCAAGCGGTGACCCCCGGCGCCTACGGCTATCGCGGCGACGACCTCACCTATGACGACCTGCAGAACGCCAACCTCATGCGGGTGATCGATCGCCGCAAGGGGCTGCCGGTGGCGCTCGGCATTCTCTATTTGCACGCCGGCCGCGCGCAGGGCTGGGAGATGACGGGGCTGGCGTTTCCCGGCCATTTCCTCCTGCGCCTCGAGGGCCGGGGCGGCCCGTGCATCCTCGACCCCTTTCACGAGGGCTCGGTCAAGGGCGCCGCGGAGCTGCGCACGCTCCTGAAATCGGTCGCGGGCGCCGACCAGGAGCTCTCGGCCACGCACTACGCCCAGGTGCCGGACCGCGAGGTGCTGCTCCGGCTGCAGAACAACATCAAGCTGCGCCTGCTGGACGCCGGCCGGCGGGAGGCGGCGCTCGCCCTGATCGATAGCATGCTGGCGATCGCGTCCGATCGCGCGGAGTTCTGGTGCGAGCAGGGCGCGGTTAACGCCTCACTGGGAAATCTCGGTGCCGCGATTCGATCCCTCGAGGCGGCGCTCGAGCGCGAGCGCGACTCGACTCGTCGATTCGCGACGGCGGCGCTCCTCCAGGAGCTCAAGACGCGGCTGCAATGAGCGCGCGGGCGATCGGGCGGGGCACGCCGATCGAGCGCCGGGCGGCACTCCATTCGGTCATTACTTGGCTCGCGATCTCCGTTGCGAATACCGCTAAAAACCGCATGAAACCTGGGCTTTTCAGAGGTGGCATACGAGATTCATTTCGCGACTCCTGGGCGCCCTCTCGTCCACGCGATGCGCAAGCTTGCACCGCGCATGGGGCGTGCCCGCGATTTTTACTTTTCTTATTTCTTGTCAAGCGATTTTTCTGTATATTGATGGCTCCTGCAACCTACATGGAACATGATCCATGCCTAAGCGTAAGCGTAAGACCCGGTCGATGGCGGCTGCAAAGGCGTCGAAGACCAAGAAGGCGAA
>Ga0209415_10015893_pt1 | contig 12154 bp, 8 predicted proteins | sample PeaSoiSIISIP2007_FD_187696 | JGI IMG/M metagenome (GOLD analysis project Ga0209415, IMG submission 187696) | Peat soil microbial communities from Weissenstadt, Germany - SII-SIP-2007 (SPAdes) (version 2) | ecosystem: Environmental > Terrestrial > Soil > Wetlands > Peat | place: Germany... | reverse complement strand
GCTCCTCATGGCACAAGGCGGCTTCGGCCGGCAACGACGTCAGCGTGGATGGCGGCTCTCTTAAGATCACGGCGCGGCGCAATACCTACGCCAACATCAGCCGGCCGGTCGGACACGACTTCGTTACGGCCCAGTGCCGGACCAAGCCCGCGCCCGCCGAAAGCTGGGCCACTTCGATCTTTCTCTATTGGGACTCCGGAGATTGGTGCCAGCTTGGCGTCCGGCCCATGGACGGCGGCCGGATCTACATGACTCAGATGGCGAACGGCCTTTACCACGAGTTCAACCTCGGCCAAACTCCCTTCGATGCCTGGCACTACCTCCGCATCGAACTCGGCAAAGACGTCCTACGCTTCTACTCCAGCGACGACGCCTCTAAATGGCGCCTCGAGACCTACACCGAGCGACCGGCGACCTTTGCGGGTCCTCCCACGGCTCTCATCCTCGGCAAAGGCTACGGCGGCGCCGACGGGTATCCCAAGCCGCTCCTTGCCAACGACTACGCCGACAAAGGCGACTACGGAACTTCCGAGATCGGCGACGTCCTCGTCACTTCGACGCCCTCCGGCAAACTCGATGCCACCCCCAAGGAGCGCGCGGCTTGGGCTTACGCTCTGGAAGACCACCTTGGAAAGGAAATCCTGGCTCGTCCGGGCGGCCCGACCTTCGCCGCTATCGCCCGTCGCCTACCTGGAATTCTGCATCCGCGCGAAGTCGTCGGCGTGCCCGAGCATCCGTTCGATATCGGGGTTGGCTGGGACGGAACGATCCAGCTCAAAGACTGGCTCGGCGACGCGAAAATGCCCGACGCCTTCTTCGAGGTCGGCGACCCTCCGGCTCGGGTGGGAAGCGCGGAGGTGCCGGTAAGCAAACGGCTCGTCGACCGCGGCTTACCCGTCGTCGTTCTCAAGTTCGAGCACGAAGGCGTCCATTTCACCGCTCAAGTTTTTGGCTGGTCTGAAGGCATGAGTCCGGACAAGCCTCTTAGCGCCTATGTCGCGGTTAATGCGGAAGTCAGGAAGTCCTCGAGTCCGCATCGCTTCAGGCTGCGTCTGAACATGTCGCCCGCACCCGCAGGGTGGCGCCCGATCGAATGGAGCGGGCGGGTGACTCCCCGGGAGCCGGCCACGTATTGCGCAAGGGCCGATCGAGGGGCGCAATGGGGCGGCTTTAGCGAGGTGGATTCCGTCGAATGCGGGTCGCGCCTGTCCGACTATATTGAAGCCTGGAGACTTCGGCTGGGATCAGGACTGCATCTAGAGACTCCGGAACAACGGGTCAACAACTCCTATTGGGCATGGATGGCCTACAACTACCTGAACGTCGACAAGAGGAAGGGCATTTACGAGATCCACGACGGCAGCGGATTCTACGAGGAGATCTATGCTTACAGCGCCTTCCTCTTCTGCAACGCTCTTGACATGTACGGCCACTCCAAGGACGCCGAGAAGTACATCGACTCCCTCCTGACCTTCCAGCAGCCCAGCGGCCTCCTGACCATCAATTACGGCCTGCCCGACATGGGGACGATGCTCTTCACCATGAGCGAGCATCATCGTTTCACCGGCGATGACGCCTGGCTCAAGCGGGTCGCGCCTACCATGATCAAGGCTTGCGACTGGCTCATCGCGATGCGACGCCAAGCCTGCAAGCAACCGAAAAACAGCGTCACCTACGGCCTCATCAAGTTCAAGCCCTACTGCGACTGCCCCGACGCGACCTATGACTACTATTCCGACGCGTACGCGGTGGTCGGGATGGAAGCCGCCGCTCGCGAGTTCCGTTCGATCGGGCTCGCGTCGGAAGCCGCCAAAGTCGCCAAAGAAGCCGCGAGCTACCGCCGCGACGTCCTCGTCTCGATGGACCGCGCCAAGATCGAGCGCGACGGCCTGTCCATTCTCCCAATGGAGCCCGATACCCACCGCCTTCTCAAGCGTTCCCAGTTCAAGGGCGGCGAATATTACGGCCTCGTCGCCCCTTGCCTGCTCGAAACCGGTTTCCTCTCCCCAGAAGATAAGCGGACCCTATGGGTGACCGACTTCATGGAGCAGAAGGGCGGCTTCGTGTGCGGGATGAGCCAGTTCGCCGACGGCGTCGACCATGCCTACACCTACGGCTACTGGCTGACTTGCCTCCGTCAGGGCCGGCCGGATCGCGCTGTTCTCGGCCTCTACGGCTCGATGGCAGGTGCGATCTCCCGCGACACCTTCGCCGGCGTCGAAGTAATGCATGTCTACACCGGCATCCCGGAGGGAACCCTCCCCCATACCTACTCCGGCACCCAGCAGCTCCGCCTCCTCCGTATGATGCTCCTGCGCGAGGAGGGCGACGACCTTCAGGTCGGCCAAGCCGTGCCGCGCGCCTGGATGTCGGACGGCAAGACGATCCGCCTCCAGCACGCCCCGACTCTCTTCGGCCCGGTGGATGTGAGCTACGCCTCGCACGTCGCGGAGGGCCGCGCGGAGGCGACGATCACGCCGGCCTTCCGCCAGCAGCCGGCGACCATCCATCTCTGGTTCCGGCATCCGGATGGCAAGCCGATCCGCTCGGCGACGGTGAACGGGAGAGCCTATCGCGGATTCAAAGGCGAAGCCGTGATCCTGCAGGCCCCGTCTCATCCCGCCCACGTCGTTGTGAGGTTCTAGGGCATTACGGCATTGTGGCGTTGGGGCGTTCAGAAATCGAACCACCGATATCCACCGATTGCACCGGTCCCGGATTCCTCATTTTCTACGCCATCCCCAACACCCCATTGCTCTATCACCCCATCACTCCATCACTCCATCACTCCGCCACTCCATCACTCCATTACTCCACTACTCCCGGTCTCACTCCTCAAACAGGCTCCCACAGAGTCCGTTGTCGAGCGACTCCCGGATCCGCTTGCGCGCTCGATGCAGGCGCGACTTGAGGTTGCGCACCGTGATCCCAAGCTTCCGCGCCGCATCCTCCGCAGTCAGCCCCTCGATGTCGCGCAGCATGTAGGCTTCCCGGTAGTTTTCCGGGAGGTCCTTCATCGCGCCTTGGACACAATCGCGGATGCGGCCCTGTTCCAGATCCTCCTCCGGCTTTGGCATCTCGAAGGGCTCGTCTTCGGGCATAAGGCCGAGGATGGGCGCGAGGGCGTCTTTGGCCTTCATCCGACGGCAGATCCGGCGCCCGATCGTTGCCAGCCAGCCCCGCATCGCCTCCGGGTCGCGAACCTGGTCCATCGCCCGGTAGGCGGCAAGGAGGGTCTCGACGAGCACGTCCTGGGCGTCGTCGTAGTTCCCGCACACCCGCGCGATCTGCCGGTACACGGCATCCTTGTGCTGGGCCATGATCCGGTCGAATTGCGTCGCCCGGGCTTCCAAACCGTTCTTGGAAATCGTCTCGATGTCTCAATGATGAACCGAAGCGCGGTCGTCTTGCCCAGGGTCGACTTCCGGTCTTTTTCGTCACCACTGGGTAGGGGGTGCTATACAGTGATGACGAAAAGCCTGGGCCGGAAACGGATAGCGGTCCGACGCCTTAAGGTCTGGAGGGCGCGCCTGGGACGGCAAGCCCTACGCGCCGGCAGCGGCCAAGACTGCGGCTTCGCGCTCCCGGAAATAGGTCGTGGTTTGCCGAACTATCGCATCGAGCGCACTCGCGTCCGGGTGCGCATGCATCGCTGGATAGGGGTCGCCCCCGGGGCCGAGAGGTTCGGGCGTGCAGAAGCCGCCCGACTTGTTGTAGCCGAGGAGGTAAAGACTGCGGATCACGGTGTCGAGATCGAGCGAGCCGTCACCGAGGGCGCAGCGGTTGCTGTCCGCCATGTGGAGATTCAGCAAAGCCGGGCCGGCGGAAAGCAGGGCTTCGCCGATGTGGGTCTCGCCGACCTGCATGTGATAGAGGTCCGCGTTGATGTGAGCCACCGCGGGGTGGCCGACCGCCGCGATGTAGCGCTGGGCATAGGCGATCGTATGGCAAAAGCTGACCTCGGCCGCCCGGATCGGCTCGATCGCAGCTTTGACGCCGGCTTCGGCGAACCGGTCGGCGACCAGCCGCAGCGTCTCGACCGAACGGTCGAACTCGGAGTCGTCGTACTTGACCGGCCGGCCCACCGCTCCTGGCGCAACGAGAACATAGCGCGCCCCGATCTCGACCGCGAAGTCGATCGTGCGCTTGAGATAGTCGATTGCATTTTGGCGGACGATGCCGCTGTTGCTGGACAGGTCGTTCTCCCGGGAGAACATCCCGCAGATGCCTGCGCACCGGACGCCGTGATCGTCGAGGATCGCCTCCGTTTCGAATGCGCGATAGCCGAGGCTGGGTCCGTAGTGGTTGCCGTGCAGCTCGATGAACTTCACCTCGTTCGCAGCCAGGCGCCGCACGGATGTCGCCAGTGGCTCCATCCCGAATCCCCAGTTGCTCCAGGACAGGTTCAGCCGCTGAGCGGCAACGCCGGGATCCGACTTGAGGAGGGATTCGAAATCCCGCCGGATGCGCTCGTCCTTGATCTCAAAGTTCTGCTGCTTCATTCCCAGGCGTGAGCATACTGCCACTGGCAGATAGACGTGCCCAGCGCGAGACCCACATCGGCCGCAGAGTGTCCCAAATCAACACATCGCGCGATTTGTGAACCTAATCAAACTTGAAATGTGTGAAAACGAGACAACCCAGCCCCCTTCCGGCGGGACGAAACCGCCTACTCGCCGATCGGCGTCCACACGTTCTTCACCTGTGTCGCATGGCGAAGAATCAGATCGGGGCGGCGGATCGAGTCGACGACCCAGTTGAGCTTGTTCGTCACCCAGGTCTGCTTGAGATTGCCCACCGACATCCGCTCCACGTCGCCACCCAGTTCAGACCCGAAATACCAGATCGCGTCGACTCCGTCATGCTCGGCGAGGGTCGGCACGATTTCGGCATGCAGCCCGGTGACGATGTTCACAACCCCGCCCGGCACGTCGCTCGTATCGAGCACGCGGTACAGCTCGACGGCGGGCAGGGGATTCTCCTCGCCCGGAATCACGACGACCGCGTTTCCCATCGCGACCGCCGCACAAACCGGCGCGAGGAATCCGGCGAGCGGCGCATCGTCCCCACACACGATTCCGATCACCCCGACCGGCTCGTTGAGCGTATAAACGACTCCCTTAAACGGCGCGGGATGGACCTGCCCGTCGAACTTGTCCGCTTTAGCCGCGAAGGTGAACACGGCCCGGATGGCGGCTTCGAACTCGTCGTGAGGATCGACCGCGAAAGCATGCGAAACTGCTTCCCGGGCAGCTTCGAGGTTTTCCGCAAGGTAATAGAGGATCTGGGCGCGCAGATTCGGCGCCGTTGCCGCCCATCCCCTTTGGGCCCCGATCGCGGCCTCGACCGCGTTGCGGACGTCCTTGCGGTTCCCCCGCCCAACCTCTTGCCCGCGCACCTCCAAGCTCAGTCCCCCGTCCGGCCGCGCCTGCTTGCCCCCAATGTAGATCTTGTGGGTGCGGTCTAGGAGAGGGGTGTTGGGAGGCTGGGTATTGGGGTGTTGAGGTGTTGGGGTATTGCGCTCCTGAGGCATTGCGGCATTGAGGCGTTGGGGCGTTGAGGCGTTGCCGCTCAAGGTGCCAGGCGCCGCGTGCCGAGTACCGGTCCCATCGTTAATCGTTTCCCGTTCATTGCCGTTCTTTCCCCCGTCCTTACCCCCGCCCTCACCCTCCGGCACCAGATACTCGAACAGCCCCTCCTTTCCTCCTTCTCGGCCGAAGCCGCTCTCCCGATAGCCGCCGAAGCCGGACGCGGCGTCGAACTGGTTGGTGCAGTTGATCCAAACCGTGCCCGCCTTCACTCGCGCCGCGATCTCGTGGGCGAGGTTGACGTTCTCCGTCCAGACGCTCGCGGCCAGCCCATAGACCGTGTTGTTGGCAAGCTCGACCGCTTCGCTCGGCGTCCGAAAAGTCATCGCCACAAGCACCGGTCCGAAGATCTCGATCTGGGCGACCGTCGAGGCAGGCTCGACGTTCGTCATCAGGGTCGGTGGGTAGAACCATCCCTCCTTCGGGCAGGCCCAGCTAGGCTGGAAGACCTCAGCACCCTCTTGGCGCCCCTGATCGACGAGTCCCGAGATCCGCTCGAGTTGGACCGGCGCGATGATGGCTCCGATGTCGATCGCCTTGTCGAGCGGATCGCCGACCCGCAGCTTCTCCATCCTCGCCTTGACTTTCGCGATAAAACGATCGGCCACGCTTTCCTGAACAAGCAGCCGCGAACCCGCGCAGCAGACCTGGCCCTGGTTGAACCAGATCGCGTCGACGAGGCCCTCCACCGCGCTGTCGAGGTCGGCGTCGTCGAAGACGATGAAGGGCGATTTGCCGCCAAGCTCCAGCGAGAGTTTCTTGCCCGAGCCAGCAGTCTGCTTGCGGATCATCCTGCCAACTTCGGTCGAGCCGGTGAAGGCGATCTTGTGGATTCCGGGATGGTCGACGATCAGTTTGCCGGTTTCGCCGTCTCCGGTAACGATGTTGACCACTCCGGCGGGAAGGCCCACGCGCTCGCAAATCTCGGCGAAGGCGAGGGCGGTCAGGGAGGTGAACTCGGCCGGCTTGAGGATCACCGTGTTGCCCATCGCGAGGGCCGGGGCGATTTTCCAGGCGAGCATCAGAAGGGGGAAGTTCCACGGGATGATCTGCCCGCAGACCCCGACCGGCCGAAAGCCGGGCAGCTCGGCTTCCATGAGCTGGGCCCAACCTGCGTGGTAGTAGAAATGGCGGGCGACCAGCGGGATATCGAGGTCGCGGGTTTCTCGGATCGGCTTGCCGTTATCTAGCGTCTCGAGAACGGCGAGGAAACGGCTGTTCTTCTGAACCTGGCGGGCGATCGCATAGAGGAAACGGGCGCGGGCATGGCCGCCGATAGATTGCCAGTCGGATAAGGCTGTCGTCGCGGCTTCGACGGCGGCGTCGATATCGGCTTTGCCGGCTTGCGCGATCTGGGCTAGGGGTTTGGCGTTGCCTGGATTGAGTGTATCGAAAGACTTGCCCTCGACCGGGTCGACCCATCGCCCTCCGACAAAAAGACCGAACCTGCCGCCATGCTCGTCGAGCCATTCGAGAGCGGGCGCGCTCGACTCGGGCGCCGGGCTCCAATCCATGGTTTGAAAGATCTCGGTGACGCTCATCGCTACGCTATTGTAGCGGTCCGTGGGATCGGCGCAGTGCGGGATGGCAGGAAGAAGAGAGCGCAAAGGCTGCCTCATTTGGATACGGCTTAGATCCGTGCATAGCGCGCGCTCGGACCGGAGTCGGGACCGATGGATGCGCCTAAGGATATAGTTTTGAAGTGGACGACGAGAGTAGCGGCTGGTCAGACTTTAACGAGACGCCATTGAGGCGACCGGACCAGTTTCAAGTGGGCGCCCGGAGCGTCTTGCGCGAGTACTTCTCCGAAAATCGCGAGCGAGTGTTCTTCAGTCGCCAGATCGAGGTGTTCAACGAGGATCACTACTTCCACTGGATAACGAACCGGGCAGTCCGTGACCTTGTCGAGCAAGGGGAAATCGTGGTTGAGACAAGGCCAACGTCAGTCGGGGGGACGCTGAACCTGCTTTGGCATAGATCGTTCCGGTACTACAAAAGGCCGGCTGCCCGGGTCTTGAGCCTTGTCGAGGAGTATGCGAACTCGAACATAGGCATTGCACTCGGCTTGCAGGGGGAGTTGATGGTGTTGGAAGGCCTGGCGATGAAGCAGTTCGTGTTGACAGGCAGGGAGACGCGAGAACACCACGGCAATGTGTGGAGAGCAACGGACCATAATCTGGATTTCATCGTGGAGCGGGACGGTATCGGCTACGGCGTAGAGGTGAAGAACACACTTCCCTATATTGAATTGGAAGAACTTAGGGTGAAGGTGCAGATGTGCGCTTTCTTGGGGTTGCGACCGCTGTTTGTCGTTCGAATGATGCCAGTTACCTGGATGCACGAGGTGCAAATGGCCGGTGGGTTCGTTCTGACGATGAAATGGCAGCTGTATCCTTGGGGCGCATAGGGAGCTGGCGGTCAGGATCCGAGAGGAGCTCGGTCTGCCCGTGGATACGCCTCGGCGGCTGCAAGAAGGGACGATAGGCCGGTTTCTTCGGTGGCACCTGAGGACATGTGAATCGGCCAAGGAAATCACGTAAGAGACAGCCGTTTGAACCTGAGTCTGTGCACCCCTATTAATACGTAGTGGCTAGTGTTCTTACCCCATCGGATGGCGGTTGAAGGCTGAATAGCGGCCGGTCACGAAGTGCTCAAGTTGGCGCTCGATGTCGGCAAGGAGCGTGCTTGCCCCGATCCGGAATAGCTGCGGCGCGAGCCACTCGCCTCCCAACTCTTCCTTAATCAGGATCAGCCAGTCGAGGGATTGCTTTGCGGCGCGGATACCGCCGGCCGGCTTGATACCAACCCGGTAGCCGGTGCGCTCGTGGTAGTCGCGGATGGCGCGCGCCATCACGAGGCCGACGGGGAGGGTCGCGTTGACGGCTTCCTTTCCGGTCGAAGTCTTGATGAAATCGGCGCCGGCCATCATCGCCACGAGGCTGGCTTTGCCGACGTTGCGGAGGGTCGCCAATTCGCCTGTGGCAAGGATCGCCTTGAGATGAGCTTCGCCGGCCGCTTCGCGGAACGCGGCGACCTCGTCGTAGAGGGCGCGACACTCGGCGTTGAGCACGTGAGCGCGCGTGACGACGATGTCGATCTCGCGCGCTCCGGCTTCGACGCTCGCCCTGATCTCGGCGACGCGCTCGTGAAGTGGATTGAGGCCGTGGGGAAAACCCGCCGCGACGGCGGCTGTGGGTATGTTGGTGCCTTCGAGAGCCCTGACCGCGACCGGCACAAATCGGTGATAGACGCAGACGGCTCCGACGGTGAGGTCTTCGAATTCCAGAGCGTCGGCGAGGTCTCGGCGGATGGGTCGGCGCGCCTTGGCGCAAAGCCGCTCGACGTTGCCGGGGGTGTCGTCGCCGCCGAGGGTGGTCAGGTCGATGCAGGAAATCGCCTTGATCAGCCACGCGGCTTGCCAAGCCTTCTTAACCGTTCTCCGGGCGGGAAGGGTAGCGCTGCGGCGCTCGACCGCGCTGCGATTGACGCGAACCGACTCGATCCAGTCGAGATCGAGGGGGACGCCGGGGTTTCGGTCGGCGGGAGCGAGGAGCTGTTTCAGGTCCTGGGACTGCACGCATCCATTGTAATCCAGCCACGATGTCCTTACGGGCTATCCATCCCGGTACAATGCGGCCCATGTCGCCCCGCCTTGCTTTTGCGATCGAGCTTGCGATCACAGCCGGAAGGTCGACCCTCGCTCACTTCCAGACCGGGACGCCGGTCGAGTTGAAGAGCGACGCGACGCCGGTCACGATCGCGGATCGGGGGGCCGAGCGGCTCATCCGCGCCGAGATCGAGCGCAGCTATCCGGGCGAGGCCATCCTTGGCGAAGAGGAGGGTGCGCTCGGCGAAAGCGAGAATCGCTGGGTGGTCGACCCGATCGACGGGACCAAGAGCTTTATTAGCGGCGTGCCTCTGTACGCGACGCTACTCGCCTATGAGGACGCGGGGGAACCGATCCTCGGCGTCTGCTATTTCCCGGCGCTGGACGAGCTTCTTTACGCAGAACTCGGCCACGGCGCCGTATGGAACGGAAGGCCGGCTTGCGTCAACGGGGCGAAGACCGTAGCGGGGTCAGTGATCGCCAGCGGGAGCCTTTCGTCGATGACGAAAGCTGGCCGGGTCGAAGGCTTTAGGATGATCGAATCGAAAACTATGGCATCGAGAACCTGGAGCGATGCCTACGGCCACGCTCTGGTCGCGACGGGCCGGGTCGCCGCGATGATCGACCCGATCGTCGCTCACTGGGACATCGCGGCGATGGCGGTAATCGTGCGGGAGGCGGGTGGCCGGTTCACCGACTTTCGCGGCGACGATCGCCTCGCCAACGAAGCGCTGTCCTCCAACGGGCATGTGCACGAGGAACTGGTCGAGGCATTTCGGGGTTGAGGCTTCTCGGCGTGGACTTTGGATTCAAACGAATCGGCCTTGCGATCGCGGAGGCGGAGCATGGCGTCGTCACGCCGAGGCCTTTCTTGGAAGCGACCGGGAAGCTTGTGACCGACGCCGAGCGCCTGGTTGAGATTGGGCGCGCGGAGGATGTCGACCGGATCGTGCTGGGCCTGCCGCTCGATGACGGCGAGGAAGGCCGGATGGCCCGGATCTGCCGCATCCTCGCCGGACACATTCGGGACGGCGGATTCGCGGTCGATCTCGTCGACGAGACTCTGACGAGCGTTGAGGCCGATGCGCGGATACTGGATTCAGCGGAGCGGCGTTTGAAGGCAAGCCAAAGAAGAAAGCTGAAGGATGGCGAAGCCGCTCGTCTGATTCTTGAGCGGTACCTCGCGGAGGAGCGGGAAAAGTGAGTCGCGAAGCCTCGGGACGCGGATTCTGCCCAACTCCGAGGAAAAGCCTGTTCGCGGCCCGAGGCATGCGGGAGGCTGGGCGATGAATGATGAGATGATATGAGCAAGAAGCCCGCTCGACGCAGCTTCGGCTATTTCCTGATCGGTCTGTTATTGGCCGGAGGCGTAGCCGTCTATTTGTTCCAGTCGAAACTGCGGCCCACGCCTGCCGGGACCGCGATCTATGTTCGAATCGAGGCCAAGGAGCCCCTGTCGACGGCCCTTTACACCCTGCAAGAAAAGGGGGTGATCCAAAGCGCCTCTGCCCTTGGACTCTACGCGCGGATCAAGCGGAAGGCAAGCGTCGTGCAGGCGGGCACATATTCGGTGGCCCCGGGGATGACGGCGGACGACATCCTGAAAGCTCTGCGCACGCCGGTGACGGTTAGAGTCACGATCCCCGAATACTTCTGGCTGGACGAGACGGCGAAGCGGATGGAAGACGACCAGGTGGCCAAGGCCGACGACTTTGTCGCCCTCGCAGAAGAGCCCAAGCAATTCGCCAAGTTCGTCGACTTCCCCCTCCCTGAGCACTCGCTCGAGGGCTATCTCTTTCCCGATACTTACAAGATGCAGCCGCTGGTCGGCGCGAAGGCGGCGATCTCCCAACTGCTCGAGGCGTTCGACAAAAAGGTCTGGCGCGGGCTCGGCAAGCCGAAAAATCTGCACGACATCATCATCATCGCCTCCATGGTGGAACGCGAGGCCAAGCTCGATAGCGACCGGCCGATCATCGCGGGGGTGATCGAGAACCGCCTCGCCAAAGGGATGGCGCTGGAAGTCGACGCGACCGTCCTTTATGCGGAACGGCGCTGGCACCAGCCTTCCCGCGACGATATCAAGCGCACGATCTCGCCTTACAACACCTACATGTTCAAGGGCCTTCCTCCGGGACCGATCTGCTCGCCCGGGCTCAAGAGCACCAAGGCAGCTTTGAATCCGGCCAAGACTCCGTTCCTCTATTACGTCGGCATGCCGGATGGGCGAACGCTCTACGCGACGACAGAGGATGGGCACAAGGCGAACATCGCGAAGCGACGCCGAGCCGTGAGGAGAGCGGCGCGAAGATGAAGGGAATGGGGACTGTGGCCGGGTGCAGGGTGCCTGGTGCCTGGTTCTCGGTGCTCAGTGACTGTCGCCCGGCACCCGGCACCCCGCACCAGGCATCCCGGAGGGGCCCATGACCTGGCGCTCCGGCGAATTCGATCGAGACAGAGTGCCGGAGATCTTTCATCGCTTCGTGCCGGCTCATGCGGCGGACTCGTTGCAGGCCATCGATCTCGACCGTCTGCGGGCGAGCGGAAAGCGGCTCATCCTCCTCGACGTCGACCACACGATCGTCAAATGGAAGGCAGAGGAGTTCGCACCCGAGGTTATCAACTGGATCGCCCGCGCCAAGTCGATGGGATTCGATCTCTGCATCATCAGCAACACGCGTCGGCCTCAGCGGCTAGCCCGGCTATGCGAGAAGCTGCACGTCGAGTCGGTGCGCGGACGATTCAAGCCGAGCCGCGAGATGTTTCAACTCGCCCTGACCAAGTTCAATCGCCTGGCTGATGAGGCGGTCATGATCGGCGATCAACTTATCACCGACATTTTCGGGGCGAACCGAGCCGGGATCAACGCGATCTGGGTTAGGAAGATGGAGGGAAGGGAGTTCGCGGGAACCAAGGTCAACCGGCTCATGGAGCGGATTCTGACGAGCATCATCTACAA
>Ga0209415_10015892_pt1 | contig 12154 bp, 9 predicted proteins | sample PeaSoiSIISIP2007_FD_187696 | JGI IMG/M metagenome (GOLD analysis project Ga0209415, IMG submission 187696) | Peat soil microbial communities from Weissenstadt, Germany - SII-SIP-2007 (SPAdes) (version 2) | ecosystem: Environmental > Terrestrial > Soil > Wetlands > Peat | place: Germany... | reverse complement strand
ACGAAACAGCCGCCGGGCACCTCCGGCGCGTCGATCACGCCCCACCCTTCCTCAACATCGAACCACTTGACTACTCCCGCTACCGCCTGTGCCTGCCCGGGGGGCTGCCTCGTCATGGGCTGATTGTGCCAGTAGTGATCGGCTACGGTGCCCGCCGCGGCCGGTCACGCCCCGTCCGCCGGGGGGTGCTGGCCGCGCATCAGGAAGTCGACGAGCCGTTCTGCCAGCGGCCCGCTGTTGCGGGCCAGGTCGGCGCGGCGGTCGCGTGGCGTGGTCATGGCGTGCATCATGGCCCCGCCCACCAGCGTGTCCAGCAGCAGCGTGACCGAGGTGTCCGCGGCCAGCTCGCCGCGGCTGATGCCCCGGCGGACGATGGCCCGGGCGGCCAGGGCCTGGGCCTGGCGCATCGCCGCGTAATGCTCGGCCACGCCCGGGATCGCCTCCGCCTCCAGGCCCAGCCGCAGCGCGACCCGGCTGGTGTCGCCCCCGTAGATGTCGAGTATCTGGGTGGCCAGCTCGACCAGGTCGCCGTGCAGCGTGCCGGTGTCCACGTCGGCCACCCGGGCCAGCCGCCACGTCACCGCGTCGGCCAGCAGCGCTTCCTTGGTGCTCCACCGCAGGTACAGCGAGGCCTTCCCGACGCCGGCCCGGCGGGCGACCGCCTCCATCGCGAAGCCGGCCCAGCCCGCGTCGGCGAACAGGTCGAGGGCGGCCTGCGCGATGCGGCGGTCCACCCCGGGGTCGCGGGGCCGCCCGGGGGCCCTGTGCGTCGTGCTCACCCCGCACCACCTCCGGGCAGGCCGGGGCCGGATGAGAAGCGGCCCTATTGCTGAACGGTCTCCGATTAGGATACAGTGCCAGAAAGTGAACGCATGACGTTCAGTTATTACCCGGCCGCCGGGCGGGCGGTAAGGAGTGAGCGATGACCCCGGACGACGTGGCCCGGTTCAGCCAATCCGTCGCGGGCACGGCCGCGCGGCACTGGGGACGGGCCGCCGACGCCGCGGCGCGGTGAGGTAGCCGACATGCTGGTCGAGACCAGCGCGCCGCTGCCGGCCTTCGATCTCGGCCCGGCCGGGGAGGCATTCCGCCAGGAGGTCCGCGCGTTCCTGGCCGGGCAGGCGGCAGGCGGCAGCGACCCGGCATCCGGCAGCCAGCCGCTCGTGGCGGCCATGGCCGGGCGGGGCTGGTTCGGCCTGGGCTGGCCCGCCGCCGCCGGCGGCCGCGACGCGTCCCTGGCTGAGCAGGTGGCGCTGCACGAGGAAATCAGCTACCGCCGCGCCCCGGTCACCATCCAGCTCGCCTCGGTGATGCTGCTGGGCAACTCGATCCTGCGGCACGGCACCGGCGCGCAGAAGGCCGCGTTCCTGCCGCTGATCCGGGCCGGGCAGCTGCGCTTCTGCCTCGGCTACAGCGAGCCGGAAGCCGGATCCGACCTGGCCTCGCTCCGCACTCGGGCCGACCGCGACGGTGACGGCTGGGTCATCAACGGCCAGAAGCTCTGGACCACCGGCGGCCACCTGGCCAGCCACGTGTGGCTGGCCGCCCGCACCGACGCCGGCGCGGTCCCGAAGCAGGCCGGCCTCACCGTGTTCCTGATCCCCATGGACACCCCGGGCATCACCGTCCGGCAGCACCGGGCGCTGTCCGGCGAGATCTCCTGCACCGTGTTCTACGACGACGTCCGGGTACCGGACGCGGCCCGGGTGGGTGAGGTCAACGGCGGGTGGAAAGTCATCACCGACGCGCTGGCCTCCGAGCGCGTGCTGATGGGCGGGATCGCCGCGAGCCTGCTCCGCCAGCTCGACGACCTGCTGGCCGTGGTGCGCGCCAGCCCGGGCGCGCGGGTCGGCCCGCGGGGGTCGGCGCGCCGGGCCCGGCTGGGGGAGCTGGCCGTCACCTTGCAGGCCAGCCGGGCGCTGGTGGCCGCGGCCATCGGGGCGACCGCGGCCGGCCAGGGCGCCCGGCTCGAGGCGCCGATGGCGGGCGTGCTGGGCGGTGAGCTGGCCGAGGCGTTCGGGGAGGCGATGCTGGACATCCTCGGCCCGCAGGCGGCCCTGTCCGGTGACAACCCGGGGGTGCCCGGCGGCGGCGCGTTCGGGTACGGCCTGCGCCTGTCGGTCATGTACGTGGTCGGCGGCGGCACCAACGACATCCAGCGCGGCCTCATCGCCCGCGGTCTCGGCCTGCCCCGGTAAGCCGGCTCCCCGCGATTCCCGAATGGAGCCAACGATGCCTACCGAGATCACCGGCGACCGGCTGACCACCCTGTTCCGTCCCCGCAGCGTGGCCCTGGTGGGTGCGTCGGGCAAGTCGACGTTCTCCATGCTGGCGCACCGCAACCTGGTCCGGTTCGGCTTCGGCGACCGCACCTACCTGGTCAACCGGCGGGGGGCCACCGCCCACGGCCAGCCCACCGTGACCTCCTGCGCGCAGATCGGCGAGCCCGTCGACGTCGCCTACCCGATGGTGCCGCAGGCCGGCACGCTGGAAGCCCTGGGCGACGCCGCGGCCGCGGGCATCCGTAACGCGTGCGTGCTGTCCTCGGGCTACGGCGAGGCGGGCGAGGCGGGCCGCGCCGCCCAGGCCGAGCTGGCCGCCCGCGCGGACTCGCTCGGCATGGTCTTGCTCGGGCCCAACCACCTCGGGTTCGCCAACTTCGTGGACCGGGTGCCGGTCTGCTCGATTCCCGGCCTGCCGGAGGCCGCCGGGCCGGTGGCGCTGCTGACGCAGAGCGGAGCCAGTTCCTCGGCCATGCTGGACTTCGCCGCCATGGTCGGCGTCGGGCTCTCCTACCTGGTCACGCTGGGCAACGAAGCCATGATCACGGCCGGGCACGTGCTGGACTTCCTGGTCGACGACCCGGCCACCCGGGCGGTCGCGATCTTCATGGAGACCGTGCGTGACCCGGCCATCTTCCGCCGCGCCGCCCGCCGGGCCGCCCGGGCGGGCAAGGCCATCGTGGTGCTCAAGGCGGGCAGCAGCGCGCTGTCCGCCCGTACCGCCGCCGCGCACACCGGCGCGCTGGTCGGCGACGACCGGGTCATCGACGCGGTCTTCGCCGACCTGGGCGTGATCCGGGTCGACTCGATCGAGGACATGCTGATCACCGCGGGCGCCGCGGCCGCGCTCGGCCGGCTGGAGCGCCCCGGGATCGGCATCGTGTCCATCTCCGGCGGCGCCTGCGACATCGTCGCGGACCGGGCCGAGGAACTCGGCGCGGACCTGCCGGAACTGGCCGGCCCGACCCGGGCCGCGCTGGCCGCCATCATGCCCGCCTACGGGACCGTGCAGAACCCGCTGGACGTGACCGGCGCGGCCATCATCGACCCCTCCATCTTCACCCGGACCATCGAGGCCATGTCCGGTGACCCGTCCATCGGCGTCATCGGGGTCATCCAGGGCGTGCCGTGGATCGACGACGGCCGTCCGTACCTGGGGCAGATGTTCGTGGACGCGATCGGCGCGGGCATCCAGGCCGCCGCCTGCCCGGTCGCCTACATCAACCAGGTCCTGCAGCCGGTCACGGAGCACACCCGCGCGGTCATGGCGCACGGCCAGGTGCCCTGCGTGATCCCCGGGCTGCGCCAGGCCGTGGTCGCGCTGCGCAGCGTCGCCTGGTGGTCGCAGACCGCGCTGGCCGGCCACGGCACGGGCGCCGCGCCGGACGTGCCGGTCCCGGCCCGGGCCCAGCGCACCGGGGAGTGGCCCGAGGACGCGGCCCGCAGGCTGCTCGGCGAGGCCGGCCTGCCCGTGGTCCCGGCCCGGCTCGCCACCTCGGCCGACGACGCGGCCAAGGCCGCGGCCGACATCGGCGGCCCGGTGGCGGTCAAGGTCGTCTCGCCCGCCATCGTGCACAAGAGCGACATCGGCGGCGTGCGGCTGGGTGTTCCCGCGGACGAGGACGCGGTCCGCGGCGCGTTCCGGGCTGTCACCGCGGCCGCGGCCGCCGGGGGAGCCCCCGTCGAGGGGGTGCTGATCAGCCCGATGCGCACCGGCGGCACGGAGCTGCTGGTCGGCGTGGTCCGCGACCCGGTCCGGGGGCTGATGCTGGCCGTCGCGATCGGCGGCGTCTTCGTCGAGGTGCTGCAGGATTCGGCGCTCGCCCCGCTGCCCGTCACGCCCGCGCAGGCCGGGCGCCTGCTGGGCCGGCTGCGCGGCCGCGCGATCCTGCACGGGCACCGGGGCGGCGCCCCGGCCGACCTGAGCGCGCTGGCGGCCGTGATCGCCCGGATCGGCGACCTGGCCGTCGCCCTCGGCGCGGACCTCGAGTCGCTCGAGGTCAACCCGCTGCGGGTGGACGGGGCCACGATCGAGGCCCTGGACGCCGTGGTCACCTGGACCCGGCCGGGGCGGTCCGGCGGCGGCCAGCCCGGCGGCGGCCAGCCCCAGGAAGGACAGCCTCAGGAAGGACAGCACTGATGCGGACCGCGTTCACCGACCTGCTCGGCGTCCAGTACCCGATCGTCGGCTTCAACCGCTCACCGGGCGCGGTCGCCGCGGTGACCAACGCGGGCGGGTTCGGCGTGCTCGCCGCGTCCGCGTACACCCCGGAGGAACTCGACGCCCAGCTGACCTGGATCGAGGGCCAGACCGGCGGCCGGCCCTACGGCGTGGACCTGCTGATGCCGGAGAAGTTCGCGGCCGGCGATCCCGGCAACCTCGTCGCCAGCCTCCGGGCCCAGATCCCGGAGCAGCACCTGGCGTTCGTGGCGGACCTGCTGGCCCGGTACGGCATCCCCGAATCGGCCGCGGCAGACCAGGACGAGATCGCCGCCAGCCTCAACCCGGCCGGGGCGGCCGTGCTGCTGGACGTGGCGTTCAGCCACCGCATCGCGCTGATCGCCAACGCGCTCGGCCCCCCGCCGCCCGGCCTGGTGGCCCGCGGCCAGGCGGCGAGGGTCGTGGTCGCCGCGCTGGTCGGGCAGCCCAGGCACGCGCGGCGGCAGATCGAGGCCGGGGTGGACCTGCTCATCGCGCAGGGCACTGAGGCGGGCGGGCACACCGGCACAATCGCCACCATGGTGCTCACCCCGGAGATCGTGGACATGGCCGCGGGCCGGCCGGTCCTGGCCGCGGGCGGCATCGCCTCGGGCCGCCAGATGGCCGCCGCGCTCGCGCTCGGCGCGGCGGGCGTGTGGTGCGGGTCGGTGTGGCTGTCCAGCGAGGAAGACGTGGCCAACCAGGCCCTCAAGGCCATGTTCCTGCGCGCCACTAGCTCCGACACGCTGCGCTCGCCGACCCGGACCGGAAAGCCGGCCCGGCAGCTGCGCAGCGCCTGGCATGACGAGTGGGAGCGGGACGGCGCGCCCCCGCCGCTGCCGATGCCGTTGCAGCCCATGCTGGTCGGCGACGCGTGGCAGCGCATCGATCAGGCCGCGGACGCCGGCCACGAGGGCGCGCTGCGCCTCGAATCCTTCTTCATCGGCCAGGTGGTCGGCGCATTTGAGCAGGTCCGGCCGGCCGGCGAGATCACCCGGCAGATGGCTGCCGACTGCCAGCGGCGGATTGCCGAGCTGGCCGGCCTCGCGTCCCTGGACCCGGCCCCGAGCGGAGCATCCTCATGAACCAGCCGCGCGGCCCCGGCGGGCTCGATCCCCGGACCCCGGTGGTGGCGGGGGCAGGGCAGGTGTCGGAGCGCCTCGGCGAGCCCGGTTACCGGCGCCGCTCGCCCGTGGACCTGGCTGCGGACGCGGCCCGGGCCGCGCTGGCCGACACCGGGGCCGACGTCGCCGCGGTGACCGCGGCGATCGACACGGTCGCCGGGGTGCGGCAGTTCGAGGACTCGGTGCCAGGGGCGCGGGCTCCGCTCGGCCGCTCGGACAACTACCCCCGCTCGGTGGCCGGGCGGCTCGGCGCCGGCCCGGCCCGCGCGGTGCTCGAGGTCAGCGGCGGCCAGGCCCCGCAGCACCTGGTGAATGAGTTCGCGGCCCTGATCGCGGGCGGTGGCAGCGAGGTGACGCTGCTGTTCGGCTCCGAGGCCATCTCCACCGTGCAGCGGTACGCGAAGGCCGCGGACCGGCCCGACTTCACCGAGCACGCCGAGGGCAGCCTGGAGGACCGCGGCTACGGGCTGCGCGGCATGATGTCCATGCACCAGGCCGCGCACGGGCTGACCGACGCGCCGAGCCAGTACGCGCTGGTCGAGAACGCCCGCCGGGCCCGGCTCAAGCAGGCCCGCGAGGAGTACGCCGCGTCGATGGGCGCGCTGTTCGCCCCGTTCACCCGGGTCGCGGCCGGGAACCCGCACGCCGCCGCGCCGGTCGAGCGCAGCCCGGCGGAACTGGTCACCCCGACCGACGCCAACCGCCTGATCGCCGACCCGTACACCCGCTACCTGGTGGCCCGGGAGAAAGTCAACCAGGGCGCCGCGGTGCTGCTCATGTCGGTGGCCGCGGCGCAGCGCCTCGGTGTTCCCGCGGACCGCCTGGTGTTCCTGCATGGCCATGCCGACCTGCGGGAACGGGACCTGCTGGACCGGGCGGACCTGTCCGCCAGCCCGGCCGCGGTGCTGGCCGCCAGGCTGGCGCTGGAGATGGCGGGCATCGGCGCCGCCGACCTGGCCACCATCGACCTGTACAGCTGCTTCCCGGCACCGGTGTTCAACATCTGCGACGGGCTCGGCCTGTCCGCCGGCCACCCGCGCGGCCTGACCGTGACCGGCGGGCTGCCGTTCTTCGGCGGCGCGGGCAACAACTACTCCATGCACGCGATCGCCGAGACCGTGCAGCACGCCCGCCGCTCGCCCGGCTCGTACGGGTTCGTCGGCGCCAACGGCGGCGTGATGAGCAAGTACTCGGCGGGCGTGTACTGCACCACCCCGGCCGCCTGGGCGCCGGACCGCAGCGCCGGGCTGCAGGCCGAGATCGACAGCTGGCCCGGGCCGGCCCAGGCGCGGCACGCCGACGGGCCGGCGACGATCGAGACCTACACCGTGAAACACGGCCGGGACGGCGCCCGGACGCCGATCGTCATCGGCCGCCTGGACGCCGACGGGCGCCGCTTCGTGGCCCGCGGTGACGACCGGGACCCGGGCCTGGCCGACCTGCTCAGCTCGGCGGCGCAGCCTGTCGGCGAGCGCGTGTACGTGCGGTCCTTCGGCCTGCACCCGATGGCCAATGACGAGCTGGACCACGTGTTCGACGCCTACTTCGCCGACGACGACCTGTGGGCAGCCATCCTGACCGGGGCCGGGGACAAGGCATTCAGCGCCGGCAACGACCTGGCCTACTCGGCCTCCCGCCAGCCCATGTGGGTGCCGAAGAACGGGTTCGCGGGGCTGACCAGCCGCCCGCACCTGCCCAAGCCGGTCATCGCCGCGGTCAACGGGTATGCGATGGGCGGCGGCTGCGAGATCGCCCTGGCCTGCCACCTCGTGGTGGCCGACGCCACCGCGCAGTTCGCGCTCAGCGAGGTCAGGGTAGGGCTGGTGGCCGGGGCGGGCGGGCTGGTCCGGCTGCCCCGCACCATCCCGCCCAAGGTCGCGACCGAGATGATCCTCACCGGCCGCCGGATCACCGCCGCGGAAGCTCTCGGCTACGGGCTGGTGAACCGGGTCGTGGCGGCCGGCACCGCGCTGGACGGGGCCCGCGCCCTGGCCGCCGAGATCCTGGACGGGTCGCCGACCTCGGTGCGGATCTCGTTGCGGCTGATGGAGGAGACGCGCGCAATCCCGGACCCGGTGGCGGCCATCAGCCACCCGACCACGGCCTTCGATGACCTCATGGCCAGCGCGGATGCGTTCGAGGGGCCAGCCGCGTTCGCGCAGAAACGGGCGCCCCGGTGGCGCAACCGGTAGACAGCATGGAGCACCCGCTACGCCGATGGGGCATCTCCGCCACCCGCCTGAATTGAACTCTCCCGCGCGTGCCGCCCTGCCGGGCCGCGGCGTGGTGGCAGGCTTGGCGCATGGACTGGCTGGAGCTCACTCAGATCATCGAGCACCATCTGGGCATGTACGTCGGGCGTGCGACCTATGAGCGTGCCATCGCCCTGATGAGGGGCTTTGACCTCGCCCAGCGCACTTCCCTCTGGCCGGAGCTGCAGAAGCGGGTGGAGGCCCGGCACCAGACGGGCTCACGGGGATGGCCTCAGGTCCTGCTCGCCGAGGCACTCGGCGCGGACGTGCGTGACGCGCCCGACCTGGGACCGCTGACACGGGAGCAGAACAAGGCGGCGATTGCCTGCCTGTGCCGCGAGCTCCGCTCCTGTCTCGACCCGGATGCCCGCCATGACGCCATCCCGGAGGGATGACTCCGGGGCCCCGGTGAGCCGCGGCGGATGAACCTTTCCGGCCGCGGGGCCGTTCCGGGACTGACAGCATGGCGGCGGGCCGGCGCCGCACGGCCCGGGAGAAGCCGCGCGGCCCTGGAGGAAGAGGTAGCCATCATGAAGAGCTTCCTGCTCATCGGCGGGGGCGTGCTGATCGCACTCCTGGGCGTCCTCTTCACGCTGCAGGGCCTGGGCGCCATCGGCGGAAGCGTCATGTCTGGCGTCACCTTCTGGGCCGTGGCCGGCCCGGTGATCGCGCTGGCCGGCCTGGCGCTGGCCGCTACCGGCGTGCGCCGCCGCTCCGCCTCCTGAGCGGAGGCCGGCCGGCATCAGTGCGCGGTGCCGCGTCCGCTATACGGGTCCTGGACCTGCGGCGCCGTTCATAACGGCGCATTAGGGCAAGTCCTCATCTCATGCTGCCGGGCTTTACTGGCGCGATTCACAAGTGGCCGCGCGTAGTGGTTGGATTGCCGGTGAGTGGCGGGGAGGGGTGCGAGATGCCATTGGAATTGGTGGCTTTGGCGGCGCTGGCCGGCCGGACGGTGGTTGCCGCGGCGGCCACGGACGTGTGGGAGGAGGCGAAACGCGGCTTCGCGCGCCTGCTGGGCCGCGGCGACCAGAACCGCGCCAAGATTGCGGAACGCCGGCTGGACGAGACGCGGGAACAGCTGGAAGGCGTGCCGGCGCCGGAACTGGATCAGGCCCGTGCCCAGCTGGCGGCAGCCTGGCAGACCCGCCTGGTCGACCTGCTGGAGGAGCACCCGGACGCGGCAGGTGACCTGCAGGCCCTGGTGGACCATATCCAGGCCGAGCTGCCCGCAGCGGCATCGGCGGCCGGGCACGCGGTCGCGGCCGCCCGGGACGTGAACATCACCGCTTCGGATGGCTCCGTTGCCGCGGGGACACTGCACGGGAATGTGACGCTAAACCCTACGCACCCGGGTCCGGCCAAGGAGTAGCCGCACCCGGGACAGCCCTTGCCCTCGCGCCGGGGGCGGTCGCTGCCATCGGCGGCGGGCTGGCTATCGGGCAGCTGAACTACCAGCGCTCCGCCGTGCCCAGCCGGCCGGTCAAGCTGGCACCCCGGCCGGCCTTGCTGCGCGGCCGGGAGGAGCTGCTCGCGGACCTGGATGCCCGGATGGCCGAGGGCGGCAGCGTGGCACCGCGGGTCGCGGCACTATGCGGGCTCGGGGGAGCTGGGAAGACCAGCGTGGCGCTGGAGTACGCGTACCGTCACCTGGGCGAATTCGGGGTGGTCTGGCAGTTCGCCGCTGCTGACCCGGCCGTCCTTGCGGCGGAATTTACCGAGCTCGCCGCCGAGCTGGGTACCGGCGGGCTGTTTGCCGCCGGCGACCCGGTCGCGCAGGTGCACAGCGCGCTGGCCGCCCGCCAGGGCGACTGGCTGCTGCTGTTCGACAACGTCCCCGGGCCTGCGGCCGTCAAAGCGGTGCTGCCGCCAGCTGGCGGCGGGCGCGTCCTGATCACGAGCAGGAACCAGCTCTGGAGCGCCGGGCAGGCGATCGAGGTGCCGGTACTTGATCAGGAGGTGGCCGCCGCCTTCCTGACCGAACGCAGCGGAGCCGCGGGTACGGAGCCCGCAGCCCGGGACCTGGCCGCCGAGCTGGGCGGCCTGCCGCTGGCGCTGGAGCAGGCCGCCGCCTTCATGGAAGCCACCAGCCGAAATGTCAGCGAGTATCTGACCCTGTTCCGGCAGCGGCGCCTGGGACTGCTGGACCGCGGTGAGCCAGCCGGGGACGACCAGCGCGTCACCACCACCTGGACGCTGGCTTTCGAGCAGCTCGAGCACGCCGGGCCGGAGGCGATCGGGCTGCTGCGGCTGCTGGCGTGCTGTGCGCCCGAAGCGATCCCGCTGGACCGGCTGCTACGGCCCCGTACGGCCTGGGAGGAGACGCTGGCCCGGATTCGCGGCAGTGATCAGCAGGCTGGCCCGGTGCTGCCCCCCGACGTGGCCCTGTCTCTGGGGCCGCTGCAGGAAGACTCGCTGGCGGTGGACGAGGCTGTGGCCGCGCTCCGGCGGTACTCGCTGATCAGTCCTCCGCGTGACGGTGCGGTATCGGTGCACCGGCTGGTGCAGGCCGTCACCCTGGCCCAGCTGCCGGCTGAGCTGGCCGCAGCCTGGCGGCAAGCCGCCGCGTCCCTGATCAGCGCCGCACTTCCCGCCGATCCGCGGCAGCCGGCGAGCTGGCCCGCTTACGCGGCACTCCTGCCGCATGCCCAGGCAGCGCTGCCGCCCGGCAGCAACGGCATGGCACTGGCCGCCATCTACCTCGGGGAGGTAGGCAACTATGCGGCGGCAGGCGTCCTGCAGCGCCAGATCGTCCAGGCCAGAGACCAGGAACTCGGGGCAGAGCACCCGGCCACCCTGACCGCACGCGCTGCCCTCGCCAGCCTGGTGGGGAAGAAAGGCGATGCGGCCGCGGCCCGCGACCAGTACGCCGCGCTGCTACCGGTCCTGGTGCGGGTCCTCGGCGAGGAGCACCATGAGACGCTGACCGCACGCGCTAACCTGGCCGGCTCGACCGCGGAGGCCGGGGACGTGGTCGCGGCTCGTGACCAGTACGCCGCGCTGCTGCCGGTGCGGGCACGGCTATCCGGCTCCGAGCACCCGGAGACCCTGACCCTGCGGGCCAACGTGGCGTATTACACCGGGCTGGCGGGGGATGAGGTGGCGGCCAGGGACCAGCTCGCCGCGCTGCTGCCGGTACGGGAACGGGTATCCGGCTCGTTCCACCCCGCCACCCTGGCCATGCGCGCCAACCTGGCCCGCTGGACCTCGGAGGCCGGGGACGCGGCCGGGGCCCGGGACCAGAACGCCGCGGTGCTGCCGGGATTTGAGCAGGTGCTCGGCGTGGAGCACCCCGATACCCTGCTGGTGCGGGCCAATCTCGCCTCCTGTACCGGAGAGGCCGGGGATGCGGCGGGGGCCCGGGACCAGTTCGCCGCGCTGCTGCCGATCCGGGAGCGCGTGTCCGGCCCCGAGCATCCCAACACGCTGAGCAACCGCGCCAATCTGGCCTACTTCACCGGAGACGCGGGGGATGCGGCCGGGGCCCGGGACCAGTACGCCGCGCTGCTCCCGGTCCAGGAACGCGTGAGCGGCGCCGAGCATCCCAGCACGCTGGCCGCGCGGGCCGCCCTCGCCTACTGGACCGGGCAGGCGGGGGACCATGCGGGCGCCCGTGACCGGTATGCCGAGCTGCTGCCCGTCTACGAACGGGTGTGTGGCCCGGAGCATCCCGGAACCCTCAACATAAGCAATCGCGCCGCCTGGTGGACCGGGCAGGCGGGGGATGCGGCCGGGGCCCGGGACCAGTTCGCCGCGCTGCTGCCGGTGTACGAGCGGGTTCGTGGCCCCGGGCATCCCGGCACCCTGGACGTACGGGCCGGCCTCGCGTTCTGGGCCGGGCAGGCGGGGGATGCGGCGGGCGCCCGGGACCAGTACGCCGCGCTGCTGCCGGTGTACGAACGGGCGTGCGGCGCCGGGCATCCCGGCACCTTGGGCGCGCGGGCCGGCCTCGCGTTCTGGACCGGGCAGGCGGGGGATGCGGCCGGCGCCCGGGACCAGTTCGCCGCGCTGCTGCCGGTGTACGAACGGGCCCGTGGCCCCGGGCATCCCGCCACCCTGGACGTACGGGCCGGCCTCGCGTACTGGACGGGGACGGTGGAGGATCCGCCATGGGCCCGGGATCAGCTGGCGGCGCTGCTGCCAGTGCGGGAACGGGTATCTGGCTCGTTCCACCCCGCCACCCTGGCCGTGCGCGCCAACGCAGCCCACTGCACGGGGCAGGCGGGGGATGCGGCGGCGGCCCGGGATCAGCTGGCGGCGCTGCTGCCGGTGCGGGAGCGGGTGTCGGGCGCCGGG
>Ga0209415_10015890_pt1 | contig 12158 bp, 6 predicted proteins | sample PeaSoiSIISIP2007_FD_187696 | JGI IMG/M metagenome (GOLD analysis project Ga0209415, IMG submission 187696) | Peat soil microbial communities from Weissenstadt, Germany - SII-SIP-2007 (SPAdes) (version 2) | ecosystem: Environmental > Terrestrial > Soil > Wetlands > Peat | place: Germany... | reverse complement strand
GTAGGTGTAGCGGAGATCGGCCTTGAGCTTGGGCGAGTTGAAAGCCCCCCGGAACACGATCTGGTTCGGGGGCAGGATCTCCGCCACCGCCGCATCGGATGGCGCGGCCAAGAGGTTGCTCTGGCCGCTCTGGGTGTCGAAGTAATAAATCCCTAGCACGCGGGCCTGGTAAACCCGGGTGGGGGTGGTAATGGTCAGCGCCGCGTCATCGTTCAGTCCCGCCGGCGAGAAGTAGGCGCTGTAGCGCCCGTGGACGGCCGCCGCGCCGCCGTTGGTCAAGGACTCGATCAGGTCCTGCGACTCGGTCCAAACCCCCGACGAGTCCTGGAAATTCAGACCGGTGGCGAGCTCGATGATGCGGCTGGAACGCGGCGTAACCACGCCGGTGAGTCCGTTGGTGACCGAGCCTTTGAACTCCCTGGTGGTCGAGCAGTCGTCCATGGCGGTGACCGTCCAGGCGCTCCAGTCAGGCGGCGGCGGTATATTGGTCTGGGCTTGAGAGGCAAGCCCGAGCGAGGCGGACAGAATAATTTGCGTTATGGTTCTTTTCACTTGACGATTTCTTTCTCTTGGTTGCATCGCGAATGCCCAAGCCTGAGAGGATTTCCGAAAAACCACGGGCTGGTCCTCCGACGGTGCTTCCATAGTATATTCGTCACGAGAATCGAAGTTGCTCAAAGAAAATGGGAATAAGGCGAAGAATCTTTCCTCCCGCGCTGCCATTCACCCCTGGCCTCCCGCCCGGAACCTCTGTGATCGATCCAGCATCCACCGCTCGAGCGCCTGCCTGATCCGATGCCTCTCTCGGTTCACGATCTCCCGCTGCGCCGGCGTTACTTTCCCCGCGATGCTCAGGGCCGTGGCGTAAGCGGCGTGGCGGTGCTGGCCCTGGCGGATCAACTTCAGCACCCGCCCATCTGTCGGAGACCGCCGTTGGGCAAATTCCGCCAGCAGTTGTTTTCGCCGCGCAAGGACCCTTTCAGCCTTGGCATCGTCTCCCGCAGCCATGATGATTTCGGCCGGGGAGGGCGAGGCTGCGAATGGGTCCAGGAATGGTTCAAGGGGATCCCCGGCCAGCAGCCGGCATTGCAGCATCCTCCGGCGCCGCTGCTCAGTTCGCTCCGAGTCGGCCATCCGCCGCTGGGCTATGAGGAGCAAAAAGTTCGGGAGGGTCTTCCCCAGGCCCGGGTCGAATCGGCTCGGGTGGTCAACGTAATCCAGCATGGCCGTTTCGATTGCCTCAGCGACGAGCTGCCTGTCTGCGTATGGCCATCGGTCCTGAAGCCGCGCACGCAGCGCCTCGCCACCGAGGAGCATCCTGCCCAGGGCGTCCCGCGCGCGCTCGACGCCGAAAGAAATCCTCAGATGGAGGCACTCTCCGGCAAACAAGCACCGCTTGGCGGGAGTGGCTTCCTCTGCGCCCCGCTTCCCGGGCCAGTGGCAAATCGCGCTCAGCCCCGGCAAACCTGCTATCCAGGGACCCGGCATCTCGGCTCCCTCGGGCAAAACCAACCCGCACACGGGCCAGGGTCCTCGCGGGCTGTCGGCGCACGCCCGGCGGTTGATTCTGATCACCTGGCCCGCGTGACAACCGACAAAATCCACAAAGTCACTACCCCAGATCCAAAACCCCGGCCCGTCGCGGACGGAGAGCGAGAGCTCGATTTTGGGTTGCGTGAAGCCCTGCCGCACCAGCGCGGCGGCGTCAGAAACGCGAATGAAATCGAGCCATTCCTGCGCCGGCCAGCCGAACAGGGTATCGCCCAACGATTCGGATTGCTCGGCGCTCAGGCCCAAATGCGGGCGCAACTCAATCGCGTCGTAATGGCTTGTCCTTGCCAGGTCAATCCACGCATCGACTGGCAGCAGCGGCGGGCGCAGCGCCTCGTTCCCCGCCGGTGCATCCCTGGGTGGCCGCGCGAGTTGGGTGGAGGGCGTTTCCCCGGGAAGCCGGGAGGCGAGCCGGAGGGTGCCGGGGCCGCCAATCGATTCATGCAGAGCAGACGGGAATTGTTGCACAACCTTGGATACCTGGAGAGGATCATGCCCGAACCCGTGGCTGATGTCCAGCATTTTGTAGCCGGTGACTGCAATTCCAAAAAGCAGCCCTGGCCTCACTGACTCACTGCGTCGCGTGCCAGGTCATCTGGTAGTCCTTGGGGTCGAGATGCTGGTTGCGATTAGTCATCATGAGGCAGAGCGTGTCCATGTCGGCCTGCATTTGGGCGGAGGGCCCCGAGGCGGCGCCCACCCCGTACAAGAAAACGAGCACGCCGTCATCGGCCGGCAGCATGACGGGCGCACCGGATTCACCCAGCACCGGGAACGGAGGGGTCGTGTATTGGAAGGGTGCAAATCCACAGGGAAGACCGGCCGCCCACACACTGCCGGCGACGTCGGCGACTGCATATTGGCTGGCCGCCAATTGGACGGTCACGGCCGGCGACGGCGCGCCGACTTGCATGGGCGTGATGCCCGGAGGAAGGTCACGAGTGAAGATGAGGACGGTGTAATCGTATGGGCCGTAGTTGCGCGTGTACGAGTAGGCCACGTGGCTGGTAACCAATTCGTTATTCGCGGTGCAGAACCACACCGGCGGGTAAAAACCAAAGGTGCCGTAAAAGTCAAAGGCGCCATAATAGGGGGGGTTGTCGAAGCCGAAGCCGTGGCCCCGCGTGTAGCCATGGCGTTTGGTGAGGGCGGTCACGGGGATTTGTCCAGGGCAATAGCAATAGGGCGGGACGGTCCAGTTGTTCTGCTGGGAAATGGCGGTGAATCCCTTCCAGCCGTAAATCAGAGACTGGTTGTTCCAGGCCATTCCGGCCGGCGGATTGGCCATGGGCAGGTTCGACCAAATACTCGGGGTCTTGCCGTTGGTGCTGTTAAGGAAGTTGTGGAGCACGTTGAGGGAGAAGGCGTCGGCGACGTCCAGGGTGGCGACGTGTGCGAAGTTGGAGCCGTAGGGGTTGCTGATACCGGCGTAAACGTTGTAAATCCCATAAGTCGTCAGCCCCTGCGTCCCGCTCAGAGTCACGTTCGTGCCCGCGCCGACCGGGGTTGGCGGCAGATACGGGTCAGCCGCGCCACGAAGGTACCAGGCGACCACGGTTGGGGGAGAAGCCGGCTGGTTGAAGCTCACCGTGTCTCCCAAGAGGATCGCGTCGCACATTTCGAACGTGGGCGAGGGGCAACTTCCTTGGCCGAAGCTCCCGCTGATGACACCGCAGTCGCGAAGGGCGCCGCCCAAGTACGAAGTTGGATAGGTGACCGAATTCACGAAGGAGTTTTGGATGTCGAGGTTGCCGGACGCGGCCTTAAGCCCGGTCTGGCACATATAGAGCGCGCAGTTTGCGACGGTGTTGGTTGGGCCCGGGCCGCAATTGCCGTTGCATTCAATGCCCGTGGTGGCGTAGCGGACGCACATCCCGCTAAGGGTCACGTTCGTGTCAATGTAGTACAGCCACAAGGCCGTTCCCGCGTCGCCCGCGGAGGCCGGCCCAGTCCACGGACTCCAGAGCAGGCCGTACTGGCCATCCATCCCCGAGGTCATGACGGAGGGCGAGGCCGGGGTCCCCTGGCAGACCACTCCTCCGTAGAGCAGGAGGTACGCACCCCCGACGTACTGGATGAGGCAGCCGGGTTCGAAGATTACGCTGCCGCCGAAGTAGGCTGGCCCGTAATCACTACTCCCGTCGATTAGGTACTGAGGACCTGCGCCCGCGGCCTGGGTCTGGAACGTGAGGCTCTGACCACCACCCGAGATGATTTGGTAATTCACGGTGAGGCCGGCGGTCCCATAGGGCGCCCCGGCCAAACGGATTCCGCTCCGCGGAACCGAACCTCGGGCTGGAAAGAGCAGTCCTTGGTCCGGGACAGCGGTAGCATGGAGCCCTGGAAAGTCCGGGCCGGCGAAGGGCGGCAACCCAGCCAATTCCGGGGCGATGCTTCTCCAAGCGACCGACTCGGTCAGCGTGTTCGTCGCGCCCCCGCTTTGCCACTGCTTCGCGACGGGCACACCCGCCCCGTCACCGCCTGGGCTCGCCACGCTAATCTGGGACGCCACGTTCGTGTCCGTGCTGCTGCTGCCGTCGGTCAGAAAGGCGCGCCCGCTGGGGAACCAGAGGTCGCCAAAGTCGAGTATCTGGTCGGTCACCTCAGGCCCGGCGGCGCTCCCCACGGTTATCGTTTTGATCCGGGGCGTGGGCGCCAGCCATTGGTGCCGCACTTGGAGCAGCGCGGTTGCGGCGTCGAACCCGCAGTCCGAGGGCGAGAGTTTGGGCTGGGCCGTGAGGATAAGCTCGCTCTCGAACCCGGACTTGGCGCAGGTGTAGCGCAAGTCCGCTTTGAGGACCTCCGAGTTGAATGCGGAGCGATACACGATCTGGTTCGGCGGGTGCAGCTCGGCAACGGCTTGCCCGGATGGGGCGGCCAGCAGCCGGCTCCGGCCGCTCGCCGGCTCGAAGTAATAGACCCCCAGGACGCGCGATTGGAAGACGCGGTTGCTGAGGGTGACGATGGTCAGCGCCGCGTCGTCGGTGAGCCCTGCGGCCGAGAAATACACCTGATGTGGGCCACGCACCGCCGCCGCGCCGCCGTCGGCGGTCAGCTCGATCAAATCTTCGGACTGCCGCCACACGCCCGTCGGGTCGAGGTAGTTTAGTCCCGTGCCAACCCTAATCACCCGACTGGTCTGCGGCGTGACCGCACCGGTCTGGAGGTTGGTGATCGTTTGCGCCAGCGCCCAAGTGGTGGAGCACCAGTCCCGGGCCGTCACTTGCCAAGTCAGCGAACTGGAGACCCCGCCACCCGCCGGGGATAGCTGCATCCGCGGCGCGTCGGCGGAATGGGGCGACGCGACTTGCGCGCCGGCCGCGCAAACTGAAAGCAGAAGGCACCGCCACGGGCATTTCAGTATCATAGAATTTGCTGCTGGGGCTTGGAGGCGCGGACTAACCGGCGCCAGAGCCGCGAACCGAGCGGGCCGGAGCAACCGGGGCACTGAATACCGCCCTGCCTGCCCAGTTTCCCCGCGTGCCACCGAGAACCCGTTCGGCTGCCTTCCCGCATGACTTTAGCGCCCGACAGTATCCACCTCGCCGGCCAGCGAAGTTGGCGCAGAGGACGTGTATCTGATCCGACCAGGTGATGTCAAGACAATCGAGAGCTTGGCCCTGGCGCCGGCTGATTTTGTCATTGCTTGCCGCCAGATTCCCTTGCATGGTGCTGGCACAATTTCAAAACCATACACTTATGAGCGCGCAACGCAATAACTACCCAAAGCTTCACAACGCCATGTGGCCGGGTCTGGTCGGCAAGGGCAGTCCCGGGGCTGAACCGGGCATTGACTTGGATACGATGCTCGATTTGACCGCCAAGGCGGAGGTCGAGGGCGCCCGGTTCGACGGCATCGACCTGTTCCTTTTCGAGCCGCACGTCAACATCGACATTGATGACGACGGCCTCAAACGGCTCGCTGACAAGGTCCGCGCCAAGGGCTTCGTGGTCGGCTCGATCGTGGCCCCGGTTTGGACGCCGACCGGCGGCGGGCCGGCCATGGGAGGCGAGGAGGACCGCAAACGCTTCGTCGGCCAGGTCCGCAAGGCCTGCCGCATCGGCCGGGGGTTGCGCGAGCTGGGCGCTCGCCCTTACGGTGTGGTGCGCATTGATTCCGCCTGCGCGGTGGCGGACTGGGCGCGCGACGCAAAGGCCAACCAGCAACGAATCGCCGCGACCTTCAGCGAGGCCTGCACGGTGGCTGAGGATTTCGGCGAACGCCTCGCCGCCGAGGGCGAAATCTGCTGGGGCGGAATGCATAGCTGGAAGCGGATGGTGGATTTGCTGGAGCGGGTAAACCGGCCGAAGAGCCTCGGCTTCCAGGCGGACATGGCGCACACGCTGCTTTATGTTCTGGGGTATAATGCGCCGGAAGATGCCATGCTGGCGCCCGATTGGGACTGGTCCGACCCGGGCCGTCTGGACGCCGCCCTGCAAACCCTCACCGCCGCGTTGCGGCCCTGGACGATCGATTTCCACGTCGCGCAGAATGACGCGACCGTTCACGGCTCGGGCTCGCACGACAAGACCGGCCACCACTGCTTGCCCAATGATCCCAAGGGCAAGCTCGACATTGCGCGCCATGCCGGTTATTGGCTGCGGGGACAGGACGGCCGGCCCACGCGGGCGCTGCGTCATATCTGTTGGGACGGCTGCATGTTCGCCAACGCGGTGATGATGCGGCAGGAAACGTGGAACCAGATCCTGCGGGCCATGCTCGCCGTGCGCGAGGCCCACGGCTGGCAGGGCCAGTGAAGAAGTCTATCGAGACGTCTCGGGCAGGGAGCTTTGGTGCGGTGGCGAGCGGCTGCTCCTTACACGGATCTTTTTGCGCTAACGAGCCGTCCCCGAGCCGCGCAGGGGCAGGACAATGAGCTTGCCGTCCCTGACCTCAAGGGCTTGAAGCCGGTCCAACACCCCGGCGGCGTTAGCGTCGGGCTTGAATCTCTCGGCCAGGTTCTGTCTGCGGATTCGGTTCATCAGGAGCCTCGGGAGGGACTTGCCCCTGACCTGGAAGTTGTCGAACCAGACCCACAGGAGGCCGCTATCGAGAGAGAGGCCGAACGTCGCGGTGCCGTTCAGGTAACGGCCCTCAAACATGTTGAGGCCGGCCTCGGAGACCGGCACACTCACCAGCCCCAGCAAGCGGTTGCCCTCGATGACGACTTGGAGCTTGCCTCTCAGCGCGTCGAGGTGGGGATCGGTGGCAATCAGGGCGTTGAGGTCTTGGGCGCTGAGCACGAGCGGGGCGGCGGGCCGATGGTCGCGAATGGCCTGCTCGAAGGCCTCAACCCGTTGTCGGAGCGCCTCCCCCTGGGCCGCGGAAACCTGCGCCACCGGGGTCGGAATGGGCCGCTTGTCGGTGAACTCGTTAAGCGCCTGCTTGAGGTGCCATAGCCCCAGGAATGCCGTGGTCAGGCTCGCCGCCAGCAGCGCCGAACTGGCGAGGCATCCGTAAAAGAAGCAGCCGCGCCGCTGCTTTGCCAGCGGGTCCGTCATGCCTTGGGGCGGACATATTTCGGTCCTTTGTGGAATTGAACGGCAGGGTTAAGGGGCGGAGCCAAGGGGATTTTCGGGGGTATTTGCGCCTGAGGCTCCGGCGGCTCAGCCGGCTGCGAGGTCTCGGCCGGCCCGGGCTTGCGCCCCGTCCAATCGTGCAGGCTGGAAGCGGTCTCGCCAATCTTCACCTCGGGAAACTTCAGCGGTTCCAGGTCGAAGGCGCCCAGCGACTTGATGGGGCCAGGCTGGGCGGCGCGGTTCGGCATTTGAGCGGCCAGGGTCTCGAGCGCCTGGTAGCCGTCGACCAGCCAGTCCAGCCTGCCGGTCCGTGTATCCAGGAGCAAGCCGTGAGCCGCCACGCGAGGACTAATGAGGGGGCTGCGCCGGACGAGGTCAACCGCTTTGATGACATTGGCCTGTTCGCTGGCAAAGGTGCCGAAATACTCGTTGAGGTTTTCCGGCAACCGCTCTCGCGGGATGCCCAGGGCGCGAAAGCGGTCGATGAGGTCCATCGTCGTGAATTTGCCGACCTGGCAGTCGGTATGCCCGATAATGGCCACGCTCTGCCCGCCTTTGAGGGCGCAGGCCAAGGCCAGCGAGCGCATCGTGCTGCTCAGCGGGCCGGTGATGATGTTGCCCGCGTTGCGCAACCAGATGAATTGGTCTTCCGGCACGCCCAGGACTTGGGGCAGGAGCCGGTTGAGCCGCACATCGATGCAGGTCAGCGCCACCAAGGGGAGCTCCGAAGCGAAATCGTCCGGGTGCAGCCCCGCCGAGGCGTCACCGCCCAGGGCGCGGTGGTTGGCGTCAATGATCGCTTCGAAGAGCCGCATGGATCGTCGTTGGCATAACCTGGGCGAAGCGGGAAGCGCGGGCCAAGGCGTCCGCGCCGCGGCGCCCGCGCCTACGTTTTGTGGTCCTCGGGGGCGGGAACAATCGCGGTTTTAGAGAACCCGGGCACTCGTTCGATCAGTTTCTCGAACTTGATGCCCGTGAGGCTCTCGATGATGGGCGGCAGTTGGGCGACGATTTGGGTAATGTCGCCGGTCAGTTTGCTGGCGCCGCCGCCCACGCCGTTGCCGGAGTTGATAATGATCATCTTCTCGGTCTTGGAGAGCGGTTCGCTGATCTTGCCCGCCACTTCGGGAAGAATGCGGATGATCATCTCGACCACCGCGGCCTCATTGTATTGTTTGAACGACTCCGCCTTCATCCGCATGGCCTCGGCGGTGGCTTTGCCTTGGGCTTCGATAATAGCCGCCTGGGCCAGGCCCTGGGCCCTCTGCGCGTCGGCTTGGGCGATGCCGGTGGCTTTCACGACCTCGGCGTTGGCAAAGCCAGTGGCTTTCGTGGCGGCTCCCGTGCCGACGGCCTCGGTCTCCAACTGGAACTTCCGGGCGTTGGCGATGGTCTCGACCCGGTAACGCTCGGCGTCGGCGGGTTTCTGCACGTTGGCTTCGAGTTCCTTCTGTTTGCGCTTGATTTCCTGCTCTTGCAGTTCGATCTGTTTCTGCTTCTCGATGATGGTGACCTGGATCTCCTCGGCTTTGACGAGCTGGCCGGTTTTGTATTTCTGCAGGTCGTAGGCCAAGTCGGCCTGGGCCTTCTTTTCGTTGACCGAGGCGGTGTAGTTTTGGACATTCATCGAGTAATCCCGCTGGGCCTCGGCGATCTTCGAGTCGGCTGCAAATTTGGCTTCCTGGCCGGCCTGTTGGGCCTGGGCGGAACGAATTGTGGCATCCCGGTCGGCCTCGGCCTGGGCGACCACGGCGTCGCGTTTGACCTGGGCGATGCGCGGTTTGCCCAAGGCCTCGAGGTAGCCCTGCTTGTCGCGAATGTCACGAATGGTGAAGCTGACGATGCCCAACCCCATGTTGGCCATGTCCCCGGCGGCGACCTCCTGCACCTTCGAGGCAAAGGCATCGCGGTTTTGATAGATATCTTCAACGGTCATCGTTCCCAGAATCGCGCGCAAGTGGCCCTCGAGGGTCTGCCTGGCGATATTCTTGATGTCGTCGGTCCCCTTGCTCAGAAACTGTTCGGAGGCGGTGGAAATCGAGATGTCATCGCCTTTGACCTTGATCTGGGCTATCCCGTCGACCATGACCGGCACGCCCTTGCTGGTATAGACCTCCGGCGTCTGCACGTCGATCGTCAGCAGCTCCAGGGAAAGCGTATCCTGTTTCTCGAGCACCGGCATGATGAAGGTGCCGCCGCCTTTGACCACTCGAAAGCCGCGCGCCTGCACGCTGCCATCGGGGTCGACGTAGCGATGCTTGCGCCCGGAGACGATAAGCACCTCGTTGGGCCCGACCTTCGTGTACCGACTGGCCCAAATGGCCAGGAAGATGAAAACCACGACCACCAGCCCGGCGACCACTACGGCAATGGCGCCAGGGTTGGAGATTTCAGCGAGGAGGATGGGTAAGTTCATGGGCATGCCTGGGTGGAGGGTTGGGCCGGGGGTTTGACGCGGAATCAGACGGGGACGACGTAAAACTGCGAACCGACGATGCGGACGATCTTGACGGTTTGGCCGTTAGGAACCGCCGCGCCGCGCTCATCACGCGCCGGGGCGGTGTAGCGCGTGCCCATCTGGACGTAGGCAATCTCACCGACGCCGCTGGCGGGAATGGGGGTGATCACGGTGCCGGTCGTGCCGGTAAGAGTTCCGACCCGCGATTCGCTCGAACTTTGGGTATGGTGAAATATCCAGCCAAACAACGCGACCACGCCGGCGGCGACCATCAGGGCGCCCAGCATGGCCAGAGGCGCGCTCACCCACGGGCTGCGCGTCGCCTCCATGCGGGTGAAGATCAAACCGAAACCGCCAAAAGCGGTGATGAACGAGGTGAGGGTGGTGGGGCTGAACGGCGAGAGCCCAGGCATGCCCGTTTCCTGAAATCCAGCCTCCGCATGACCCCCAGTGCCAATTTCAACATGGCCCCCATCCATATCGTGTCCCGCAAACAGATGTCCGAGAAAGGCGCTGGCAACGGCAAACACCAGCCCCACGCCGAAACAAATTGAGTAGATTACGACGTCCATAAACAAGCCTCTCTCAGGCGACGCGGTTCATCGGCACTATTAAACAGTCCGCCAGACTGCCCTGCAAGCACTAACTCTTGCTTCTGCCTGGCGGACTCACGTTTCATTGGCTCACGCCTATTCATACCAAAACGGCCGCCCCATTGCACGTATAATCCGACAGCCGCTTTGTAGTCCGCCTACGCTGCGCTACGGCGCGACAGGCCCGCCTACGCCGAGGCTACGGCGCGGCAGGCCCGCCAGAGCAGGGCCAATTCGTGAAAGGGGCGGGGATCCCGATTCGGAATCGGGACTTCCTGGCGATGCGTGGGAAGAGGAACCGGGGACGAAGCCGGCCCCGCCCCTCTTATGAATCGGCGCAGGGCAGGGGGATGGTTTTTTATTTTTCACTCGAAATGGCTTAATTAGGCTTAATTAGGCTTAAGTGGGCTTGAGATGCACAGTCCACGGACCACGGACCACGGTCTCCGGTCGGAGCTGCCCGCTAAAGATGCGAAATGACGCGAAAGCTGGAGCCCACCCGGCTACGCCGAGGCTTCGGCGCGGCAGGCCCGCCTGCGCTGCGTTACGGTGCGGCAGGTAGCTCTGAAGCCAATAATCCGTCGAGCGCGCGCGAGAGGTCATATTTGCTGAGAATTGGTCATAATTGCTCATAGTCGGCTGGAGTGGCCGCGGGCTGACGAACGGCGGGACCATTTTTATTTATTTTTTTCCACACCTTTCCGCGCTTTTCCGCGCTTTCTCGCTCGCAGGGCCATTTTAGCGGGTAAACTTGGCCAACGCTCCCTAGTCCACATTCCACGGTCCACAGTCCACGGTCCACGGTCCACGGTCCACGGTCCACCCGCCTGCGCCTGCGCTTCGGCGGGCAGGCAGTCCACAGTCCACAGTTCACACGGGGGGAGGCGGGGCGCGGGGTGGAACTCCGTTCCCTCGACACCCGACACTCGACACTCGACCCCGACCCTGGCGCCTGGGCGGTTTTGAGCGGCATACGCTGCGCTTCCAATTCTGCATATTGTGTTTCATGCATACACAGTAGAGTTTCGCATATTTGCGGCGGCAGGGCAAATGCTCCATTGGCTGTATTGGCTCTATTGGTTATTTTTCGCTCTCGAGCCGCTTTTCTTGGGCATCTTCGCGCCCGGGGAGGCGCCGGAAGCCGGCTTCGCTGTTCCAGGCCGGCTCACCCGGCCTGGTCTGTCGGCCATCGCAGCGCGGTGGCGCACGGAGACGGCTCTCTCGGTGAAGGTGATCGCTCCTGCGGTAAATCCGGGCAGGCCGGAGGGGGCCAACGCCCGGCGGCAAGATGGCGAGCTTGGTCGCAGCCAGCAGGTGGACCACGGATCACCTCGATCTTGCCGATGGGAAAAACCCCGATTTGTTTGACGGCCAGCCCGATTTCTGTCTTAGTCCAAAGTGTTCTCAACAACGCAAGCCGCCTGACATGCACTCTGCAAATTCCTCAGCCGATTCCATTCGCGTCCCCAACCGCCGCCCCATCTCGTGGCGCGGTCAACCTGCCCGCGTGCCCGTTCGATGGTGCGCCGCCTTGCTCGCGCTGCTTGCGACCGTCGCGGTTCGCGCCGCGACGGTCACGTGGACCGGTGGCAGCGGCGACTGGAGCGCGCCCGCCAACTGGAGCAGCGGCGCCCTGCCGGGAACCAATGACGACGTGGTCATCGGCCCCGGCCCCGCCATCACCGTCACCCATTCCTCGGGAAGCGACGCGGTCAGCAGCATCCAAAGCCAGCAAGCTTTCGTGCTCTCCGGCGGATCGCTGGCGGTTTCGGCCAGCTTCCAGGCCAACGGCGGGTTAACACTCTCCGGTGGCACTCTACAAAATGCCACGGTGGTGGCCACGAACGCTGCGCCGCTCGTTGTAAACGGGAGCGGGACATTGGACGAGGTGACGGTCAACGGGGTGTTGGACGTGGGGAACACGTACACCGCCAACCTGACGGTGACCAATGGATTGGTATTGAACGGGACGGCGCTGGTGGGCAACCGGACCAACAGCAACTACGGCGGGATTCAGTTTGCAGGCAGCCAGACGT
>Ga0209415_10015888_pt1 | contig 12159 bp, 17 predicted proteins | sample PeaSoiSIISIP2007_FD_187696 | JGI IMG/M metagenome (GOLD analysis project Ga0209415, IMG submission 187696) | Peat soil microbial communities from Weissenstadt, Germany - SII-SIP-2007 (SPAdes) (version 2) | ecosystem: Environmental > Terrestrial > Soil > Wetlands > Peat | place: Germany... | reverse complement strand
CGGCTCCTCCCGGCTGGGCAGAACGCCAAGACGCTCGCACGCTACCACTGCCCCAACGCGCCATCAAGTGCGGCGCGATCGACCAACGGCCCGCTCGCGTAGCGGCTTGACAGGCCGTGCTCGGCGGCGAACGAGCCTCCCGGTCGAGCGACGGCGTCGCGCGCGCCGGTCGATCCCAAGATTCCCGTCGAGGCGATGAAGTTGTTGAACTCAGGCCAGCTGATCGCCCGGCGGACCGGACGCCAGCTGCAACCCCGAGATCGCGCTGTCGCGGTCATAGCCGCTCTCGCGGGCGAGCTGGACCGTCTCGGTCGCCTTGGCGACGAGCGGCTCACCGCGCTCCCTTGCGTACAAGCCGCACCGCGAGCCCGTGGAAAAGGCCATGCGCCCCTGTCGTCGCGCCGGGCAGGCTGTGCGACACGGGCAGGAAGCGCGGCGAACTGCGCGAAGACCCCAACCCGACATGGCGATTGAGATGCCACACAGGCTGCGACTGGCACGGCTCGTCGTGCCGCTCGCGCTGATCGCGCCGATGATCTGGACAGCGAGCGCGAGCGCGTCGGTCCGCAGCTGCTCGTATCGGAACATGACGCACGGCGCGGTTCCCTATGTCTCGCACGTGCGGACCAACCTCACATCGGCTGCTGTGGGCGGCGCGAACGTCTGCAAGGTCGTGAGCCAGGTCGTCAAGCAGGTGCAGCAGCGCGGCTTCGACCTCGGCGCCGCCCCAGCGCTGATCGACCCCGGCGAGCCGTGGGCCTTGGACCATCACCTCGTCTACCCGCGGGGGTGGCCGCAGCCGACCGGCCCGATCTACGATCCGCACGTGCACGTGACGTTGCACATGCTCACTCGCCGGCAGGCGCAGCAGGCGCATCCCGTGCTCGCAGCCACCTCGCGCACCAGTCGGTACTGGATCGAGCTCAACGAATACACCTGACATCGCTGCGTTCAGCGCCGGAGCAGCTCCGCCTGAAGAGCTCTCAGCTCGGGTGCCGGGGCGGCGCCGAGCTCGTCTCGCAGGCGTGTTCGCGACGCCTCGTACACGCGCATCGCCTCCGCGGCGTTGCCGCGGGCTACGAGGATCTGCATCAGCAACGCGTGCGCTCGCTCGCGGTACGGTTCGATCGCGATCAGCTCGCGCGCGACGCGCTCGCCGGGTGCAAGCTCACTTCCGCCGACGCCGAGCGCGACCGCGGCGTAGCACTCGAGCGCGGCGGAGCGGATCTCCTCCAGTCGGCGGCGATGCTCCTCCGCCCACGGCAGGTCCTCGCCCGGAAGAAAGCCGCGCCGCGCGGTGAAGAGGGCGACGAGCGACGGGCCCCAGGCCCGCGCCCAGTCGGCCTGCGCGACCGCGGACTCGGCGCGATGGATCGCTTCGTGGGCGGCCTCGAGGTCGATCCAAGCCCCGGCCGGGAGGCGCAGCGTGACCAGCGTTCCGCCGCCCAGGACGTTTGCGCCGAGGACCGATCGCAGCCGCGAGAGCAGCGCGCTCAACGACGCGTCGGCACCGGCGGGCGTGCGGCTGGGCCAGATCGCCTCGATCAGCTCGTCGCGCCGCAGCGGCAGTGCGCGGTTGACCACAAGGTAGGTGAAGAGTGCGCGTGCCTGGCCGCCCGGCAGCCTTGGTGTCAGCTCGCGTCCCTCGAGCTCGACGGCCAGCCGGCCGCACAGCTGAATTCTCGTGGGGGCCTTGTCTGGCAAGGTTCGAGCAAGGAGAATCGCAGAAGTCTGCAAACCCTCGGCCCTACGGTGGGCCGCACACAACGGGAGCCGTCATGGCGAAGGTCATTCGGTGTCAGTGCGGGTTTCTCGGGCAGGGCGAGACCGCCGAGGCGGCGGCCGCCACGATCGAGCAGCACATCGGCTCGGACCACCCCGAGCTGGTCGGGAAGGTGACGCGGGAGGACCTGATCGCGATGGCCGAGGAGGCGTAGCCGCGCGGGCGGCACGCTGGCTCCCCGAAAGGAGCAGAGATGTCGCCACAAGAGCTGGTCAGCGAGGTTCCGCCAGGGCCGCTCGTCGGCGCGGACTGGCTCGAGGGGCAGCTCGGGAATCCGCAACTGCGCGTGCTCGATGTGCGCGGGCGCCACCCGAGTTCAGCCTTGCCGCACGCGAAGCGAGCCGAGTACGGCGAGGCCCATATTCCGGGAGCGCTGTTCGTCGACTGGGAGCACGACTTCGTCGCGACCGATTCCGACGTGCCCGTACAGGTCGCCTCGGCCGGCGCCTTTGCAGCCCGTGCCGGAGCGCTCGGCGTCGGCGACGGTGATCTCGTCGTTACCTACGACGACTACTACGGCATCTTCGCGGCACGGGTCGCCTGGGCGTTTCGGCTGTACGGGGCCGAGGCGCGGGTCCTCGACGGCGGCTGGAGCACCTGGTGCGAGGAGCGCCGGCCGGTTGGCCTGGAGCTCCCGGCGCTCGCAGCGGCTCAGTTCAACCCGCGCCCGCGTCCACTCCTGCGCCGCACGCTCGCGGAGGTCGAGGCGGCGGCGCGGTCGGGAGCGGCCCTCGTCGACGCGCGTCCCCGGCACCTCTTCATCGGTGAACCGGGCGTGGCGAACACCGGCCGGATCCCGGGGTCAGTGAGCCTCCCTTACCAAGAGCTCGTCGACGGCGCGACCGGGCTGTGGGCCGCGCCGACGGCCGTCGCGAGGCTGGCCCGCGACGCCGGGATCGACCCGGATCGCCCGCCTGCCGAGGTCATAGCGACGTGCGGAAGCGGCGTGTCTGCGACCGTCGCGCTGATGGCGCTCGAGCGGATAGGCGTGCACTGCGCCGGCGTGTACGACGGCTCGTTCAACGAGTGGAGCGCCGACCCGGAGCGACCGGTCGACTACGGCAGCGCCCTCCTGCGAGCACGACTATGACGATTGCACCCCACCCAACCAAAGGAGAGTGACATGGCAGGCCTGATCCGCAAGAGCCTCGACAGCCCGGACGAAACGCGACCGTTCGAGCAGGGAACGGGCAAGCTGGAGGTCGTCAACACCGACGGCGGTGTCGTTGGTCGCGCAACGTTCGAGCCCGGCTGGCAGTGGTCGAAGCACGTGAAGCCGATCGCCGGGACCGACAGCTGCCAGGCCGCGCACACCTGCTACTTCGTCTCCGGGCGGATGAAGGTCGTCATGGACGACGGCGAGGAGATGGAGTACGGGCCGGGCGACTTCGCGCACATGGCGCCGGGCCACGACGCGTGGATCGTCGGCGACGAGCGGTGCGTGGTGGTCGATTGGCACGGCTTTGCCGAATACGCCAAGCGCTGATCGAGCACCGGGCGAGCTGTGTGCTCGTCCTGTTTGCGACGGGCCGCGTCTCAGTCCGAGCGCGGCCCGTGCCGCTCGCTCTCGCGACCCGCACGGCGACGACCCGCCCGTGAACGGGCTCGCCAAGCGGCCGCGCCGATGAGCCGCGTGGTAGTAACTACCGGCATGCGCTGCGCGGTCCGGTCACGATCACGGCGTCCGACCTCGAGCCGCGCGTCACTCGGCGCCCACGGCCCCGGCGGGCGACGAGCCGGGTCGGGGCCAGCGGCGCGCGCGGGCGCCGTCGCCGCGCGCGCCCGACGCGAGGGCTCTCAGTAGCGCTATGGATCTCACGGGCAAGGCCGCCGTCATCACCGGCGGCGGCGGCGGGATCGGCAGCGCCACGGGCGTGGCGATGGGACGCGCCGGCGCACGGGTCCTCTTGGTCGACGTCGACGCGCAGCGCCTGGAGGTGGCAGCCGAGGCGGTCGGAGCGACAGGCGCAGAGGTGCGCACGCATGTCGCCGACGTCGCGAGCTCCGCTGCGGTGCGCGGCTACGTCGCCGCTGCCGTCGATGCGTTCGGGACGGTCGACGTGCTGTTCAACAATGCCGCGATCATCGGGCCGATCGCCGCACTGGCAGAGTACGACGAGGACGCGTTCGACCGCATCATCGCCATCAACGTCCGCGGCGTCTTCCTGGGTCTGCGCCATGTTCTTCCGGTCATGCTCGCCCGGCGGTCGGGGTCGATCATCAACACGGGGTCGCTCTCGAGCGAGCGTGGCCTGCCCGGAACGCCGGCCTACAACGCCGCCAAGCACGCGGTGCTTGGCCTGACGCGATCGGCGGCATCGGAGGTTGCGCACCTGGGAGTGCGGGTGAACGCAGTCCTCCCGGGGATGATCGACACGCCGATGCTGGCCGAGGTGGTGTCGGGCTTCGCCGACCCGGACGTGGCACGTCGCGCCGCGGAGGGCGTGTCGCCGCAAGGCCGGCTCGGGCGACCGGAGGAGGTCGCCGAGGTCGTCACGTTCCTGGCTTCGGACGCCGCCAGCCTGGTCAACGGGGTTGCGTGGCCGGTTGACGGGGGCATCCTGGGGACACTTCCCACAGCGAAGCCGCAGTGAGCGCGCGCGACGGCCTGATCGGCCACATCGACCGCTACCTGGCGGCGCTCGCGGCGAACGACCCGGCGGGACTGCCCGTGGCCGCTGGCGTGCGCTACACCGAGAACGGCCAGGAGCTGGCGTTGGGTAGGGGATTGTGGGCCACCGCGACGCGCGTCCCCGATCACGACTACGCCCACGTCGTGGACGACAGCCGCTCGCAGGTCGGCTGGATCGGCGTCATCGACGAGCACGAGCGCCCGTCCGTCGTCTTCGTGCGCCTGGCGGTGCGCGACGGGCTCATCGAGGAGGTCGAGACGATCGCCCGCCGCCCGCACGAGCGCCTGTATGACCCGTCGACGATGCGCGAGCCGCGCGCGAGGGTCTTCGAGGAGATCCCGCCCGATCAGCGCGGCGGCGCCGAAGCGCTGAACCACGCCGGCAACCGCTACTTCGACGGCCTCGAGCAGGCCGACGGGTCGATCATCCCGGTCGCGGAGCACTGCACCCGCTTCGAGAACGGCATGCGCACCGTTGGGGTCGAGGACGTGTCGCGCCTGTCGGGGGCGAGCGCGCTGGTCTTCCCGATGGGCGTGCGCGAGCAGGTGGACAGCGGCTACTTCAGCTACATCGACGCGGTGCGCGACCGCAGGGTCGTCGCCGTGGACGTCACGCGCGGGCTCGTGCTGATGATCGTGGTGTTCGACCACTCCGCGCGTCGGCGGAGCGTCGAGGTCAAAGGCGTCGGCGAGGTCGAGCTGCCGCCGTATCACCAGGTGCCCAACAGCGTCCTCATCGCGGAGCTCTTCAAGGTCCAGGCGGGGCTGATCGTGCACATCGAGGCCGTGCTCGAGTTCGTGCCATACGGGATGCGGACAGGATGGGAGGGAGGCTGAGTCGTGAAGGTGACGTCGTTTCATTTCATGCCCTACCGCGAGTTGCCCGACGATGTCGAGCGGCGTTACCGCTCGGTGTGGGTCGATGCGCCGTGGCACGAACTTGCCGACGCCGCGCGGGCCGGCGACTTCTACAACCAGTCGATTGACGAGCTACTGCTCGCGGCCGAGGTGGGCTTCGACGGGCTCGGTACCAACGAGCACCATCAGAACCCCTACGGCTTCATGTGCAACCCGAACCTGTTTGGGGCGATCCTCGCGCGGATGACGCGCGACCGCGGCCTGGATGTCGCGATCGTGCAGCTGGGCGCGACGCTCGTCTCGGCGTCGCCGATCCGCGTCGCCGAGGAGTACGCGGTGCTCGACTGCCTCAGCGGCGGGCGCCTGATCGCGGGCGTCCCGGTCGGCATCGGCGCGGACGCGGGACTCAGCTACGGCGTGACGCCGATCGAGCAGCGAGCGCGCTGGCGGGAGGGGATCGAGTTCATGCTCAGGGCGTGGACATCCGCTGCGCCGTTTGCGTGGAACGGCGAGCACTACCAGCTGCGCAACGTGAACCTGTGGCCGCGGCCGGTGCAATCGCCGCATCCCCCGCTGCTGGTCCCCGGCGGCCACAGCTCGTCGACCTGGGATCTGTGTCACGAGCGCGACTGGGCCTACGCGTTCCTGAGCTACTTCGGGGCGAAGGCCGCGGAGGCGGCGATGGACGGCTTCTGGGAACACGCCGAGGCCTACGGGCGCGAGCGCAATCCCTACCGGGCGTCGTTCCTGCAGCTCGTCGCCGTGGCGGAGTCAGACGAGCGCGCTGAGGCTGAGTACGGTCCGCACCTGGAGTACTTCTACAAGAAGCTCCTGCACTTTCCGCCGCAGTACTTCACCCCACCCGGCTACCTCGAGTATCCGAGTCAACTCGGCGCTTTCAAGGCGATGGCGGCCTCGCCACCCGTCGACCTGAAGGCGCTCACGGCGCGCGACATGATCGAGCGGGGGTTTGCCGTGGTGGGGAGTCCGGCGACGGTCCGCGATCAACTCGAGGCGATCGCCCGGCGCCTGGGCGTCGGGCACCTGCTGGCGATCACGCAGTTCGGCTCGATGCCGCACGAACTGGCCGAGCGCAACATCCGGCTCCTCGGCAGTGAGGTGCTGCCGCACCTGCGGACGATCTGGAACGCCGACGGCTGGGAGGATCGCTGGTGGCCGACAGGCATCCCCGGCACGCTCGAGCCGACGGCGGTGGGTGGCGCCGCATGAGCGTCACAGTCGAGGCGGTTGCGCTGCGCCACTGCGGCTTCGAGGCCAAGGTCAAGATCGCCGGCAGCGGCGCGCCCATTGTCTACCTGCATGGGGCGGGCGGGCCGGCGTGGGACCCGTTCGTCGACGCCCTCGCCCCGCATCACACGGTGTATGCGCCCGACCACCCCGGCACCGGCGACACGGCCCGCGACGCGATCCACCGCGTCCCGAGCCTCTGGGACCTCGTGCTCATCTACGACGAGCTACTCGACGCCCTCGGCCTCGAGCGGGTGGCGCTGGTCGGTGCCTCGTTCGGCGGCATGATGGCCTGCGAGATCGCCGCGCACCGGCGGAGCGCCATCAGCGCGCTCGTGCTGCTCGACCCAATCGGCCTGTGGCGCGAGGACGCACCCGTGGCGCAATACATGACGGCGACGCCGGACGAGCTGGCCTCGATCCTCTTTTGCGACCCGCAGGGCGCGGCGGCGCAGGCGGCGCTGGCGCTGCCGTCGGACAACGACGAGCGCGCGGTCGCGCTGGCGGATCTCGTCTGGGCGATGGGGGCGACCGGCAAGTTCGTGTGGCCGATCCCGGACAAGGGGCTCGCGCGGCGCCTGCACCGCGTCACGGCGCCCACGCTCGTGGTCTGGGGCGAGGAGGACAGGCTGGTCTCGCCGGTGTACGCGCAGGAGTTCGCCGATCGCCTCGGCGATGCGCGGGTCGAGATCGTCCCAGCCGCAGGTCACCTGCCGCAGCTCGAGCGCCTCGACGTGGTCGCGCCGCTCGTGCTCGACTTCCTCGCGGCGCCTGACCGTCGGCCCGGGGAGCCGTGACGCCGCAGTCAGCCGTCGTTTCGCTGCGGTCGAGAACGAGGACCTCCGGCGCCCGCTCCTCGAGCTTCGTGCGGTCGCGTGAGCTCGCCCCGCGTCCGGCCTGCGACCGCCACAATGCTGCGATGACCGACTTCCCCGCATCGCATCGCGACCTGCTCGATTCCGAGGTCGCCTCGCTGGCCACGATTCGCCCGGACGGCTTCCCGCAGCTGACGGAGGTGTGGTTTCTGCATCACGACGGCGAGCTGCGGCTCTCGCTCAACACCTCGCGCCTGAAGACCCGCAACCTGCTCGCGCAGCCGAAGTGCAGCCTGCTCCTCCTCGACCTGGCCAACCCTGACCGCTACCTCGAGGTTCGGGGGATCGCGCGGATCGAGCCCGACGACGACTACGTGTTCGCCGAGGTGCTCGCCGCGAAGTACGGAGGAGTCGATCTGCGCCTGCGCGACAAGCCGGGCGAGAAACGCGCCGCGATCACGCTCGAGCCGGTCAACGTGTACGCCGTCGACATGAGCTGGTTGAGCGCGGTCGAGCCGGCGCCCGGGCAGTAGCCGCTCCGGCTGGTCGCGGTCAGGAGCCTCCAGCGCCGCGCCCGGTAGGCTGCGCCGGCCAACGAGCTCAGGGGGCATTGACTTGAACGTTTCCTCGCGTTTCGACGTTGCCGGGTTCGGCACGATAGTCACCGGCGGTGCCAGCGGCCTCGGCCTCGCATATGGAGAGGTGCTCGCGGCGCACGGCGCGCGCGTCACGCTGATCGACGTCGATGCCGGCGCGGTTGCCGCGCAGGCCTCCCGGCTACAGGGGGAGGGGCTCGACGTGCGCGGCGCGGTCGCCGACGTGACCGACCACGCGGCCCTCGATCGCGCGATCGACGAAGCGGCGGCGGCATACGGCCGGCTCGACGTCGCGTTCGCGAACGCCGGCATCGACCCGGGCGTCGGGTTCGTCGGCGCCTGGGCCGGCGACCAGCGGCCGCGAGTCGACGAGGGCGCGCTCGAGCGCTACACCGACGAGCGCTGGGGCCGCGTGATCGACATCAACCTCAACGGCATCTTCGCGACTGTACGCGCCGCTGTTCGCCACATGCGTCCCCGCGGCTTCGGCAGGATCATCGTGACGACGTCGCTAGCGGCGACCAAGGTTGAGCCGGCGATCGGCTCCGCGTACATGACGGCGAAGGCCGGCGCCAAGCACCTGATGCACTCGATCGCACTCGAGCTCGCCGCGGACGGCATCACGGCCAACGCGATCGCGCCGGGGTTCTTCGTCACCAACATCGGCGGCGGCCACGCTCACAACCCCGACGTGCAGGCGGCGGTCGCTAAGGACATTCCCATGCATCGCGTCGGCAAGCCCGACGACATCAAGGCGCTCGCGCTGTTTCTCGCGTCGCCGGCCTCGGAGTACATCACGGGGCAGGAGATAGTGATCGATGGCGGCTGGGGGCTCGGAATCGCCGACTGAGACGCGGACGCACGCGCAGCCGGCGGCTCCGGCTCCGGTGCCGGCCGCTCACCAGGCGACCGCGACCCGCTCGTGCGCGTGAGCGCCCTGCTCGAGCAGGTCGGCGATGGCGATCGCGTAGTCCTCGGCGCTGATCTCGCTGTTGCCGTTCGCATCCGTGAGGAACTGGTCGCCGCCGAGTTGGTAGCGCCCGGTCCGCTCGCCGGGGTGGATGAACGCGGCGGGACTGACGTAGGTCCAGTCGAGATCGCTCACGCCGCGGTAGAACGCGAGCATTTCGATGCCCTGCGATGCCTCCGCCTTGTACTCCTCGGGGAATTCGGGCGTGTCGAAGAGCCGCACCCCGGGCGCGACCTCGAGGCTGGCGGTGCCGCCCACGACCACGACCCGCTTGGTGCCTGCCTGGCGCATCCCCTCGACCAGCGAGCGAGCGGCGTCGGCGAGCGTGTAGTCGACGCCGCGCGCCGAGATGGCGGAGACGACTGCGTCCGCACCCGACACCGCGGCGCTCACGGCGGCCGGATCGGTGATGTCGGTGCCGCTCGTGCGGCTGGCGCCGACGATCTCATGGCCGCGCTCGCTCAGTTCGGCGACGATGCAGCTACCGATCATCCCGCTCGGTCCGAAGACGACGATCTTCATGGGGCTCACTCCTGATCAGGTGGTGTTTGTCTATCGAGTCGCGCGATAGTAACTTTTGGTTTGTGAGTACTTCAAGGTAACCATGAAGGCGAATGTCTACGACCCCGATTGCCCGGCGCGGACGATGCTCGACCGGATCGGCGACAAATGGACGGTGTTGGTCGTGCTCATGCTGCTCGACGGCCCACGGCGCTTCAACGATTTGCGCGCGCACGTCGGCAAGGTGGCGCCCAAGGTGCTCACGGAGACACTGCGCCGGCTCGAGCGCGACGGCGTGCTGACGCGCACGGCGTTCGCGGAGATCCCGCCGCGCGTCGTCTACGAGCTGACCCCGCTCGGCCGCTCGCTCGAAGAGCCGATCCGATCGATCGCCGCGTGGGCCGAGCAGAACATCGAAACCATCACCGCGGCGCGCGGCGCCTACGATGGCCGCGCCTCCGCTCCTCGGACCTCGCCGGGGGTGGCCTCATCCGAAAGGGGATGAGAGCTGCGCTCATGAGACGCCCATCACGCTCGGCGGCCCCGGCTCGGGTCGGGATCCTCGCCGCGATGGAGCAGGAGCTCGCGGCCGTGATCGCCGACTTCGACTCAGCCCGCACCGAGCGGGTGGTCAACCGCACCTTCCACCGTGGCGTCCTTCACGGCCGCGATGCGATCGCCGTGGTTGCGGGCATCGGCAAGACCGCCGTCGCGACGACCACGACGCTGCTGGTCCAGCACTTCGGCGTCCGCTGCGTCGTGCTGACCGGAGCCGCCGGCCGCGTGTCGGAGGAGCTTGCGATCGGCGACGTCGTGGTCGCTACCCATCTCGTGCATCACGATCTCGATGCGAGCCCGATCTTCCCGCGCTATCACGTGCCGACGCTCGGCATCGCCCGTCTCGCGACGGACGCGAGCGTCAGCTCTCTCGCCTACGAGGCTGCGCAGAGCTTCCTGCGAGCCGAACGCCGCAGCGCAGCCCGGGTGGCCCGCGGGCTCGTGCTCAGCGGCGATCAGTTCATGAAGGCGGAGCAGCTCGGGGACCTGAGACGGCGTTTCCCCGACGGCCTGGCGGTCGAGATGGAGGGCGCGGCCGTCGCCCAGGTCTGCATCGAAGCGGATGTTCCCTACGCGGTCGTGCGGTCGATCAGCGACGACGGCGACGCGGACGCGTTCGAGTCGTTCCTGCGCCGCGACTGCGGCAGGTACGCCAGCGGCATCCTCAGCGGACTGCTGACGGCGATGCCCTGAGGCTGTGGCTCGGCGCCACCTCGGGACCAGGGTGCCCGGGATCGCCCGCTACCTCCAGAGCCACGTCGGTAGCGCGACCGACGCCGGCGGCGAGAGAACGACCGGGTCCGGCCTGAGCACCGCCGCGACCGCGCGCCGCCGCGTCCGCGCGCCACCACGGTGGTGGGGAAGAGCGTGCAAGAAGCGGCCCGGGTCGCCTGCGCGTTCGGCTTGGATCCAGACCACCCCAACTTGGATCCAATCTTAGAAAGCCGCCTACACGTCGATCTCGAGCGCTTCGAGCGCCGCGTTCAGCACCGCGCGCAGCTCGCCGGCGTCGCGAAAGCGCCCGTAGAGCGGCCCGCCGCCGTCGTAAAGGAGCGCCGCGACGGTCGCGACGCCGCGCGCGTCGATCGGGCCGCCGTCGAGCAGCCGCTCGGCGAGCAGCGTGAGCTCGGGCTCAGCCTCGCGCACGAGCGCCCCCGAGATCGGGATCGAGCCGCCGCCGACGCCGCCGCCGGCGGACTCGGCGCTGATCAGGATCTGGCGAAGGCGCAGGCCGAGCTTGCGCGCGAGGGGCCCGATCAGCGCCTGCGCCCGCAGCTCGAGCGCCGCGCTCGACTCCGGCGCGACGCCCTGGGCGAGCGCCGCGTCCAGTCGCGCCGCCCGTACGCGCGCGGCAAGGCGGTCGCGCAGGCGGATCCGCTGGGGCGTTACGTAGCTCGCACCGCCCCGGTCGCTGACCAGCAGGACCACGGACATCCAGACCTCCCGACGACGGCAGCGCCACGATGAACGACCGCGGCAGCGGTTGTCAAGAGGAACTACCCGTTTTCGCCGCCGTGCGCGCGCCCGCTTGGCGGCGCGGCGGGCATCCCCGGCGGTGGCGTCGTGCGTTCACCGGGGATGCCGCGCGGCCCGCGCGGCCCGTGAGGACCGTCGCGTCTCAGTACCTGTAGCCGCCGCCCGAGGTGCTGGTGCTCGTCGTCGTCGTGGTGGTCGACGGCGCGTGCGTGATCTTGACGCCGCTGGGGCTGACGACGTAGAAGCCGTTGATGCCCTCGCCGCTGGTCGGGTTGCCGGAGGTGTCGGAGGTGAAGGTGTAGAGCGGGTGGCCGTTGTAGGTGACCTGCGTGACCTTGCCGTTCTTGACGGTACCGAGCATCGAGGCCCTGACCTTGCCGGCGGCCTTCGGCTTGCCGGAGGTGCTCAGCGGGGGCCACGCGCCCAGGCAGCCGCCGGTGCACGCGAAGTGCCCCGGCTTGTCGCCGGCGTCGAGGTAGAGCGTCTTGCCCGAGCTGGTCACGAGGATCGTGCCGAGCTTGGTGTTCTTGGTCGTCACGGTGGTGCCCGCCGCCGCGACGTGAGCGGTGTGGCCGAACGCCGCCGTCGCGCTCGCCGCGAGCAGCGCCAGGCCTGACAGGAGGAACAGGAGTCTGAGGCGTTTCATGCTGACCTTTCGGTGGGGTCGCTGTGGTTGTGTCCTGATCAAGAGACGCCGCTGCGCGCGAATCCTTCCCGCGCGC
>Ga0209415_10015887_pt1 | contig 12159 bp, 14 predicted proteins | sample PeaSoiSIISIP2007_FD_187696 | JGI IMG/M metagenome (GOLD analysis project Ga0209415, IMG submission 187696) | Peat soil microbial communities from Weissenstadt, Germany - SII-SIP-2007 (SPAdes) (version 2) | ecosystem: Environmental > Terrestrial > Soil > Wetlands > Peat | place: Germany... | reverse complement strand
CGCGGTGGTGTCCCCGAGATGATCCGCATCGACTTCAACCGGTTGCGCTTCCTGGTCATTGACGACAACGCGCACATGCGCCGGATCCTGCGCACGCTGCTGCACGGCTTCGGCACCCGCGAGGTCTACGAGGCCGAGGACGGCGCCGCCGGCCTCGAGGCCTTCACCCATTACTCGCCGGACATCGTCATCACCGATTGGGCCATGCCGATCTTCGACGGCCTCGAGCTCACGCAGATGATCCGCCAGCCCGACGCCAACTCCAACCCCTATGTGCCGATCATCATGCTGACGGGACATTCGGAGAAGAAGCGGGTCATCAGCGCGCGCGATGCCGGCGTCACCGAGTTTCTCGCCAAGCCGATCTCGGCCAAGGCGCTCTACCAGCGCGTCCTCAACATCGTGGCCAATCCCCGACCGTTCATCCGCACCAAGTCCTATTTCGGGCCGGACCGGCGACGCAACGTCAATCCGAACTATCTGGGCCCGGAGCGGCGCAAGGGCGGCAAGGCCGACATCATCAAGCAGCAACCTCTGCTCGACAAGGCGAAGGCCGAGATCTGATCGGCGCGCAGCAAGGACGAAGACGGCATGGCACACTCCATGAAGGATACCGCGGCGATCAAGACATTCGCCGACCACGAAGTCATCCTGCCGCCCAACAAGCTGAAGAAGGCCGTGGTCCGCGCGACGTCGAAAACGCCGGACGAGATCGACCCGGTCGCCCGCGCCGAGCAGGCGCTCGCCGATCTCTCCGGCGAGTTCTCCGACTGGATGGAAAAGGATTGCGCGCAGCTCGACGCGGCGCGGCGCGAGGTCGAGGCGACCGGATTGTCCAAGGCCAACTGCGACGACCTGTTCCGCGCCGCCCACGACATCCGGGGCCAGGCCGATACCTTCGGCTATCCGTCCGCCGCCCCGGTTGCCGACAGCCTGTGTCGCCTGCTCGAGCACACCCCCGACCCGCTGCGGATTCCCCTGATCCTGATCAATCAGCACGTCGACGCCATCCGCGCCATCGTCCACCGGAACGCCCGGGGCAGCAGCGAGGAGAAGGCGCAACGGCTCGGGCAGCGCCTGCGCCAGGTCACCGACGAGTTCCTGATCCACGAGAACCGCGACCGGCCCGACTATCTGGAAAGCATCTTCGCGCCGCCGATCGTGCCGGCCGGCCCGTCCGAGTGAACTGTCGGGTCACGCCACGAGATCATCGCAGATCGTAGGGTGAGCCTCCAAGGGCGTTTACGTCCGTCTTCGCGGGCCATGGCGCAGCGCGCCCGCCTTCGGCGCCGCCGGTGGGCACTGCGCGAAGGGCGCCTTGGCGCACCCTGCCAAATGCCCGTTGCGCTGCAGCTCACGCCGCCACGAGATCGTCGCAGAACAGTCGCGCTTCCTCGCGGGCCGCTTCGGTGGCGAATCGGCGCAGCAGCATCAGCAGCGGTTCGACCTCGCTCGACGCGACCGCTTCGCAGGCGGTCAGCACCCGCTCGATCATGCGCCGCTTGAGGCGCGTCGTGCCGCCGATGTCGCCGACGAACCCGGCCTCCTGCATGGTCTCGAGGGCGGCGCGAACGGCCGCGAACATCGAGGCCGGCAGACCCGCCTTGTCGTAGAGCGCACGCATTCCGGCACCGGGCCGGTCGTGCACCAGCGCGACGACGCGCCTGAGCGGCAAGCCTGACAGCTCGGCCAGCGCTTCCTCGAACAGCAGGACGTGGCCCGAGAGCAGCGCGCGCAGCACGAGACCGGGGGTCAACTGTCCGCTTTCGCGCAAGTGACGGACCAGAGGCCGCACCTCGGTCGATTCGGAGATTCCGGCCAGCGTGACCGTCGCCTTCTCGCAGGCCTCCTTGGCGACACGCTCGGCGCGGCTCTGCTCGAGCCAGGCGCGAGACACGACGAAGCCCGCCAATGTCTCGGACAGTTTCACCACCAGGGCCTGGCGGGTCGCAGCCGGCAGGTCGCCGCGCGCGAACAGGGCCTCGCGAATCGCCGCGAGGTGGCCGAAACGCTCGGCCATGCGGCCGAGCGAGAAGGTCGCGATCTCGGCATGCCCGTTCTCGATCAGCGTGAGGCAGGATTCGGGGGAGCCGACCTCGGCGATCGCGGCGGCGACCGAGCGCGGCAAGTCGAGCCTGCGGGCGATCGCCGTCTGCATCTGCGAATGGCCCGCCCCGACCATGTCGACCAGGTCGGCGTCGATCAGCAGTGGCGATCGCTCGATCACGATCGTGGCGATGTCGGGCTGGTCGGCGGCGAGCGCCAGGACCACCGGCGGTGGCGCGTCGGCAGCGGACGCGAGCACTTCGGCAAGCGCGCGACGAACCAGCGGCGACGGATCGTCGAGCAGCATGATCATCGCCCCCTCGGCGGCGATGCGGTCGTCGGGCGTGAGATCGGAGTACAGGTAGGCGCGTGCCAGAGCGCTGGTCGCATCGGCCCGATCCGCCGCCGAGGCCGTGCGCACCCACTGGAGAAAATGACGAACGATCATGCTGGGGCCGACGCTACACGGGTGTTCAACTTGTCATGCCGGTCCACCATAGCAATCCGCACTTAACAAAGCGTTCACCATAACTCGCTGAATTTCTTGCCGATTCCTTAACGCTCCGGCGGGCCCGGTCGAGTTGACACACAGCCTCTCTGTCTCATAGCCCGGATGAAGCGGAAGCGAATCCGGGAGCGGCCGTGCGGCATTGCGGACGCCGTTCCAGCATGTCGCTGCGCTCCATAGCCCGCGAAGACGGGCGTAAACGCCCTTAAGGCGGGCTACATCTTGCGGCGGGAAGTGGTTAGCTGGCGCCGGCGGCGCGGATCTCCGGGCGCAGGAACTGGAACAGATCGAGCGGCCGGCCGATCTGGCCCGGTGCCGGCGCGGACGACGGCGTCGCCACCGCCGTCATCGACTGGGTCCCGCCCGGTCCGGCGCCCCACAATTGCGAGACGACCGAGGAGACCGGTGCGGTCCGGTCGTTTCGGAACAGGCCCTGGAACATCGGCGTGTCGTCGGCCGCATAGGAGCTGACAACCGGCGCGGCCGCCGGGCCGGACGATGCCGCGGCGCTGCCGTCGGTCGTCGCGACCGCCTGGTTGCGGACGATGGCGGCCGAGATCGCCGCAACCGCGGCCGACGCCGCGGGCGGCGGCGGCGCGCTGGCCACGACGGTGCCGCCCATCTTCGCGTCGAGCACGTTGTAGACCTGCGCGACGCTGCGCGCCCCGCCCTGACGATCGTAGAAGATCGACCGATTGGCGCGGGCGGCGCCGGGAAACAAATCCGCGGCCTTCGCCTGCGGCGTCCGCGCGGCGGTGGAGATCAGCTTGACGGCGCCGCCCGGGCCGAGCACGTGCGCCATGTACAGCTCGCCGCTGGTCGGCTGGCGACCCAGAGCGCTCGTGAGCTGGGCGGCGTTGTGCTGGGTGAACGCCCCCGCCATCACGGCGTTGGCGGTCGGATCGTAGCGCAGCTTCATCACCTGGCTGCGCGCCGTGGCATTCGGCACCACGTAGTTGCCCGACGAGGTCTTGACGATGGAATTGGCGTAAGCGCCGTAGCCGAGCTGCGCACCGGACTCCTTGACGGTCGACAGCCAGGTCTGATCGATGAACTGGAACAGGCCGGCCGCCGATGAGGTCGCGGCCCTGGAGTTGGCGTCGAATCCCGATTCGCGCAACGCCGTCTTCAGGAGATAGTCGAAGCCCGCCCCGGTCGCCTGGGCAGCCTGCTGGATGGCGCCGGTGATGCGCGACCCGATATCGGCGGTGGCCTCGATCAGCATGCGGATGCCCTGCGAATCCGGACGACGGCATCCGCGCTTCGCCGCTTCGCAGAATCGGGGAGTATGGTAAACGAGCCCTTAACGGCGTTCGAGGAGGGCCCCATGGAGAAGATCACCACCCGCCATCCGCGCGGCGGCCTCTATTTCGAGGATTTCGTGCCGGGCGAGATTTTCCCGCACAAGCTCAGCCGCACGGTCACCCAGATGGACAACATGCTGTTCTCCAACATGACGCTCAATCCGCAGCCCCTGCACATCGACCGGCACTTCTGCGAGCACGAAACCGAATGGGGCCAGCCTATCATGAACTCGCTGTTCACCCTCGGCCTGATGATCGGGATCTCGGTCAACGACCTGACGGTGGGCACCACCATCGCCAATCTCGGCATGACCGAGGTGAAGTTTCCCCATCCGCTGTTCGAGGGCGATACCGTGCATTGCACCACCGAGATCCTCGGCAAGCGGGAATCGAAGTCGCGGCCCGGCGCCGGCATCGTCGACATGCATCACCGCGCCTACAACCAGAACGACAAGCTCGTCGCCGAATGCCACCGCCAGGCATTCATGCGGATGCGACCGGCCTGACCGGTGCGCCATGCGGTCATTGCTGTTCGTTCCGGGTGACAGCCCGCGCAAGCTCGAGAAGGGACTGTCCAGCGGCGCCGACGCCCTGATCCTCGACCTGGAGGATTCGGTGGCTCCCGACCATAAAGCCGAGGCGCGCGCCACCACGCTGGCCTTTCTCCGGCGGGCCGAACCGCAGGCCACGCGACCGCGCCTGTTCGTGCGCGTCAATGCGCTGGGATCCGGGTTGATCGATGCGGACCTCGACGTCGTCACGGCGGGCCGCCCCGACGCGATCATGCTGCCCAAGGCGGAGGGCGGCGCCTCGATCATCCATCTCGACGCCAAGCTGGCGGTGCGCGAGGCGATCCACGGCCTGCCCGATGGCCACACCCGCATCGTCGCCATCGCGACCGAGACGGCGGCCTCGCTGTTCGTGGCCGGGACCTATGCGGGCGCGAGCGCACGACTGGCCGGGCTGACCTGGGGCGCCGAGGATCTGTCGGTGGAACTCGGCGCGGAGACCAACCGCGACGCCCAGGGCGGCTTCACGGCGCCATTCCGGTTCGCCCGCAATCTCTGTCTGGCGGCCGCATCGGCCGCAACGGTCCAGCCGATCGACACGGTGTTCATCGATTTTCGCAACGAGCCGGGATTGCGCCGCGAGGCCGAGGAGGCGCGCCGCGACGGCTTCACCGCCAAGATGGCGATCCATCCCGGACAGGTCGCGGCGATCAACGAGGTGTTCACGCCGACGCCGGCGGCGATCGCCACCGCCGAGGCCGTGGTCGCGGCGTTCGCGTCGAACCCGGGAGCCGGCGTCATCGGCATCGATGGCGTGATGTTCGACCGTCCGCACCTCGAGCGCGCCAGGCGGCTGCTGGCGCGGGCGCGAGCCGCCGCGGGATATTGAGAGTACGCGCGGTTCGCCGGGGTGAACTGATCCGCCTTGGCGGTCTTCGGATAGCCGCAGCTCCCCGGAACGGCCAACTTGACTTTTTTCCAGCGGCCCGGGCCGCATTCTCGACCATCTCGCGCCCGCAGCATTTGTTCGCCGCCGCCGTCGCGGCTATTTCTTCTCGCCGTACACGGCCTGCGGATCGAAAGCCTTGTCGGCGTCGCGGAATTCGAGTGTGACCGGGCCGCTATTCGGCGCGCCGAGCGGCACCGCGCGGTAGAAGCATGAGCGGCGGCCGGTGTGACAGGCGCCCGCGCCGGCCTGCTCGACCTTGATCCACACGGCGTCCTGGTCGCAGTCGATCCGCATCTCGACGACGCGCTGCAGATGGCTGGATGTCTCGCCCTTGCGCCACAGCTGCCGGCGGGACCGGCTGAAATACCAGGCCTCGCGGGTCTCGACGGTCCTGGTCAGCGCTTCGGCGTTCATGTGCGCGACCATCAGCACGTCGCCGGTGGAGGCATCGGTCGCCACGCAGGTCAGCAGGCCGTCCGCATCGAACCGGGGCGACAGCGCGAGGCCTTCCTCGACCTCGAGCGTCGATCCGCGAGCGGCAAACACAGTACGTTCCACCACGGCCGACCTCGCGTTTGACCCGCCACTCAGCGCGTCGCGCCACGCACCAGGGACAGGAAGCGGGCCTGCTCGGAGGGGTCGTCGCGAAACATCCCGGTGAACTGGGTCGTGACGGTGGCGACCCCGGGCTTCTGCACGCCGCGCATCGACATGCACATGTGCTCGGCTTCCAGCATCACGGCGACCCCGCGGGGCTTCAGAATCTCGTCGATCGCGGTGACGATCTGCGAGGTGAGACGCTCCTGGGTCTGCAGCCTGCGCCCGTAGACGTCGATCAGCCGCGCGATCTTGGACAGCCCGACGACCCGCTCGACCGGCACATAGGCGACATGCGCCTTGCCGATGAACGGGGCCATGTGGTGCTCGCAGTGGGAGTAGAACGGAATGTCGCGGATCAGCACCAGATTGTCGTAGCTGCCGATCTCCGAGAACGTGCGTTCGAGGACGTCGGCGGGACATTCGCGATAGCCGCGAAACAGCTCGTCGTAGGCATTGACCACGCGACGCGGCGTATCGCGCACGCCCTCCCGGTCGGGATCCTCGCCGGCGAATGCGATCAGCGTGCGAACCGCGGCCTCCGCCTCCTTCTGGGTGGGGCGCGGCCCGGCCAGCTGCGGCGCCGCGCGCACGTGATCGGACAAAGGCGCGGCGGGAAACGATTCGACGATGGCGTCCATGACGGTCTCTCCGTTCGACCGGCGCTTCGGCGTCGAGCCGAGCTCCGGGGGTGTCACCGGGTGGCCGCGTCACGCATGCCGCCCGCAAGGGCGACCGGACGCCGCATTCCGATATGTCCGGCGCATGCCCCGGCGTGCACCAGTCCCCGATCCGGGAGAGCGGTTCGCCGCCAGATCACGCACCAATCAACCGTTCCGGCTTGCCCGCCCCTTCCGAGGGCACCTGAGAGCCTGCCGGCAACCGGCACGAGGGGCTTCGCGCCGCCGCGCCAATGCCTATATATTCGTTCGTGACCCTTGGACAATCAATACCGCCGCAATATCCGGTGAGTGCAAGCCATGCTGAACGATGTCTACAACCACCGGATCCTCGAGCTTGCCGGAAATATTCCCCGGATCGGGCGGCTCGCCGCGCCCGACGCGACGGCGAAGGCCCATTCGAAGCTGTGCGGATCCACGGTGAGCGTCGACCTGAAGATGGATGGCGACGTGGTCACCGACTTCGCCCATGAGGTCAAGGCCTGCGCGCTCGGCCAGGCGTCGTCGTCGATCATGGCGCGTCACATCGTCGGCGCCCGGGCTGCCGAGCTGCGCGAGCTGCGCGAGACGGTGCGACGCATGCTCAAGGAAAACGGCGCGCCGCCGACCGGCCAGTGGGCCGACGTCGCGGTGCTCGAGCCGGTGCGCGACTACAAGGCCCGGCACGCCTCGACGATGCTCACGTTCGACGCCGTCGTTTCGGCGATCGACCAGATCGAGGCGAGGCGGCGGGCTTCCCTGGCTGCGGAGTGATGACGATCGCGGCGCCGGCCTGGGTGGCGGGCGTATCGTGCGCCGCGTGCCTCGCCGCCGCGGCTGCGGCGGCCGCGGACTGCACCACCGAGGTCGCGGCGCTCGCGCGCATGGAGGCCGAGCTGCCGCAGCTCGATCTCACGCCGCCGATCCACCATCAGCTGGTGTGCATCACGCTGGAGACCCTGGTCGATTTCGCCCGGCACGTCGGCGATCATGTCGGCCGCTGCCCGGCATCGGCCTATGCGGACAAGGCCGACGGATGGGGCGAGGCGCGCAAGAGGTATGCGACCCAGTTCCGGCAGCACCGCTGCCGGCGGGCCCTGTGATCCGGATCGCGCGGGAATGAAACACGAGCTGCTTCTCGATACGGCCCGGCGGGCGCCACGGATCGCCGGGCGCGGCTTGATCAAGGCGTATCAGCTGACGCTGTCGCCGCTGGTCGGCTTCCATTGCCGCCATCTGCCGACCTGCTCGGAGTATTCCGACGAGGCGCTCGAACGCTTCGGCCTGTGGGCGGGCGGCTGGATGACGCTCGCCCGCCTCCTGCGCTGTCACCCGTTCGGCACCTCCGGCCTCGACCTGGTGCCTTCGGAGCTTCCGGCGCGGGCGCGCTGGTACCTGCCGTGGCGCTACGGCCGGTGGCGGACGGTGAACGGCGCACCGGCCGGCGATGCCTGCGATCACCGGCGCTCAGGCGCGTAGCCTCGATGGTGTGCGCCAGCCATCACGTGCACTGTCACCGTGATTCCTGGCGCGATATCAATTAAGTGCACTGTCACCGTAATTCGATATCAATTAAGTGCACTGTCACCGTAATTCCACCGTAATTCCACTGTCACAGGAATTCTGTCGTCGTCCGTCTGTTCAAGGATTGCGCCGCGAGAACGATACCGGGTAGGCGCCGTCGCGCACATCGATCAGCGGATCGTCGGACGGCTCGATTCCGTCGGTGAGCTGGCCGGGCAGGAACAGCAGCGGCTTTTCCGCCTGGGCACTGTCCGCCGGCGCCTTGTCGATCGTCAGGGTGCCGAGCTCGACCACCTTGCGGTCATCGGGCCAGGGCTGGGTCGGATCCTTGGTGGAATCGCCGGCGGCGGCGAGCTGCACCTTGAGACTGAAGGTCACCGGCCGCTGCTTGAGGCGCTCCGGCAGCTCCGCCATCAGGAAGTCGGGTGCCCGTTTTGCCGCATCGGCGGGGTCGAGGTGAACGACGCGCTCGGGCGTGACCAGATAGCGTACGGCCCGCCTCTGGCCGGCCTGGTTGACGAGCACGAACGCATCGATGCCGTGATACTCCTCGTCGGCGAAGCTGTCCGGCGTCGCCACTGTCGCCGAGGCGGTCGCAACGGTGGGGTGGGCGGCCACGAACTGCTCCAGCTTCGTTGGCTTGGGGGCATCGGGCGGGCTCGCCGCTATGGCCAGAAACAGGTCGCGGAAATCGGCGCCGTTCGCCACCGGGAAGAACTTGAGCGAGTTGGTCACCATGTCGACGTCGCTGCCGTCCGGCAGATGGAACTTGATCGCCATGCCGTGCGGATTGGCGATGTCCGACCCGTCCGGCAGGTTCGGTACGCCGGTCGAATCGGAGAAGCGCACGGTCACCGGGATCGTGCTGCCGTCGAACAGCTTGGCCTTGCTCAGCGCCGGTGCCTGGGGCGAGGCCTTGAAGCTGCCCTCGACCACGACTCCCTTGGCGTGATTGGCGCGAAACCCGGGATGCACGCCGAACGCCTTGTTCAACGCGTCCACGATCTGCACCTCGAGCGGCGCGTCGTCCGCCCGAACGAGGTGGGGGAATGCGAATGCCAGCACGGCCAATCCGAGGAGGAGCGTGGGTCTCGACATCGGTGCCTCCGTGAACGGGCGCGAGCGGCAGGTAGGCTGCCAGTCGTGTCTACTGCTCGCCTCCCTGGATCATATCTGCTGAAGCGGCGAAAAGGTAATCACAACCAGTTGCCTTTTCAGGTGCGTAGCCCGGCGTCGTCGGGTGACGGTCCACGAGCCAAGCGCGGCCCGAGCAGACGGACCCCGAATCCGCGGAAGATGCCGAGCACGGTGCCGACGGTCGTCAGCGTCGCGATGAGGGCCGTGAGGACCTGGCCGGCGGTTCCGACCTCGCCCAGATAGAACAGGCCGCGATCGGCCCAGGAGACATCGATCGGCACCGGCGTGTCGGGATCGGGATATTCCACGGTGCCGGCTCCGCCGTCGGACTTGACCCATGACGACATCTCGAGCTGCAGCGCACCGGGCTCCTTGGGAACCACGATCCAAATCCATCTGGTGCGCACGCCCGGCGCAACACCCTGCTTTTCCGTTCCGCCATCGCGCAGCGTGACCGCGGCGTCGGTCTGCAGCGGCAGCAGCCACGCCGACACCTCGGTGACGGCATTCTCGAGCAGCTTGACCTCGACCGGGATCGACACGCCCGGCAGCGCCTCCGGCTCGCCGGCCGCTCGGTCATCGACGACGAGCGTAACCTCGTTCTCCCGGTTGAGCCGCATCGTGGCCGGCGCGTGGAGCTCGGCCCGAACCGGATGCAGCTTGGCCTCGACCGTCTTGCGCGCATCCGAATGGAGGCTTTCGTATTTCTCCCGCGCCGCGCTCTTCCGTCCGGGAGCGGCGGCCCGACGCGCCGCCGGCCTGAAGCCTTCGGATTGCGATCGCGGCTGTCCGAGCCCGGGACCGGTCGTCGCCTCGCCATGGGTCGACAGCGCGAACCGGATGGCGGCGAACACGCAGATCGTCATCGCGACGATGATCGCCAAGGTCACTCCGAGCCGGATGGAAGGTCGCTGCACGCCTGCATCCATCACGCCGATCCTCCACTACCAAGAGGAGCATATTGAAGCAGCTTTAACCTTAAATCAAGCGCAGGTCGAGGCGCTTCGCGGGGCCTCAGTTCGACGAGGTCCCGCTATTCGATGGCCGCTGCCTCGACTGGCAGGAAATCGATGGCCCCCGTTCGGCCCGGGCGCTACCATTGCGAGCATACGCCGGGCCGTTGTTCGCGGCCACCGCGCTCACGTCGCGGCGACGAGTGAACGATGAGCGTCAAACGGACCGCTCCTTCAGGCTGCGGCTGCTCGTGTCGGCCGGTCCCCGAAGCTGTGCGCAGGAGGACATTGTGCGCAGGAGGACATTGTGCGCAGGAGGACATGGAGGCCCGGGCTCGTGATCGCGTGCCGGGTCGCCGGCTGCTGGGTTCTCGCGCTCGCCGCGCTCCGGCCGGCGATTGCCGTCGCGCAAGACCCGGCGTCGGTACCGCCCGCGGCCCCCACCGCGCAACAGACGAGCCCACAGGACCAGGCCGACGACAACGGCCAGGACTTTACGCGCCCGCTCAATCTGCTGCAGCTTCGCGACAGCTACAGAACGGCGCCGGGAAGCGGTGGCGCACCGGGGACCACCCGTCAGGTCACCAGCGACGTCGCGACGCTGCGTGCGGACGGCCGCATCCAGCTCGCCCCGCAATGGACCCTCGGCCTGCGCACCGATCTGCCCTACGTCGCGAAGAACCCGATCAACTCCGACAATCCCGGCGGAAACTATCTGTTCGGGGTAGGCGACTCCGATGTCCAGGCCGCGCTCCTGCATGAATTCGACGCCCGCTGGGCCGCCGGTGTCGGCGCCCGGCTGATCGTCCCCACCGGCGGGGACATCCTCGGCAGCGGCAAATGGCGGATCATGCCGGGGGCCGCGGTGCGCTACGCGCTGCTCGAAGTCGGTCCCAACAGCTATGTCGAGCCGCTGGTGCGCTACGACGTCAGCTTCGCGGGCGATCCGGCGAAGAGGAACATCAGCAACCTGCAGTTCGCGCCGACCGTCAATCTCGGCCTTCCGGATCGCTGGTTCCTCACGTTCTATCCGAGCGCGGACATCCGGGTGAACTACGGCGATCCGGTCACCGGCCAGACCGGCCGGCTGTTTGTTCCGTTCGATGTCATGGTCGGCCGCAAGCTGACCGCGGATCTGTCGCTCTCGCTGGAGGTCAGCGTGCCGATCGTCAAGGACTACCCGGTCTACGACTTCAAGTCCGAAATCAGGCTCAACAAGTCGTTCTGAATCTCGCGAGAGCACGCGTGGCAGCTTGCGCGGCTCGTAGACGAACACGAGATGCCGCGTCGTCTCCGGCCGGTCGAGCGTCACCTTGAAAAGGAACCGGAGCGCCGTCACGGTCACAAGGGTCACGGTCACAAGGCTGGCAACCCGCGCGAGAGACCTAGGCAGCATTAGTTGGCATTGCTATCGCGGCGCGAACTTGTAGCGGAACGTGCAGCTCGGTGCGCCTTGCATGATAGTCTGGTCACGAGTGAAGCTGACTTCGCCGCCGCCCGCCGCGGCAATGTCGAAATCGGTTTCGCATATCAGCAGCGCCCCGAGCTCGGGCTCGCCGAGTGCGCGAAAGAACTCTGCGAACTGGCAATGGGTTATGTCGAATTCCAGTGCTTCCTTATCATGGCGGCGCATCTCCACCGTAACGTCGTGCTCGGTAATCTCGGCCATGGCGGTGTGCATGGCCGCCCATTTGCGGCGCGGGCTACCATCAAGGCCGTCGCCTACGGCCAAAAACAGCTGTTTCGACCAGCCGCGCAAGGCTTGCTTGACGATCGCGTCAGCCTTCTCTCTCCCCAGTTCGGAGCGCAGCGCCCTCAGCACCGGCACCAGGACCTGGGCCTGGATGCGGGTCTTGTCCAGCAGCGACAGCTTGGGATCAACTAAATAATCATCGAGTACGCTCATTTCTGCTTCCTCCGACAAGGTTGCGCCTTCTACCCTGTCGGCGCTGCCACGGCAACGCGACGCCAGG
>Ga0209415_10015883_pt1 | contig 12163 bp, 10 predicted proteins | sample PeaSoiSIISIP2007_FD_187696 | JGI IMG/M metagenome (GOLD analysis project Ga0209415, IMG submission 187696) | Peat soil microbial communities from Weissenstadt, Germany - SII-SIP-2007 (SPAdes) (version 2) | ecosystem: Environmental > Terrestrial > Soil > Wetlands > Peat | place: Germany... | reverse complement strand
CCCGGCCGCAAACCCGCGAGAAGCGCATTGCGAAGGCCATCGAGGTGGCCTTTCGCGCCCGCGAGCGAGCAAGTGAGCGGAGAAGTGCGCCCTAAAGTGGCGCGCACATGTTCTAGTTTGAAATTATTGTTCGCGGAGCAGGTTTGCCGGATCGATGTGCAAAGCGCGTCTCACGGGACCGGCGACGGAAAGTGATCCCGTGAGCAGCAAAGTTAATGCAACAGCAGCAAGTACGAATGGATCCTGCGCTGTGGCGTGATAGACAATCGCCGAAAGTAGCCGGCTCGCGGCGACACCGAGGACCATCCCAACGACTAAGCCACTGGCCAACAGGATCAGCATACGACCGAGCGCTGCCGAGAGGACCTGCTTCGCTTGCGCACCGAGCGCTGCCGAGAGGACCTGCTTCGCTTGCGCACCGAGCGCGACCCGAATACTCAGCTCGCGCATCCGCTTGCTGACCGTATAGGAGGCGAGGCCGAAGGTGCCGGCGATCGAGAGCAGGAGTCCAAACGCGCCGAAGAGGCTGAGGGCGACGGTAGCCACCTGGGATACAAAAAACGTCAGTCCAAGCTGGCTGTTCCAGGCGCTCGATGCCCGGATAGGAACGGACGGGTCAAGATCGCGTACCACTTTGCGGATGGTAGCCGCCATATCGTTCGTGGCCACGTCGGAGGAATCTGGCCGTAACCGGACGATGAGCGATGTTTGCGTAGTTGGTTGCTGCGAGATCGGGAAGAACGCTACCGCTTCCTGATCCTCAGTAAGTGTCAGGTACTTTCCATCGGCAACCATGCCCACGATCTGGACCGGTTGGCCGGAGTTGTTCTTGAAATAGCGGCCAACGGCATGGTCGGAGTGGAAGAGGCGCCGGGCGAATTCCAGATTCACAACGGCAACGGCCGGGGTCTTCGCAGTGTCCGTAAAGCTCACATCGCGTCCCGCGAGCAGTGGTGTTTCAGCGGCGGTAAAGTATCCGGGCGAGACGTAGTAGTCGTAGGCATCAAATGTTCGGTTGGAGGGCCTGAAATCGGTAGCCTGTTGAGAGAAGACGTTAGAATCAGCCGTATCCAGGGAAAGGGGCGTTGATTGCCCATAGCCTGCCGCTTCCACTCCCGGGAGCTGCGAGACCCTTGCCAGCAGTTGGCGCTGGAAATGGTCGGCAGCCTCGCTGGAATAGCCAGCCTGGCTGAGCTCGAATTTTGTCACCACGGCATGCTTCGGATTGAAACCCATGTTCATGGTCAATGCTTTGCCCAGGCCACGCAGCGAGACAAAGGCGGCCGTGACGGTGACGCAGCAGAGCGCGATCTGCGCCGCCAGCAGCACATCGCGAAGCGCCCAGCGGCGTCCGGCGGAGGATTGACTTCCGCCGCCCTTAATCGCCGCATTGGGATCCGTCTTGAATATCTGCCATAGGGGCATCACGCCGAACACTACGCCGGCGAGCACCGAGATAAGCAACGCCATCAGGACCAAGGACGGCTGGGGCATTACGACGAAGAACTTCATTGGGTATTCGGTGGGTGGGTGCCAGTCAGCCAAGCCAGTGAGCGCGGTCCAGGCTAACGCGCAGGCGCATGCGCCTCCGAGGATCGAAATCACAATGGCCTCGACCAGGACCTGGCGGACGATACGCCAGCGGCTCGATCCAATGGCCATGCGGATAGCAATCTCGCGCGTGCGGTCTGCGGTACGCGCTGCGAACAGGCCGCCGAGGTTGGCGCAGGCGGCGAGCAGCAAAATACCAGCCAGCCCCAGCACCCCAGCCAGAAAAGCGCGCGCCGGTGCGCCGAAAAAGTCGCCGCCCAGGCCAGGACGAACCAGCTTGAACGTTATCTTCTCTTCATCTTTCGGGTACTGCCGGGCAATGCGAGCCGCAATCGTGTTCAATTCAGCCTGCACCTGGGGCATGGTGACCCCGTCCTTGATGCGCACGATGGACCACACATTCTGATCGTGCCGCGACTCAAGCCAGTCGACTCCATACAGCGATGCCTGGTTCGCCAGCGGAATGAAAATATCAGGCTGCCCAATTTTTTCGGTACCGTAGAAGCCTTCCGGGGTAACGCCGACGATGGTGTAGGGATGCTTGTTAAGGCGGATGGGCTTTCCCACGATGTTGGGATCCGCGCCAAAATCACTCTTCCAGGCGGTCCAGGTAAGCACGGCAGCCTCTGACGCTCCGGGATGATCGTCGTCGGCGCGCTGCAGCAGGCGCCCGAGGAACGGCTTGATACCGACGACCTCGAAGTATTGCCCGCTCACCGGGGCTCCCCAGATAGGCCGGGTAGTGCCGTTGGCCTCCAGGCCAAAATTCCATATGGAAAAAGCGGCGACAGCAGAAAACACCGTATTTCCATCGCGAACATCGCGCACTTCCGGATAAGAAAAAATAGGATACGCCTGGTCCTTGTGCGCGAGCGTCATCACCCGGTCTGGATGAGGCACATCAATTGGCCGCAAGATAAATGCCTGCAACACACCGAAGACGACGACATTCGCGGCGATCCCGAGCGCCAGAGTAAGGACCGCAGTAAGGGCAAAGCCCGGAGAACGGTGCATCTGGCGAATAGCGAATCGCAGGTCCTGCAAAAGCGTGGTCATGGTCCGCCTCCGGGTGGCGACATGGAAAGAAGTGCACTTCGAGAACCAAAGTGTCACGACTGCAACTTTATGAGAACGAAGCCGCTTGCGGTATCTCGCAGGTCTATGGGAACCGAGCTGTGTCCGGTTTCACCGCAAAGGTGTTCCGTTAATGAACAGGAGCGGAAGGGAGACGACGGCTCCGCCGCGAATCATTACTTCCTGGCCCTGACCATCGACTCGTAAAACTCTTCCAGTTGGCCGATGGTCTTTCCGACTTCGAAGTAATCGACGCAGCGCTGATAGCCTTTGGCTCCCATCTCGGCTCGCAGCTCTTCATTGCGTAGCAGTTCAATCAGCGGCTTGGCGAATGCCTCCGGCGAGCGTTCGCCGACCAGATAACCGGTTTCGCCATCGAGAATGGCATCGCGGTTTCCGCCCACATCGATAGCTACGGCCGGCAGGGCCGCAGCCATGTACTCCATAATCGCGTTGGAAAATCCTTCGCTGAAAGAAGTGAGACACCCGATCGACATCCGCGCCAGGCAATCCATGATGTTGCCTTCGCCCTGGGTGAAGAATACGCGGTCGCGTATGCCGAGCTCGGAAGCCAGGTCACAAAGTTCCTGGTACAACTCGCCGCGGCCCGCCAGCAGAAACACGACATCGTCAACCTGGCTGGCCACGATCTTCGCCGAGCGCAGAAACAGCACGTGATCCTTTACCTTCCGGAGATTCGCTACAATGCCAACCACGCGCGCGTCGCGCGGAATGCCCAGGCGGTCGCACGCCCGAGGATCTCCCAATCCGCGGCTGAACTTCGTCATGTCCACGCCCTGGTAGACCACGCGCACCCGGTCAGGATCGAGACGCTCGTTCTCCACGGCAATGCGCTTGGCCTCCAGCGAATTGGCCATGATGGCGTCGGTGCGACGATTCAGGACAGCAAACATTCTTCGAAACCGCGGGGTGTACCAATAGCCGGTATTCAGGCGGCTGGTAATCACGATGCGATTGGAGAAGACCGACGTCAGTACCGCGAAGACCGCGGTCTTGTTCATGTAGGCGTGGACGATCTGGATGCGATGGCGCCGCAGATATTGCCGGAAGCGGCGCGCCTGAACGAGGCCACTCCAGGAGTTCACGCTGGCGGTGGGAAAAACCGCGATGTGGCAGACGCCCTCCAGGCTGCGGAGCTGAGGGCTGTCTTCCAGGCAGCACACATGAACGTCGAACCTGTCTTTGTGGAGGCGCTTGGCAGTCTCGATGACTTGCCGCTCGGTCCCGGCGTCGAGTCCCACAGTGTCAGACAGCAGGCAAACGCTGATGCGCTCGCCCGTGACAGCTACGCCGGCTTCGGAAGTGTTCCCCATTCCTGAGGCTTTCCTTTGGTGACTCGAACGACGTTGCGGTCGACCGTTCCGACTGAACGGAAGAATTGCAACGTTTCCTGGTTGTACCACTGGAGCGACTGATATCGCGCCAGGTTGGCGTTCAGCTCCAGATGCAGTATGCCACCGTCGCGCAGATGCGAAAGCGCATCCTGCACGAAGAACTGCCACTCCGCAGGCCCCCATTCGTCCGGCTGATCATGGCGATTGAAGCATATCCAGAACGCGGTAAGTAAGTCGAGATCGCGGAGCGCTATCGCCATGGGCACAAAGCGTTCGATCAGCAAGGGCGAGACGCGGCTGTCGCAAGACAACGCCGCCAGCATCTCGCTGTAGACCCGCACTTCCACATCCGACATGACCGTCGCCGGAGCGTCGATTCCGTAGCAGTCGTGACCGCAAGCCAATGCCGCAGCCAGAAAGTATCCCGGACCGCAGCCAATGTCCAGAATACGCAAAGGCCGGGAGCGATGCAGCGCCAGTGCGCCGATGCGGTCTACGTTAAACGGAATCCAGAAAGCGTAATCCGCGTATTTGGCGGCGCAAGCGGGATCGCGTTGCAGGGCCGACGCGATCTCCTTGCCCAGGCGATCGATTCGTGGGAGATCGGCGTTGCGGCGAATGCGGGAGGGCAAACCCAGGAGCGCCAAAGAACGATACCGGCAGAGACGGCCCCAGATGCGGGCAATCTCCAGCCGGTTCGAAGAATTTCCAGACATTAAGGAATGGGCGATCCGTCCCAGCAAAGAAGGGGACTGGGAATAAGCATGCGTCTCCGTCATGCAGCAGCTACGACGAGTGCCTGCTCTTTCATCTTCTCTTTGCGCTCTCGGGCGACCGCCAACTGCAGCGCGGCAGAAAGACCGAGGATGGCATACAAGATTCCGCCATACGCAATACTCAGAAAGAACGCTCCTATGGCCGAAATCAGGACTGCCATCTGCACGAACATAGCGGCGCGCCGGGTGCTGGCCCTGGGGTATTTGTTACGAATGGGCGTCAACCCTCGATAGGCACGCCAGAACGCGACTAAGTAAAAAATAAGGCCGGGAATACCGCATTCGCTGGAGAGCTCGGTGTAGGAGTTGTGGGTGTAATGCCAAATGCCTCGGTGACCCGCCTTCATCGCCTCCCTGGCTTCGGCCACCATGAACTGCCCCGGTCCCACGCCTAACACCGGATGGTGAAGCGTCATATCCAGACTTTTACCCAGCAGCATCTTCCTGGTCTCGGCCGACTCGGCGGCTTCCTCCGCCGCAGATGACTTGGCTTGGAAAACCGTGGTGAAACGCCCCAGGATATTAGGCGGCAGCAGGGCACCGGCAAGGATCAAAAATATGAGGCCGCCGCCAATGACGATAATTCTCTGCTTCATCGTGGCAAAAATCAGGAAGAAGATAATGCCCGCACCGATCGCCAGCAATCCCGATCTTGAGCCCGTCTCGGCCGCGCCTGCCAGCACCGGAATCACCGCCAGAATCATAACGACCCGCATCAGGCCCTTTTTGACGGAGGCGGAGAACCAGATCAGCGGCAGGCCGACGATCAGGAAAAGGGCAAGAAAGTTGGAATCCGACAGCGTGTCGTTGCCGGTGCCCAGTCCCAGGCGGTTGCTGCCTTCCCTGCCTCCGCCAATCACCAGCGATAGAATCCCGACCGCAGTCATTGCCAGAGCAATTACGAACATCACACGATAGCAGTCATCGATGCTGCGGATGAAAGCGGTCATGAAGAAGATGAGAACAAGTGCCTGCAACGCGATGGTAAATTGATCGAAGGCGCCGCCTTTCCAGGTGGCGAAGGGTATGCAAAGCACCATCCACCCGGTGAACCACATCATCGCCCGGCCGACGGGTGACCCATAGATCGTCTTGGTGGTTCCCGTCATGATCATGCCGACCAGCAGAAGCGGCTGCAGCAGCAAGCCGACGTGGAATGCCGGGACCATCTCTGGAATGCGGCTGCAATAAAAGAACAGATATACGAGCAGAAGGTAGTGAAAAGGCTTGTAGAATTCCGCGCCCCGGCCGCGCCGGCGGGGTTCGGCCTGAGTCTGCGGCGTGGATGGTCCGCTGGCGGCCTCCGCTTCCAGGGCCACGGTTTCCGGATAAGCGTAGTCGTCCACCGTGACTGGCGCGTTCATTTTTTGGATTGCGGATAGATTCACTTGGTCACCCCATCAGCTCGCAACTCTAGAGATAGATCTTTAATGACTCGGGCGGGATTGCCTACGGCGACGACTTGCGCAGCCACTGGCCGGACAACAACTGAACCGGCGCCGATGGTGGTACCAGACCCAATGTCAGCCATTATGATCGAAGAAGCCCCAATCCAGCAATCCGAACCGACATCAATCGGCTCGAACTTTCCCTCTCCGGAACCGCTCATCCGCCCTTGGGAATCCCGGCTATGCTGCTGCCTTCCGCTCAAAATCTGCACCAGCGACGCGATCTGGGTCCGGTCACCAATGGAGCAACTGCCCATAATGCAGTAGGAGCCAATGTAGACTCCCTCTCCCAGCGTGGCATCGGAGTGCGCAAAAAACGATCCGAAGGACACGCGGCTGTACAACGAACACTGCTTCAACGTCAGTCTGTAAAATGCAATGCGAAGATAGTCTCCAACCACTCCCGGGACCATCGAGACTGCATGGGCTCCGATGGTAAACGTCATCGGGAACCGGCCAAATCCGGCCAGCGCCGCCGCCGGCAGCGCCAACACCAGAAACAGCCCGTGCAAAACAAGCTTGATTATTCTTTTCATTCCCCGGCGTGCGGAGGACTGGCTGGGGGAAAGCCGCGACCGAGTATACCATTAAACCTGCCGGCGACTAATTAGCTAGCGGAGTGCAACATGCAACTCAATCCCCATCTGACATTCAACGGCCAGTGCGAAGCTGCCTTCAAGTTCTACGAGCGGTGTCTGAATGGCAAGATCGCCTTCACAATGAAGTATGGAGAATCGCCGCTGGCTGAGCAAACCCCACCCGCGTGGCGCGGCAAGCTCCTCCACGCTATGCTCTCGCTGGGCGATTGCCGATTAACCGGCGCCGACGTGCTCCCGGAGAGCTACCAGAAGCCTCAGGGATTCTCCGTCTTTCTCAGTATCGACACGGCAGCGGAAGCCGCTCGCATCTTCAACGCTCTGGCGGAAGGCGGCGAGGCGCAGATAGCTCTGCAGGAGACTTTCTGGGCCGAGCGGTTTGGCATGCTGGTTGACCGCTTCGGCACACCGTGGCTGATCAACTGCCACAAACGTGAATGACAACCTTCTGCGATAAACTGCCATGAGTTGCCTACCATGCGCGTCCTGTACTTCTCGCCACGAATCTGCTGGCCGATCATCTCGGGCGCGCACCTGCGCGATTTCTATTTTGCGCGGCAATTGGCGCGCAATGCGCAGCTCACGTATATCGGGCTGGTCAACGACGACGGCGAGAAGCAGGCGGAATTGCTGCGCCAGCAACTGGGAAGCGGCGCTCAGGTTTACGCATTGCGCCGCGAGGCCGGATACCGGCCGGCGAACATCGTTCGCGGACTCATCGGCCCTACGCCACTCAACGTTCTTAACTTCACCTCGGCGCGCGTGATCACGGAAGTGGATCGGCTGCTGCGCGAGCAAACCTTCGACACCATTCAGATCGAAAGCATGCACCTGATTGCCTACGCCCGGCGCATTCGGCAATTAGCTCCGCAGAGCCGCGTTATCCTCGACTGGCACAACATCGAGTCGGAAATCCTGGCCCGTTACGCGGAGAACGATTCGAATCCATTACGCGCGCGGTATGCGCAGCGCACCTCCACGCTCTCGCGAAACGTCGAAGACGAGCTTCTGTGCCTGTGCCATGCGCACACGGTTTGCAGCGAGCGCGAGCGCGAAGTCCTGCTGCAGCGGGTGCCCGGAGCCCGCATCGAGGTTGTGGGCAACGGCGTCGATTGCGAGTTTTTCGCAGCGAATCCTGCTCTCGGCGGCGCTCGCCGCGACGTGCTATTCATGGGCCGCATGGATTACCACGCCAACATCGATGCCGCGTTGTTCTTCGTCAAGAACGTTTGGCCGCTGATTCACGCCCGCCGGCCGGAGTTGCGGCTGGTGATCGTGGGAGCGCAGCCCACGAAGCCGATCCTGGCGTTGCGCGAGCAAGGCATCACTGTTACCGGGACGGTCGACGACGTTCGCCCGTTCTACCAGAGCGCGCTGACGTCGGTTGTGCCGCTGCGAGTGGGCGGCGGAACTCGGCTGAAGGTGCTGGAGGCGATGGCCGCGGGAACACCGGTGGTTTCGACGACGCTTGGCGCTGAGGGATTGGCGGTGACGCCCGGCAAGGACATCGTGATCGCCGACACTCCGGAGGCAATGGCCGATGCTGTCGTTGCCTTGCAGGATGAAAGCCCGCAGTGGCAACAGTTGGCCGCCGATGCCCGCCGCCTGGTGCAGATGAAATACGACTGGTCGGTGGTTGGCGAGATACTATGGCGTTTGCATACCGAAGAAGTTGCGATGGGAGCGGCATGCCTCAAAGCGACCTAGAGACAGGATCGGAAGACTTTAGTTTTGTGTCAGGGCACGACTTCAGTCGTGCCGAATAGCCTGAGAAAGACAGTGGGCTTTACCCCCTGCGAAGCCAAAATCCTCAGGGGCTAAAGCCCGAGTTCCTTCGCATCGAGACGGCACGGCTGAAGCCGTGCCCTGACACAAACCATAACTGTCCGAAGCCCGGAGTATGAGCTGCACACCACCGTCCACAATCAACGATCGTCGAAATTTCCGCGGCGCGTTCTAATTGGAATCTTTGCGCTCGCCGCCGCCGCCCTGATCTTCTTTCTGCTATCGCACGCCGGATCTTTCCTGGTGGTTGACGATCCTCAGCGCTCGGATGTCATCGTGGTGCTGGAGGGATCGGGCGATACTCCGGGCTATTTTCGCGCACTGCATCTTAAGCGCGAAGGCTATGCCGGAAAGGTCTTGCTGGATGCTAATGTCAACGCCGAAATCTTCGGCAAGACGGAAGCCGCACTGGCCCGCGAGTATCTGGATCACATCGGGCAGCAGGCCACGGAAATCTGCCCCACCGTCGGTGGTTCGGTATTTGCCGAAGCCGCCGATGTGCAGCGCTGTCTTCAGCGTGTGGGCGCCAGCTCCGCAATCCTGGTGACCTCCGACTTCGGAACCCGCCGCACGCTCTCCATCTTCCAGAAACGGCTGCCGCAGTATCGCTGGTCGGTGGCCGCGGCCTCCACGCCGTATCACTTTGCCGAGGCCTATTGGAAGCACCGAGGCTGGGCCAAGACCGTGCTGCAGGAATGGGAAGACTTTCTGGAGTGGAAGCTCGTGGACCAGTGGCGAGGGGATGCGGTGCTGCGCTGAATTCAAGCGGGCGCTTCCGCCAGTCTATGACCTCGCCCCATTCAAGAAGGCCCTACATCTGACTGATCCCGCGCCTACCTACAAAAGCGCAACCAGGAGCAATTGCCGTGCAGCGCGGTAAGTATTTCGGTATCAATGCATTAAACCGTAAGGTGGAATTAATTTGACTTGTGCCAACCGCCGGGCTAATGGTAGCGGCAACAGGGCTACGTTGCTGGGAATCTGGTCGCCGGAGCCGAGATTCGCGCGATACCGGCCCGCAAAGGAGGATCGTTATGACGGGCTCAGAGCAACATCGGCTTTCAGTGATCGTTCGGCTGGCGATCATGGCCGGCCTTTTCATCCCGCTGGCGATGGCTGACGCGGCACAAGCTCAGACCTTCCAGGTCCTGCACACCTTTACCGGCGGATCGGATGGAGCATTTCCGGTGGGAGGGCTGACCATGGATCGGGCGGGAAATCTCTACGGGGCGACCAGTGCCGGAGGCAATACCGGAAGTAATTGCCAATACGGTCGCGCAGCCAACGGCTGTGGCACGGTATTTAAGCTCGCTCACGGGGGTTCCAGCTGGGTTTTGAGCCCCATTTATACCTTCAATGGATACACTGATGGGCTTTTCCCTACAGCCAGGGTAATTTTCGGCCCGGATGGCGCCCTCTACGGAGTTACCTTCGCAGGCGGAGAAGCAAACTGTAATTCCGGCGCCGGTATTTATTGCGGGACCGTTTTCAGAGTGACACCCCCAGCGACGGTCTGCAAGTCCTTTATCTGCCCATGGCAGAAGTCCATCCTTTTCTCCTTCAACGGCTCTGACGGGGCCCAGCCAATGAGCGAAGTGGTCTTCGATAAGGCAGGGAATCTCTATGGAACGACTTACTACGGCGGCGGCAATGGTGGTGATATTTGTATTTATGAAGGCGACGGCTGCGGGACAGCTTACGAACTGACCCCGTCCAACGGTACCTGGACGGAGACTGTCCTCCACGCCTTCTCCACCTCTGCGAGCGACGGGCAGAATCCCTATGCCAATTTGATTTTCGATAGCGCTGGCAATCTCTACGGTTCGACCGCAGCAGGGGGCAGTTCCGGCGAGGGGACTGTTTTCCAATTATCGCCCTCAGGCTCCGGCTGGACGGAAAATCTTCTCTATAACTTCGAAGCGAGCGGCACTGGAATGGCGCCCGAAGGAGGCCTGCTCCTGGCGTCAGGCAACCTGATTGGCACGACTAGTGGCGGCGGCTCGGGTAACGGCGGCACGGTCTTCCAGTTGACGCCGGGCCAGGGCAATTGGGTGTTCACCCTGATGTATAGCTTCACTAGTAGCCATGAGTACTATAGTGGTCCGCAAGCCAGCCTCACCATGGACGCAGCCGGTAATCTTTATGGCACGACGGTCGGGAGCGGAGCCTACGGTTATGGTTCAGCTTTCAAACTAACGCCTTCGAATGGGGGGTGGACGTATACCTCGCTGCACGATTTCACCGGCGGTAGGGACGGATCGTATATCGCAAGTAATCTGATCATGGACGCCGACGGCAACCTCTACGGAGTGGCCAGCGGCGGCGCATCAGACTCATGCTTCGAGTGATGTGGTGTTGTCTTCGAGATCACGCCGTAACAGGCCGCTGAAAAACTGCTGGCAAAGGAGAATTGAGGTAGAGCTGGCCTTCAGAGACGGTGTCGCAACCGACAATTGGATTTTGCGGTGGAACAAACCGCTTGAAAATCGACCAGCCCAGTCGCGAAGCGACGAGATGGTGTTAGGCGTGGGCGTCAGCCCACGCTCTAAAGTGGAACAAAACCTGAGCCGCAGAGCGGCGACACCGGGTTGCGACACAGTCTCTTCAGGCCAGCGTTTAAGCCCCATTTATTTCTCCATCCTGAGCCGGCTTCACAGGCCACTATGACTTTTTCAGCGGCCTGGTATGGCGGCGGCTGGCGCTCAGTAGGTGTCACCTGGGCGACAGAATGACACGAATGCAAGGACGCGCACGTGGCGGATCGGTCGCCACCTCGCAGAGGAGATTGATATGACTTTCGCAAAGCGATACTGCTGTTCCGCAATGGCCCGGCTCGTATGCATAGCCGGTAGTTTCGCTCTTCTCACCGCCTTGGCGCAGGCGCAGACATTAACCGTGCTCCACAACTTTACCGGCAGAGGCGATGGCGGTCGTTCCCAAGCCGGCCTGACGATGGACAAGGCGGGAAACCTTTACGGCACAACCAGCGAGGGTGGGACGGGAGGAGCTGGAGTGGTCTTCCGCCTGGCGCATGCCGGATCAGGCTGGGTCCTCACCACGCTGTACAACTTCGTTTACAACGCCAATGGAGCGTATCCGGATAGTGGCGTTATCTTCGGCCCCGACGGGAGTCTCTACGGCATGACCGGCGAGGCCGGGCAGTATGGTTATGGCGTAGTTTATCGCCTGCGGCCATCGCCTGCGGTCTGCAAGTCGGCCGACTGTCCTTGGGAAGAAACCGTGCTCTACAGCTTTAAGGGGGGCGCAGACGGAAAATATCCGGGCTACGCCAATGTGGTCTTCGACCAGGCCGGCAATCTCTACGGCACCACAGCTTCCGGCGGCGATGAGAACGGAGGCGTGGTTTTCAAACTCACGCCATCCAATGGCGGCTGGACCCAGAGCACTCTCTGGAGCTTCGGCACACAGGGTGGGGGATCGGCTCCTGAGAGCGGCGTGATCTTCGACAGCGCCGGCAATCTCTACGGCACCACCAACTACGGCGGCACATACGACGCCGGAATCGTTTACGAGCTGTCGCCCTCGGGCTCAGGCTGGACCGAGCAGACGCTGGCTTC
>Ga0209415_10015882_pt1 | contig 12163 bp, 8 predicted proteins | sample PeaSoiSIISIP2007_FD_187696 | JGI IMG/M metagenome (GOLD analysis project Ga0209415, IMG submission 187696) | Peat soil microbial communities from Weissenstadt, Germany - SII-SIP-2007 (SPAdes) (version 2) | ecosystem: Environmental > Terrestrial > Soil > Wetlands > Peat | place: Germany... | reverse complement strand
AGCAACGCTCCCACCAGTTACGGAGCGACGGGACTGCCGACCGGCCTGACCGTCAACACCGGCACGGGTGTGATCTCAGGGACACCCGCGGCAGCGGGCACATCCACGGTCACGCTGAGCGCCACCAACAGCGCCGGAACCGGCACCGCCACCCTAATACTCACACTCACTCCCGCCTCCTCCTTTGTGCAGGAAGTGGCCAACGCTGCTTCCGGAACAGGCGAGTCTTTTTCCCTCTCCTTCCTCCAAAAAACAGTCGCGGGCGACCTCATTATGGTTGGATTCGACTTTGACACCAACTCCACCCCCTCCTCGATCACCGATTCCCAAGGCAACACATTTACAGAGGTGGGGAGCCAGTTGACCTCCCCAGGCAGTACCCGGAGCCAGGTCTACTATGCCAACAACATCAAGGGCGGCGCCGATACGGTAACGATCAACCTCTCTGCGAACTCCGCTTGGATTGAAGTTTATCTCACCGAATACTCCGGGTTGGATCAGGCCAGTCCCATCGATGCTCAAACGGGCGCCGCAGGAAACGCCGGCCCCGTTTCGAGCGGCAACGCCTCGACGACTGTCGCCGGTGACATAATCTTCGCCTACTGTGTCGGTGACTGGAATTGCAGCGCCGATTCTGGATTCGCTGCCCGGTCGACTTTCAATGGAAACCTCATTGAAGATCAGACCGCTAGCAGCCCCGGTACTTATGCTGCGACGGGCACCGCGACCAACGGCTGGACCATGCAGATGGTGGCGCTCAAACCAGCTTTGTCCCCTTCCGCGCCCATGAATCTTTCTGCAGTAGCTGTGTCAAGCACGCAGATCAATCTTTCATGGACCGCCTCGACGGATAACGTAGGTGTGACAGGGTATCTGTTGGAACGTTGCCAAGGCGCCGGATGCACGACGTTTGCACAGATTGCGTCGCTAAGCGGGACCCCAACAAGCTACTCCGATACAGGTCTGGTAGCGAACACCAGTTATAGCTATCGCGCTCGGGCCCAGGATGCGGCAGGGAATCTGAGCTTGTACTCCAACATTGCGACCGCGACGACGATGCCGGTCAACAGTAATCCGCTTCCGAGCCTCACGAGCTTGTCGCCAATTTCCGCCAACGTTGGTTCCGGTGCGCAGCCCTTGATCCTGAATGGGACGAATTTCCTCTCCACGTCGACGGTGGCTTACAACGGCGTAGCGCATGTAGCGACGTTTGTGAGCGCGAATCAGCTGACCATCGGGTTGAGCGCCGCGGACCAGTCTGCAGTAGGAGCCTACGCGGTGGTGGTGACGAACCCAGGGCCGGGTGGTGGCGCCTCGAACTCGCTGAACTTCGCGGTGGTGAGCCCCATCGTTACTCTTTCCGTCCCCAACCTCAGCTTTGGCAACCAGTCGGTGGGGACCACGAGCACCGGGCAGATCGTGACCCTGAATAACACTGGCACAGGCGCGTTGAGCATCGCCAGTATCACGGTCGCGAGTACAAACGCCGGCGATTTTTCCCAGACCAATAATTGCGGCAATCTCGTAGCGGCCGGGAGCAACTGCACCATCAGCGTGACTTTCACGCCCACGCTAACCGCGCTTGAGACGGCAGCACTCACGATCACGGATAACGCCGCCGGTAGTCCGCAAACGGTGGGCTTGAGCGGTACAGGCATAGTTCCAGCTCCAATAGTAAGTCTTTCTCCGTCCAGAGTGACGTTCCTCAGCCAGGCGGTAGGCACGACGAGTCCTGCCCAGCCCATTACTCTGAGCAACACTGGCACCGCAGCGTTGACCATCACCAGCATCGCGGTCACGGGCACCAATGCCGGCGACTTTTCCGAGAGCGATACTTGCGCCGGATTCGTAGCGGCAGGAGGCAACTGCACGATCAACGTGACTTTCACACCCACGTTAACTACGGTTGAAATGGCGGCACTTACCCTCACGGATAATGCTGCTGGCAACTCACAGACTGTGACCCTAGCCGCAGGCGGGCAGTTCATGGCGCTCAGCGCGGATAAGACTCACCTGGTGAACACCTTTACGAACACTCCCGTCATTATAACGGGTGAGGATGCCTCGGAAATCGCATTGCAGGTCGACAACGAGGACGCCGAAACGTACTTTACCACCAGACAGTCGCAAGGCTTCAATGCGGTCTGGATCATCATGGCGGATAACAACGACCAGACCAACGCACCGCAAAACTATTACGGCAATGTTCCGTTCGATGGACCGGATTTTACCAGCTTCGATTCTGCTTACTGGGCGCACATGGATTATATCTTCCAGCGCGCGCTTGCACACGGCATGACCGTATTCGCCAACCCGGCATTTATCGGAAACTCAAACGAGAGTTTTTACGACGCGAGTTTCGTCGCTACGGCGGAATCTACGATTACGTCTTATGGCGCTTTCCTCGGGGCGAGGTACGCCAGTTATCCCAACATTGTATGGTTGCTTGGCGGAGACACCAACCCGGCAGAGTATGGTGTATACGCACGCTTGCAAGATCTCGCGAACGGAATTCTGTCCGCCGATACCAATCATCTCATCACCTTAGAAGCGTGTGAGGTTTGCAACACATTCGGCACCTCCTATTCCAGCGTACAGGCCGTAAACACCGCGCTTGGCGGTGTCCCTTCATGGCTCACACTGAATTGGGTATACACTCAACCTACCTATACCGCTTCTGATTGTGCAACAGCTAGTACCAGCGGCCTGCCGAGTCTGATGGGAGAGGACTTCTATGAGGGCGAGCACTCGATGACTTCCCTAATGCTCCGCGAGGAATCCTATTGGGAGATTCTTTCGGGGTGTACGCTGGGCCGGCTGTTTGGGAATAACGCTATCTGGACGATGGGCGGGCCTAAAGACACGATGGGTCAAACTTGGCAGAGCCAGCTTACCTCCGCCGGTTCCGTGGCCGAGCAGTGGCAAGGCAGCCTCATGCGTAGCCGGGAGTTCTGGCAGATGGTTCCCGACCTGAGCAATTCTGTGCTCACCGCCGGCTTCGGCTCGGGAGACACCTTGAGCGTGGCCGAGCGCAGTTCTGACGGCCAGACGATCATTGCTTACATCCCGAACGGCAACGCTACTACAGTGACCATCGAAATGAGCCAGATCACGAGTGCCGTAAACACAGCAATTTGCTGGTGGTTCAACCCAAGCAACGGCTCAACGACACTGATCGGGACTTATCCGAGTTCAGGAACCCAGAACCTCACACCGCCCGATCCAAACGATTGGGTGTTGGTCATCGATGACGCGAACGCAAACCTGGCTGCGCCAGGGAAGGGTTCTTCCGGTGGGGGACAGTAAGACCTGGCCTGACCGAGAATTTGCACCAGTCCGGAAGAGAGAATAACTCGATTCTGAGCGGACAGTTACGTTGCATGCCGACGTTCGCTCCTCTTTGCCCGCCAGCCCAGGGGCTTCAATGCTCGTTACTGTCACGGATTTGCTTGCTCGCTGACTGGCGCTTAGAACCACTGTACTCCCGCTCGTTGGATGAGCCATCTTCAGTTCGTCGCCGTCGTTCTCCGAATGATCCAAAGGAATTAGAACATCAGTTTCGATCTATGTCTGATCTCCTACCTGGTGCTCCCCGCGATCCACTGTGGGAGCTGAGCAGCCATAAAGTCAGCAAACTGGTTCGATCCTGCCTGATTCCAATGACCATCAACTGGAAACCAATCGTCCTTGATCTGTTGGCGGCTGAGGCTGCGGAAGGCTCCCCGCCCATCGAGGAACGTCGCGCCCAAAATATCCGAAAACTCCTTGATTCTCACCACGTTGGTCCGAGACCCGGGATCAAGCAGCTCCTCGCGGGAAGGAATATGGATCACCGCGACTGGCAAGGAGAGTTCATTTGCGAGCTGCCTGATTTCCTTTATCAACACGATTTGCCCGGGATCGAATCCGGTGACAGGCTTCTCCGACTCTGTAAGATGAGCGATAAGATTGATGAGTCGCTCGGAGATTCGAAAGTTCCATTGGCGTGGCCTCCAATGCCCCGCGAGAGCGGCGTCAAACTCCGCTGCTGTCAAAACATACATAGGGGCACCCTTTGGTTTGACGCTCTTCCTAAGGAGATCGAGCGCCTCGCTCCTTGTCTTCGGCTGTGAGCTGACACTCCACGTGGGTGCTTGAGCGTAGCGAATCGTCTGCGAGTCGATTTGATCGAACATCGCAAATTTCCGGTCAAGGTCGTCCCAAGCCACAGCAAATATCAGTCCGTCAAGTTGATACCGATTTTTAGCGACGATGTTTCGGAGAATGCTCGCCCAATTAGCCAGCCCCCCTCCGTCCACGGAAAAGTTGAGCAGTACGAGAGACCCGCTACTGCTCGCTCTACATAAATCCTCAACACGATCCGGCCAGTTTGGCCCGTTGAACGAGACTGAAAACCAGAACGTTAACAAGCGCTAACTTGACTTTCATGATGAAGCTTCTAACGAAGTATACACCCAAAGAGCGTCGCCCCGCCGTGTGAGGAGCGGGCTCGCATGAGCACTCGACGGCAAGCCGAGGCGTCCGCAGAACGCTCATTCAGGCGGAGCAGATGTGAGATACGCTGAAGCCCTCAGGTCCTTGCATGATCGGGGTCGGCGCGTTTCCTTCTCTCACCCCAGCCGGATTCCAAATCCGCTTTGGACTCTATCTGCCTGGTATTCGTTCTGCCGACGGCCTCGAAAGTGAGCGTTCGTGTCATTCATCGCAATGACCGCTTGAATCCCGCCGTCCGACCCCCCGCGCCGCCCAGGGCCTCTTTCAGTGTTACGGTTGCTCCCGCGACTAAAGTCATACGTTCCCCTCCCGCGATCAGAATGTCGCGGTTTGCTTCAAGCGCAATACCTGAAAGGTTTAACCGCAGGCGCAACTCGCCGTGGCCTGATGTCAGCCTGGGGGGCCACCCGGAGTTAATTGGCGACGGCCTGTAGGCCTGTGGGCGGTAGCGGCGTTCCTGCGCCTGGTGCGGCCAGACCGGCGGCGTTGGAATCGATCACCAAGACCCAATCGTTCGAATCCGGCGGCGTAAAGGCTTTGGAGCCGGAATTCGCATAAACACCGATCAGCATAGCTGCCCCCGTCTGGGGGTTATACCACCATGCCTTCGCCTGGCTGCCCGAGTCCGTTATACCCGCCATATTAATCGTCACCGTGGTAGCGTTCCCATTTGGGATATAGGCGATCATTGTTTGACCGTCCGGAGTCCGTCCGAGGACCGAGATTGAGGTGCCGGAGCCATAGCCGGAGGTCAGGTAGCTGTTTGAGGCATCTGGTAGCATCAGCCAGAATTCGCGAGAGTTCATGAGCCATCCCAGGTATTCCTGCGCTAATGAACCTGGGCTTCCTAGTTGCGTTTGCCACGCGATCCCGGTGTTGCAGGCGTCGATGGCCTGGGGTGAGTCGGCGCACCAGATCGGGTTGTTGCCGAAGACGTATCCGAGAGTGGAACCACTCAAAACTCCCCAGTATCCTTCCTGGCGGACTTGAAGCTCGGTCATCGAGTGTTCACCCTCATACCATGCTTCACCGAGGAGTTGCGGCCAAGCACCGGCCCTGGCGTAGTTCGCGGCTGCGTACTGCTGGACGGATTGATATTGATTGTACTGCCAGTTGACATTGATCGTCCCTGGAGTGGTTCCGACATTGGCGGAGGTCCAGTCGTCCTGGGATGAGGTACTCCCGACACCGCACTCAAATTGCGGACAGGCTTCGAGCGTCGTCAGGTGATTTGGATCGGCAGCGAGAATGCCGTTAAGGAGGTAATTCAGCTTGGAGTAAACTCCGCTATCGGTATAGGCAGAGTCTCCTCCGAGGACCCAGACGATATTGTTCGCGGATTTGTACCGATTCCCAAGGAATGTTCCGTATGCCGTCATCGTCGCATTCGAGGATGACAGATAGCTGTCCAGATAGCCATCGGCTGCAAGGACCCCGACGAACGCCGGAGAGATGCCAAGGGTAATCCCATAGCTCGCGGCAAGTTGGACGATGTAGTCCACGTGCGCCCAATAAGTCGCGTCGAAGTTCGTGAAATCCGCTCCGTCGAACGGAACATTACCGTAGTAATTCTGCGGAGCGTTGGGTTGGGAGATGTTGTCGGCGACGGCGCACCAGACGAAGTTGTAGCCGCGTGCTGCCCTGTCGGCGAGATAAAGTTGCGCCTGTGCATTGCTCAGCCCAGTGAAGAGTAACCATGTGTCTTCGCCAACGAGGTAGACCGGCTTGTTTGTGATGGAGTTGTACAGCCACTTCCCAGTGCTATTCAAGGTCATCATCTGATTGGCGACCTGGGCATGGAGACTCAACGAAAAGAGAACAGCTGAGGCGAGGTATTTCATGCTATCGACGCCCCCTGGGTAACTGCCGACGAGGTCGCAGTCGAGCTGCGGGACCCTGAAGGACCTACCTGAACGTGGTTACGAATCTCGCTGGACGGCGAGCTATTGAATCGTGCTAAGTGCATTGGCGGTGGATCTCGTCTCTCTTTCCTTAAGCAGCAGGTGAAGACCCTCACCGAAGTCTTCATGTACTAGATCTATCGGCACGCTACGGCGTTTCACCAGGGGTGGTTTCAGGGATTTTCAGCCCTCCAGCAATCCAAATTCCATCACCATCACCGTAAGTCTTCGTAGGTCCACGAAGTTCCCGCGATCCGCCATTTCCCGTATTGCCAACGCCGAAGACCCGGCTCCGGCTTGCCCCGCTCCCTTCACATCGAATTTCTCTAGTTCGATGTTTTCCGCCGCGAGTTTTCGCTCTGCAGAGAAGATCGGCTCGGCCAGAGGCGCACGCGCCAAGGACGTGGCCCCCCGAGCCTCGCTAGCTCCAGGCGTGGAGAAGCGTAACGCCGAGCGCTTGCGGCTCAAAGTACTGATATCTCTAGAATTTCCGGTAGACCTACAGAATCGAGGTCTGCCCCTAGAATGGAGCATAGCAGTGGTGAAGCTTCCCGATCTCGAACTTCAAAAGAAGTGGAGCTGATCGTCGAAGCTCCTTGCCCGCGCGACGGAACAAACTTCCTGGTACGCGCGGCGAATCCGATCCAACTGGCATGGCCCGGCCGAGCTTGGTTGTTCATCTTCGGGTGAGTCGCGGTTGCTGTTGAGTCCATGTCTCTGAGTTGGAGCGGGTTGCCGAGGAATCGAAAACCGGCGGGCCGAAAGATTGACCTTCGGCCTGCCATTCAAGTGCGCCTAACGCGAACGTCCTCTCTCAGGAAGTCGCCCATCGAGTACCATGCGGGCCACCCGTCGGCTATATTTGAACGCCAGCCACACCGGGCGAATGAAATGATACAAGAAATGGAGGCGCTGCGGCAGCGGAACAACCGCACGCTCCTCGGGGCCGACGCGAAGGAACATCTGGTGGAACCACCATGCAGTGTTGACGCCCCAGTAGTTCGTCCATCCTAGTGGGCTCCCCTCCAGCTCCAACAGCGCGGTCCAATTCTCCCGCGCATGGCCGCGCAACATGGTTTCATCGCGGATCGCCGCGGCCATCGTTCGGATCCGTTCGGTAGCAGGCAGGATCCGCGCGGCCTCGGCGGGCACGTCGACCTCCAGCAACTCTCGCGCCAGAGCAACTGCAAGGCTGGCTGATGCGCGGACAAGCGGTCGGTTGCTGGTCATTTCCTCGAGCTGGAGCCATTTCAGTGTCTCGGCGTTACGGAGAAGCTCTGCAATGTCGAGGAGCCACTTAAGACGCCCCCATCGATGCCATGTCCCGTGGCAGCAGAGCGCCAAAAACAGATCTTCACGGCACATCGTTGAAATGCCTGTCTGGAGAAGCTCAATCTCCTCAGCCCGGCTCCACGTCTCATCGACGTCGAGACGGAACGCTCGGGCTTCATGAGCAGCCAGTTTCCAATGGAGATCGACGAAGTAGGACTTATCTTGCGCCCGCAGCGGAATTTCGTGATGCCGTGCGACGTACTTCGGATTCTCCGGCTGGCACGGGTTCCACCAATCGGGGGTGAACTCGAAGCCACTGCGAGTCATCACTCGCACAGCCTTTGGGAGATGCTCCGGGTGAATGACCAAGTCAAGGTCCTGGTAGGAACGAAGCGCCAAGTCGCCGTAGGCGACCATCGCCAGTGTTGGTCCTTTGTATGCCAAGACAGGAATCTGATGCTCTTTAAACAGGAAGGTCAGATCGATAAGCTTCTGCGCTAAATGATAATTGCGACTTGAACCTTCGAGAAAGCGCAGTCGCAGATGTTCCAGCAGCCTAGGAGGAGCGGTGATCCCGAGGCCCCGGAGACGACAGTAGATGAAGGGCGCTACGTCGTGGTGATCACAAGCCTCCGCAAAACCCCGCCAATCCCAGTCAGCCACCTGTGGCCAGCCCAGATCGGCGCGCCCGGGCTCTCTCAGCAGCCATAGAAGGAGTGTAATCTCATTCCGGCTGTGCTGAGCAGAGGCCGCGGACACCCTTGATCGAATCATAGCGTAACGATCGGTTGAAGCCGGCTCTGCCCTCGCGTTTTCACTGCTTCTGCCGCAGAGCCAAGTCGGCGAGCGCGTCAGCCGTCTGCGCGAGTGGGCCACGGAGGAGCGAGTAGCACAATGCCCCGCCCGCTAACCGGCTCAGCCCACGGACAATTTGAAGATCCTCCAATGGTCCCTGCCCAGTTTCACTCAGGAGACGGGCGACCATTTCGGCTTGCGAAGTGAGGCTAATATGCGGTTGCCCGGCACGCGGTTCCGACATAAAAACGAGGAGTTGAGCACAACATGGGCTTATGGCTTGCGCACATAGATCGCTCGGGACCATAAAAGAGAAGCGTTTCCATGACGGCGGAAACCGGAATCCGTCTACTTCCAGGAGGGCGACACTTTGACCGTCCAGGTGAAAGCATCGAGGAATAGGAAGAACATTCAGGGTTTCTGGTTCCACTAAAACGACATCGTCGGTGCCGACTACCAAGCCGCGGCGGGCCAAGGCCAAGCTTAAAGTAGTCTTTCCCGCCCCACTTCGTCCAACGAGGAGGATCGCCGAGCTACCTGCGTAAAAGACAGATGCATGGACGGCCATGCAACGTCGCTGAGACCGAATGATAGCCTGACACAATTCAGCCTCTAGGCTCCAAAGCGCCCCAGCCAGATCGGAGGCGGTGCCAGCACTTTCGCCAACCAGCCAGCGAAAGCCGTCGATCCGGTCACCCTCAAGCACCGCCTCGACGGCGGTTTCATCCCGACTCACGCAGCGGAATTGTTGGTAGAGTCTTACGATGGAGCGCCGGGCATCAGTGTGGTTCGTGCGAAAACGAAAGAAGCAGCCGTAGACCTCGAAGAGATCTTCAGTGAAGGGCCTCGCCAATGGTCGCCCTCTCACGACGGCGAGGACAGCGGATCCAGCAAGCCGTTGCGAAGGAGCTCAGCTAAGAATCCGCGTACATCTCCGTCAATCTGGCTTCGGGGGGCGTCGTAGCGCAGGGCAAGATGTTCGACGATTTCGTCGACAGAATGCGCACCGTCGCACATTTCCCAGATTTCCGCCCCGGATTCGTTCACCGGAAGCGCGACTCCTTTGCGTTTCTCATAAAGCAACAGGCTTTGGTCGGGTAATGAGTGCGCCTCAACCTCTGTTCTCCGAGCGAATAAGGCCATTATTTCATTGGTCCTGCCGCCGAAGACGACCGTCGCTGTTCGGATTCAGCTTCCATTACCACCAGTGAATGGGACGCGGACGGGGATGCGGATCACCGTGGCTTTGGGCAAGTGCCGGCCGCTCCGTGGCGGCAATTACAGCGAGCACTGTCGGCGCAACGTATGCGATCTTTTGCGCGATTTCTCGTCGTGAAACTGGGTGATTTGCTTCCTCGCCCAATTCTTTCGGATCTCTGATCATGAGCATACTATACGTCAGGTGCCGACGACGCGCAAGGGGCCAAAAGGGCTAGTACCGTGCAAGAGGGAAGGCGATCCCGTGAAAGGGGCGGGTCAAGGCCTCGATCTGGTGAAGCAGCCAAAGTATTGAGCTTGAGCGCATGCGGATCGTCCGCGGCTATGTTCTTAAAGTTCTTGAAAGTCTCTTCCGGCGTCTTCTACTTTGCCGGCATTCGGCGTAGATCGCCAAGTGAAGACCGAAGCGCTACCTAAAGGCCAGATCTCTAATGGTCCCGATGCCGCATGTTAGTCGAGCGGGTATGATCGCGCCTGCGGTCGGGCTGCGCCCCCTCTGGACAATTTGTCTCAAAGTTCAAATCCTAGGCATCTGTTCCCACATTCTGTCTCATTTTATAATGGCTAGATGTTATGCAAGTCTTTTTAGGACAATCAGTTATCTTGCAGGAAGGTTTGGCATCGGAACTGCTGTAAGTTGCGCTACAGGACTTCCTGAGCGTTCCCAAAAAAGCGCCAGTGGGACTAAAGGGGCGGTAGCTTGCCCAATCGCCGCCAAGTAACTAACGGTTTCAGCACTTAATTCGAGGCTAGCATGGACATGACGCCTCAGTGGTTTGCCCTTCGCGTGCGGTCTCGGTTCGAAAAAGTAGTCGCGTTGGCCGCCCGCAGCAAAGGCTTCGAGGATTTTCTACCGTTGCATAGGCGCAGGCAGCGCTGGTCTGATCGCTCAAAGTGGTTGGAAGTTCCGCTATTCCCTGGCTACATTTTCTGCCGTCTGAATCCGGAAGACCGGTTTTCCCTTCTGACCATCCGCGGCGTCATGCACATTGTGGGCATCGGCAGGATCCCAGAGCCGGTGGACGAACAGGAAATTATGGCGATTCAGCAAGCGGTCTGCTCGGACGCTCCAGTGGAGCCATGGCCATTCGTGGAGGCTGGGCAGCGCGTCCGCCTTTCGAGCGGACCGTTGACGGGCCTTGAAGGAATTCTCGTTAGCAACGAAGCCCAACTTCGGGTCGTGGTAGGTCTAACAATCTTGAAGAGATCGGTCGCGGTGAAGGTTGAACGCGATTGGGTGGAGCCGGCCGTTCCTGTAGCCGTGTCCTAACGAGAATCTCGGATCCTTAGGTTCCGACTGCGGTTGAATGTGGGCGAAGCTAACTTTAAGACTTTATTAGAGTGTTTTGAAAGCGCGCCATTGTTCCCTCCCGGCTTGGGGAGCGACAGGGCGAGGCGCATTTCTCGAACAGGTTTCAGGTTGACGCTGGGCGTTTTGATTGCAATCGCGGCACCAACAGCGAAGGCAGGCTGGATATTAGTGGGTGGTGACTTTCAAACCGGTTCGTTGACGCCTTGGACAACTTTTGCAACGGCGAACGGTAGCACCGGTGGCGGCCCCACTGTCGTATCCTTCAATCCCACCGGGTCCGCAGCGAGCTTGGCGGCGCAATTCAGCGTCGGCGAAGTTACTTATACCGAACTGCCAGAAGAGGGCGGGATCGACCAAAGCTTCACCTTGAGTTCCGGTGGCACATTCGACTTCTCCGCAGACATCGCGTCGCAGAACGTTTACACTTTGCCAAACGCAGATGCTGGGACGTACTCCATCTTAATTGATGGCATTTCGCTGGCATCAGATAGCCTGGGGGAGTTTACCTACCCTTGCACGGCGGCCTGCAACCAGATGATCACGGGAACGCTGGGTGGCTCGGTGGCCTTGGCCGCTGGAGTCCATACATTTGAGGTTTTGATCACGAGAGATTTTCAATGTTGTGGAGATGTCGACCAGTACGTCGACAATATCTCCTTAACGGCAGCAGTTCCGGAGCCCACAGCATTCGCTCTGGTGGCGCTTGCGCTGGGAGGCTTGGGGCTTCGTGGGCCTAAAGGTACCCGAGGAAATCTCTCAAAGATCGCGGCGCGGGACGACATTCGCAATCCGCATTCTGCACCCCTGCCACCAACGCTGCTTAACTCTAGACGCAACGACTATGGGATCTACTAACGCGACTTTGGATTCTGCATTTCTCACCGAAGAAGCCTTCATCCGCAGGCTCCATTTGGAGCAAAGGCGAACGGAGCGCTCGGGACGGTCCTTTGTCCTTGTGCTGCTGGAGGTCGGGAGCCCCCTCAAGGCCGGGCACAAGCTAGCGGTATGCGAAAGGATCGCGGACGTATTATCAAACTCGATCCGCGCGACCGATTGCAGGGGATGGTACGAGAAGGGATCGGCAATTGGCGTGATTTTCACGGAAGTCGACTCGGTGGATGGCGCTTCGATTGGGAACGCTCTGGTTACCAAAATTCATGGCTTGCTCTCG
>Ga0209415_10015881_pt1 | contig 12163 bp, 10 predicted proteins | sample PeaSoiSIISIP2007_FD_187696 | JGI IMG/M metagenome (GOLD analysis project Ga0209415, IMG submission 187696) | Peat soil microbial communities from Weissenstadt, Germany - SII-SIP-2007 (SPAdes) (version 2) | ecosystem: Environmental > Terrestrial > Soil > Wetlands > Peat | place: Germany... | reverse complement strand
TCCTCTGGGTCCATCTGTAAACGATCTGCCTGTAGTGTCGGTGACCACGTACAGGAGGTTCGTATGAACTGCGCCACCCACAACGATATTGCCGCGGTCGCTTTCTGCCGCACTTGCGGCAAGCCCCTCTGCGCCGCTTGCACCCGCGACGTTCGCGGAGTCATTTACTGCGAGCCCTGCCTCGCAGCCCGTCTCGAGGGCACGGCCCCGGCAGCCGCGTTCGTGCCTCCGCCGGCTGTGTATCCACCCGTGGGAACGGCTCCCAGGCCTTCGTCCGGCTCCGGCCCCAATCCCGCAGTCGCCGGCATCCTCGCCGGATTCTTTCCCTTCGGCGTCGGCGCCGTCTATTGCTCGCAATACGCCAAGGGACTGGCGCACCTGCTGATCTTCGTAATGCTCATCTTCGCTTCCGATCATGCCGGCAACTGGGGATGGATCTTCGGCCTCGGCATCGCGTTCTTCTACGTCTACCAGATCATCGATGCCGTGCGCACAGCCCGCGCTCTTCAGGAAGGCCAGCCCGCGCCTGATCCCATGGGCCTGGGCCAGACCTTCAGCATGGGCGAGAAGTTCGACAGCGGCAAAGTGCCCGTGGGCGCAATCGTTCTCATCGGACTCGGCGTGCTGTTCCTGCTGCACACGATGAGGATCTTCGACACTGGCCTGGACCGCTTGTGGCCGCTAACCATCGTTTTTCTCGGCGGCTGGATGCTTTATCGCAACTATCAGCGTTCCTCTCGATCCTGCAGCTGCGGACGCTGCGTCACGCGTTGTTTGATGGGCCCGGCGATGGTGCTTACCACCGGCATCCTGTTCTTCCTCGACAGCATGGATATTGCCGAGCTTCACCGCACCTGGCCCGCCTGGATCCTGGTGGTCGGCATCGTCAAACTCGTGCAGAGCAGCGCCTCATCGGAGGGACACATCGCTCCGGCCCCACTAGCTCCTCCCGCAATAGCACCGCCTCAACCGCCGCCGACTTCTGGTCCAGCATCTTCCGGGGAGGTGCGCAATGTCTAGCCCGGTTCAAAACCCGGTTCCACCCCTGGTTCCGCCGCGTCTCAGACGGCGCTCTTTTGCCGGACCGATTGTCCTCATCATCCTCGGCGTCGTCTTCCTCCTGGGCAACCTGCACCTGCTTTCCTGGGAGCACCTGGGAACTCTGTTCGCTCACTACTGGCCTCTGCTTCTGATCCTCTGGGGCGTCATCAAGCTGGTTGAGTATCAGCAGGCTCAACGCGACGGTGTGCCTGCCCGCGGCATCGGCGGCGGCGGCGTCTTTCTCGTCGTCTGCATCGTCTTCTTCGGACTCATGGCCACCCAGGCCACCCGCTTCCACTGGGACGAGCTCCGCGACAACTTGAACATCGACGACAATGACCTCGACAACATCTTCGGCGAGACCTTCAACTTCGACGACCACCTCGAACAGGAGATCCCGCCCACCGTCACCAGTCTGCGGGTGAACAACGATCACGGCGCGGTTCGCGTCAGCGTCGCCAATGACAACAAAATCACGGTCGCGGTGCGCAAACGCATCGGCGCGGAAGGCCAGAGCGACGCCGACAAATACAACGCGGGGACCAAACCGGCGATTACCTCAACCGGAAGCCTGTTGACCCTCGACGCCAGGACTCAAGCCGCCGGCGACCACTCCGTCCAGACCGATCTCGATATCTCCATCCCCCGCAAGATGGCGCTGCAAGTAACCTCGCGCCGGGGCGAGGTCTCCGTCACCGGCCGCGACGGCGAACTGCAGATCAGCAACCAGCACGGCGACGTTTCCGTCGAAGACATCACCGGCAATGTGAAACTGAATCTCGAGAAAAGTTCTGCCAAGGTCGAAAAGATCGCCGGCGACGTCCACATCGACGGCCGCCTGAACGAAGTTTCCGTCACCGACGTCAAGGGCGCTGCCCAGTTCGATGGCGAATTCCAGGAGAGCGTCAAGCTCGCCCGCATCAGTAAGAGCGTAACCTTCAAATCTTCCCGCACCGACCTGGAGTTCTCCAGCATCGACGGCGACCTCGATCTCGATTCCGACGACCTCCACGCCGACCAGATCACCGGTCCCGTGCGCCTGACCACGCGCTCCAAGCAGATCCGCCTCGAAAACGTTTCCGGCGATGTGCGCGTCCAGGATGAAAACGGCGGCATCGAAGTCTCCATGCGCTCGCTCGGCAACGTCCAGATCGACAGCCGCAACGGCGACATCAATCTGAGTTTGCCCGACAAGGCCGGCTTCCACCTCGACGCCCGTACCCGCGACGGAGAAATCCAGTCGGACTTCCCCGAGCTCAAGATTGACAACAACGACCATGAGGCCAAAGCCACCGGCAGCGTAGGCAATGGCTCCTCTCACATCGTCCTGAACAACGAGCACGACGGCATCGAGATTCACAAGGCCTCAGCCAAGGCCGCCCCCGCCACGCCGGCAACTCCGGCCAAACCGGCGAGATCCCTGCCCCCGCCCAAGGCCAAGGTCGAACCCACGGAGAACTAACCGAGATTGAGTTAACGACTGTCATCCTGAGCGGAGCGAGTGCTTCGCGAATGCGAAGCACTTGCGGAGTCGAAAGCTTGCCCTGAGCGAAGCCGAAGGGGATCCCTACCAGCCAGCATCAGCCCAGCTCGCACATCCACCACCGCCTCTCGGCTCCGCCCCTTCGTGCTTCCCCATCTTTGCCTTCCGCTCCACCATCTGCGAAACTGGCCTTGTCCTCACAGCAACTGAGAACTGAGAACTGAGAACTGCCCCATGGGCCGCATCCACGTCCTCCCCGAGCACGTCGCCAACAAGATCGCCGCCGGCGAGGTGGTGGAGCGCCCTGCCTCGGTGGTCAAGGAGTTGCTCGAGAACGCGCTCGACGCAGGCGCAACCCGCATCAAGATCAACGTCGAAGCCGGCGGCAAAAAGCTGATCCAGATCACCGACAACGGCTCCGGCATGGTGCGCGACGATGCCATGCTCGCCTTCGAGCGCCACGCGACTTCGAAAATCAAGGATGCAGAGGATCTCTTGAGCGTGGCCACCCTGGGATTTCGCGGCGAAGCCCTGCCCTCCATTGCCTCGGTCTCCCGCCTGCACCTGGAAACTCGCGCAGGAGACGCCTCAGCCGGAACCATCCTCGAAATCAACGGCGGCAAGATGGCGCGCGTCGAAGAAGCCGGCCTTCCCGAAGGAACGTCCATCACCGTGCGCGATCTCTTCTTCAACACTCCTGCGCGCAAGAAATTCCTCAAGGCAGAGTCGACCGAGCTCTCCCACATCGCATCCCTGGTCACGCACTACGCCCTGGCCCATCCGGAAAAACACTTCGAATTGCATTCCGCAACCAATGCCATGCTCGTAGCCCCGCCGGTGGCCGGATACAGCGAGCGCGTCTATCAGGTCTTCGGCAAGGAAACCCTCGACCAGTTAATTCCCCTCGCCGCCGTGCAGCCCCTCGAGCGCGTAGGCCTGCCCCAACCCCCGCCCTGGCGCCGCAAAGAAGAAGACAATGAAGATGCAGCCGGACCAGCTGATCCCGGCGAGATGCGCCTCCACGGCTTCGTTTCGAAGCCCGAGATCCAGAAGCTGAATCGCAATTCGATCTTCGTCTTCGTCAACGGCCGCCTGATTCGCGACCGACTCATCCAGCACGGGCTAACCGAAGCCTATCGCAACATCATTCCTCCGACGGTCTATCCCGTGGTCCTGCTGTTTCTGGAATTGCCGCCCGGTGAGGTCGATGTCAATGTCCATCCCTCGAAGACAGAAGTCCGCTTCCGGCAACCAAGCGTGATGCACGACTTCGTTCGCGACACCGTGCGCGCCGCTCTGATGAAGGCACGTCCCGTGCCGCAGTTCACCACCGAGATTCACGCCCACGCCACCGCCGGCTCCGGTCTGACCCCGGGCGCAAGAGAGTGGGAGCCACCCTCCGACCTGGCGCCCGCCTTAGGGTCGCCAGCGCGCCCGCGATATGAACCCGCGGGTGGAGGCTTCGCTCTGCAAGCCCCCACAGCCCCACCCGCTTCCGCGCGCTTCCAGTTCGAAGGCGGCATCGCGGTCGAAGCCAACGCCGCAATCCCGGTAGCGCGAGGACTGGAAAGCTGCTTCGCAGAAGCCATTCCAGAGACGATCCCAGACAACGGCTGCGCCCCGGCGATTGATGTCTCACAAAATGCAAGCGAGGAAGACTCCACGCTGGCCGCGCTCTCCACCCTCCGCCCTCTGGGACAAATCCGCAACTCGTTTATTCTCGCAGTCAATGAAGATGGCCTGTGGATCGTTGACCAGCACGTAGCCCACGAGCGCGTCCTGTTCGAACGCATCCTGCGGCAGCGCACGGCGCAGAAAGTGGAAAGCCAGCGCCTGCTCATGCCGATCGTGCTTGAGCTCTCTCCCGCGCAGCAGGCCGTCTTTGCCGAGATCGCCGACGAACTGCAGCACAACGGCTTCGAAGCCGAGCCCTTCGGCGCGCGCAGCGTGGCGGTGAAAGTCGCCCCCGCCGGAGTGGATGCAGCCGCAGTCGAGCACATGCTCCACGAGCTCCTCGACCAGATTTCGCGCGAAGAGCAGTCGCTCAACCTGGAAAAGATTCGCGCCCGCATCGCCGCCTCCATTGCCTGCCATGCCGCCATCAAGGTCAACATGCCGCTTGAGCAAAACAAAATGGACTGGCTCCTCGCGGAACTCGCGAAAACCGACCACCCCATGTCCTGCCCGCACGGCCGGCCGGTCGTCCTGCGGTATTCTGTAAAGGACATTCAGAAGGCGTTTAAGAGGATCTAGCTTTCAGCTCTCAGCCAGAACATGAGTGAGTGATTGCTTCGCTGAAAGCTGAGAGCTGATAGCTGACAGCCGTTTATGACCGATCAGGACCTACAGCAACTCCGCAGCCAGAAGTGGCGCCTCGATGGCAAGCCCGTCCGCACCATCGAAGAGGCGCGCCACTTCGTCGAAACCGTGGGCTTCTGCCTGATGTACCCGGTCCGCCCCACCATGCCGGTGCCCACGTTCATCGGAGCCTTCGTCGGCTCCGACAATCGTCTCCCCACCTGGCAGCATGCCTACTCCGATCCGCGGGCGCTCGCGGCCACCGACCTCATGGTTCGCCTGCTGCGCGAGCGCGCCGCCTACGAAGCAAATCTGTTCGACGAGAACAATGCATTCCTCGTCGCCGCTTCTGTCTTTCCTTATTTCTACGCCCTCGTGGGCGAGCGCAATCCCAAGCTCGCTCCCAAGCAGGGACCGCGATCCCCCTATTCGCCGCTCGCGTGCGACGCTTTCGAACTCATCCGCCGCGACGGTCCCATCTCCAAACAAAAGCTGCAGGAAGCGCTCGGCGGCAGCGTTTCGCTGGCTGCACTCGACAAGGCGCTGGGTGAGTTGTTAGCCAAGCTGCGCATCACGCGTGTCGACTACAAGCCCAGCGAAGGCTCGTTCTGGGATCTCCTCTACCGCTGGTCTCCCGACGCTGTCCGCGAAGGCGTGGGATTGTCAGTGCCAGAGGCGCTCTCAGCGCTGCTCTCGAAATATCTGGACTGTGTAATCGCCGCCGAGCAAACCGAACTCGAAACCTTCTTCGGAAACTTCGTAGCCCGGTCCCGCGTGAAAGAGGCCGTAAACGCCCTGCTGGCGGCCCGCGAGCTGAGCTTCGTCCACGTCAGCGGCAGATCGATGCTGCAGATCACTCCTGCGAAGGAGCCGGCGGTCTCGGGTCCTCGCCCACTCCCGCGAGTGAAGGCTAGAACCGGAGAAGCACGTTGATGTGGGAGGACGCGATCGAAAAGGACGGCTTCGCAATTCTTCCGAGGGTTTTTGGGAATGAGGAAGTCCAGCGACTTCTCGAGAGAATCTCCGCTGCCGCTCCTCGCAGAAGCAGAGCGGGCGTGCGCCACGCCTTAGGATTGAGCCCGGTCGCAGAACTCGCTCAACAACCGTGTGTGATTGAACGCGCTCGGGCCGTACTCGGCCCTGCGGCGTTCCCCTATCGCGCAACGCTATTCGACAAGTCGCCCAAATCCAACTGGCTGGTGGTCTGGCATCAGGACACCGCGTTACCGCTCCGCGAGCATCGAGAGACCGCAGGTTGGGGACCTTGGTCTGTAAAAGAAGGTGTCGCCTACGCCCACGCTCCCACAGCAGCACTGGCACAGATTCTCGCGCTCCGAATTCACCTCGATCACTCCACCAGGTTGAACGGGCCGTTACGAGTTCTCCCCGGCACACACAGATTGGGCGTGTTGGACGATGACCGAGTCCACGAACTCGCGACCAAAATGCCGCAGGTCGAATGTCTAGTTCCTGCGGGGGGATCCTCGCCATGCGACCGTTGCTGATTCACTCTTCATCAAAATCTCAGGTGGAGGCCGAACGGCGTGTTCTGCACATCGAGTACGCATCGTCCCCCTCGATTGCGGCACCGCTAGACCTTGCCGTCACCTAACCAAAGCGTCAGCACCGTGTACAATCGTCTACTCGCAGAATGAACGATCACACTCACGACCACTCCCCACGCAAACTGATTATTGCCATCGACGGCCCGGCAGGCGCGGGTAAGAGCACCATCGCCTCGCGCCTGGCGCGCAAGCTCGGCTACGTGAATCTCGAGAGCGGGGCCATGTACCGCGCGCTGGCACTGAAAGCCATTGACCACGACATCTCGTTCGACGACGAACCGGCGCTGGTAAAGCTGGCCGAGGAATCGCGCATTCAGCTCGAGCCGACGGTCGGTGGAAACCGCACTCTGCTCGACGGCCACGATGTTTCCTCACGCATCCGCGAGCGCGACGTCACCGAAGCGGCCTCGCGCGTCTCGGTGCATCCCGGAGTGCGGGCCTGGATGGTCGCGCGTCAGCGGGAAATGGGCGCAGGGGGCGGCGTGGTGATGGAAGGCCGCGACATCGGCACAAAAGTTTTTCCCGACGCCGACCTGAAAATCTTTCTGGACGCCGACCCCGTAGTCCGCGAGCAACGCCGGATGGAGCAGCAAAAGATCAAAGGAGAAGTGGCCGCCAGCGTAGCCGCCGACCTGCGCGAACGCGACCATCGCGACCGCACCCGTGCAACCTCCCCGCTGCAAGCGGCGGGAGACGCGTTGGTAATCGATTCCACAAAGCTGAACGAAGATGAGGTGCTGGCGCGAGTGGAAGAATTGGCGCGAGGCAAGTTAGAAACCTGATCCGAGCTCCCTAAGCCCTGTCATCCTGAGCGAAGCCGAAGGGGACCCATGCAACTCGGCCGCGCCAACTAGCGCGCAAGCCATTTTCATCACTGCCCCGCGTTCTTCTTCACCGCAATCCCCAACTCCCTTAACTGCGACTCGCTCACCGGTGTGGGCGCATCCACCATCAAATCCACGGCCCGCGCTGTTTTCGGGAACGGAATCACCTCCCGCAAGCTCTCCGCGCCGGCCAGAATCATCACGATGCGGTCAAGGCCCAGCGCGATTCCTCCATGCGGAGGCGTGCCGTACTCGAGCGCTTCCAGGAAGAATCCAAATCTAGCTCGCGCTTCCTCCTCGGTCATCCCCAAAGCCCGAAAGATTCTGCGCTGCACATCCTGCCGGTGAATACGAATCGATCCTGACCCCAACTCTGTTCCATTCAGTACCACGTCATAAGCCAACGCCCGCACGGCGCTCAGCGGCGACAGGGGATCGTTCAACGCCTCGACGCCGGTCTCCAGTTTCGACATATCTTCTTCATGCGGAGAGGTAAAGGGATGGTGCGCTGCGTTCCACCGCTTCTCGCCTTCGTCCCACTCAAACATGGGAAAGTTTGTGACCCATAAGAATCGGAAGTCTTTTGCCGCATCCCCACTCTTCATGAATATCCCATGCCGCTCGGCGTACTTCTGCGCCAAAGCCAGACGCAACAAGCCTGCCGAAGCGTAGACTGCCAGCTCCTGCGGCGTAACTTTGCGATGCTCGGAAACCACCGTCTGCGGTCCGCCTTGCCCCGACCCAACCTGAGATGACCCCGCGACCAGCACAATCAGATCGCTCTCCTCCATGCCAGTCTTCTTAGCGATCGCCGCTGCCGCGTCAGGAAACTTGTTCGCAATCCGTTTGAAGTCCTCAAATATCTTCGCCCCGCCCTTGGAGTGAAACATGGGCTTGATGTCATCGCGTTCTTTGCGAGAGAGTTCCCCCACCTTCGGCGTGCGGATCGCCACTACCGGCAGACTCGAACTGATCGCCAGTTCCTGCAGATTCTCCGCCGCAAAACATTCCCGCACTAGGGTAAACGCCGGCAGGCGCAAGTCCGGCTTGTCGATGCCATACAGCCGGATGGCCTCGTCATAGTCCATGCGCGGGAACGGCGTCTTGATCGCATGCCCAGCCGCGGCAAACGCCGCCGTCAGAAATCCCTCCACCACCTCCCAGACACGCTCCGGCTGCGGGTACGACATCTCCAAATCGATCTGCGTAAATTCCGGCTGGCGGTCGGCGCGCAAGTCTTCATCGCGAAAACAGCGCACGATCTGGAAATATTTGTCGAACCCGGAAATCATCAAGATCTGCTTGAACAGCTGCGGCGACTGCGGCAGGGCATAAAACGTCCCCGGCTGCACCCGGCTAGGCACCAGATAATCGCGCGCGCCTTCCGGCGTCGACCGCGTCATGAATGGGGTTTCAATCTCAAAAAAACCCTGCCCCGACAAATAATCGCGGATCGCCTTCGCCACTTTGTGCCGCATCTCGATGTTGAACTGCATCACTTCGCGCCGCAAATCGATGTAGCGATACTTCAACCGCGTCTCTTCATTCGTCAGCGCTGTGTCGGAAGGCAAAAACGGCGGGAGCTTCGACTCATTCAAAATACGCAGCTCTTCCGCCACCAGTTCCACTTCGCCGGTCGCAATATTCCTGTTCACCGTGCTGGCATCGCGCAGCTTCACCGTGCCGGTCACGGCAATCACATACTCGTTGCGCAGAGCCTCTGCCTTCTTATGGATTGCCGCATCGCGCTCCGCGTTGATCACCACTTGCGTCACCCCGGTGCGGTCGCGCAAATCCACAAAAATAAGGCTGCCCAGGTCGCGCCGCTTGTTGACCCACCCCATCAGCGTGGCTTTTTTGCCGGCGTCGGAGGCACGCAGCGCTCCGCACATGTGGGTTCGTCGTAGGTCGCCTAGAAAATCGAGCAAGCTGTATCCTTACAGTGAGAATGCGGCAGAAAGCCGAATCAAAGATTATAAACGGTGGGAGAACGGTCCAGGGAATGTGACAGGACCGAGGTGGAAACGACACGCCCAGCCGAGCGACTAGACCCCTACTTCTTCGTGGCCTTCCCGTCGACTGCGGTTGTCCACTTCGCGCCGTCCGGCGACATCTCATAAGTGAAGTTGTAGGAGGCCGGCGACGTAAACTTCATGGTGAATCGGCCCTTCATCACGGTGTCGCCCATTTTCTCGTCGCTGGTCCATGTCCAGGTGTCGCCATCGAGCGCGCCCCTTGAATCCTCAAACTCGCCCCAACTGTTGAACTCGCGATAGGTATAGGCCTTTTCGCCAGTCGAATACCCGAGCACCGACAGTCCGGAACCGTTGCCGGAGTTGGCAGTCTTGAAATCAACGTGGCATATCAGGAAGAATCCGGCCTCCATCCACTCGCACTTCTCAGTCTCCGAAACTTTCCCGCCCGGCCCCATGGCACTGGGCTTCATATCTCCCTCCAGAACCCACGAGCCCGCCAGCATGTCGAGCTTCTTGATTTCGGGAGCGGGCTTCGGCGCAGTCTCCTGCGCCACCGCCGTCGCCACCAAGACCAGCCCCGCCATTAGAATCATCACTGTTTTTTTCATCGCGATTCACCTCGCAGACTGTCTCCACCGCTAATCGAGCTGCCTTAAGTTTGACGTTCCCCGCCGGGAACGGGAAGCGCAAAAATCGCAGTGGGTAAGCCGAAAGCCGCTTCGACTTCGCTTAGGGCAGGCTCCGCTCGAAGCCGAATCTCTACCAGTCTCCCCAATGCGTTGGCGTAGTCTGTTGAAACTTCAGCTTCCACGCATCTCCCTGCTTCACCCACACCGAACTCCAATGCTGGTAGCGCGGAGGCGGTCCCTGATCTTCCTCCGGAGGAACCCGCACGATCACATCGTAAGTCACGATCGCCACGTTCTCGCCCGCGCTGACTACCTTCATGTTGTAGGGCTGCAAATCCACACCGCCATCTGACATTTGGTCAATCATGTCCTGCCGTTCATACAATTGCCCGTCGAAGCCGACAAAAGAAAAATCCTCGGCCAGGGTCCGCTTGAAAAACGCACTGTCACCTTTCTTCACCGCCGCAATAAAGTCCTTTTCGCCAGCGAGCAGCGTTTGCTCCAGCGGACTAAGAGTCCTGGCAGGCATGGCTTCCTGGGCCACGGCCGGAATTACGCTTGCCAACGACAAGATTGCGCAAATCACCCATCCCAGCTTCATAAAATATCCCTCCACGATGAATCGCTGCAGCGTGTCTATTCGGCTACTCCTGGGAGATTTCTGATCGAATTTTACCCACGGTTACTCCTGAATCCTCCGCGGCAACTCTGCGCGCGGCACTGAAACCTGCTCGCCGGTAGCCAGGTTTTTCAGTGCAAACGCATCCGCCTTCACTTCATTCTCGCCTACGATCAAAATGTATTTCGTTCCGGCCCTGGTCGCCGCCTCAAACGACTTTTTCAGCCGGAAGTTTTCATCTCCCAAGTCCACCACCAGATCGTGCCGCCGCAACTCCCGCGCCAGGCGCGCCGCTTCACCATCCATGCCGGCGCCCAGCGGAGCCACATAGACGTCTGGCTTCTTCACAACACCCTCAGCCGACGTCGACTCCTGCAAAGACATCACCAGCCGGTCTTCGCCAATCGCAAACCCAATCCCCGGAGCGGCCGGCCCGCCCAGCGCCTCGGAAAGTCCGTCATAGCGCCCGCCGCCGAGGATCGCGTTCTGTGCTCCCAGCGCTCCGTGGGTGAACTCAAACGCGGTCCGCGTGTAGTAATCCAGCCCCCGCACAAGACGGTCGTTTAATGAAAATCGAACCCCTACCTTGGTCAGAATCTCCTGCACTGCCTCAAAATGTTTGCGGCATCCTTCGTCCAGAAACTGGCTGATGCGCGGCAGCTTATCAATGATCGGCTGATCCTCCGGCACCTTGCAATCGAACACGCGCAGAGGGTTCGTCACCGCACGCCGCTGGCAATCCACGCACATCTTATCTCTAACCGGATCAAGAGCCTTGCGCAGCGCCTCGTTGAAAGCCGCGCGGTCTTTCGGGCAACCCACCGAATTCAGCTCGAGATTCCAGCCACTGATGCCGAGGCGATCCAGCAAAGTCGCAAGCATCTCCAAAACTTCCGCATCCCGCGCTGGAGACTCGCTGCCCGCCGACGGTGGACCAATGATTTCAGCATCGATTTGGTAAAACTGCCGATAGCGGCCTTTTTGCGGGCGCTCGCGCCGGAACATCGGGCCGATGCAATAAAGCTTGTTCAGTCCACGATCGCCGAGTTTGTGCTCAATGTAGGCTCGAACGATGCCCGCCGTGGCCTCGGGACGAAGGGTGAGGGATTGGCCTTTCCAGCCTTCCGCCGTGAAGTATTCATCAACGATCTTCGGTGTATTTATGGGTCCGGTCGACCCACGATTCTTCTCAGCCCAATCCAGGAACTCACCGAATTTATTGCTAAGCGTGCCGCCGCGATCCTCCCACGTATACATTTCCTTAGCGACAATATCGGTCTCTTCCCCAACGCCGCGCGCGAACAACTCTGTTGACTCGAAGATCGGCGTACGAATTTCCTGGAAGTTGTAGGCGCGGAACACATCCCGCACCGCCGACTCCACAAAATTCCACAGCGTCGTTTCCGGCGGCAGAAGGTCTCGTGTTCCTCGCACTGCTTTGATCATTTCAGTTCTTTCAGGCGTCCCTAACGGGACGCTGTCCTGCCCCTCACGCAGACCCGGCGTTGAAACGCCGGGCTATTATCAGATGTCGCTCCGGGACGCTTTGGTTCTTCTGACGCCCGATGCGCCTCACCGCTCGCGCAAATACTCCTCCGTATATCCCAGATAATTCCGGGCGTACTTCATGATCGATTCCTGATCCTTCTCATCCAGCTTCCTCCGAAACTTTCCCGGAGACCCCATCCATAACGAACCCGGCTCTACCACCGTTCGCTACGGAATCAG
>Ga0209415_10015880_pt1 | contig 12163 bp, 10 predicted proteins | sample PeaSoiSIISIP2007_FD_187696 | JGI IMG/M metagenome (GOLD analysis project Ga0209415, IMG submission 187696) | Peat soil microbial communities from Weissenstadt, Germany - SII-SIP-2007 (SPAdes) (version 2) | ecosystem: Environmental > Terrestrial > Soil > Wetlands > Peat | place: Germany... | reverse complement strand
TGGCTATCCCAGCAAGTGGCGGCCCAGCTGTTCGAGCTCATGGTCGAACACGCAGACTACGTGATCAACGTCCACGACGGGATGCCGGGGATCTCCGACCTGATTCCATATGTTATTGCTACGTACGAACGAACCGAGGAGTGGGAGAACGGACTCAAAGACTTCACGGAGTCATTTCTGATTGACAAAGTCATTCATTGGGCCGGAAAGTCGACCGGACGAGGCGCGCGCACTGCTACAATGATGTCCGCGCTGATGAGCAAGAAGATCCTCACATTTGTTCCCGAGATTGGTCCCGATACAAAGACCGGGCTGGCGACAGCTCTGCGAGGGTACGCTAACTCGATGCGATACCTGAACATGCTCCCGGGAGCGCCGGAGAAACTTCCGAAGTACCATGCCTATCCTGACGTCATACACATCTTTCCCACCCGCGGAGGCGTCTTCCATTCTTACGTCCGGCTGAACGAGACCGTGAAGAAGAATCAGCCGCTCGCCTCGATTCGCAACTTCGGCGGAGAAATCGTCGAAGAACTGGTGAGCCCAGCCGCTGGAACGGTAATCGCAATCTGGGTCCTACCGATGATAGGTTCCGGCGATTTCGCAGCCTACGAAATCGCCACGTTTGATGAGTTCGACCGACTCTGGCCGGGAGAGCGATGAGTTCCCCGAGGCGAGATTCAGCTTCCGATTCTTCAGGTCACGGTGTACATTTGAGAGTGTAAGCGGGGTGATCAGAATGAGTACTGTGGTGGCAAACGCCGAAGGCCGTAAGTCGATGGAGGGGCGTGTGGCGATTGTGACGGGGGGCGGTTCAGGAATCGGCCGAGCCACAGCGCGACACCTGGGGCTCGAGGGAGTGAGCGTCGCCGTCATCGACATCAACGAAGAGTGGGGTCAGGAGACTGTTAACCTAATCCGGGGGACCGGCTCGCCGGCGATCTTTCTCCGGGCGGACGTGTCTAACGAAGGCGAGGTCAAGAATGCAGTAGCCGCTGCCGCCGAGGCATTTGGAAGCCTAGACATTCTGATCAATAATGCAGGGGTTGCGCTAGTCGCCAAGATCACCGATACAACAGAAGTCCAGTGGGATCGAATCTTGAACACCAATCTGAAGAGCGCGTTCCTAATGTCAAAGCACGTCATCCCACATCTTCAGAAAGCTGGTCGGGGAGCTATCGTCAATACCGCCTCTGACGCAGGCATTGTCGGTTTCGCGAACCTGGGGGCGTACTGCGCGTCCAAGGGGGCTCTGATCCAACTTACCCGCGCCCTTGCTCTCGAGCTTGGGGATCAGCGCATTCGTGTGAATGCGGTTGCGCCCACTTCTACCCTGGGAACTCGCATGCTCGATTCGCTGCTGAACTCAGTCAAGGACCCCCAACAAGTTCTCCAAGCGCTCGAGAAGGCCCACCCGCTAAAACGTCTCGGAACCGCCGACGAGGTCGCGGAATTGATAGTATTCCTGGCAAGTGATCGAGCTTCCTACATCACCGGAGCCATCTTCAGCATAGACGGGGGGATTACCGCAGCGTGCCCTGTACCTGAGTTTTGACGCAATCGACCCAACGGGGGGGGCGTGAAATGAAGGAATGGTTGGTCGCGGACGACCTGGAGACTATTGCACTTGGCGCCCCAATTCTCGGCACGGGGGGTGGGGGAGATCCGTACCTTGGCAAGCTGATGGCGCGAGCAGCGATGAGTCGATCCGGAAGAGTCCCCATGATATCGCTTCGGGACATTCCGGACGAGTCGCTTGTTATCGCCTCCGCAATGATGGGGGCGCCCACAGTATTCGTGGAGAAAGTCCCCAGCGGCGGTGAACCGGTCGTTGCGTTTCGGGCGTTAGAGAGGTTCCTGGGTCGCAAAGCGGACGCGACGTACTCAATCGAAGCCGGGGGGCTGAATTCGACGATTCCGATTGGTACGGCAGCACGTATTGGCATCCCCCTGGTGGATGCAGACGGCATGGGTCGCGCGTTTCCCGAGATTCAGATGGTTTCCCCGAGTATCTACGGATACCCTGCTACTCCGATGGCTCTGGCCGACGAGAAGGGCAACGTTCTCCTCATTCGAGACTCTCTCAACAATCGGTGGACAGAGCGTTTCGCTAGGAATGCCACAATCGACATGGGTGGCTCGTCGATGATTGCCCTCTATCCCCTTGAGGGGTGGCAGGCCAAAAGGGCCCTACTGCCCGGGTCAATAAGCCTGGCTCGCCGGATAGGTCATCGAATCCGACTGGCCTGGAACGAGAAAACTGACCCAATCGAAGCCGTACTACAAGCCACTCGAGGTCGAGAGTTGTTCCGAGGGAAGATATCAGACTTGGAACGCCGGTCTGAGACCGGATTCGCGCGTGGAATCGTTCGATTGCGCGGGACTGGAGCTTTCGATAGCCAGGACCTGTCGATTCATTTCCAGAACGAGAACATCTTGGCCGAACTCGATGGGAGGCGAGTCGCGGCAGTCCCCGACTTGATTTCAATTTTGGACTCTGAGACAGGCGCACCGATCACGACCGAAGGACTCCGGTTCGGTCTTCGCGTGGTCGTGATCACAATCCCAAGCCACCCAAAGTGGAGAACAAAGAAGGGACTCGAACTAGTCGGGCCGGAGTGCTTCGGGTACGATTCGGATGTTCCGGCCACGTAGAGTCGCTGGGTGGTGAGACTATGCCGTTCAAGATTGGCATCGACGTTGGCGGGACAAACACCGACTCGGTCGTACTCAACTCAGCCAATCGTCTAATGGCGAAGGCGAAGTCGCCCACGACGCATGATGTCAGTACCGGCATCGAGAACTCCCTCCGGCTAGTGCTTGAGCGGTTCGGGAAGGACCGAAGGACGATACGTCACTGCATGCTGGGAACGACCCACTGCATCAACGCGATTCTGGAACGCAAGGGGCTCGATCGTGTGGCTATCATTCGAATCGGCACTCCGGCGTCGGACGCGATACCCCCCCTCACGGACTGGCCCGAAGACCTGGCGAGGGCCGTCAAGTTCCGGTGCTTTCTCGTTCCGGGAGGAAACGAATTCGACGGGAGACCCATAGCCGAGCTCGACCGAAAGCGCCTCCAAGGTATTGCCAAACAGATTGATGGCAAAGTCAGAACTGTCGCGATCACTTCCGTGTTTTCACCTGTTCGGCCGGAACACGAAATCGAGGCTGGGCGAATCATTAGGAATGGTGTTCATCACCGGATATCAATCAGTCTCAGCCACGATGTTGCGACAATCGGGTTGCTAGAGCGGGAGAACGCAACGATTTTGAACTCCTCCCTCGGAAGTGTTTCGCGTCACGCAGTCCAGGCACTCCGGACGGCAACCCGTCGACTCGGCTTGAACTGCACTCTTTACCTTGGCCAGAATGATGGGACCTTGATGGACGTGGCCTCCGCATTACGTCACCCCATACTGACCGTTGCCTCGGGCCCGACCAACAGTATTCGAGGAGCTGCATCCATAGCAGGAGTGCAGGATTCTGTCGTCATTGATATCGGGGGAACCTCGACAGATATCGGGCTGTTGAAGGGCGGGTTCCCCTTGGAGTCCGCCCGCCCGGCGATGGTAGGAGGGGTGCGAACCAACTTCCGGATGCCCGACCTCTTGAGCCTGGCATTGGGCGGGGGGAGTCGCGTTCGACCTGGAGATCGCGTCGCCATCGGACCGGATAGCGTAGGTTATCGCCTCACACACGAAGCGCTGGTATTCGGAGGAACGTCGTTCACCACCACCGACGTGGCGGTGGCGATGGGACGATGCAAGCTTGGCGACCCACGGAGGGTGTCCTCCCTCCCGCGTCCGATGGTAGCCGCGGCTGACCGGTTGATTCAGACCATGGTAGAGGACGGCATCGAGCGTATCCTGACCTCTCCGAAACCCCTCCCAGTGGTCCTCGTCGGCGGGGGGAGTATCTTGCTGGGGAATCGGTTGAACGGCGTTACTCGAGTGATACGGCCCGCGAACTACGAGGTCGCGAACGCAATTGGCGTGGCTACCGCAGAGATCGGAGCGGACGTCGACACGATCATGACCTACAGCACGACTCCGCGGGCCGAGGCTTTGCGTAAGGTCAGACAGCAAGCAGTCGAGCGCGCGGTGATGTCGGGCGCAAATCCCCGACGAACTCGGATTGCAAACGTTGAAGAGATTCCCATCACTTACCTACCGGGGAACGCTGTCCGGGTCCGGGTCAAAGCGTGCGGAATGCTGGCCACATAGTCTTGCGGAAGAGGCAATGAAGGATCTACTGTACGGAGATTTCTTGGACATCGCCTTGGGCGGGACCATCCTTGGGACCGGCGGGGGAGGCTCATATGGTGCCGCCCGCTCCATTGCCGACCGCGTCCTCAAGCGTCGCCACGTTCGACTCCTTGACCCGAAGGACCTCCACGCAGGGTCACAGGTTGTCAGCACGGCCGCGATGGGCTCGCCCGAGGTGATGTTGAAACGTCCACTGACAACGGAAACCAAGCTCGCGCTCGACGCACTGGAGTCCGTTTCCGGTCGTCAATTCAAACATGTGATACCAATAGAGACCAGCGGATACAACATACTCGCCTGCTTGACGTCTTGCGTGGGACGAGACATCTCCGTCATTGATGCCGATGGCGCGGGACGTTCGATTCCCCGGTTGGGTCAGACTCTGTTTCACGCCTATGGCATTCCGTTTTCGCCGTTCGCTCTCGCCGATCATAAGGGACGAACGATTGCCGTCTCGACCGGGGATTTTCCTCTCTCGGATCGGATTGCGCTTAACGCCCTCGAGTACTATGGTTGGCTCGCAGGGCTAGCATGTTTCCCGATGACTGGCCGTCAAGTTCGTGATGCGTGCGTGCCCGGCACCATCTCGCTCGCCCGTCAGGTGGGGGCGGCTGTCCGCGAGGCGATTCAGTCGGCCGCCGATCCGCTGCTCACGGTACTCCAGGTTACCGGTGGGATGGAGCTCATTCGAGGCAAAGTCATCGGCATACAGACTGAGACGGATGGTAGCTACACTTTCGGTACGCTTCGAGTCAGAGGCACGGGTAGCGATTCGGGCTCTGCTGTGTCGATCAAGTCAATGAATGAGAATATGATCGCCTGGAAGGACGGAAAGCTTGCGGCGGTGGCTCCGGACCGAATATGCTACATTCGACCGGACGGTGGACCCGTGACAAATGCCGATGTTTCCCAGGGCGATAGCATCCATGTGTTCGTGATAGAAGCACAGCAGCCCTGGAAGAGCGATGTTGCACTCGGACTCTTCTCCGAAACGCTGAGCGCCATGGGGTATAATGGATCCTATGTTGCGGCGGTGCGTCGTCAGGTCGGTGCCCATAACTAAGCCCAGACCCGGCAGCTAGTTGGGAGCTCCGATTCCGACGTTGTGAGACGAAGGCAAGAGGAATCTGGACTTAGGAGGGTCGCTGCCTGCGTACCCCTGAGTGTACGCGCATCAATTCGGCGGAGGTACGTGCTTGAAACATGACACGAGATGGCGGGGGCGTACTTCCGTAAGCACTGGCTCTAACTTACGGCAAACTTCCATGACCCACGGACATCGGAACTGATACTTGCAGCCCGGCGCCTTCAGCTCTTCCTTTGTCAAAGGTGGAACAGCTTCCAATCGAGCGCGCTTTCCGACGGAATCGACCGCCGGGATCGCCGAAATCAGCTGCTGGGTGTAAGGGTGTAGGGGGACATTCATTAGGTCCTCCGAGTCGCCAATCTCGACAATCTTCCCTCGATACATTGTGGCGACACGATCCCCGACATACCCGGCAACCCCTAGGTCGTGGGTGATGAACAGAAATGCCGTCCCGAACTTCGAGCGAAGGTCAAGCATCAGATTCAGAATCCCAGCTGCTACTGAAACGTCCAACATCGAGACGGGTTCGTCCGCAACGACGAAATCCGGCTTCATGATGAGGGCTCGCGCGATCGCTACGCGTTGCCTCTGTCCTCCGCTAAGCTCTGTCGGAAACCGATACAGGAAGATTTCGGCAGGGGCAAGCCCGACGTCGTTCAGGATTGCAATGACACGCTGATAGACCTGCGCTCTCGGCAGCTTTTCGTTGACCAGGACTGGCTCGGCCACCGCTCGATAGACCGTCATGCGAGGGTTGAGGGAGTCGAAGGGGTCCTGAAATATGATCTGGATGTGACGTCGCATGCGTCGGAGTTTTCTTGCCCTAAGTTGGGCTAGGTCGACCTCTCGAAGGAAGATCCTGCCCTGCGATGGGGTGAGGAGCATCGTGGCGATTTCACCCAGAGTCGTCTTTCCGCTGCCGCTCTCCCCCACCAAGCAAACGACCTCCGCATGACCGATCTCTAAATCGACTCCATCGACGGCCTTGATTGGGTCAGCTTGTCGACCGAAGATCGATGCAAGAAGTCCCATCGAGGATCCAAAGTACTTTCGGACTCCTACCACCCGAATGACCGGGGCAGGGCCGGCGTCGCTCATCGCACCGTACTCCTACGGAGTAGGCACCGTGCAAGCTGACCATTCGACAGCGGGTAAAGGTCCGGTCTTGTAATCGCGCACTCGTCGAACGCGAGAGAGCACCGGGGATAGAACAAGCATCCCTGGTGCGGCTCGCTCAGGTCAGGCGGGCTGCCCGGCAGTGTGACAAGTCGCTCGGATCCCCGTCGGCCTCGGGGTAGACACTTTAGAAGCGCATCGGTGTAAGGGTGCATCGGTCGACCGACAACCAACGCTTTGTCGGCGAGTTCGACTAGCTCGCCTGCGTACATGACGGCTATGCGTTGACACATCTCCGCGACGACTGCAACGTCATGCGAAACGAGGATTACCGTCCGACGATTCTCCCGCTGCCAAGTCTCTATCATTTTGAGAATTTGGTCTTGGACTACCACATCGAGAGCTGTGGTCGGCTCGTCGGCGATAAGCACCTCAGGATCGAGCAGGAGCGCGAGAGCAATAGCCGCTCGTTGCCTCATCCCTCCGGAAAACTCGTGGGGATACGCACGCACCCGGTCTGCAGGGATTCCAACTTGAATCAAAGCCCGTTCGGCAGCACCGCGCGCTATGCGCTTGGTGGAGCCTAGATGAACGCGATGTACTGCCGCTAGCTGGTCTACAATCCGGTGGACGGGAGAAAATGCATTCATCGAGCTCTGAAAAACCATCGATATCTTTGCCCAGCGGACATTCCGCATTCTCCGATCGGAGAGCCCGAGAAGATCGCGACCTCCAAAAAGAATCTGGCCCCGAGTGATACGAGCATTAGGAGGTAGGGCGCGCAACAGCGAGAAGACCAGAGTCGACTTTCCGCATCCTGATTCTCCCACCAGCCCGAGTATTTCATCGCTCGAGATAGTGAGGCTCACTCGATCCAATGCTTGAACAGAGTTCAGTCCGGGCCGAGTGTACTCTAAGCTGAGGTCTCTGATTTCAATGGTCAACGCCCAACTCTCACGCCGGTGATTCCGGCGACGGTAGGTCTTTCAAGACCGAAGATTGCCGCAACTCCATCCCCGACGAGATTGAAGCCCAAAATCAAGAGGGTCAATGCGAGTCCAGGGAAGAAAGCGAGCCACCACGCATCGGAGAGGTGGTAGACACCTAGGTTGACCATTTGTCCCCAACTTATCACGTTGGGATCGCTTAGTCCCAAGAACGCCATACCCGCTTCGAACAGGATTGCCTGACCAATTTGGAGGTTGGTGTTTGTGATCACGGGTTGGATTGCATTCGGAAGAATATGCCGTAGGACAACTCGAGATTTTCGGGCCCCAGTCGCAACCGCAGCTTGAACGAATTTGCGTTCCTTCAGAGAAAGCACCGCGGCGCGCATTATTCGAGCGTTTGCAGGCCAAATGGTGATGCCAACTATCAGAATTTCATACTCCAGGTTGTTTCCGAAGATCGCGACGACCATTACGAGCAAGAAGAAAGCCGGGATCATCAGGATGATCTCGAAGAACCGGGAGAGGATGTGGTCGATCCATCCTCCGTAGTAGCCCGCAATCAACCCCAATGGCGCTCCGATCGCCATCGATATTCCCGCCGCGAGAAGGCCAAAGGTAATCGAGACTTGGGATCCCCAGATGATCCGACTGAAAACGTCTCGCCCAATGGTGTCTGTTCCGAAAAGATGGGACCAGGAAGGCGCAAGCAACGAATTGAAATCAATCGATCGCGGAGGGTACGGTGCGAAGAGCCCCGGCAGTAGTGCGAACATAGCGAAACATGCAACGATAACCAGTCCGACCTCTGCGGTTCTCACGCTGCGGAACCGCCGCCACGAGGCTCCCGCGCGCCGGAGGATCTCTCGTGCTAGGTGGTACCCTGCGCTCTCCTGCAAGTCATGCCCGAAACGGGAGGGGGCAGTACCATAAACTCTTTTTCGCGTCTAATGACCGTGAAGGTTTCCGACGCGGACTAGGTGAGACTGGTGCATGGAGCTGCAATTACCGAAGTGGCGCATTCGGTAAAGACTAGGTTTATTAGGTTGATTCCTATCGGGAGCCTAGGGGCGACCTTTGTGACGAGTTGGACGAACCGGGTACTTGTGGTGTTCACGCTAGGAACCTTGTTGCTCGCGAGTTTCGTACTCTTGCCCGCGAGCCACGGCGCGACGGTCTCAGGATCAGTATTGGTGGTAGCACAGCAATCGGATCCGGGTGTGCTCAACAACATGCTTGGCGACACACTCGGATCGTTTTTCGTTAACCAGAACGTCTATCAGGAGCTCGTGCAACTCAACTACAACAATACTGGGGTCATCCCCCAATTGGCTTCTAGCTGGACCATAAACCCGGACAATCTGAACTACACGTTCCATCTCAGAGAAGGTGTCAAGTGGCAAGACGGGCAGCCATTCACCTCTGCTGATGTAGTCTACACTATGGAGACCGCAATGAGCCTACCCGCGTGGTATATCGGGTATCTTCTTCCGGTCGCGCACGTCTACGCAGACGATTCTTACAATGTGAGTTTCGTTTTGAAAGCGCCGGACGCCGGGTGGCTAACCTTCTTCGCGTTCGGATGCGGATTTGGCCTCAACATCCTACCGGCGCACTTGTATCAGGGGACAAATGTCACTACGAACCCTTACAACCAGAAGCCTGTCGGTACGGGTCCCTACATGTTCTCGAGTCATGTCCCGGGCCAGAGTATTACCCTTGTCGCCAATCCGAATTACTGGGGAGGCGCGCCATCAATTGAGAAGATAGTTATTGAGATTGTACCGTCAGTCGGAACGACGTTGCAGGAACTCCAACAAGGCACGGTCCAATATGTTAATACCTTCGACAATCCGGTCGACTTCTCACAAGTACCACCTCTCCAGTCGGTCTCTAATCTAGAAATCTCCCATCCCACCGGTGGAGTGATCACGACCGTTCTCTTCAATACAAATGCTACGCCGTTCAACAACCCGATGGTCCGTCAGGCATTCGCCTATGGGATCAACCGTACGGTGTTGGCCCAGAAAGCCTACTTCGGTTACGCGTCCGGTATGTACGGCTTCTACCTTGATGGGCCTTGGTTCGACTCCTCAGCCCAAATCCCGTACAATACTACGAAAGCCGAACAGCTGCTGACCGCGGCGGGTTATCCACCGGCAGCAAACGGTACTCGGATGACCATTCAATTGGCCTACCATCCACTCTTCGGCATGGATGTCGAGGCCCAAATCATTCAGCAGCAATTGGCACAGATCGGCGTGAATGCCATCTTCTGGTCGGCGGATTACGCGACTTGGTTCACCAAGGTCCAAGTCAACGGCGACTATCAGATGGCGATCCGAGCGTGCCAGATCGGTCCCGACCCTACTTTGTACTGGCAATGGCTCGACCCTCAGCACATTGGTGAGAGCGGTTCCACGTACTTCAACAACACGACGATGGTCAACCTCTTCAACGCCGCTCAGGCGACGACCAACACTACTCAGCGCGAAGCTGACTACAACGGAATCCAATCCATTCTGGCGCAGTACGTTCCCCTCTTGCCGTTGACAAACATTCAGGACGTGAACATCTGGCGCTCGGACATGGTCACGGGTCTTGGGCCGCAGGTCTACACCACTCGATGGGACCTCTCCCATGCCCAGCTAGTGTCGGGTTCATCGTCCTCGGGATTTGTCCTGTCGACAAACGCCATCCTAGGAATCGCGGCAGTAATCGTGATTGTAGTGGCTATCGTCGCAGTGGTCTGGAACTCGCGCCGCAAGAAGGCGAAGAGTGAAGCATCGGAAGACGCTGAGGACAAGGGCCGCAGCTCGGGAGGTTCCCCCCCCCAACAACCGGACGCTGGTGCGGGGCCTCCTACTACATAGGGCGCGGAGCCCATCAGCCAGCCTTTCATTCCGTCCGCCTTTCGGAGCGATTGGTCGGAGCGCATGCTGCGAAGGTACATTCTGTTCAGGGTCCTTCAGATCATACCTGTTCTTTTCGCGATTGTTACAATCGACTTCCTAATCATCCATTTGGTCCCGGGGGATCCGGCCATCCTGCTGGCTGGTCCCGACGCCAGCCAACAGTACATCGACAGCATTCGAGCGCAGTTCGGGCTAAACAAGCCGCTGATTGAGCAGTACTTCATTTACATCTACAATTTGCTTCAAGGCAACCTCGGAATCTCCGTACTCTCGAGGCAGCCCGTGCTTCAGGTCGTAATGGAGCGGGTCGGGCCCACACTCCTGCTGATGCTGACCGCGTGGTTCGTATCTTTGGCCCTTGGCATCTACCTGGGAACCAAGGCGGGACTCAAGAAAGGCTCAGTTCTCGATCGAGTCCTTTCAATCACGACGCTCACTATGTACTCGATACCCGTGTTTTGGTTCGCGGTCTTGCTCGTCTCGCTGTTCGCCATACGGCTCGATCTGTTGCCCATCGCAGGCATGGTCGATCCCGTCAACCCTGGGTCTGGAATTGCCTATGCGCTCGATGTGGCGGTCCACATGGTTCTCCCGATTACTTGCATGGTCACGTTCTACATGCCGCAGTTCTTCCAGCTTACGCGCATTTCCGTGGCCTCTACATTGGAAGAGGACTTCCCTCGGACACTACAGGCAGCGGGGCTCGGCAAGACCAATGTCTACTCGCGCTACATTCTCAAGAATGCATCGCTTCCCGTGGTCACATTGGCCGGCCTTTGGCTCGGGTACTCTCTCACCGGAGCGGTGCTGATTGAGGTGGTGTTCGCCTGGCCAGGTCTCGGGATACTCTTGTTCAATTCTGCCCTCTCCCGGGATTATCCTGTCCTCCTTGGAATCTTCCTGGTGGCGTCAGTGATGGTTGTAGTAGTTGCCCTGATTACTGACCTGATCTACGTTTTCCTCGATCCACGCGTTAGCTACAAGAAGGCGACGACGTAGGGTTCGGCCCGCGTAAGACCACCGTCGCAGTCTCGGAAACAGCCCGCTAGCCGTCGAGGCTTGCTTTCAACGGTTTCTCTCAAACAGACACAATTGGTTCTCTTGAGGCTTCACTATCACCAGCAGGCCGACCTTGGGGGGGGTTCCGTCAGCGCAGGGAAGAAGCCGCTAGCGCTCTCCGGGCCAGGGTTTCTTGAATTCCGCAAAGGTGGCCACTTCGAAGGCGGAGAAGTCTCCGCTGCCAATCATCGGAAGGATCCAGATGGCGATAATGATGCCAGCGGCTGGGGCGAAGAGGGTCTCGGTGACGGTTCCCTCGAAGTTCCGAATGGTGGCAAGGGGCTGACCCTCTTTGACCTCTTCGCTCAACTCCACTAGGCTGGTGAACACGCCGCCGCGCGTGGGAAACACATGAACCACATCAGGGAATGCGCGATACTTGGGGAGCTTCTCGGACTTACCCGAGAGCATCGAGAGATACTTCATTGCGTTCGTGTACCCTCTGATTCCGGCTGCAATGCCTACCTCCGTTGTCGGCCCCACTTCGGGGACAACGGACGGGATACCCTCCTTCAACAAGGCGGCCATCATCGTCGAAGTCCGTGCCCCCCGCTCCGTGGACTTTCCTACCCAGTGGACGATCTTTTCCAATAGCAGAGACTCCGTGAGTCCTTTGTACGTCGATTCCCACTCCGCAGCTGTGTTGTAGGTAGCAATGATGTACGGTGTCGGCATTAGCCGGCCCGGTAAACCATCGTGGACGTTGATCACGTAGTCTGCGTGTTCGACCATGAGCTCGAACAGCTGGGCCGCCACTTGCTGGGATAGCCA
>Ga0209415_10015879_pt1 | contig 12163 bp, 10 predicted proteins | sample PeaSoiSIISIP2007_FD_187696 | JGI IMG/M metagenome (GOLD analysis project Ga0209415, IMG submission 187696) | Peat soil microbial communities from Weissenstadt, Germany - SII-SIP-2007 (SPAdes) (version 2) | ecosystem: Environmental > Terrestrial > Soil > Wetlands > Peat | place: Germany... | reverse complement strand
TAGCCACTGCGATATCCGTAATAGCCACCACCGCCGCCGAACAGCAGAATCAGCAGAATGATCAGGATCAACATAAGAAATCTCCTTAGAAATTTCCTTCACCCCGGCTCTAGACGACGGTTCTTTTGTTTGTCCCACTTTCCATCAGGGCTGACTAAAGTCTCTAGTTTGGATATCGCAAGGATTATGCCGCCTCGTGCAGTGCGAATGATCATTTCCGCGAAGTTTGGGGCGTCCGACTTGCGCCGATATCCGGCGGGACGTGCTGCTGCGCTTGATGAGTGTGTCCGATAGAACCAATGATTGGTGCTATCGGAGACAGGTCGGCGACCTTCCGAGACCACGGATCGGGCCGTTGGCTAGGCCAACGGCCCCCAAAAAAAGTCGCGCTATCTTAGCGGTGGTAGAGTTCTCGGGCGGTGCGCCACCTTTGCCGGCTTGGGCGTTTTCTCGGGCAATCAGGTCGCAGGAATCGCCGCCATCGACGCTGGCACTCGTCACTTGGGCTCCGATGGCGAGGCTTTCCGCGCTGCTTCGGAATGAAGAGCTTGGCTCACCAGATAATCGCTGCGGCGACCCGAGTTGCCTGCATGACCGCTCGATTCCACGCCGATTACCGTCATCTGCGAGTCAGCAGTCAAACTCACCACTTATGCTATCGCCGGGCGCGGAAGAAATCGCGCAGCAGTGCCGCGCATTCGGACTCGCTGAGGCCGCCGTACACCTCAATGCGATGGTCCAGGCGTCCGTCGCGGCCGATGTCGTAAACCGATCCGAGTGCGCCGGCCTTGTCGTCGCGCGCGCCATAATAGACCTTCGCGATGCGTGCGTTGAGGATCGCGCCGACGCACATCACGCACGGCTCGAGCGTGACGTAGAGCGACGCGCCGTCGAGCCGCGACGCCCCCACTTGCGCTGCCGCCGCGCGAATCGCCACGACCTCCGCATGTGCCGTCGGATCGTACGCCGCGATCGGCTGGTTGTGCCCGAGGCCGACGACTTCGCCGGCGATTGCAACGACTGCGCCGACCGGGACTTCGCCGCGCTTTGCCGCACGGCGCGCCTCGGCGATCGCCATCGCCATCGGATCCAAGTCGGTTCGCGGAGGATTGTTTTCGTTCGACACCCTTTCGATGGTAAATTCTTTACGGCAGACGCGAAACCCATTCCTCGCATACAGGAGCACGATGGCGGAAATCGGTGACACTAGGCGAAGCGAAGTGGAGCCGAGCTAACGAGTCTGCGAAGTGCGCAAAAATAAGACTCTGTGCCGCATCACAGACGCAGGAGCACGATGGCGGAAATCGGTGAAATCGATCCGGTGGCATTGAAGGCGCGCCGCGATCACGGCGACAAGCTCATCGTGCTCGACGTGCGCGAACCCGAAGAGATCGCGATCGCTCCGTTTCCCGATGCGCTGCACATCCCGATGGGCGATATCCCGTCGCGCCTGACTGAGCTCGATCGCGAGGCCGAATGGGTCGTCGTATGCCATCATGGGGTGCGCAGCGCACAGGTCGCGATGTATCTTGCGCATATGGGTTTCGCGCGCGTGAGTAATCTCACCGGCGGCATCGACGCGTGGTCGTTGACGGCCGACCCGTCCACCCCGCGCTACTGATCGGCAACATTGTTAACCCGTGGAGCATCGCACGATGAATTATCTCGCCGCTGCAATTCAGCTCTCGACCACCAGCGATAAGGCGGCCAATCTCGAAAAGGCCGAGCATCTGATTCGTCTGGCGGCGGCGCGCGGTGCGCGATTGATCGCGCTGCCGGAGGTCTTCAATTGGCGCGGCAAGCGGACGGAGGAGGCCGAGGCGGCCGAATCGCTCAACGGCGTGACGCTCACCCTGATGGCGGGACTGGCGCGCGAACTCGAGATTCTCCTTCTAGCAGGGTCTATTACGGAACACGCACCCGGCCAAGCGAAGAACTACAACACCTCGGTGCTGATCGGCGCCGATGGCAAATATCTCGCGATCTACCGCAAGATCCATTTGTTCGACGTCGATCTGCCCGGCCGCGTGACCTTTAAGGAATCGGACGCGAAGCTCGCCGGCACCGAGGTGGTCTCGGCGGAGACCGGGCACGGCACCATCGGCCTCAGCGTGTGCTACGACTTGCGCTTTCCGGAACTCTATCGCCGGCTCACGTTCGCCGGCGCGCGCGTCCTCACGATTCCGAGCGCCTTCACTTTTCCCACCGGCGAGGCTCATTGGGAGGTTCTCATTCGCGCGCGGGCGATTGAAAACCAATGCTATATAGTGGCGCCGGCGCAATTCGGTCCCAACGTTCATGGCTTCACCGATTATGGTAATTCGATGATCGTCGATCCGTGGGGACGAGTGCTCGCGCGAGCCGCGGAGATGGAAGGCGTGGTGGTCGCACCGATCGATCTGGAGTATCTGGAACGGGTCCGGCACGAGCTCCCGTCGCTGGCAAATGCGCGCCTGCGTTAACGCAAAACCGCCTAGCATAAGTGGGAGTTGACGAGTCTTGCTTGACGTGCGCGATCAAGCGGGTTAAGCAGGCTTTCACGTTGAGGGATTTGCTCATCACCGGAGCGAAACCGGCGAACCGCACTCGGGGCTGCGCTGCCGCGGCGATCGCGCGGCGCACAAGAGGCGGTAATATTGTGCGCAAATCGATGGCGTACGAGGAACATATAAATGGCTGAAGGACCGCTCGCTGGTTTTCGCGTTCTGGATTTGACTCAGGTCGTCTCCGGACCTTTTTGCACGATGCAGCTCGGCGACCTTGGCGCCGACGTCATCAAGATTGAGCCGCCCGAAGGTGACGCTACCAGGCTGTTCGGCCGTCCGACCAAGGGCGGCGTGACCGCGAGCTTTCTCAATTTCAACCGCAACAAACGCAGTATCGTCGTTGACCTCAAGAAGGAACACGGGCGCGATCTCGTGCGCCGGCTCGCGGTCAAGGCCGATGCCCTGATCGAGAATAATCGGCCGGGGGTGGCCGATCGTCTCGGCATCGGCTATGCCGATATCCGCCGCCTCAATCCCAAAATTATTTACTGCTCGATTTGCGGATTCGGTCCCAAGGGCCAGTCCGCCAACGCACCCGCCTATGATCCGGTAATCCAGGGCTTTTCCGGGATGGCCTTTCTGCAGGGTGGTCGCGAGGGCCGGCCGACCGCGGTCAAGATGGCGCTGGCGGACAAGATCAGCGGGATGACCGCGGCGCTCAGTATCGTCAGTGCGCTCTATGCGGCGCGTAATCGCGGCGTCGGCCAGTACATCCGGGTGGCGATGACCGAGGCGATGATGGCCTTCACCGCCAACGACGCGACCTACCTCGGCTATACTTTTCAGCCCGACGCGGAATTCAAGGACAAGGTGCCCAAGAGCGGGAGTCTCGATCCGTTCAAGACGCAGGACGGCTGGGTGACGATCGCCCCCTTTACCGATGACCAATGGGAGCGGTTGTGCAAAAGCCTGGGCCACGCGGAGTGGTGGCAGATGGAAAACCGCGCCGATCGCATGCGGGCGGCGCTGCGCGGAATCGCGAAGCAGTTGCCTGAGCAAACGAGTGCGCATTGGCTGAAGCTCTTCGAGGAGGCCGACATTCCTAGCGGCCCGGTGCATAACTACGACACGCTCTTTACCGAGCCCGAAGTCGTCGCCAACGAGAACTTCACCGTCTATGAACATCCGCAGGCCGGTCAGGTCCGCACCGTTAATCCCGGGATGCGCTTCAGCGAAACGCCCGCGCGCATGTGGCGGACGCCGCCGCGACTCGGCGAGCATACCGAGGAAATCTTGCGCGAAGCGGGCTTCGAGCGCGATCAGCTCGAAGAATTGCGCGCCGAAAAAGTCATCAATTAGCGCGACTTGTTCCGCCCCGTCGCGATCGCGGACGGTTTGCGCGCGCCGCGCATCCATGGTGGCTTGAGCCGCGCGATTTTTCGATACACCGGACAGGTTTCATCGTGGGCACCCGGCAGATAACCGGTGCTGAGCAGGAACTCGCCGGTAATCTCGCCGCCGGTGAAGGCGAACGTATTCTTAAACAGCTTGACCCACGCGGGCTTGTCGAGCGGATGATGCGTGTCGAGCCACGCCGCGAACGATCCGTGACTCCCGCGAATCTCGATCAGCCGCCGTGCGTCTTCGATCGCCGCGTCAACCTTCAGGCGATTGCGGATGATGCCGGCGTCGGCCAGCAGGCGCGCGCGCTCGCGCGATCCGTAGGCCGCGACCGTATCGAGATCGAATTGGTCGAACGCGCGGCGAAAATTCTCGCGCTTGGTCAGAATCGTCAGCCATGACAGCCCGGCCTGATTGATCTCGAGCACCAGCCGCTCGAACAGCGCGGCATCGTCGCTGATCGGGAAGCCGTATTCGCGATCATGATACGGGCCGTGATGCGGATGTCCCGGCGCGATTGTGCAATAGCTCATCGATCACTCTTCCGTTTTTGCAGTCTTCCATTTCCTGGCTTTGCGCGAAGGCGCGGTTCGCTTTCCTTGCCAATCGCGATCCAGCTTGCGGCCCCGCGACAGCCCTCGTATGGTCTCATTGCTTTGTGCGGCAATTTAGGGCGTCGCCTCTGCATCGGCAATTGGGATTAGCGTGAATCGATTGCGTTGGGAAAGAGGACGAGGCTGATGCCCGATTTCGATGACGCTCACCCGGGCGTCGCCGGCGCTCGCGCTGGACTGGATTCGCCGCATGCGTGGCGGATGGCCGTGGCGGCGTTTTTCGCGTGCTTCGTCATTTTCGGCGTTGTGTATAGCTTCGGCGCCTTCTTCAAGCCGATGGCGGCGCAGTTCGGCGCCGACCGCGCGCAGACCTCCGCGGTCTTTTCGATTACCGCCTGCATCTACAACCTGCTCGGCTTCGCCGGCGGCCATCTGGCAGACCGCTTCGGTCCACGTCGAGTGCTCCTGACCGGCGCGCTCGCGATGGGTCTTGGGCTGGTCGCGACCCTACGGACTTGGCATCGGCATCGGCGTCGGATGCACTTACGTCCCGGTGCTGGCGATGGTTGGCGGATGGTTCGATCGGCGCCGCACCACCGCGCTGGGACTCGCCGTCTCGGGCGTCGGCGGAGGCACGCTCGTGGTCGCGCCAATCGCGGCGGCCTTGATCGTCCACTTCGGCTGGCGCGAATCGTACGTAATCATGGGTCTCTCGAGCACTCTGATGTTGGCCGCGTGCGCGATGCTGATCGAAGCCCCGCCCGTCCATACGACTTCCGCCCTGACGCCGATTACGCTCACCCGCGCGATGCGCTCGCCCGATTTTCTGATGTTGTACGTCGCGATGGTGCTCGTTTCGGTCTCGATTTACATTCCCTTCGTTTATCTCCCCGATTTCGCGCATAGCCGCGGCGTCAGCTCGGTCTCGGCCGCCGCGTTGGTCGGCTTCATCGGCGCCTCCAGCGTTGTCGGACGCCTCGGCCTCGGCTCGGTCGCCGCCCGCACCGGGATCATCCCATTGTACCGGACTAGCACGCTGATCCTCGGCCTGAGCTTCGGCCTGTGGATCGTTTCGCGTTCCTACCCGGTGATGGTCGTGTTTACGATCGTGATGGGTTTGGCCTACGGCGGGATGATCGCGCTGTCACCGGCGGTCGTGGCGGAACTGTTCGGCGTGCGCGGTCTCGGTGCGATGCTCGGGGCGCTCTACACCAGTTCTGCGATCAGTGCGCTCACCGGTACGCCGTTGGCCGGGTTCGTGATCGATCGAACCGGCAGCTATCTATGGGCCGCCGGCCTCGCCGGCGCGGCCGGAGTCATCGGCTTCCTGGTTTTGCTTCCGCTCGGCCGCACCCACGAGACAATCGCCGCCGCTGCCGAGGCGGGCTGATCCGCCGACCCCTTTCCTTCGTCCCGGATGAGTATTCAACGACGAGTATTTCAATTTGCGTGTCGAAAGTCGTTGAATTGACTCATATCATTACTGAGCACTATTGCTTTACAATCTAATTGTGCCGAGACTTGGCAAAACTTGCCACGATGCTGTAGACGCGGCGCGGATTGGCGGCTAAGGAAGCGTGGGCGGGTAAGGCGGATGATCGCAAACGAAGTCATCGCGACGGCGGAACCAGTAACCGTCGTTCCAGAAGCTACGCCTCCCGCTGAAGCCGAGCCCTCACCTTGGGCTCGCTTCCGCAACATTGCCGGCAACATCTGCCTCGCGTTGCTTTTTCTCGTCGTTCTGATTCCCACGAAATCGTCGCATTACCATTCGACCCTCGCGACCGACATCTGGTTTTGGGGTGCGGTCATGATGGGGGTGCTGTCGTTGGTCCGCATCCCGCCGAAATCCGCGATGGTCAACGTCAGCTCGATTCTTTCGACCACCGCGATGATGGTCGCGCCGGCGCTGATGCGGCCGGGCACCGCCGCCACCGGCTTGCTCAACGACGCCGCCATCGTCGTCGAACTGATTGGCATCGCGTTCACGCAGATCGCGCGCATCTACCTCGGCCGTCATTTTGGCTTGCTGCCGGCCAATCGCGGCATCGTCACGGGCGGGCCGTTTCGCTGGATGCGCCATCCGATTTACTCCGGATGGGTGATCCTGACGATCGGCTTCCTGATGGCGTACCCGGATCTCTACAACGTCGTGATGTTCGTGATCTCGCTGCCGTTCTTGATCTGGCGGATGTCACTCGAGGAAGAGCACCTCACGCAAGATCCCGAGTATCGCGCCTATCTGGCGAAAACCCCGTATCGCCTTTTCCCCGGCATCTATTAACGCGCCGAGAAGGTGGCCGCGGAGCGATCACAGTTGGCGGCAGATTTCCCAGCGCCCGCGTCGCGATCATTTGAGCGCAGGATTCTTGCGCGTGCCGATCAAATAGATGCCGCCGGTCAGCGCCGTCGAGAGGACCATCGCAAACGCGAGTCCGCCGATCACCGCCAGCGCGAGCGGTTGTTGCACCTTGGCGCCGGCCCCCAATCCAAGCGCGAGCGGAAACAATCCGGCCGCCGTCGCCAGCGTGGTCATCAGGATCGGCCGCAGCCGGATCTTCGCCGCTTCGATTAACGCCTCCCGCGGCCACGCCCCGCCGACCATGTCATGCTCGGCGTGATCGAGCAGCAGGATGCCGTTTTTCGCCGTGATGCCGACCACCATGATGATGCCCATGAACGACGAGATGTTGAGGCTGATGCCGGTGAGATCGAGCGCCACGAAACTGCCGGCGAGGCATGAGAGCGCGCCCAGCAGAACCGCGATCGCCGGCGCGAACCGTGCGAATTCCCAGATCAGCACGAGGAACATCGCGACCGTTCCCGCGATCAGCACCAGCGATAATTGATGGAACGATTTCTGTTGCTCTGCGTAGAGGCCGCCGTATTCCAGCGTCACGCCGGGCGGTAACGCGAGGCTCGCGAGGTGCGCCTTGACGCGCCCGATCGCCGTGCCGAGGTCGACGCCCTCCACCCGCGCGGTCACGCGCACGACCGGCCGCAAACGCTCGCGCGCCAACTCCCTGTCCTCGCCCATCCATTGCAGGCGGGTCAATGCCGCCAACGGGACGCGTCCGCCGTCGGGCGTCTTGAGCAGAATCTGCGGCAACAGATCGAGCTGGCGATGGTACTCCTCCGGATAGCGCACGCGCACTCCCACCAGCCGGTCGCCGACGCGCAGGCTGGTCGCGACGGTACCCTCGATCACCGCGCGCAGCGCTGCTCGGATGTCTTCCGCCGACAGGCTGTAGCGCGCCGCCGCGGTCTCGTCCACCAGCACCTGCTCCTCCGGATTGCTCAGCACCAGCCCATTGAAGACGTCCACGATGCCGGGGACTCCGCGGATGCGTTGGGCCACGGCGTTAGCCGTGTTTTCGATCGCCGTCTGATCTGCGCCGAAAATCTTGATCACGATCGGCTGCGGCGTGCCCGAAAGATCGCCGATCATGTCCTGCAGCAATTGCGAAAAATCGATCCCGACGCCCGGCACGGTCGCCAGCGTCCGTTCGCGAATCGAGTTCATGACTTCGTCGATCCCGCGCGTCCGATCGCTGCGCAGCCGCACTGAAAAATCGCCGACGTTCGACTCGCTTAGAAAGCCGCCGAGCTGGCTTCCAGTGCGCCGCGAAAATGCGGCGACCTCGGGCGTGTGCCGCACGATGTCTTCAATTTTCGCGAGCAGCGCGCTGGTGTCGTCGAGCGTGCTCGCCGGCGGCGCAATATAGTCGAGCGTGAAGCCGCCCTCGTCGAGCGCGGGCAGATAGTCCGTGCCGATCAATCCATACAGCGCGTACGCGCCCGCGATCGAAAGCGCAGCGCCCGCCAACGCCAGCAGTGGGATGCGGATGAACGGCCGCAGGCTCAAGAGAAATCCGTCGCGCACCAGTTCAAACAAGCGGCCCGGCGGATATCCCGGCCGGCGCCAACGCTCGACCATCAGTTCGAGCGCAGGCGTGAAGTAGAGCGCGAGAAGCAGCGAGATCAGGAGTCCGCCGCCGAGCGTCAGAGCGAGTGCGCGAAAAAACGCGCCCGGTACGCCCGCAAGAAAGACCAGCGGCAGGAAGACCACGATCACGGTTGCGGTCGAAGCGATCAGCGGCCGCGTCAGCTCCGCCGTCGCGTGACGAATCGCGACCTGCGCGCCGGTCCCGCCGGTATGCGCGCGATGTATCGCTTCGATCATCACGATCGCGTCGTCGATGAACAGCCCGATGCCCGCGGCCAGTCCTCCCAACGTCATCATGTTGAACGTCATGCCGAAGGCCGCCATTGCCGCGAACGTGATTGCTATCGTGCACGGCACTACGACTGCCGCGACCAGCGCGCTCATCGCGGAGCGCGTGAAGCCGTACACCACGGCGACGGCGAGCAGCAGTCCGAGCACGATCGCGTCGCGCACGCTGTTGAACGATTCGCCGACCAGCTCGGCCTGATCGTAGGAAAATGAAAATGTCACGTCCGGGTACCGCGCGCGGAAATCGTTGACGATCGCGTGGGCCGCGGCCGAGATCGCCTCGGTATTGCCGCTCGGTTGGCGCGAGATGCCGACCAGCACCGCCGCGCCGTTCTGACTCGACGCGCGGACATAGTCTTCCTTGATTCCAAGTTCGACGCTGGCGACGTCGCGCACATAAACAGGCTGCCCATCGACGTTCGCCAGCGGGATCGCCGCGAGTTGATCGGCGTCGTGCAGGTCGCTGCCGACGATCGTCAACAGCATCCGATGCGCATCGAGCACGCGCCCCGCCGACTCGATCACGTTCGCCTTGGCCAGGCCGTTGACCACGTCGTCGGGCCCGAGCTTATGTTGCAGCATCCGCGCCGGGTCGATGCGGACCACATATTCGCGCGTTTTCCCGCCGATAATTTCGACCCGGTAAGTCCCCTCGATGCGATGCAGGCTCGGCGCGAGATCGTACTGGGCGATATCCGTCAGGTCGGCGAGGTCGCGCACTTTCGAACTCAAATCGATGTCGATGATCGGAAACGTCCCGCTCGTCATCAGGCGCGTATCGATCACCGTATTGGCCGGCAACTTCCCCCGCGTTTCACCGAGCGCCGCGTTGAGCAATTGAAAACCGGATACCGGATCGGTGCCTTCGTTGAAATCGACGTCGATTTCCGCAGTGCCGCGCGTCGTCGTCGAGCGCACCAGCCTCACCCCGACGACCCCGTACGCCGCCTCTTCGAGCGGGCGCGTTACCGCGACGGCCATCTGCTGCGGCGGCAGGTCGCCCGCATCGACGTTGATCAGCGCGCGGTTGAATTGAATCTCGGGAAAGACCGCACTCGGAATCGATCGCGCGAGCAGCAGTCCGAGCACCGCCGCCGCGATCGTCGCGCACAGCGCCAACATTGAATTGCCGCGCATCATCGCGATGCCGTCGTGACCGTCACCTTGAGGCCGTCGGCCACCGCGTACCCGCCAGTGGTAATCACCAGGTCGCCGGCGTTCACTCCCGCGGTCACCTGCACCTCGCTCCCGCTGCGGATGCCGGTGGTGATCGCGATGCGATGCGCGCGGCCGTCCGCGCCCGCCACAAACACGTAGTAGCTATCGTGCACGGCGTCTTCGAACAGCGCCGCCGTTGGAATTACGATCGCACCGGGTGCGGACGCGGTCGTGATACTCACCTCCACGGGCGCGCCCGCCTGCGTGATCCGCGCCGCCGACGTGAACTCGATTCGCGCCGGCGACGTCGCACCGTTCGGGCTTAAGCTCGGCGCCAGCGCGGCCACCCGCGCGGGCATCGCGGCCCCGGGGACCATCGGCGAGGTCACCGTCGCGTCCATCCCGGGCCGTATCAGCGCGAGTTCGTCGATCGGCACCGCGGCTTCGACGTAGACGCTGCGCGGATCGATTAAATCCGCCAGCGGATCCATATCGTTGACCATCTGGCCGGTGCTCACGAGTCGTTGCGCGACGATGCCGTCTTCCGGGGCGACCACCGCGACGCCGCCGCCGTGGCTGTAGCGTTTTACCGATTGCGCCAGCGCGGATGCTTCGGCCGGATCGAGTTGCTGCGCCACCGCGAGACCGTTGCTCGCCGCTTCGACCTCGCGATTCAAGACGTGCGCAATTACTCGTCCGCGCCGCACGCGATCGCCGTTCTGTAAATTGAATCCCAGCACGCGCCCGGCCGACGGTGCGCGCAATTGCAGATGGCGCGTCGCCACTGTCGTGCCAAGCAGACGTATTTCGCGCTGCATTGGCGCTACGACGGCCGCCACCGCAGATACCGCCATCGTGACCGCGCTCGCCGCCGGCGCCGCGGCGTCCTCGCTCTCCGGCGCGCCGCTACTCGAACGGCATCCGCCAATCACGAACGCCACGGCTATTGCTGCCATCGCCCAAGCCATCAACGTCGCGCGCCGCAATGCCCATCCGCTCATCGCGCGATTCCCAACACCAGGGCCGCCTGCGCGGAGGCCTGACGTGCCGCAAATTCCTGGTCCAGCCGGGTAATCCGCAACGTCACGCCCTGCTGATACGCGTCGATCACTTCGAGAATCGTCACGTTCCCGCCGCCCAGAAAGCGCGTCCAGTCGAGCGCGAACGAATCGTCCGCGGTCGTTTGCGATTGCTTCAGCAACTCGAGTTCCTTGTGCGCGTTGAGGTAGCGATCGTTGGCATCGGCGAGATCGCGCGCCAGTTCACGCTTGATTTGTTTGCGCTGCGCCTCGGCCACGTGCTGCAACGCCAACGCTTCGTCGATATGCGATCGTACCAGTCCGCCCTGGAAAATCGGCACCGCCACGGCCGTATCGTACGACGCGCCCAGATGATGGCCGAAGGTTTTCGGCGGATCGATGCCGAGCCACCCGGCCGTCGCACCGACCTTGAGCGTCGGATACCGCTCGTCGTGCGTCGCCGCCACCTGCATCTCGGCCGCGCGCACCTGCCGCTCAGCCGCCGCATACGCGGGACTCCGCTCCGGGTCGGCGCTCGGCGGCGCGGGCAAATCGGCGACCGGCGCGGCTTGCAGATCGTTCGCATCTTCAGCTCCGATTAAGGAAGCGAGGATAATCGACGCGTGCTCCGCCGCCTGACGCGCATTCGCGAGCGCGATCTGCGTCGTGTCGCGCGCCGATCGGATGCGCAGGACGTCGTTCGGAATAGCGCGGCCGCTCCGCTCCAGTCGCTCGACGATTTCCGTATAACCGCCGAGCCGATCGAAATTCGCGCCGAGCAGCGCTTCCTCCGCTCGCGCTCGTACCAAATCGAAATATGCGACCGTCGTATCGAACACGATTTGCGCACGCACCGCCGCGACTCCAAGCGTCGCCGCCTCCGCCGCATAGCGCGCCGCGCGCACCTGATCGCTGCGCTTGCCGCCGTCGTACACGGTGTAGTCGAGCACCAATTGGGCGAGCGTCTGTCCCCGGTTGGTGATCACCTGGTCATAGCCGGGGGATTGCGTGTAGTCGCCCGCACCGGACACGTTCGGGAAGAGCGGGGCGCGCGCTTCATCCACTCGCGCATGGTTCAAATCGCTGTTTGCGGATGCGTTCGCGAGCATCGGCGCGACTTCGAGCGCACGTCCGATCGCCTGATCGAGCGTGATCGTCTCGCCGCCGCGCACGGCAAGCGGAGCCAGCGTCGTTGCGCACAAGGTAAGGGCGATCGCGATCCAGCGGTGGCGTCGGCGCATGTCCCCGATCGTACCAACGGTAGGCGCGACATTCTAATTAACAAACGTTCAGGTTCGCCCCGCCTACTAG
>Ga0209415_10015878_pt1 | contig 12164 bp, 11 predicted proteins | sample PeaSoiSIISIP2007_FD_187696 | JGI IMG/M metagenome (GOLD analysis project Ga0209415, IMG submission 187696) | Peat soil microbial communities from Weissenstadt, Germany - SII-SIP-2007 (SPAdes) (version 2) | ecosystem: Environmental > Terrestrial > Soil > Wetlands > Peat | place: Germany... | reverse complement strand
CGCGCCGCACTCTTCACAGAAGGCCGCATCGGACAGATTCTCGGTTTGGCACTTGGGGCATTTCATCGGGTTACTCTCCCTCCTGAGAGTCGAACCGCCGTCCGCCGGGTCGAAGAGCTGATGAACTCGCTGCAGAAACGTCGCGCTGCACTCACCCCAGGTTCGGATAGCGCCGGTGCATTTCTTCCAGCATCCATTGTCGCGCCGGCGCGTTACCGGCGACCAGCGCACGCAGCCGTTCGCGCGAGATGGCGTAGGTGATCAGGTGCGTCATCGCGGTCACCGTGGCGGAGCGCACTGTATCCAGCAGCACGCCGCGCTCGCCGACGACGTCGTGCTCGCCGACGGTCGCCACGCCTTTGCGACCGATGGTCACGACGGCTTGCCCTTCTTCAATGATGTAGCACTCGGGCGACTCGCCGCCCTCGGTGCACAGCAGGTCGCCGGGCTCGAAGCTCATCGGGTACGCGGTCGCGGCGAGCTGCTCCAGCTCCTCCGGGCTGCAGCGCGCGAACAGGCTGTTGCGCTGCAGCAGCCCGACCGTGGCGGCGAGCCGCGCTCCCGTGCGCACCGGTACCGAGTCGTGGCGCGCCGGCTCGGTCTCGATGCGTTGGCGCAGCTCGGCACGCCACCGCAGGTCGGCGTCGGTGTCACCCGCTCGCGGTCGCAGCCCGCGCTCGGCGTGCTCGGTCGTTGCTGTTGTGGCAGGCGACTCGCCCGCAACGGTCGCCGCGGCGGCCGCGACGTTCGCGCGCGGGCTCGACGACGCACGGCACGCGACGTTGAGGGCGGTGAGGCCGCGCAGCGTCAGCCGATCCTGGAAGCACGGCTCGGCGCCGCTGAGCTCGATGTGATCGAAGCGCTGCAGCAGCGTGCGGAACGTGATCTCGATCTCCGCCCGCGCCAGGGCGGCGCCGAGGCAGAAGTGCACGCCGCCGCCGAAGGTCAGCGGTTGGATGTCGGTGCGCGTCACGTCGAGCTGGTCGGGGTTGGGAAAGCGTGCCGGATCATGATTTCCAGCGCCCAGCAGGGCGAAGACCTGTTCGCCGGCGGGGATGGTCACGCCGCCGACCTCGACGCTGGCTTCGGTGACCCGGTTCACCAGCTGCGCGGTGCCGTCGTAGCGCAGGAACTCATCCGGGAGGTTCGCAAACAGCGTCGCGTCGCGCCGCAGCAGGGCCAGCTGGTCCGGGTGGCGTAACAGCGCCAGCAGGCCGTTGCCGAACAAATTGGTAGTGGTCTCGAAACCGGCTTCGAATAGGAGTGCAGCCAGCGCAACCAGCTCATCGTCCGAGAGCCGGTCGCCGGCGCCTCCTGCCTGCACCAAGGCACTGAGCAGATCCTCCCCCGGGCGGCGGCGCTTCTCCTCGATCAACTTCAGGAAGTACGTTTCGATCGTGACTTGCGCGGCGTCAGCGCTGACAAGCTGGTCGGGCGTGGGCTGCATTTCCAAGATTACCACGAGGTCGCGTACCAGGTCGCGGAACTGCGCCCGATCTATCTCCGGGACACCGAGCATCTCGCCGATGATCGTCACCGGGAGCGGGAAGCCGACGGCTTCGAGCACGTTGCCGCCGCCGGCGTCGGCCACCGGATCGAGCAGCTGGTTGACGACGCGTTCGATGATCGGCTTGAGATTCTCGATCATGCGCGGCGTGAACGACTTGGTGACGAGCTTGCGCAGGCGCGTATGCTCCGGCCCGCTGGTGTTCAGCATCGAGCGCTCGCCGGCGGTCAGCGACGGATGCTTTCGCCAGTCCGGGCCGAAGCGCTGCTCGATCTGCGGCGCGTAGTCCTTGCCGAGTCGCGGGTCGCGCATGGCCGCCCAACAGTCGTCGTAGCGACTGAGCACCCACATCCCCAGCTTGGTGCGATGCACCGGCGCGGTCTGGCGCAGTTGGTGGTAGAGCGGGTACGGATTGGCGCGTCCTTCGGGTGTGAGGAACAGCTGGGTGAACACGGCTTCCGCGTCGTTGTGCAAAGAGTCATCGGTCTGCGGTTTCATGGTCGCCCCTTTCTGTGTGCGTGGGATTCGTGCGGTGTCCGCGCAGAAACGTTGTTGACGCCGCACCCTTGCCCCTGTTCGACCTTGACACCCTAGAACAACTCGTGAACCAAAAGCCAACGACGTCCTCCGTAGAATTGCGGAGGTGCGGCGCTGAGAGGGGTTGCGGCGACGCGACCGACGACGCCAGCCATTTCGACGTCGGGAGAAGCCGGCGCCGTGAGCTACAACGAGCTTGAGCTGGCGGCGGAGTTAGGCCGCGACCGCCTGCTGGCGCGGCTCGAGCGCGAGCGCCAGCACCTCATCGACGGAGCTGACGAGGTGGAAGCGCAGCGCTTGGCGCACGTCGGCGGGCACCTCGTCGAGGTCGCCTCGGTTGCGCTCCGGCAGAATCACATCGGTGAGACCCGCCGCGTGTGCCGCCAGCACCTTCTGCTTGACGCCGCCGATCGGCAGCACGCGCCCCTGGAGCGTCACCTCGCCAGTCATGCCGATGGTGTGTTTCACCGGCTGTCCGGTGAGCAGCGAGGCGAGGGCCGTCACCAGCGTGACGCCCGCGCTTGGGCCGTCCTTCGGGATCGCGCCCGCGGGGACGTGGATGTGGAACTCACGGCGGCGGAAGTCGCGCGCGTCGATGCCGAGCGCGGCGGCGTGGCTGCGAACATAGGTCAAGGCGATGCGCGCCGACTCCTTCATCACGTCACCGAGCTGCCCGGTGAGGACGAGCCCGTCGCTACCAGCCATCGCGGCCGCCTCGACGAAGAGCACGTCACCGCCGGTGGGCGTGACGGCGAGGCCGGTCGCGACCCCGGGCACCGCGGTGCGCCCGGCCGACTCTAGGAAGAACTTGGGCCGTCCGAGCGCCGCGCGCACGATCGCGTCTTCGATGACGACCGGCGCCACGGCGGTGCCGGCGGCGATGCGCGTCGCCGTCTTGCGCAGGAGCGTGCCGAGCTCGCGCTCCAGCTGGCGGACGCCGGCCTCACGCGTGTACTCGCTGATCACCGTCCGCAGCAAGCCATCGTCAATGGTCACCTCGTCGGGGCGCAATCCGTTCCGCTCCACCTGCCGCGGCCAGAGGAAGCCGCACGCAATGGCCAGCTTCTCCTCCACGGTGTAGCCGTCGAAGCGGATCACCTCCATGCGGTCGACGAGCGGGCCGGGAATGGTGTCCGCCACGTTCGCGGTGGCGATGAACAGCACGCGGGAGAGGTCGAGCTCGACGTCGAGGTAGTGGTCGCGAAAGGAGTGGTTCTGCGCCGGGTCGAGCACCTCGAGGAGCGCCGCCGAGGGATCGCCGCGCCAGTCCGCGCCGACCTTGTCGACCTCGTCGAGCATGATGACGGGGTTCATGGTACCGGCGTCGCGCAGGGCGCGAACGAGCCGACCGGGCAGCGCACCGATGTATGTGCGCCGGTGCCCGCGGATCTCCGCCTCGTCGCGCACACCGCCGAGCGACATGCGGACGAACTTCCGGCCGGTGGCGCGGGCGATCGACTCGCCGATCGACGTCTTGCCCGTACCGGGTGGACCGATGAGGGTCAGGATGACGCCTGAGCGGCGGTCGTTGGGGACGCCGCGATCGGCGCGGAGCTTACGGACCGCCAGGTACTCGACGATGCGCTGTTTGACGTCGTCGAGCCCGGCGTGGTCGGCGTCGAGTACCGCCCGTGCGTGCGTCGGGTCAAGGCGCTCCTCGGAGCTCTTCGCCCACGGCACGGCGAGCAACCAGTCGAGATACGTACGGATCATTGACGACTCCGGGCTCGACTCACCCATGCGTTCCAGCCGCCCGAGCTCGCGCTCGGCCTGCACGCGTACCGCGTCGGGCATCTCGGCCTCGGTAATCTTCTTGCGATACTCACCGGCGACCGACGTCTCGTCCTCGCCCAGCTCCTTGCGGATCGAGTCGAGCTGGCGACGGAGGAAGTAGTCGCGTTGTTGTTTCTGGGCGCCGGACTCGACGTCCTCGCGGATGCGCTTGCGCACCTGCAGCTCCGCCAGCCGCTCGCGCTGCAGCCGTAGCGCCAGGGTCAGTCGCGCGACCACGTCGAGGGTCTCGAGCAACTCGACTTTCTGCGCAAAAGAGAGGTCTGGCGAATAGCCGGACGTGTCGGCGAGCGTACCCGGTTCGGTGATCGAGCGTAGAAACGCCGCGACGCGGCCGTCGTCGCCGCGTAGCTCAAGAATCTCGAGTACCACGGCGCGGTATTCGCGTTCGAGCTCGGCGGTGCGGCTCGATGGCGGCGTGGCGTCGGGTCGAGCTTCCACCTCCACGACGAGGTGGCCGGCCGGAGCGCTGCGTGCCGCGCCGGCGACGCCGCGGTGCAAACCCGTCAGCACCACGGCTTTCCCACCGCCCGGGAGCCGGACCCGGTCCACGACTTCGGCAACGACGCCCACGGGGGCGTACTCGCTCCCGTGGCGTGGAACAAGGAAGACGCGGCTGTCGTCGCCGACGTCCACGGGTAACGTCACAGTCATTGACGGCAACACGACGATCTCGTCGAGGCCGACTAGTCTAAGTCTCTCCATGCAATGATGCTCAATTTAAGTCGGCTCGGGAGGTTGTCAACCGCGCCCGAGAGGACAGCAGCTCACAAGACCGCCCGCCAGCGGGGGTGGGTGCTGGACAGTACCTGCGGGCCGGAGTTATGAGGTGTGTGTGCTCCCCTCAACGAGGGACGGTCTGGAAGGGATGTGAACGAGATGGCGGACCCCCATCTGAAGGAGATTCGCGACGTCACCCCGAGCGCCGAAGGCTGCGAGGATTGTTTGAAGATCGGCGCCGACTGGGTGCACTTGCGCCTGTGCTTGACGTGCGGTCATGTCGGCTGCTGCGACTCCTCTCCGCATCGCCACGCCAGGAAGCATTTCCAGAAGAGCCACCACCCGATCATCCAATCCTTCGAGCCGGGAGAGGACTGGCAGTGGTGCTTTGTGGACGAAGCCGAGGTTTAGGTCGCCGAACTACGAACTGCTGAAGTATGCCGCGAAACCGACCGTCTCGACCGCCCCATCCACGCCCATGGGTAGGAACTCCGGCAGGGCCTCGACGCGCGCCAGCCACCTCGTGACGGCAGGAAACTCGGCGAGGTCGAAGCCCGACTCGCCGGCAACACGGGTGTAGGGATACAGGGCGTAGTCGGCGACCGTGCCCCCATCAGCGGCGATCCATGGGCTGCGTTCCAGGCACCGTTCCATCACTGCGAGGGCGTGACGGGCCTTGGGTAGCAGCTGCCGGACCTGCTCCGCATACCGCTGCGGTTCTTCGACGTAGTGCGTGAGATAGCGGATCACCGACAGCGTCGGTTCGTGGCTGTATTGCTCGAAGAACATCCAGCGCAGGACTTCCGTTTGCGACCGCAGATCGCGCGGCCACAGCGGGGTGTCGTGCGCGAAGTAGTACAGAATGGCGCCGGACTCGGAGAGGACGTCGCCATCCTCCAACAGCACCGCAGGAATCTTTCCGATGGGATTGAGTTGAAGAAAGGCACGACTGCGTGGCTCGCCTTTCGTCTGCGCGACATCGACCCGGCGAAAGGGAACCCCCACACGCCGCAGGATCATCTGCACCTTGTGGACGTTGCCCGATTCCAAGTTGCCAAAAAGCGTGACCACGGAGGTCCTGCGCTCACAAGGTCCGCCGAAACAGCACCGTGGCGGCGCCCATGGTCGCGATGGTGAAGCCCATGAGTACGACGAGATCGACACCGATCGCCGCCAGGCCGGTGTTCTTCAGCACCAGCTCCTTGAAGCCGTGCACGGCATAAGTGAATGGATCGACGACGGCCATCGCCTTCATCCACGGCGGAAAGGCGTTCACGGGGTATACCGCACCGCTGGGGAAGAACAGCACCGTGTTGAGGACCCCGAAGATGGCGCGCGGGACGAGCGGGTCGCTCACCCGTACCATCAGCAGGAACATCATGCTGATCAAGGCCAGCGCGGTGGCAACTACGAGCAACAGCATGCGCGCCAGCCGCAGCGGGTTCAGCGGATCCGGGATGCCGGCGATGAGCGAGCCGCAAGTGACCAGCACCGTTCCGGCAATGATCGCCTTGGCCGCGCCGGCGAGTGTGAAGCCCATGATGAGCTCGAACTTGCGGATGGGGGTGACCAGGTAGCCTTCGTGCAGGCCGCGCGCTTTGTCGTCGATGAAGATGATGCCGCCGCCGATCATGGCGGAGACGAAGATCGCCAGGACAATGGTGCCCGGCAACAGGTATTGGATATAGGGCACATAGGGATAGATCTCGACGACCGACAATGTCGCCGCGGCCGACAGGCGAGGCCGGAGCGCCCGCTGATTGTACGGACCGAGCAGCTGCGTGAGCGTGCCCTCGAGGGTGGCCGACACGAACTGATCGGTGTTGTCTTCGATCAGCGCCACGTGCGGATTGGCCCCGGCGAGCAGCGTACGCGAGAAGTGCGGTGGAATGTTCAGCACGCCGTTGATCTTGCCGTCACGCAGATCCCGCACGGCGCTGGCCTGGTCGCTGTACGCAATCGTCTCGAACGTGCGCGCGTTGGCGGCCACCGCCTGGAACATCTCCTTCAGTTTCACCGCCGGCACACCGCGATCCTGATCGACGACGCCGACCTCGATGTTCTTGACCTTCCCCCCGAAGGCGTTCCCCAGGACCACGAGCTGGACGAGTGGCATGATCATGGAGACGATCACCAGGGTCGGGCTGCGCCGGAAGCGGCGCAGGTCGCGTTCAATGATGGCCCAGATCCGATTCATCCGCTCTCCGTTTCAGCGCTGCTGATACATGAAATCGGTGTTGTACTTGGCCGCGCTCTGCAGCGCGTCGCGCAATTGATGCCCGGTGTAGTGCACGAAGACGTCGTCGAGCGTGGTGCTCTGCACCGAGAGCGACACGACCGCGATCCCGGCCTGGCGGGCGGCTTCCATCAGCTCCACAGTGGTGCGCGGGCCGTTGTGCGACGAGATCCGAAAGACGTGGTCGTCGGCGCGCACGTCGGCCACCTCGGGCAGGGCCCGCACGGTCTCCATCCATCCCTCCGGGACCTCGGCGAAGCTGACTTCGAGAATGTTCTTCCCCGGGATCGACGCCTTCAGCTTCAGCGGCGAGTCGAGCGCCACGAGCTTTCCATGGTCGATGATGGCAATGCGATCGCAGAGTTTGTCCGCCTCGTCCATGTAGTGCGTGGTGACCAGGATGGTGAGGTCGCGCTCGCGCTTCAACCGCGACAGCATCTCCCAGACGGCGACGCGCGACACCGGATCCAGCCCGGTCGTCGGCTCGTCGAGGAAAAAGATCCGCGGCTCGTGCACGAGACCGCGCGCGATTTCGAGGCGCCGCCGCATGCCGCCCGAAAACATCTTGACCGGCTTGTCCGCCCACGGGGCGAGATCGACGGCCTCGAGCAGCTCCAAGATGGTGCGCCGCCGCTTGTCGCGCGGAATGCCGTAGAGCTTGGCGAAGATGCTCATGTTCTCCGTCGCGCTCAGGTCGAGGTCGGAGGTCATGGCTTGCGGAATGACGCCGATGCAGGAGCGCACGTCGTTGGCGGCGCGGACGATATCAAAGCCGTTGATGCGCGCCGTGCCCGCCGTTGGGGGGACGAGCGTGGTGAGCATGCGGATCAGCGTCGACTTGCCAGCACCGTTCGGTCCGAGCAAGCCGAACACCTCGCCATGCTCGACGCCGAAGCTGAGCGCATTCACCGCGCAGAAGTCGCCGAAGCGCTTGGTCAGGTTGTCGACTTCGACGTCAACCATGGGAGTCCAACGGCGCGCAGTGCGGGCGCATCAGTGCGCCCGCGGCGGCGACTGATGGTCCGTCGCCAGCGGCAGGGTCACGTAGGCGGTCATGCCGACTGCCAGGCTGCGGTCGGTGTTGTCGCAGCGCAGGCGGATCTCGAAGGTCTTGATGTCGCGTTTGGTACGGCTCACGTCGCGCTGCGTGGCATAGTCGGCGTCCACACCGCGATAGAAGACGGTGCCTTCGCGTTCGGCGCCGGACGGCAATCGCACCGCCATCGTGTCGCCGAGGTGGACGAGATCGATGTAGCTTTCTTCCACATCGGCGCGGATCCACAGGTTGTCCGGATCGATCAGGGTGACGATACCCTGGCCCAGATTTACGACCTCGCCTTGCAGCGCCGCGCGGACGTCCACGATGCCGTTGATCGGCGCCCGGATGTCCGTGTAGTCCAGACGCACCTGGGCCTTTTCCTTCTGCGCGCCGACGGCGGCCAATTGCTGGACGTTGGCTTCGAGTGCGGCGCGGCGCAAGGCGATCTGGTCGGCGTTGGCCTTGGCCAAGGCAACCGCCGCCGCCGCGGCCTGCTCCTGTTTCTGCAGCGCGTCGACGTGCGCCTTCGCGCCCGCGTACGCCGTGCGCGCTTGGTCGTGGACTTGCGCCGACTCGACGCCCTTGCGGTAGAGCGCCGCGGCGCGCTGGAAGCTCAAGCGGGCGTTCTCCAGGTCCGCCTGCCCTTGTGTCACCGCGGCGTGGGCGGCGGCGAGATTGGCTTCCGCCTGTCGGGTCTGGTTGTTGGTTTGCGCTTCTTCGTAGTGCAGGCCGGCTTCCGCCTCCGTTACCTGCGCCGCCGACTGCCGTTCGCTGTCCGCATAGAAGGCCATGTCGGCCTTCCACTCTTGCGGCTGGATCACGGCCAGCCGGGCGCCCTTCTGGACCGTATCGCCCTCCTTGACCAGCAGTTCCTGTAAGCGGCCTTGCACCTCGGAGCTGACGATCACGTCGTCCGTCGTGACGATGCCGCTCAGCACGAGCGCACCCGTGCGCCGATTCAGGTCGTAGTAGGCGGCGCCGGCGAGTGCGACGAGTACGGCGATGACCACAGGGAGGCGGCGCGTCATGGCAGCGGTGCGTGCGGCTCGCGGAAAAGCCCGTGGCGAATGAAATCGAGCACTTCCTGTTTGCGGCGCCGGAGGGTCGCGACGCCGTAGGCATCGGCGTGACCGAGGAGCTGCAGCACCGGGGCGGCGGAGAAGTAGAACACGATCAGGCCGACGATCGAGATAGCCGTGTGGCGCGCGTCGGTGCGGCGGAACTCGCCGTCGCGGATGCCGCGTTCCAGCAGCTTGTTGAAGGCGGCACTGCGCGGGACGAAGTACTTGCGCACCAGACGTTCCAGCGGCCCGCCGCGCGCCGTCATCAGCTGTTGGTACAGCGCCGCGTAGCGTTGCCGGGCGCTGATGAAGTCGAAGTACAGGCTTACGTAGCGCAGCAGGACGGTGCGCGCCGTGCCCGGCGCCGCGAGGACCTCGAGCGCTTGGCGGTTGAACTCGCGAAAGTGGTCTTCCACCACCGCTTCGTACAGACCACCCTTGCTCTTGAAGTAGTAGTACAAGAGCGCCTTGTTCACACCCGCGCTGACGGCGATGGCATCGGTGCGGGCGCCCGCCAGACCGGATTTGGCAAAGATCTGCTCGGCCGCCGCCAGGATTGCCGCACGCGTGTCCACGCTGCGCGCCTGTCGACGGGCCACGCTGTGCACCTCGGCGCGCTCCATCGGGGTTTAACTAATCAGTTAGTTACTGTGTATCACTTCACCGAGATGGGTCAAGCGGATCAGGCCGTCATCGGCTGTGCACGCCCGGCTCGCACGCAGGCGTGGGTCTCTGCTAGCTCGGGTGCGCCTTCCATATTGACCTTCGCCGTTTCTTCGTGTATGCGTTTCTCAAGGCGAAGGGAGAGCGAACATGGATCCCGGGCATGGTGCGTGGGCCGTTGAGGCAGTCGAAGCTGCTGATGCGTTCGAGCTGTGCGAGACGATGGAAATTCCGCTGCTCGGTGTCGTGGCGGCGGGCGAACCGTACCGGGCGTTTGCGGTCGAAGACACCCTCAATGTTCCGACGCAGCTGTGGGCCGGCAAGCAGGTATTCGCGCTGCGCGTGCGGGGCAACTCGATGATCGACGAAGGCATTCACGACGGTGACTATCTCATCGTCACGCCGCGCCCGGCCGCCGACAATGGCCAGACCGTCGTGGCGGAGATCGATGGCTGTGTCACCGTGAAGAGATATTTTCGCGAGCCCGATGGTCAGGTGCGGCTGCAGCCGGCGAACCCGGAGTTGCTGCCGCTGCGGATGCGCGGCGACCATGTGCGCATCATCGGCGTCGTCGCCGGCATACTACGGAAGCTCGGCTTTGGCGAGCGAAGAACCCGCGGCGCCAGTGACACCGGCCTTTCGCTGCGCAGCGTGCCGCACCGGTCGTCATCCGCCGCCACCGACGTGGCCTCCTTGGATTTGGCGGTCAACGTCATCGACAGTCAGCTGATCCGCTGGAATGCGGCGATCACCCACGCTCGGCAGGACAAACGCCTGCGGCGGCATATCGTCCAGATGGAAGAGTTGGGGCGAGATCTGCAAGCGCTCCGCGACTGGTGCGCACGCACCCAGAAGGCCGGCCTGCGGCGCGCCCTGATCGCCGAGGCCAACAAGGTCGTGCGCCGCATGCAGCGCTTCGCCAGCGTCACTCCCGTCAGCCTGCCCGACCTCGTGTTGCATTGACTCAAAATGTTGCTTGACCGGCGCCTGCATGCGCTGCAGCGATTGACTCCCCGGGGTAGGGGGACAAGAATGAATTCAGTAGAAACGCATGGACGCGTTGCCCGCCATACTCGAATCGATGCGGCTCTCGCTGGTTGTCATCACCGCCCTCGTTGCCTTCGGCTTTTTCAGCACAACCCTGATGTTGTTCCGTCAAACCAGGGCTCTCAGCGACATTTCGAAACAGCTCTCCGCGAGTGAAGAGCTGCTGCGCCGGACTCACGAACTGACTGCAAAAGCGGCAGCGGCGTTGGAGAACGTCACGCGGCTCGTCGTGCACCCCGGCGGGCGCCCGTAACTTTCTGTAGACGACGGTCAGTCCTCGCCGACAATCAGGGCGACGGGGTTCTCGAGCGTGTGTTTGAGATCTTCGAGAAAGCGCCCCGCTTCGATGCCGGTGAGCACGCGGTGATCGACGGACAGGGTAACCCGCATCGTCTTGGCCACGGCGAGCTGGCCGTTGCGCACGACCGCACGGTCTTTGATCGCTCCGACCGCCAGGATCGCCGCTTGCGGCGGCGTGATCACCGCGCTGAATTCTTCGATGTCGAGCATCCCCATGTTCGACACCGTGAAGGTGGCGCCGCTCAACTCGTCGCCACCGAAGCGGCCGGCCTGTGCCTTCTCGACCAGCTCAGCCGTGGCACGCGCGATCTGCCGCAGAGTCAGGTGTTGGCAGCCGCGCAGCACCGGTGCAATCAGCCCATCGTCCACGGCAACAGCCACCCCGATGTTCACGTCGTCGTGATATGCGATGGCCCCGTCAGCCCACGAACCGTTGACCCGCGGGTGGTGGAGCAGGGTCACGGCGAGCGCGCGGATGATGAAGTGCGTGAAGGTGATCCGTTCCGGCACGACGGCGGCCGCGCCCAGCGACGCGCGCAGGCGCGCCGCCTCGGACATGTCGATCTCGCTGGTCACGTAAAAGTGCGGTGCCTCGCGTTTCGAGGCGGCCATCTGTTTCGCCACCGTGAGGCGCAGCTTGGACAGCTCCTGCCGGCCGCGCGGTACCGCTGGCGGCTCGTTCGTCGCACGTGGCTTCGACTGACCTGACTGAACCGCCGGCGCCGGCGGCGTGACCGCGGTCTCTTTGACGAACGGTGGCGGCACCGGCCGCGCTGGTGCGGACGGTGTGGGAGCGGCGACTGTGACCGCTCGCGCTGGCTTTGCCGTCTGCCCCGATTCACGAGTCGGCACGGGCGCGCCGGCAGGCTCTGCGGTGGTGGCGTCGCCGAGCACGGCCAGCACCGTGCCGACGGCAGCGGCCTCCCCTTCCTTGATGCGGATCTCCGCGAGTGTCCCGGTATGCTCGGCTTCCAACTCCATGTCCGCCTTATCGGTTTCCACCTCGGCCACGACTTCACCGCGGTCGACGTGCTCGCCCACGCGCTTGAGCCACCGGAGAATGGTCCCCTCTTCCATCGTGTCGCTCAGCTTCGGCATCGTGATCTCGATCGCCATACGTCCGCCCTCCACCGCGGTGTATTATATCCGATTTGCCTACAGGTCACCTTGACCCTACGCAGGACGGACCCTATACAGATTGACGCAGACGATGCCGGGTGGAACTGCACGTGCACTGACAGTGGTCCGCGTGGCGCGTGGCTT
>Ga0209415_10015877_pt1 | contig 12164 bp, 1 predicted proteins | sample PeaSoiSIISIP2007_FD_187696 | JGI IMG/M metagenome (GOLD analysis project Ga0209415, IMG submission 187696) | Peat soil microbial communities from Weissenstadt, Germany - SII-SIP-2007 (SPAdes) (version 2) | ecosystem: Environmental > Terrestrial > Soil > Wetlands > Peat | place: Germany... | reverse complement strand
GTGTTCCCCGCCGTGACCGAGCTGGTGTACGCCAGGGAGCAGGTCGCGGAGTTGCAGTTGGAGAGGTACTTGTGCTGCACTACTGAAGGCGAGGCGCCGCCCTGGACGGACTGCGAGGCCCCGAGCGTAAAGGTGTCCCCGAGGGTGTCGCTTACCGTCGGAGCCGCGCCGTTAAAGCCGCCAAACGACGTCGAAGGCATGGTGCCGCTCGGAGGGTATACCCTCAGACGGAGCCAGTCGAACGGCCCGATTGTCGCCTGACCGCCCTGCGCGTTGTATATCCCCAAGCTGATGGCGGCAGTAGGAATTCCGGAGCTAGAAGTGCCACAGTTGGTGTAGGAATAGCACGCGGTCGCGCTCGCCGTGCTGCCCCAGTAGATGCTATACACCTGCGTCCCTGTCGCGGTAAGGGAGCTGAGATAATTGTAGGTGGGACCGGATACGGACGTCTGAAGGCAGGCGTTCGTCGAGCCGCAGCCATAGGCGGGCCCCGTGTTCGAGTTGATGTCCCACATCACGGTGTTCCCGTTGGGTGTGTTGTGGTTGTAGCCGAATCCTGCGTTGTAGACGCTCGTAGCCGCAGAGAAGCCCCCGTAAAAGTCGAGCATGTTCGCCGTCAGGCCGTACGTCGCCGTTGTGTACGCATAAGAGGCGGCGGACGCGGCCGAAATTCCGTTGCTTATGGTGGTGCCCGAACAGGTCCAACCCGTGGGACAAGAGGTCCCAGCGAAGTTCCAGTAGTTGGTGAAGACGTTCGCCCCGTTGTCGTACTGGGCATACGTCCCGCTCAGCTGCGGCGCCTCCCCCCAGTATATTCCGTCGAAGGTAACGTACGTCGGCTGGAATACCATGTATATTGTGAGCTGTCCTCCACTCCCTGCGATCGAAGACGTCAGTTTGACCCACGCGGTGGCCGAAGTGGACGAGGACCCGGCCGAGCTGCAGGTGCTTGAGCAGGACTCGAGCCACGAGTAGAGCTGTGTGGTGCAGCTAGATGTGGTGCAGAACCTGATGTTCCCGAGGTTGGTCGCCTCACTGGTGGAGTAGCTCGAGGGGTTCCAAGTCACCATCTGCTGGAATGGATTGGCCGTCGCCGAGCCCTGGTTGTTGGTAATTGTGATTGGGACGTACGCAAATCCTCCCCAACCGAGGCCGTATACGAGGGTGTTCCCCGCCGTGACCGAGCTCGTGTACGCCAGGGAGCAGGTCGCGGAGTTGCAGTTGGAGAGGTACCTGTCCTGCACCAGGGCCGCCGACGGAGGGGTGACCGTGACTGACTGCGACGAGCCAAGGGTGAACGAGTCCCCCCGCGTGTCCGTAGGGGTGGAGGGAGGGCTTTGGCCGGCCCAGCCCAGCGCGTACACAAGGGTATTGCCCGAGCCGACGTTGCTTGAGAACGCGAGCCCGCACGTCGCTGCGTTGCAGTTCGACGTGTACTTCTGCTGGACCACCGACGACGAGGACGCCACGTTGACCGAGGAAGAGGCGCCCAGGGTGAAGCTGTCGTGCAACGAGTCGGTGGGGACCGAGGATGGAGGTGCCTGGTTCGGCCAGCTCACTGCGTCCACAAGGATGTTCCCGGCGGTCACCGACGAGGTGAAGGATGCCGCGCAGGCCGCGGCGTTGCAGTTGGAGACGTATTTCTTCTGGGCCAAGGAGGAGGCTTGCGGGATGAGCTGGACCCACTTCAGGTTGTCAAGGTTCACGGTCACGGACTGGCTGGACGACGTCTGGGGTAGGGCCGTGGGGTAGGTCGCCGAGTAGGCGTTTCCCCTGGCGGTCAGCACCTTCACGGTGTCCGTAGTCCCGCTGACGTACAGGTATCCGGTGTCCATGACGGAAGACTCGCTGCCCGGGGTCACGACCATCCAGAGCGATGGCGTGGAGTTGCTGCAACCTGCGCCTGCGGGGAACCCGACACCGTCGCATTTCAGGAGAATCCCGGCTGAGGAGATTACCAGTGCCGCCGTCATGTTGACCGTCACCGAGGAGGTGTTGTTCGCGTAGAACCCCAAATCCCCGTTCGTCTCGAGGAAGGTGGCGATTGAAAGCTGCTCTTGGAGGGTCCCCTGGACCTTGTTCGTCGCCGTGAGGAGGCTCTGCGAGTAGGCGGAGTTCTGAGCCTGGACGAAGATGAAGTAGGAGCCGCCGACAGTGAAGAGTATTGCGAACATGATGACGGTGGCGACGATGCCCGCCACTGCTGGTCTGCTCCTCCGCGCCGAACGTCCCATCTTCATTTTTGATCGCTCATCTCTATCGTCACTCTACGTGTGCTGGAACGTCGCGAAGACCGTGTTCGTGTAGTCGGTGACCTCGACAGTGTCGTAGCCCGCGGCTGCCGTGGGCACCGTGAAGGTCACCCCTGCAGGGATGTTCCCGCCCGCCGTCGTGGTGAAGGTCGTGAGCTGGGTCATGACGCCGGCCGCGTTTATCCAGCCGACCATCGCCTTGGAGTTCGCGTTAAAGTGACACGGGGATGTGCAGCTCACGGTCACCGTCGCGGCGTTCCCTCCCGCCGTGGGGGTCGTGTAGGCGTTCGCCTGCGTGATTATGCCGTACGGATACGGGATGGTCTCTCCGTAGAGGGTGCCGTCGCTGAATATGCCGGTCAGAGCAAAGTACGCCTGGAAGGGCGTGAGCACATTGGTGCCGAAGGCCTGGGTGGTCGAGCCGAGCGCCTGGGTCGCCGCGAAGTACAATGTCGTGGGGACCCCGTACGCCAGCGTCGTGTAAAGCCCCGTCGTCGAGGTGTACCCGTTCACCGTCGTCGAGCCGGGGTTGAGGCTGTCGATGATGTAGTAGTGCGCCTGCGTGTAGTCGGTGTCGAACCCGTCGAACTCCGCGGAGCCTATCGCGAGCTCGGTCTGCGGCCAGATCGTGACCGCGCGGTGGTTGGGGTCCACGTTCGTGAAAGTGACCTCCCAGACGAGGGAGGCGCCGCTAGGCACCCCCATCGTGGGATAGCCGCCCACCTGGATCCCGCTCTGAGGGTTGAAGGGCGTGCTGAATGATAGAGCGGCTTCCACCCACGGCGTCGAGGCGCCCAGGGTCATCGGGACAGTGCTCGCCGAGCCTCCTCCGCCCGCGTTGTACTCGCTGCACCCGCCCACCGAGTTGCACGTGCCCACTAGCGTGAAGCCCGAGGTCGCCGTGTAGGTCGTCGAGCTCGATGACGCCTCCGCGTTGCCGACGATGAACGAGTCCGAAGAAGGCGTGAATGAAGTGACCGCGGCAGTGGTAGAACCCGTGGACAAGCTGCCAGTGGACGAGAGGACGCCCGACGTGGTGTAGCCCGTTATCTCGTACAGGGAGACGGAGCCGGCGACCGTCTGGCCGAAGGTGGCGGTGACAGTGTCTGCCCCGGAGCTCGCCGCGGTCGCGTACCAGATGTACGAGTAGTAGTTCGTGGTCGTCGGGGCAAAGGCGACCGCAGCCTCGGCCCAAGGCCCTGACGAACCGAAAGACAGGGGGACGGTGGTTGCGGAGCCGACCCCTGTTTGGTACTCACCGCACCCGGCGACGGAGCTGCAGCTCCCCGACAGTGTATAACCGCTGCCGGCCGTGTACGTCGTCGAGGTCGACTCGGTGTTCCCTATGACCACTGAGCCCGTGCTGGGCGTCATCGACGTCACCGAGGAGCTGGATTGGCTCGTGGACGAGCCTCCCGTGGAGCTCAGGAGGCCCGTCGCCGTCACCGCGCTGATCTCATAGATCGAGACGGCGCCCGTCACGGTCTGTGAGAAACTCGCAGAGATGGTGTCCGCCCCCGCGCTTCCTGCCGTCGCGTACCACACGTAGGAGTAGTAGGTGTTGGTGACCGCAGGCGCGAAGGATATCGATGACTCGACCCAGGGCGTGGAGGCGCCCAGCGACATTGGGACGGTGGTTGCGGAGCCCACGCCGCTCTTGTACTCGCTGCACCCGTAGACGGAGCTGCACGTCGCAATAAGCGTGAGGCCGCTGCCCGCTGTGTATGTGGAGCTGCTCGAGGCCGATTCGGCGTTCCCGATGACGAACGAGTTCGTGGCCGGGGTGAATGACGTCACCGAGATGGACGTGGAACCGCCCGCGGAGCTCCCCGTCGAGGAGCTTGGGCTCGCGGTGCTGTAGCCCGCGAGTTCGTAGATGGAAATCGAGCCCGTTACGGTCGACAAGAAAGAGGCCGTTACCGTGTTCGACCCGCTGCTGGACGCCGTTGCGTACCAGATGTAGGAGTAGTAGTAGGTGTTGGAGACGCCCACTGTATTCGAGACTCCAAGGGCGAAGGCGTCTCCCAGAGTGTCGCTTACGGTCGGCGTCCCGCTCCCGACGGATTGGCTCCCGAAGGAGGTCGAAGGCATCACGCCTCCGGGCGGGTATATCCTGATTCTGTCCCAGAAGAGGTAGGCGTACGACGTGGCTCCCCCCGTTGCGGCTCCGACGTAACTGGTGCTGGCGCCCGCCGATATCGTCGCGGTATAGGTGACGGTAGAGGTGAGTCCGGAGTAGACTCCGCTTGCGTACTGGGAGCCCGTGTTGGTGACGAACTTCATGGTAATCTGGCCGGAAGTCGAACACGTCTGCATGAACAGGAAGTTTGTCCCGCTGGTTGGCATGGTCTGACTCGAAGCCGTGGCCAGGGTGGTTGTGGACTGACGGAGCTGGGGAGCTGATCCGCTGTAGTATTCGTAGCCTGCGTAGTACCCGTTGGCGTTCGTGGTCGAGGGGTTCCCGCCGCCCGTCCCCGTCCCGGCGCCGCTGGAATAGAAGCCCTGTCCTACGTCGTCCGCATTTCCGTTGTACTCCGCGCTCGTCTCGAAGCAGGCTCCAACCGTGGAGAACGCCTTCGTGGAGGTCGCTACCCCGTACTGGTTCCCCGCGTTCGAGACCAGCCTGACGCCGCCCGTGTTGGAGGTGCCGCCTACATAGGATGCGGCCCCCGACAGTGACCAGCCCGCTGGCAGGGAGGAGCCTTGGAACGCGCCGTAGTCGCTGAAGACTTTAGCCCCGTTGTCGTACTGTCCGTACGTCGAGGAGAGCGTAGGCGCCTCCCCCCAGTAGTTGTCGTCGAAGGCTGTCGAAGTGGAGTAGAAGACCATGTATATCGTGAGCGTCCCTCCGCTGGATATCGCGTGAGTACCAAGGTTCACCCACGCCGTAGCCGAGGTGGAACTCGACCCGCTCGTGCTGCAGGTGCTGGAGCAGGACTCGAGCCATGCGTAGAGCGGCGTGGCGCACGCGCTGTCGAGGCAGAACCGGACGTTCCCGAGGTTGGTCGCCTCATACGTAGAATAGGTCGCGGGGTCCCAAGTCACCATCTCCTGGAAGTTCGTCGGGGTGGCCGATCCGGCGGCTGCAACCACGGCGTCTCCTATCATCGCCCACTGGTTCGAGCCACCGGTGGTTGTGGTGAAGGGGACCGAGAGGCCGGTTTGGGTGGAGGAGACAACCTCGTATTCTTGATCGTTGTTCTGGTTGGTGCCGCCGCCTACAGCGCACTGCGTCGCACCGGTATCGGTGAATCCTGTCCCGTCAGTCTCAGTGTGACACGTCGTGGACGAGGTGTGCTCATTGGCCAGGAGACCGTAGATGAAGTCGTTCGCGTTCGAAGTCGAGACGGAGACCGAGGGCGTCGTTGTGGTTCCGGTCGCCTTTGCTGGCAGCCCGCCGTTGGTGTCGAACGGGCTAGCAGTGTTGGCGTAGCTAATCCCGAAGACGCTGAACGTGTTGTCCCCTGTCGCCGACCAAGTCACAGTGATGGAATCCGCGGAGAGCGGTGAGTTCGCTGTGGCGTACCACTCCTCTACCTCCACGCTGGACGAGCCGGCCTCGCTGGTTCGGTGTGTCCAGGTGAGGCCTGCGGTGTCGCTGACCGATGAGACGGTGGCAGCGGAGGAGGACGTCCCCGCCGCGAGAATTATGACGTCGTTCGAGTTGGCAGTCGTGAGGCTGGCCGAGGTCGAAGAGGTCTCCGTGTTCGAGCCGGTCGAACCGTCGAGGACTTCGCCGGAGCCGCACCCACTAACACAGTTGCTGAGCGTGACTGGGACATAGGGCGCCGTCCCGTACCAGCCGAGGCCGAGGACCAGCGTGTTGCCCGCCGTCACCGAGGAGGAGTAAGCGAGCGCGCACGTGGCCGAGTTGCAGTTGGAGTTGTACCTGCTCTGCACCAGCGCCGGCGAGGGAGGGGAGACCGTCACCGAGTTCGAGCTCCCGAGAGTGAACGTATCGCCGCGCGTGTCGGTCGGCGAGGAAGGCGGGCTCTGGCTCGACCAGCCCACGGCGTAGACGAGGGTATCACCCGAACCGACGTTGCTCGAGAACGCGAGCCCGCAAGAGGCCGCGTTGCAGTTCGAGGTGTACCTGTTCTGGACGAGCGACGGGGTCGAAGCCACATTGGTCGACGTGGACGCCCCGAGCGTGAACGAGTCTCCGCGCGTGTCGGTGGGCACCCCGGAGGGAGGGGCTTGGCTACCCCAGCCCACCGCGTCGACGAGGATGTTCCCGGCGGTCACGGACGACGTGAAGGAGGCCGCGCAGGCCGCGGCGTTGCAGTTGGAGACGTACTTCTTCTGGACGAGGGAGGAGGCCTGGGGGACGAGCTGGACCCACTTCAGGTTGTCAAGGTTCACGGTCACGGACTGGGTGGAGCCCGATTGGGCCCCCGATTCTGGGTATGTCGCCAAATAGATGTTTCCCCGGGCAGTGAGCACTTTCACGGTGTCGGTAGTCCCGCTGAGGTACAGGTATCCCGTGTCTGCCGACTTGGTCCCTCCGTCGGCGTTGACCGTCATCGGAAGCGCTGGCGTCGAGTTGGTGCAGCCCGCGCCCGCCGGGAACCCGACCCCGACGCACGTCAGCAGCGTGCCCGTCGACGACATGACCAGCGCCGCGGTCATGTTGGCGGTGACGGTTGAGGTGTTGTTGGCAAAGAATCCGACGTCCCCGTTGGATTCAAGGAGCGTCGTGACCGTGAGACTCTCGGCTTGCATTCCCTGCGTCTTGCTGGCGGCAGCCAGAAGGGTCTGGGCGTATTTCGCGTTCTGAGCGTTCACGAAGATATAGTAGGAGGTCCCCACCGTGAAGAGGATCGCGAAGATTATCACTATCGCGACGATGCCTGCTACCCCCCTTCTCGCGCGGCCTACCTTCATCTTTGGTCACTCATCTCTCTCTTCTCTCTACGTGTGCTGGAACGTCATGAAAATCGTGTTCGTGTAGTCGGTGACCTCGATCGTGTAGTAGCCCGCGGCAGCCGTGGGCACCGCGAAGGTCACTCCGGCGGGGATGTTCCCGCCCGCAGTCGTGGTGAAGGTGGTGAGCTGGATCATGTCTCCCGCCGCGTTTATCCATCCCACAAATGCGGTCGAGCTCGAGCTGAAGTGGCACGGCGAGGTGCAGCTCACGGTCACCGTCGCGGCGTTCCCGCCCACGGTAGGCGTGGTGTAGGCGTTCGACTGGGTCACGATGCCGTATGGGTAAGGGATGGTCTCTCCGTAGAGGGTGCCATCGCTGAACACCCCCGTGAGCGCGAAGTAAGCCTCGAAGGGCGTCAGGACCTCGGTTCCGAATGCCTGGGTAGCCGAGCCCAGCGCCTGGGTCGCCGCGAAGTAGAGCGTGGTCGGGACGCCGTAGTTGAGGGTCAGGAATGTGCCCCCCGTGGTCGAGGTGTAACCGTTCACCGTCGTCGAGCCCGGGTTGAGGCTGTCGATGATGTAGTAGTGCTCCTGGATGTAGTCGATGTCGGACCCGTCGAACCCGGTCAGGCCGACCGCCAGCTCGCTCTGCGGCCAGATTGTGATCACCCTGTGCTGTGCGTCCACGTTGGTGAAGGTGACCTCCCAGACGAGGGAGGCGCCGCTAGGCACCCCCATGGTGGGGTACCCGCCCACCTGGATCCCGCTCTGCAGGTTGAAGGGGGTGCTGAACGAGAGGGCGGACTCGACCCACGGCGTCGAGGCGCCGAGGGTTATCGGGACCGTGTTTGCCGAGCCTCCTCCGCCAGAGTTGTATTCGCTGCAGCCGCCCACCGAGTTGCAGGTCCCGACGAGCGAGAACCCAGAGGTGGCGGTAAACGTCGTGGAGCCCGACGCCCCCTCAGCGGAGCCCACCGTGAAAGAGTCAGAGGTTGGGGTGAAGGAGGCGACCGAAGCGCCTGTAGAGCCCGTCGACAGGCTGCCGGTGGATGACAATACGCCCGAGGTTGTGAACCCTGTTATCTCGTAGATTGACACGGAGCCGGCCACCGTCGAGCCGAAGGTGGCGGTGATCGTGTCTGCTCCGGAGCTGGCCGCTGTCGCATACCAGATGTAAGAGTAGTACGTCGTGACTGTTGGGGCGAAGGCGACTGCCACCTCCACCCATTGGCCAGACGGGCTGATCGACATAGGAACTGTGGTCGAGGACCCGACACCGGTCTGGTACTCCCCGCAACCTCCCACGGAGTTGCAGGTCCCAGAGAGGGTGTATCCGCTCCCCGCGGTAAAGGTCGTGGACGAGGCCTCGGTGTTGCCCACCACGACGGAGCCCGAGGTCGGCGACATGGATGTGACGGAAGTGCTCGATTGGCTGGTCGTCGAGCCGCCCGTGGACGAGAGAATCCCGCTTGAGCTCACCCCGCTGATCTCGTATATCGATACGGAGCCCGCGACCGTAGCCCCAAAGGAGGCGGATATCGTGTCCGCGCCCGTGCTCGCTGCTTTCGCATACCAGAGGTACGAGTAGTAGGTGACCGAGGGGGCGGGAGCGAAGGACATCGCAGCCTCCGCCCACGGGGTCGAGGCGCTCAGGGTGAAGGGCGCCGTCGTAGCCGAGCCCAATCCGGACTCATACTCGCTGCACCCCTGGGCGGCGTGGGTGCCGTCGCACCCCCCGGCGCCGCTCAAGACAGTGGTGTATCCGCTGCCCACGGTGTACCTTGTCGCGCTGGATCCGGTCTCCACGTTCCCGACCGCGAACGAGTTCGAGGTCGGAGTGAAGGATGCAACGCTCGCCGAGGTTGACCCTCCGGTAGAGCTCCCTGTGGAAGACTTGGCCCCTGCGGTTGTGTATCCGCTGAGATCGTATATCGAGACGCTCCCGGCCACTACGGAGCCGAAGGTCGCGGTAATGGTGTCAGCGCCGGTACCCGACGCGGTCGCGTACCAGATGCCCGATTCGTAAGTGCTGGAACCGCTCGTGGCGGACTGAGAGACGCCGAGGCTGAACGAGTCGCCCAGAGTGTCGGTCACAGAGATGGGCGAGCCAGTCCCCGAGGTGACGCTGCCCAGCGAGGTGGACGGCATGACATTGCTCGGCGGATAGGCCCTCGCGCGGTCGAAGTTGTAGTATGTGGTAACCGCGTAGCCGTTCGACGAGTAGCTAATCTGGCCCAGATATAGGTGGGTTGCGCCGCTGAGCGGGTTGCTGTTCACGGTGCCAGAGTATCCCCCCGTCGTCGAGTAGAGCTGCGGGGCGATGTACGCGCTCCACGAGGATGAGCCCGAGCCCGGGTACGTCAGGGTCCCGTATATCCAGCTCGAGGTTGCCGTCCCTTGGCTGTTTGCATAAGCGGTCATGGTGCCGGCCGTGTCGTAGTCCTGGTCGAAGTAGTCGCCGGCATACCCGCAGTTCGCGCTGACCCCGTTGTTCACGCTGCCGACCGCCGCGTTGTTCAGCAGTCCGACTGTGCCCGAGTCCGTCCCCGTGTAACCCCCGCCGACCGTGCAACCAGGGGCGGAGAAGCTCGACTCCGTTATCAAGCCGACGTTGCTCATGGCGGAATTGAATGAGAAGGCCGGAAACGCCGCGTTCGTTGCGGTATTCCCGGTGATCTTTAGCGCGTTAATCGTGGTTCCTCCGGGACCAGATGTTCCGGTTGACTGCGCGAGCGTATACCCAGCGTACACGGAAAAGCTCGAGGTCGGCGTGTTGCCGTTGAAGTACGCAGTGAAGACGCTGGCCCCGTTGTCGTACTGCGCGTATATCGAGCTTAGCTGAGGCGCCTCTCCCCAGTAGGCTCCGTCGAAGTTCGTGGTCGTTGGCCCGAAGACCATGTATATCGTGAGCGTCCCGCCGCTTCCCGCGATCGCAGAGGTCAGCCTAACCCAGGCCGTTGCGGAGGTCGAGCTCGACCCGGCACTGCTGCACGTGCTGGAACAGGACTCCAGCCAAGAGTAGAGGGGCGAGTTGCACCCGCTGTCGGCGCAGAACCTGATGTTCCCAAGGTTGGTCGCCTCATACGACGAGTAGGTCGAAGGGTTCCATGTCACCATCTGCTGGAAGGGGTTGGGGGTGGCGGAGCCCTGGTTGTTGGTTATCGTTATCGGGACGTAAGAAAGACTCCCGCTGGTGAAGGAGCCGACGGACACCGAGGGCATGACGCCGCTCGGGGGATATGCGCGGTCCCGGACCCAGTTGAAGGTGCCCACGTTCTTTCCTGTACTGACCTGGTCCGAGAATACGATGGGGTAGGGCAGAGTGGGCAAGTTCGTGGAGGAACTGATCGTCGAGCCATAATTTTGAGAGCCGCTGTATGAGGTCGGGGAAGAACTCGGCACGAAAAGGCTCCAGATGTAGGTCCCGCCGGACAATCCTGATACGATGGTGTCGGCGGCACCGCTCGGTGAAGTGCCTGTATACAGGCCGTAAACCGAATTCCAGTCGCCGACGCCGGCGCCTGCGTTAAAGTTCGCTGAAGAGGCAAGTCCGAAACCGGCATAGGTGAAGCTACCGCTCCCGCCACCCGCGGGGATGTTCCCGTAGGTCTCGTAAACCCCCTGTGAGAACGTCGAGGTGGAGTAAATGAACGGGTAGTTGTTTCCGCCGCCGGGTCTCGTGTAGCTCATGCCGTTGTTTATCGTGAGGGTCCCGCCCGCGTTGCTTACGTTGTTGGTCCACAAGTTGCTGAGGGTCGTTCCGACGAAGTTGTCGTAGAACGTGAACACGTTAGCCCCGTTGTCGTACTGCGCGTACGTCCCCGACTGCTGGGGCGCCTCGCCCCAGTAGACGCCGTCGAAGTTGGTGCTCGTCGACTGGAAGACCATGTATATCGTTAGAGCGCCCCCTGCCGCGATCGAGGACGTCAACTTCACCCACGCCGTGGCCGAGGTGGAGCTGGACCCGCTCGTGCTGCAGGTGCTAGAGCAGGACTCAAGCCACGAGTTGAACGGAGAGGCGCAGGCGATGTCCGCGCAGAAGCGGATGTTGCCCAAGTTGGCGGCCTCATAGGAGGAATAGGTCGACGGGTTCCACGTCACCATCTGCTGGAAGGGGTTGGGGGTGGCGGAGCCCTGGCTGTTGGTGATGGTGATGGGGACGTAGTTGTAGACCTGCGTGGAAGGCCATCCCAGTCCCAGGACCAGAGTATCACCCGCAGCGACGTTCGAGGAGTAGCCGAGCGCACAGGCGGTCGCGTTGCAGTTGGAGGCGTACCCCTCCTGCACGAGGGCCGGGGTGAAGCTGACGGTTACCGAGTTCGAGCTCCCGAGCGTGAACGAGTCCCCGCGCGTGTCGGTCGGGGCTGAAGGAGGGCTCTGGTTCGCCCAGCCCACCGCATAGACCAGCGTGTTCCCCGAGGTGACCGAGGAGGAGAACGCGAGCCCGCACGACGCCGCGTTGCAATTCGAGGTGTACTTGTTCTGGGTGAGCCCGGGCGAAGAGGGGACGCCGACCGAGTTCGAGCTCCCGAGCGTGAAAGAGTTTCCGCGCGTGTCGGTGGGCACCCCGGAGGGAGGGGCTTGGTTGCCCCAGCCTACTGCGTCGACCAAGATGTTCCCGGCGGTCACGGACGACGTGAAGGCGGCCGCGCAGGAGGCGGCGTTGCAGTTGGAGACGTACTTCTTCTGGACGAGGGAGGACGCTTGTGGGAGGAGCTGGACCCACTTCAGGTTGTCCAGGTTGACGGTCACAGACTGGCTCGACGAGGACTGACTCGCAGGCTCCGGATAGGTTTGAGAGTAAGAGTTGCCGCGAGCGGTGATTACCTTGACCGAGTCGGTCGTTCCCGCGACGTACAAGTACCCGGTGTCGATCGCAGGTGACCCGCTGCCAGCGTCGACGGTCATCCAGAGGGCGGGCGTCGAGTTATGGCATCCCGCGCCCGCCGGGAACCCGACCCCGACGCACGTCAGCAGCGTGCCCGTCGACGAGATGACCAGCGCCGCGGTCATGTTTACCGTGAGCGACGAGGTGTTGTTGACTTC
>Ga0209415_10015876_pt1 | contig 12164 bp, 13 predicted proteins | sample PeaSoiSIISIP2007_FD_187696 | JGI IMG/M metagenome (GOLD analysis project Ga0209415, IMG submission 187696) | Peat soil microbial communities from Weissenstadt, Germany - SII-SIP-2007 (SPAdes) (version 2) | ecosystem: Environmental > Terrestrial > Soil > Wetlands > Peat | place: Germany... | reverse complement strand
ACCCTCGTGAGCTCCTTCACCACCAGGTTCGCCATCTGATACATCGTGAACGCCCTGCTCGTCACCACCCGCCTCAGCGCCTTCCTCGGGGCGACGCCGTAGAGCTTGGCGTAGGACGAGAAGAGATACAGGTCGGAGCGGTTCCCGCCGTCGATCAACACGACGCTCGAGTCAGAGCCTCCGGCCTCCTTCGGGAGCTGCGCCCTGAAGCAGAGGAACTCCGCGACCGCGTTCGCGCAGCGCCCTGTGAACGCCACCGACCAGGCCGGGTCGATGTAGTGCGCGACCAGCGCGTCGAGCGGCGCGAAGTTGAATGAGAACCCGCGGAGGGACGCGGCGGTCGGGAACGCGGCCTTCGTCTCCGCCATCGCCCGCGTGGAGTAGGCCGAGCGCGATATCTCTGACCACGCCTCCGGGATGCGGGTAGACCTGCAGAACACGCGCGCCTCGAGGGCCGAGCCGCAGCCCGGGCAGCGGTTCCCAAGAGACTCGACCGTGTCGCCCACGGGCTCGAGCGCCGCGCACACGTTGAGGATGCAGGAGCACTCCGAGCAGAAGTACACGAACCGCTCCTTCTCGCCCCCGTCCGTGGCCTCGTGCAGGTAGTGCAGCTGCTGCCTATTTCCCGGTGACAATCGACGCCCAAGCTGAATTTTTCTTATAAACACCCATAGCATCTCAAATATTTTCATCAGCAAATCTTCATGCGGATTCCACATTCCCGCCGATGGTCATCAACGGGTGATGGCTGAGCTGTTGGTCAGGGTGGTGGCTCTTCGATTGCACTCAAAACAAGTCAAGGCCGTTAAACAGAATCTGCATTGTCCCGCCACCATGCGAAAGCAGCGGAGTGCGGCCCGATAGGGTTAAGAGAATCAAGCCCTGCTAGCGGGCTACGAATAAAACGCCGAAAAATGTAGACGATTACATATCTGCAGCTCCCATAGAAGTGCGGGACAAACTTGAGCAGGTTCGGGCAGCAATCAGAGAAGTCGCACCAACTGCCCTGGAAAGTATCAGTTATCGAATACCCTATTATGATTACAAAGGGCGGCTGGCTTGGTTCGGTCTTCAAAAAGGACACATTGGACTCTACGTACGTCCTCCAATCATTGAGGAGCACAAGAAGGAATTAGCAGATTACGAGACTACCAAATCAGCCGTCCGGTTTCCTCTGGACAAGAGGATTCCCGTCTCGCTCGTAAAGAACCTGGTCAAAGCTCGAATGAAGAAGAACGAGGCAGAAGAATAGAATCTGCCGCCGAAGAAAAACCTGCGCTTCGATGCCATAGTGCATGACCCTCAAGCCGTTCCTGCCCTTTTTGCTGGCGGCGCAAGAGACTCTGCGGAATCCGGGTCGCGTTAGGCATAAATCCGAGGGGGCGGGACTCGCGTGACAGACCCTTGCCATTGAAATTCGGGACCATCGAGCAGACAGTCTTCTTCAAGGCCGCCCCGGAGGAGATCTACGACGCCCTCCTCGACCCGCGCAAGCACGCCGCGTTCACCGGCTCGCCAGCCACCACGAACGCGAAGGTCGGCGCCGCCTTCACGGCGTGGGACGGCTACATAACCGGCAAGAACCTGGAGCTAGTCAAGGGGAAGAAGATCGTCCAGGAGTGGAAGACCACGGAGTGGCCAGACGGCTATCCCGTCTCGAGGCTGGAGTTCACGCTGACCTCCAAGAAGGGAGGGACCGAGCTGAGGATGGTCCACTCGAAGGTCCCCGCAGAGCAGGTCGCGGACTTCACAGGCGGGTGGAACAGCGCCTACTGGGACCCGCTCAATGAGTATCTTGCCGAGAAGGGCGAGGCCGCCGTCCCCCTCAAGAAAAAGGCGAGCAAGAAGAGGTAGCCTCCCGCTCAGTTGTCTGCCGAGACATAAAGCCCGGTCGGCCCTATGGTGATGTAGGTCGCGTAGGTCCACGTCGTCAGGACGATCGACGTCGCGTTGACAGGGTCAAGCGCGGCCGCGCTCCCGAGTTCCAGCCACTGCGTCCCCTGCGACGGCGGCTGCCGCGAGATCACCGTTGCATTGACGAGGTACCCTGACCCCGCCGCCCCCTCGTGGACTTTGAGGACGACCGGCTCGCTCGCATTCGCGACGGGGGCGGTTGAGTTGACCCGGACAAACACGTTGGACTGGGCGCTTCCCGCCGTTGGAAGGACGCCCGACTCCTCGCTGTAAAGAAGCGAGTACGCCGACCCGTAGATCCTCACCTGCACCTTGGTCTCGTTTCCGACCGAGACCTGGACAGGGATCCTGATGATGAGGGCCTCGACCTTAAGGCTTACGACATAGTTCCCTGCAGGTAGGTCTTGCAACGAGCCGCCACTCGTGTCCGTGATCATCGCATACGTGGTTGGATTTGTCGAGTTGGTTGCCTGGGCGACGGTCATCGGCCACTCGCCCACGGCGAACAATCCGCTCGTCGGATTCGCGAGCCTGTCGGTCTCGTTCTGGTTCGAATGCAGCTGCACCACCAGCACTCCCGTGGGTCCCGGGGTCCCGTTGGAGTTGCCGTTTTGGAGCGGGATCGTCGGGTTCACGAGCGACGAGGAGTCGAGGACAAGCACCGTGAAGAGCGAGACGAGGATCAGGCCCAGGATGGCCAGTGCGCTGACTAGCTTGGACGTCTTGGCCGCGCGCAAAATGCCACTTCTCGTCTGCAAAAGCTGGCAACGGTGACTAAAAACGTTTCAAGTTGCGGTTTTGCAAGTTCTTAAGTCACCGCTCCAAACCTGAAGACGCTCTAATGGTCAGCAACCAGCTCATCTTGGGAGCCCTCTTGGCGCTGAACATCGCGCTGTATCTTCCGCTGGTCTTTTCCGCTCTGAGGCGCAGGAAGCACAAGGTCAACGCCTCTAACCTCGCCGACGCCTTCAACGGCCTCGAGATGGCCCTCAAAGAAGCCGTCCCCGACCTTCCCGCCGGTTTCACGTGGGAGGAGGCGATCGCGCGCCTAAGGTCGTCTGGCGTGAAGACCGAGGGAATGGACTTCGCGCTGAAGAGCTACGAGGAGTATCGATACGGCGGTTCCCCCCTCCCGGACCTCGACTTCCGCGAAGTCGTCAAGGTCGCGAACATGCTCGGCGGGATAACCACAGGGAAGAGCGGAGGTGCAAGCCTTGGGCGCTGAGATCAGGGACAAGGTCGTAGCCGAGGTAGGCAAGGTCGTAGTCGGACGGGAGAGGGAGATCGACCTCCTCCTGATGTGCCTCCTCGCGAGAGGGCACGTGCTCCTCGAGGGCGTCCCAGGCGTCTCGAAGACGCTCCTCGCGAACGCCTTCTCAAAGTGCCTCGGGCTCCAGTTCAAGCGGGTCCAGTTCACCCCCGACATCCTTCCTCTGGACATCATAGGCGGCTTCGTCTTCAACATGAAGGACAGGGAGTTCGAGTTTAGGCGTGGCCCGATATTCACCAACATCCTCCTCGCCGACGAGATCAACCGCGCCCCTCCGAAGGTCCAGAGCGCCCTCCTCGAGTCGATGCAGGAGCTCCAGGTCACGGTCGAGGGGCACACCGAGAAGCTCCCGTTCCCGTTCATGGTTATCGCGACGCAGAACCCGCTTGAGTTCGAGGGCGTCTACCCGCTCCCCGAGGGACAGCTCGACAGGTTCATGGTCAAAGTCAGCTTCAAGTATCCGAGCAAGGAGGTCGAGGCAGGCATCCTGAAGAGGAACCTCTCGAGCATCGACGTCAACGACGTGAGGACCGTCCTCACCGTGGGCGAGCTGGACGCGCTTGTAAGGCAGGTGGAAGAAGTGAAGGTCTCCGACGAGGTCCTCGCCTACCTCGCGCGGGTGGCCGAGGCGACGCGGAACGAGGGGTCGCTGGTGCTCGGGGCGAGCCCCAGGGCGATGGTGCAGCTCGTCCATTGCGCCCGTGCCAAGGCCCTCCTCGTCGGAAGGAAGTACGTCACTCCGGACGACATAAAGTCCGTCGCGAACGAAGTGCTGACCCACAGGCTCACCATCGACCGCGCGGCGGCGCTGAAGGGCGTGTCGCGGAACCCAGAGGCGATACTCACGGCCATACTTGACAGAGTGGAGCCCCCACGCTAGCCAAGCGCGGAAGAGACTATCTCGTAGCTACGGTTATCATCCTGGTCGCAGCCGACCTGCTCGACGTCAGGCTGATGCAGGTGCTGGGGATCTCCCTCGCGCTGATGGCGGTCGTCTCCATCGTCATATTCGAGTTCGCGATAAAGGGCGGCGTCAGCGTCTCTATGGAGAGCGGGCACGTCAAGACGTTCAAGGGAGAGGAATACGAGACGACGCTGGCGGTCGAGTCCAAAGGAACCGACTGGATAGGCTCGATGCCGACGACGTTCAAGATCGAGACTGGCCAGCTGATGAAGGTCGAGCCTCTCAGCGATGGGAAGATGAGGCTCAGGTTCCTCGGCAAGTATGCCGGCAGGTCAGAGGGCGTCAAGGTAGGGATATCCCTCACTGACCCTCTGAAGCTCCTCAAGAGGCTCGACCAGATCGTGTACAGCGACTTCGTGCTGGACACGCTCCCACTCTCACTCATCACCCCCGTGATGCCGCGGAGGCTGACGGTCTTCGGGTTCGGGGAGCAGCCGACCGGGTACCCAGGCCCTGGGCAGGAGCTCTATGGGCTCGACGAATATCACACCGCGATGGACACAAAGGACATCATCTGGAAGCGGGTGGCAAAGTCCGCCGACGAGACGCTCATCGCAAGGGTAAGGGAGGCGAGCGTGAAGGACGTCGTCAGGGTGGGTGTGGTGCAGTTCGCGGAGAGGGGGGATTCGCGAGCGGCGTGGATAGACATGCTCTGCGAAGCCCTCGGGCAGGTCGGGAAGGAGGTCTTCGAGATGGGCGCCAGCCTCACGCTCCACTACCACTCGACGCGGGGAAAAGGGAAGAGCGAGGAGGAGCGGTTGCTCGGCATGACGCACATGAGGGCCACAGACGTCAACGAGCTCGCCGAAGCGGTGATGTCTTGCTCCGTCGCCTCGGGCTCGCGGGAGATCGAGGCCGTCGTGAACAACTCAGACTTCGTGGTGACCGGCCTCAGGGAGCTCGAGGACGAGAAGATGGCGATGGTCATCGCGGAGAAGCCTTTACTGCTAATCTACGAGGATGCCGCACCTTCCTCCGCCTTCACGGACAGGTCGGTGATCTGGACGGGGAACGAGAATCTGTTCCCGCTGATCAGGAAGATGCTCGAGAGGTAGTGAAAGACGAACAAGGTACTCTTGGTCTGCAGCGCCGCGGTGGGCGTTTCGCTCTACTTCGTCTACGCCCTCTCCACGGTCCTCTTCCTTCAACACCTAAACATAACGAGCATCGGCCTGCTCGAGTCGGTCATCATCATCACCCAGGTGGTCAGGCTCGCTGGGATAGTCGCCTACTTCGGGACGAAACCGGCCAGGATCGAAGTGCTCCTCGTCCTCCTCTCATTCGAGACCTTCGTGGTCATGGGCCTCATCGTCCTCTACCTCATCTCCCCGAGCGTCGTCTACAGCCAGCTGGCGCACACGATCTTCTCGACATGGATCGCCGCGCTCTTCACTGTCCTCCCACCATACCTGATCTTCACGGGGGTGACGCAGATGACGCAGAACCGTAGCCTCATCGCCGTCCTCGTCTCGCTGACGCTCGAGTTCGGCTTCCTCACGTTCGCAGCGAGCACGATGCTCGCATTCGCAGGCACTTTCACATTCGGGAACTTCTTCGACTTCCTGATCGGCGCCGCCAAGTTCGACGTCGGTGCGGGGACCATCCCTGACCTCTCCACGATCTTCATCCTCGTCCCCTCGGTGGCCATGTACTGCTCCCTGATGGTCTACACGACCATCCCTACCGCGACGAGCGTGGTCCCGCCGAAGGTGACCTTCGTCCTCCCATTGCTCGGCGCGGCCGCCGCCGCGGGGTGGGTCTTCGCGACGGTGGTCATCCTCCCGAATACCCTTTTATCCTTCACGGTCCCAGGAATCATCATTGTCGCCCTCCTTTGGGCATACATGCGCCGGTAGGGCAAAGAAGGCGGCGCTGCTTTCGCTGCTTGGGCTACTGCTGACCATTTTGCCGCTCCAGTCCGGCCTCTTGGCTGCCTCAGGAGCGACCAACCCTGCATCCTCGAGCTCTACGCTGGCGTCTGTCCCCTTCTCGCTCGGCTTCTCCCCGTCGAACCTCACCCCCGTCTCTGGCGGGGTCCCCGTCTACACTGTAGGAGACACGATATGGGCGGTGTCGGGCTACAACTACTCGCTCCCTCTCGCGGTGACCTCTGCCAAGGCATCCGCCTCCGCCACAACCGACATCGTCGCGGTGAAGCTCCTCGGTTCGGAAGTCATCACCCCGCTCTACACATTCACCGCGAAGGACACAGACGGCGTCTGGAACATCACGCTCGGAGGACTGCAGGGCGCCGTCGTCATCCCGGTCCACTTCGTGAACCTTGCCGACCACCCGGTCTCCCTCGGCCCGCTCGCCTACGCCCTTGACGGAGGGAACCTATCGATCTCGACCCAGGCGAACCTCGGAGACTCCTACGACCAGGAGGTCTGCGCCGCCGGCAACGCCACTAGCGCCGGCGTAAGCCTGAGCCTCCCGACCGACATGCACGATGTGGGGGCCCTCAGGATCACCCCAGGAAACCCGGTCGGCATCGCGACCTCGGGACAGGTGAACGAGTCCTTCTCGTTCTGGTTCGAGCTCTACCACCCCTACGCGCTTGACGTCACCACCGCCAACAGCCTCGTCGTCAACAACTTGATGACCGCCGCATCTCAGCCCATCGCCATCGTCGCTAGCGGGACTACCAGCGCGCCGCTCACCCTTAACATGCCGCTCGCCGAGGGCCGGTATGAGATGAGGGCATACTTCCAGAACTCGACCAGCCTCGATGCCGTCCAGAGCAGCGTCCTGATAGTCAACGACTCATCCTGGGTCTCGCTCTCGAACGCGTGCCAGCCGCAGGCCATCCAGTCGACGAACGTCTTCTACTCCGCAAGCCTGACCAACGGCCAAGACAACTGGCCCAGGAGCCTCTACGTCATGTATCGGACCTTCGGGGTCGAAGCGGTCGCCTCCTACCCGGTGAAGGCTGACCTATCCAGCGTGAACTTTATCGCAATTCCTTGGAACCAGTCCCTGAATGACGTCAAGGTGAACGTCTCCCCTGCGGCGGGGATCCTCCAGACGAGCCAGGTGGGCAGCTCCCTGTTCGTCCTCGCGTCCCAGTACCCTGTCCGGATAGACTACACTCTGGACATCAGCGGGGGGCACAGCCTCGCCTCAGGCTCCGTGCTCGTGGAAGGGAGCTATGCGACCCAGACGAGCAAGCTGAACCTGGCGAAGCTGACGGTGCACGTGCTCAGCGACCAGACCGCGCCTACCACCCTCGAGGTGACCGGACCCCAGGGAGTGAACATCACGAGCGAACTCGTCGGGAGCAACCAGACGTCGTCGTTCCTCCTCCCGACCGGCTCCTACACCGTGATGGCGTCGCAGGCGGGCAACTCGCAGACGGCGCAGGTCGGGCTGACCGACGGCCTCGCGTCTAGCGTCACGCTCAACTTCAACACGTTCCTGAGCTTCGAAATCATCCTCGTAGTGACGGCCGCCCTGGCCGCAATCGCCAACGTGCTGATATGGGCCCTCCGCTCGAGAAGCCTGAGCTCGCGGATGGCAAGCCCCTCGAAGGCATCCTAGATACGCCAAGCCTTATATAATTACATAATTATACACGGGCCATGGACTCTGAGATGCCCGCTTTGATTGAGAAGCTTACCCTGGTCACAATAGTCGTGAAGAACCAACAGGCCGCGCTCGACTTTTACACGAAGACGCTCGGTTTTGAGAAGAGGGCCGACATGGCCCCGCCCGGAAACCCCCGATGGCTGACGGTCGCCCCCAAGGGCCAGGACATCGAGATCTCGCTCTGGGAGGCAGGGTCCAAGACCGAGGGAGTCCCGCCAAGCCATCACCACGCTGGCAACGGGACGTCGTGGAACTTCCAGGTCAAGGACTGCCGCAAGGCGTACGCGGAGCTGAAGGCGCGCGGCGTCAGGTTCAGGTCAGAGCCCGTCGAATACCCTTGGGCCATAGCTGCGGCCTTCACCGACCCTGATGGAAACTCCTTCGGCATAACGCAGCCGAAGGCGATGCCCGCCTCAGATTGGAAGAAGTGACCGCAGGGTGCCTTCCGGAGGCAGGCCGATGGATGTCTTCTCCGCGGTCGCGGAGCCCACGCGGCGCGAGATGCTCGTCCTCCTAGCCAAGGGCGAACGCTCTGCCGGAGAGCTCGTCGAGGCTTTTCCCCGACTGACCCAGCCCGCGGTCTCTAGGCACCTGAGGGTCTTGCGAGAGGCGAGCCTCGTGGAGGTACGCCCGCAGGCGCAGCAGCGAATCTACTCACTACGGCCGGAAAGACTCCGCGAGCTGGACCGATGGGTGTCCATCTACCGCCCTTTCTGGTCTGAGCGCCTCGACTCGCTCGAGCGCCACCTGGAAAGGAAGAGCGGCGCGTCCAAGGGAGCCAAATGAGAGAATGTCGAACTCGGAGAGACAAGCCACGCCGCCCGGGACCCTCACGTTCGAAGGCGACTACGCCACGATAACGTTCTGCCGCCGGATAGCTCATCCTCCAGAGGACGTCTGGACGGCCATCACAGACCCGGAGGAGCCGCAAGGCTGGTACATGACGCGGGCAAAGCTCACGGCTGGGAGGGAGGGTACTATCGACTTCGTCAGCGGACCGTCTCAGCTCCATGTGACCGGACGCATACTGTCGTGGGACCCGCCCCGGCTCTTCGAGCACGAATGGAAGGTGGCTCCGCGCCCCGAGCTTCCATCGGGAGAGGAGTCGATAGTCCGCTGGGAGCTGACCCGCGCCGGGCGCGAGACCCTCATGACGTTCACGTTCCGGCGGCTGACGCGAGGGACGGCAATCGGCTTCGCGCCAGGGATGCACGCCTTCCTCGACCGATTGGAGGCGCAGCTTGATGGCAAATCCGTGCCGGAATGGATGGGCCGCGTCGCGGAGCTGCGCAGGTTCTACCCGGCCGGGCAGCGGCCCCAAGCATCGGTCAATCGGTCAGCATTGAAGAAGTAGGCACTCTAAACGGGTTCTAGCCCACCGGGCCGACTATCGAAACGATGCCGGCGGAGACGCAGGGCACATACAACTCCCTGCTCACGGGATTGATTGCGGGTGCTCCGGGACCCCCGATCAGGGTCACCGTCGTTATCACGGCATTCGTAACGCCTGAGACTACCGAAATCGCGCCTTGATCTGCTGACGGTGGGTTACTGTCGACCTCGTAGAGATAGTTATCACTGGAATCAAGAATCGGGGCGCTGAAGCTAGCCACGGGCACGCTCGCGATCATTGTGTTCGTGACCGTAGATATGACCCACGTGGCATTGCCACCCGTCGCGTATATGTCGCCGTTTTGCGAGTCGCAGACAGGACTTCCGGGTGACCCGGGAGAATTCGGCGCATCTATTGTGGCGACAACTCTGTTCGTGGTTCCGGAGAGAACCGAGACATTGAAATTATTGACTTCGATTTGGCTAGAAACGGGCACGTACAGGTCGCCATTCGCAGTGTCGAGAGCAGGTGTCAGAGTTTCAAAATGCGACGCATTTTCAACTACGACCGTGGTGATAAGGCCGATTGTCGCGTTCGAGAACGGGCTAGGGCCGCTCGCCAATGTCGTGGTCGAAGTGACGGTCTCGGTCGCAATTGTCGTCTGAGTCGCGGTCTGAGTTTCTGTTTGAGTGACCGTCTTGGTAGACTCCGAAGGACGCGTAATCACGAGGCTCGACGAAATGAGGATGCCTGCTACGATTATCGCCGCCGCCAAGTATGTGTAGCGTCTATCGCCGCGCGGCGGTAGGTTCGTCGTTCGCATGACTCACCGCGAGAAGAACAGTTCGTCTCCCCCCGTTAATACCTTATCGTCGCACGAGAAGTGAAAGTTGCCCCACTGTCCCTTACGGTGTCGAGTTCGCACGTGGGTCATCTTATACGAAAGGACGCTACGCCAGTGTGTCTCAACCTGCGGTGTCTCCCGGCCGCCCGAGATCGCTGACCTTGAATGACTTGTTCCCGGAATCTGACCTCCAGAACGTTGGCAACACCAGGCCACCTCAGAACCTTCGGCACTTCGCCGGCGATGAAATCGAGAAGACCTACCTGACATACTTCGCCGCTGGAGACTTGCATACGTATCGTCACGGGACAAAGGTCAGAGTCGAAGGAGGAACCACCCACCCCGCACAATTGGAACTCCTGACAGCCCTCTTTGGCAGCTATGCCAAACCGATATTCGAGCCGACGTTGACTCCTAAAGGACAATATGCAATTAGAGCAACGTTCGACTTGTCTCCCTCGTTTGATTTTCTGCTTGACAAGCCGAAGAAGATTGACCGGTTGATCTTGCGCGACAACAGACTATTTTACAGCGCATTAAGCGGCTTTTCTGACGCAGAGGGTCACGTGGGTCTAAGAGAGAACCACGACAAGGCATATGCGCGGTATACGCTCAGCAACAGGAATCGTCACTTGATGCACGATTTCATGGAGGGCCTCAATTCGAGGGAGCACAACGCCCATCTGTACGCGCTCCGCCATGAGGGAATTCAATGGCAATTGGAAGTTAATGGGGAATTCGCCGTGAAGCTCCTACCTAACATCGGATTCAGGCATAGGGAGAAGATTGCGGGAGTCAAGATAGCGATGGCGAATGACAGAATACCTTGGACTGTCGCGGGTCCAGTCTATCTCTCATACCGAGCGATAATCAAATCTGAAAGAGACGCCCTTGAGTCTCTTGCGGCGAATAGGTGGCGAGCCAGGGGCGAAAAGAAAGAAAAGCGAAAGGAGATTTTCAGACGTAAGTTCGAATCTTCCTTTCCCCTTTTCGCCAAGGGTCTAACGGTTCAAGAGGTCGCTCAAATGTTGCATTGTTCAACTAGAACAGCATATCGACGAATGGAGGGATTCAGGGATAAGGAAGACTGGGCTGAATCATAACAACAATAGCACTTACCCTTAAATCGTGGGTTCGAGTCAAACCGAGTTGAAAATGCAGGAGGGGAGAAAGTCTAATCGACTCATCAGCGAAAAGAGTCCCTACCTGCTTCAGTATGCTCACAATCCGGTTGATTGGTATCCTTGGGGAGAAGAGGCTTTTTCGAAAGCAAAGAGCGAGGGCAAGCCGATTTTTCTGAGCATCGGATATTCGACATGTCACTGGTGTCACATACAAAATGAGGAATCATTCGAAAATGAGGCTATCGCGGCAATCCTAAACTCAAAGTTCGTCTCCATCAAGGTGGACAGGGAGGAGAGGCCCGACCTCGACGAGGTCTACATGAAAGCCGTCACGACCCTCACCGGGCGCGGGGGATGGCCGCTCTCAGTCTTCCTCACGCCCGACCTGAAGCCCTTCTACGGGGGGACATACTTCCCGCCCGTCCCCAGGCACGGCCTACCAGGCTTCCCCGAGGTCCTGAACTTCATCGCGGACACCTGGAAGAACAAGCGGCAGGAGGTCGTCCAGAGCTCTGAGGAGATCACCAAGGCGATCAGCGACGGCTACGCGCTCAAGGGCGAGGGGACGCTCTCGAAGCTCCTGCTCGACAACGCCTACGCCGTCGTGGTCTCCGCCCACGACTCGCAGTTCGGGGGGTTCGGCCGCGCTCCAAAGTTCCCGCTCCCTAGCTACCTCGGGTTCCTCTTGCGCTACAATGCCAGGACGGGCAAGGGCTCCGCGCTCAACCCCGTCTTGAAGACCCTCGACTCGATGGCCGACGGGGGAATCCACGACCACCTGGCAGGCGGCTTCCACAGGTACTCGACCGACAGGTACTGGCTCGTCCCGCACTTCGAGAAGATGCTCTACGACAACGCCCTGCTTGCAAAGGTTTACGCCGACGCCTACCGGGTTACGCGCATGCGGAGGTACGCCGCGACCGCGAGGGACATCCTCGATTGGATCATGGAAGAGATGACGTCTCGCGAGGGCGGCTTCTTTTCGGCGCAGGACGCCGACACCCCCGAGGGGGAGGGCTACTACTACACATGGACTCCCACCGAGGTCTCCCAGCTCCTCGGAAAGGAGGACGGCGCCGTCTTCCGCGAATACTACGGCGTCTCGCCCGAAGGGAACTTCGAGGGCGGCA
>Ga0209415_10015875_pt1 | contig 12164 bp, 9 predicted proteins | sample PeaSoiSIISIP2007_FD_187696 | JGI IMG/M metagenome (GOLD analysis project Ga0209415, IMG submission 187696) | Peat soil microbial communities from Weissenstadt, Germany - SII-SIP-2007 (SPAdes) (version 2) | ecosystem: Environmental > Terrestrial > Soil > Wetlands > Peat | place: Germany... | reverse complement strand
ATTTCTACGGCCTGATGGACGGCAAGCTCGTGTGGCTCTGCTGGAAGTACGGCGAGGACGGGGTGTCCCACTACCACAGCCTCGACGAGGGCTTCTCCGGTCGCAAACCGATCCGCCACTCGGCCCGGCAGCGACACCTCAACTGATGGATCGCGAGGCCGCGGCGCGCGCGATCGATGCGTTCCTCCGGGCGCTCGACAGGGACCCGGACACCGAGCCCGAGCTGCGCGGGACCGGGCGGCGCGTCGCGGGCGCGTACGCGGACGACCTGCTCTCGGGATACGCGGTCGACGTCGACGCGCTGCTCACGGCGAACGTCTTCCCCGGCGCATCGGCCGGGTCTGGCGCGTCCGGCCTCGTCGTCGTGCGCGACGTTCCCGTCGCCACGACCTGCCCCCACCACCTCATGCCGTCGACCGGAACGGCGACCGTGGCGTTCGCTCCGGACAAGCACCTCGTCGGCATCGGGACCGTGGCCAGGGTGGTCGACGCCTTCTCTCGCCGGCTCGCGCTCCAGGAGCACATCGGGTACGCGGTCGCCCTGAGCCTGCAGAAGCACGTCGCTCCGCGCTGGACGGCTTGCCGCATCGTCCTGTCGCACACGTGCATGACGGCTCGCGGCGAGCGGTCGCACGGAACGCGGGTGGAGACCGTCGCCCGCGCCGGCGGGGACGTCGACGAGTGCGTGCTCCATGCGGCGCTCGGGGTCTCGCGGTGAGACTGGTCGGGCGCGTGCCTCTCGAACAGCTGGAACGAGGACGGATGGTGAGGCTCTCCTATCCGCCCTTCCACGTGCTGGTCACGCTCGTGGACGATGTCCCCTGCGCCATAGAGGACGCGTGCAACCACGCGGGCGCGAGCTTGTCCGAAGGAGACCGCGAAGGGCCATGCGTGAGCTGCCCGATGCACGGCTACGTCTTCGAGCTCGCCACCGGCCGCCTCGTCAGGCCCCGCGCCTTGTGCGGCGATCAGCGACTCTTCGTGGCGCGCATCGAGGGGGCCGGGGTGGTCGTGTGGGACCCCGGGGCGGCCGTCACGCTTCTTCCACAAACATAAAGTGCCCGCGCAGAGGGGCCGGGGGGGCAGCCGCACTCCACACGGGCATCGTCCGGCGCATGCAGTGTGCGTGCCACCGGGATCATCGCGAAACTACGTGCAGACGAGCGACGCCTCCGTGCAACTTTGAAATCCGCTGCACGCCGGTCTGCACGATGTGCACGACCTCGCACGACGCGAGCGTGTCACGGCAGGGAGCAGACGAGCGGGAAGCGCCGGCCGGAAGAGAGAACGCCCACGTCGATGTGGCGGATGCCGCCGCTCGCGAGGGCCGGTCTCGGAGTCATGGGCCGCTGCTGCGCCTGGAGCGAGGCGTACTCTTCCCAGGATCCTAAGATGCTCTCGATGCACACGGCGTTGCGCGAAATGCGCATCCGGGCAAAGGGCGACTTCAAGGTCGCCGAGTCGCGGCCCAGGTCGATCTCGATCGCCCCGGGGTAAGGCACGACGAGACGCCAGCCGGCGTCGTCTCCCGTGCACAGCGCGACCGTACGGTTCGACAGGTCGGATGCGGCGAGCACCTCGGGCTCCCCCTCCGCTCCCGTGTCGAGATCGACGCTCGTCATCCACAGGAGCGGAGGACCATCGGTGCGCAGGTCTCCTGCCATCGCCACGCCCACGGAGCGACCATCGCCGCGACTCGCCAGTCGAATCGAGCGGCGGACCTCGAGGCCGGCACGCACGAGACGGGCGACTTCGCGTGCCTCGCCACCATCGATCACCCAGAGGACCGTCGCCGCAAGCTCCGAAGGTGCTTGAGCCGTCGCCAGGACCCACCGCCCTCCGATGCGAATGGCCCCCTCGATCTCGGGGAAGGGATCGCCCCCCGGGCGCCGGACCTCGACCGGGACCCGGCCCGTCTCCACCTCGACGACGTTCGAGGTCGGGACCCCGAACGTGTGCCGGGCAACGAAGAGCGCGTGATCGGCGTCGTCCCCCGGCACCACCACCCACCACGTCGGCAGGCCGCTCCCCTTGCCCAGCGCGCGCCGGGCTGCGTCGATCGATGTCCAGGGCGCCGGCGCCGGCGCGGAGGAAGAACACCCGCCCCAGGGCCACTGCCAGCGCATCTGCCACCGCCCGGTGCCGTCCCAGTCCCCCGACGCGGGACCCCACGCCTCGAGGACGCCGACCGCGACGGTGCCGCGGGAGCGATCGGCGTCCGGGGCGTCGACGGCAAAGCCGCGCTCCTCGGCGCGGAGGACCGGCGGTGCCTGCCCGCAGAAGGGCGCGAACTGGGTGACGGTGCCCGACGCGTCGAAGGCGCCGAAGGCGCCGGCGCGGAGCGACAGGAGAAAAGGGCGAAGCGAAGTCTCGGGCCGTGCAGCCCGACGCGGCGGGCTCGTAGGCCTGTCGTTCCCGGAATCGCAGTCGAGGCGCAGCGGCGGCGGCGCCCTGGCGGCGCGCAGCGGGTCCGGCAGCGGGGGCGCAGGGAGAGAAGCGTCCTCGGTCGAGCCCCAGCCGACCCGCAACCACCCCGCCGCGATGCACCCTATGGGTCCGCACGCGCGTTCCCGCACCGCTCCGGGCGGGCCCGCGGGCTCCGGCAGATCGATGCCCTTCGACCACGTCATGCCTCCGTCGGTCGTCTCGAAGCCGCGGCGCGACGCGGTCCACCCGAGCGCCCACCGGCCCGACGCGACAGGCGCGCCCTCGCCGATGAGCTCACCCACCCGGACGTCGCCCGCGAGCGTGATCTCGACGCCGAGGAGCGCGCCCGCCGCGTTGACCCATCCCCCGAGCACTCCCGGGCGGCGCTCTTCGAAGCCGTCCGTCCAGATGCCCAGGCGCAGGGCCTCGGTGCTCTCGCTCCCGAGGGGTGGGATGGCGAGGGGGTGCTGGGCCGTGCGCGTGCCGTCGACGACGGTCAGGCTGGCGCTCGCCAGGTTGCCCCCTCTCGGCGGACGCACGAGGACGGCGCGCCCATCGCCGAGGACGACGAGTCGCGCGAGCTGGGCGTCGTTCCCGCGAAAGCGCAGCTCGGACCACCGTCCACCGGGAGACATCGCGCAGAACGTGGCATCGGCGGTCGCTTCGTCCCGGGCGTCCGGGCTGCACGGGCCGCGCGCGGCCAGGGCGCCGTTGCCGAAGGCCAGGACCTCGCGCGGCGTTTCGAACCGCCGGAGCTCGATCAGGCGGGAGCGCGGAGCGTCCCATCGATAAACGATCGTCCTGCCGCGGGGCTCGCCGCAGACCATCCCGAAGGCGCCGGGATCGGCTGGTCGCGCGAGCGAGAGGGGGTGGCAGCGCGCGGGGTCGAGGGGGAAGGCCTGGAGCGCGCTCTCGACGACGGCGCCGTCCGCCAGACGCACCCGGGCCACCGCCCCGTCGCGCATCACGAGCGCGGTCCCGTCGACGAGCGGCCAGCCATCCTCGATGGCCGCGGCGAGCGGCGAGGGGTGGAAGATCCTCGCCGCTGCGTCGAGCGGCCGCGATGCGACCTCGGGCGCCCCGAACCGCCGGGGCGCCTCGACGAGCCGGACCGGCACGCCGTCCCGGCCCGTCGCCCACCACTGTGTCTGCCGGCTCTCATCGGGTCCTCCGACGGCAATGACGTCGCCGAGCGCGAGCACCGCGTCGGCCTCGATGGGGAGCCCGAGGGGTCGCCACGTGGACCCGGCGTCGAGTGTCACCATGGCACCCTGGAGGTCGGCGACGGCGACCTCTCGCCACGCGTCGATGGCGGCGAGGCGCGCGACGTGCGGCGACGGAGGCACGGGGCCCAGGCCACGGCTCTGGCCCGTGCGCGGATCGAGCGCCTGCAGCGCTCCGGTGGGCGTGCGCGCGTAGACGCGGTCGAGTCCAACGAGGACGTCCGCGATCGGGAATAGGGACGTGAACACCGGCTGCACCGGCCCCAGCCACGTGTCGGAACGCCAGAGGTGAGTGCCGACGGAGAAGAGAAAGCCCCCGCCGAGACGCTCGGGAAGCGCGACGACGCCGCTCGGCTCCGCCGGCAAGCGCCCTGGGGCCGCCCGCACGACGCCATCGGCCCACGACGCGAGACGCAATCCAGCCATGGTCACGCGGACGCCTCCCCCCGGCTCGACACCCCACGTCGTCGCCTTCTCGAGCGCGGCCGGAAAGACCGTCGCACCGCGGACCGTTGGGTCGTCCGCCCCGCCGGGGGCCGGGGAGCGCAAGAGCGCCATCTGCGTGTCGACGGCAGTCGTACGAAGCGTCCCCGTGCACCCCGCGGCGAGGACCGTGCAGGCGATCCAGGCGCTCCAGGCGATCCAGGGTGGAGCGCCCGGCGCGAAGAAGCGCCGCTTCGATGGCCTCACACCACGGAGTGTACCGCGCGTGATAGCGTGGGCGCATGATCGGCCGGTTGACCGGCAAGGTCGTCGCGCAGGAGGCTGACGGCGGCGTCGTCCTCGATGTGGGCGGCGTCGGCTACGAGCTCATGGTGCCGCTGGGCAGCCTCGGCCGGACGCGCTCGGACGACGCCGGCCGCGTGACGCTCTGGGTGCACACGCACGTGCGCGAGGACGCGCTCGCGCTGTTCGGGTTCGCGGACGAGGCGGAGCGCGCCGCGTTCCGGACCCTCATCGGCGTCTCCAACGTGGGGCCCAAGATCGCGATCGCGGTCCTGGGCGCGCTGCCCGCTGCCGAGCTGGCGCGGGCCGTCGCCCGGCGTGACCTCTCGGCGCTGACTTCGATCTCCGGCGTCGGCAAGAAGATCGCCGAGCGCCTTCTTCTCGAGCTCCGCGACAGGCTCCCGGCGGCGACGGCCTCGACGGCGGTGACGGCCATGGCAGGCAGCGACCGGGGCGACGGCCCTGGCGAGCGGCTGAAGAACGCGCTCACCGGGATGGGCTTCCGGCCCGCAGAGGCGGAGCGAGCGGCCGCGACATTGGCCGAGCGCGGACAGTCCGGGGCTCCGCTCCAGGAGCAGCTACGAGAGGCCCTCGCACTGCTCGCGAAGTGAAGCTAGTTTTTCGCGATGGATGACGTAGGCGCATACATCGACAACAACCGGCAGCGCTTCGTCGATGAGCTCGTCGAGTGGGTGCGGATCCCTTCGATCTCGAGTGATCCGACGCACGCGAAGGACATGGCCCGGAACGCGGAGCACCTCGCGGCGCGCCTGCGCGAGCTCGGCGCCGGGCAGGTGGCCATCTGGCCCACCGCGGGCCACCCTGCCGTCTTCGCGGAGTGGATGCGCGCGACGGGCAAGCCGACGTTGCTCGTCTACGGCCACCACGACGTGCAGCCGGTCGATCCTCTCGGGGAGTGGACGACGCCGCCCTTCGAGCCGAGCGTCCGGGAGGGTCGCCTTTGGGGCCGCGGCGTGGTCGACGACAAGGGTCAGGTGTACATCCACGCCAAGGCCATCGAGAGCATCGTCCGGACGAGCGGAGAGCTCCCGATCAACCTCCGGATGATCGTCGAGGGCGAAGAGGAGATCGGCAGCGCGAACCTCGACGCCCTGATGCGCGATCACGCGCGCGAGCTCGATGCCGACTTCGTCTGCGTCAGCGACACGGCCATGTTCGGGCGCGGGATCCCCTCTCTTTGCGTCGGCCTGCGAGGGCTCACGTACGTCGAGGTCCACGTCGACGGCCCCGCGTTCGACCTGCACTCCGGCAGCTTCGGCGGCGGCGTCATGAACCCCGTGAACGCGCTGGCGCAGATGATCGCGGGATTGCACGACGCGGATGGCAGGGTCACCGTCGCGGGGTTTTACGACCACGTTCTGCCGCTGAAGGACGAGGACCGCGCCCAGATCGCGAGCCTGCCGTTCGATGGCGCGGGGTGGCTTCGATCGACGGGCTCACCGGCGCCGTGGGGCGAAAAAGGATATTCGACGCTCGAGCGCGTGTGGGCGCGGCCGACGCTCGACTGCTGCGGCATCGGCGGCGGCTTCCAGGGGGAGGGGGCGAAGACCATCATCCCCGCGCGCGCGAGCGCCAAGGTCAGCTGCCGCCTGGTGCCGGACCAGGAGCCGGACGACATCGCGCGGAAGCTCGCCGCCCACTTCGCGCGCGTCGCTCCGCCCGGGGTGCGCGTGCGGGTCGATTTCCTGCACGGCGGACGGCCGTACCTCGCCCCGACCGATCACCCCGTGTTCGAGGTCGCGAAGCGCGCCTTCAGCAAGGCCTTCGGCAAGCCGACCGTCTTCATGCGCGAGGGCGGGAGCATCCCGTTCGTGCGGACGATCGCCGACCGCTCTGGCAAGCCGTGCCTGCTGATGGGCTTCGGCCAGCCGGACGAGAACGCGCACGCGCCGAACGAGTGGCTGGACCTCGAGAACTACCACCTGGGCATCAAGAGCGCCGCATACCTCTACGACGAGATCGGGAAGATGTGATGGGCAAGAAGAACAAGTCCGCGAAGAACGCCAGACCGCGAGAGCGGCGCGAGCGCCGCCTCTTGCCTCGGCCCGGCGCGAACGTGACGATCGTGTACCTGGTGGGTGCGCTCGGGTCGCTCGTGATGGGCGCGGGCGCGTGGGAGGAGCTCGGGCCGTTCTTGCGCGAGAGCGCGACGGAGCCGCTGAAGCTAGCCCCGTACGTCCTGGCTGCCGGCACTCTGCTCGTCGGGACGGCGATCTGGATCGGGACGAGCGGGGATCCGCCGCTTCGCGTCGGCGACGGCGGGCTCGCCGTGGAGAAGGGCGGCATCCGGCGGATGCCCTGGTATGCGATCGACAGCATCGAGTGGGTCGGCGAAGCCGTGCGCGCGACGGGCAAGGACGACGCCGGCGCGACGCTGACGCTGATCGCTTCGCTCGCGAGTCACCCGCAGGCCGCGGCGTGGATCGTGAGAGAGGCGCGCGAGCGCGTCCCGGCCGTCGTGCATGTGCCGGACGACGCGCCTCTGCCGCCGCCCCAGGCGAGCGCGGGCGAGGTGCTCGCGCTCGAGCCGCCGCAGGTCGTGGGCAAGCACTGCGCGGCCAGCGGCAAGGTCATCGCTTACGAGCCGGACGCGCGCGTGTGCCCGAAGTGCGAGCGCGTCTATCACAAGGCGAGCGTCCCCGATGCGTGCGAGTGCGGCGCGTCGCTCGACGGCGTGCGCTCCCAGGTCAAAACGGCCTAGAAGGGTCAGCTCTCCTTCGAGGCCACCTCGGCGTCGGCGGCGACGGGGGGGCGGCGCGTCGAGGTCGCGACCTGCGGCTCGAAGTCGGACTCGACGCGGTTTCGGCCTCGGCCCTTCGCGGCGTACATGGCCTCATCGGCGGCGGCGACGACGGCTTCGGTGGTCCACGGCGCGGGCGCGCTCGACGCCCCGATGGACGCCGTGGCGCGCAGCGGGGGTGCCCCGGGGATGGGAAAGGTTGCCTCGGCGATGGCCCTGCGTACGCGCTCGGCCGCGATCCGCGCCCCTGCCTGGCCGGTCTGCGGGAGGCCGATGACGAACTCCTCGCCACCCCAGCGCGCGACGATGTCGCTCTTGCGGGCGACCCGGACGAGGACGGTCGCGACGCCCTGAAGCACCGCGTCCCCCGCGCCGTGGCCGTAGGTGTCGTTCACGCGTTTGAAGTGGTCCACGTCGAGGAGCAGGATTGAAAGCGGATACATGTGGCGCGTCGAGCGCGAGCGCTCGCGCTCCATGGCGTCGAGAAACGCGCGGCGGTTGAGGATGCCCGTCAGCGTGTCGAGCGTGGCGAGGCGTCGCGCGTCTTCGTAGAGCGCAGTCATCTGGAGCGGGCCGCCGATCTCGCTGCCGACGAGGGAGAGCACGCGCTTCTCCTCGCGCGAGATGCCTCGCCAGCTCGGAGCGACGGCGATGTGCCCGATGTGCTGGCCCGCGAAGCCGATGGCCAGAGTTTCGGCCGGCCCTCCCTCGCCCGCGACGGCGCGATCATCTCCGGTGAAGAGCGCGGTCCGCGTGGGGTCGACGGCGAGCGCGTTGCGGGCCATCGCCTCGACGGCCTCGCGCTCGGCCGGGTTGCCGTGCATCAACAGGGGCGCGTAGGGCCGGGCCGGCATGAGGGCGAGCCACCGGTAGCTCAGCACGTCGTTGAGGAGCGAGAGCAGCCCCTCGAAGAGACGCGGCAGCTCGCCTGCGCTCGTCAGCGCCCGGATCTCCCCGGCGACCACCGAGTCGAAGAGCTGGGCGTCGAGGATCGACGAGATCCGCTCGTAGAGAGTCCGCCCGGTGCCGCCCCGGTCGATCGCGGGCGGGTGAGACGAGCGATGGGCGTCGAGGAGAGTCGGGAGGAGGAGCACGAGATCGTCGAGGCGGTCCTTGCCGACATAGGCGGCCGCGCCGGCAGAGCGCGCCCAGAAGCGGGAGCGCTTGTCGTCCGACGCGGTCAAAAGGACGACAGGGACGTGCGCCGTCGCCGGGTCGTTGCGGAGCAGGCGGCAAAGCTGCACACCGGAGAGCCCGGCCATCACGAGGTCGGTGACGATCACGTCCGGGGGCGAGGCGATCGCCTGTTCGGCGCCGCTCTCCCCGGTCGGCGATTCTTCGACTTCGTGCCCCTGGGCGCACAGGCGCTCCCGCAGGAGGGCGCGGACCGACGGACTGTCGTCGATGACGAGGACTCGCGCCAATGAATTTGACCCCTTTCACTATGACATACGGGACGGATCCCCGGTCAATGAAGCCGGTTCGCGCTAAGCTACCGCTCAATCATGCAAGAAAAGATGCAAGAAATGCGGGATGTCTTCATCGTGGACGCGGTCCGCACGCCGATCGGTCGCTTCAAGGGGGCACTCGCCGGGGTGCGGCCGGACGACCTTGCGGCACATGTCCTCACCACCCTCGGGCAGCGCAACCCGTCGCTCTACGAGCGCCTGGACCACGTCATCTTCGGTGCGACGAACCAGGCCGGGGAGGACAATCGCAACGTGGCGCGGATGGCGGGGCTCGTCGCCGGGTTGCCGTACGAGGTGCCCGCGGTGACCGTGAACCGCCTTTGTGGCTCCGGGCTGGAAGCCGTGTGCGACGCCGTCCGGCGGATCGCGACCGGCGATGCCGACGTCGCGATCGCGGGCGGGGTGGAGAGCATGACGCGCGCGCCGTTCGCGTTCGGAAAGACGGACGAGGCGTTCGCGCGGACACCTCCGAAGATCTTCGACACCACCATCGGCTGGCGCTTCGAGAACCCCAGGATGCAGGCTCGCTTCCCGCTGCTTTCGATGGGCGAGACGGCCGAAGAGGTGGCGACCAAGTGGAAGATCCCGCGCGAGGCGCAGGACGCGTTCGCGCTCGCTTCCCAGAAGAAGGCCGGAGCGGCCGTCGCGAGCGGAGCATTCGACCGGGAGATCGTGCCGGTGTCCGTGCCCCAGCGAGGGCGCGGCGCGGAGCCAATCGTGTTCGCGAAGGACGAGTCGCCTCGCCCGGAAACGACGATGGAGGCGCTGGCGAAGCTCGCGCCAGCGTTCCGCAAGGACGGGACGGTCACCGCCGGGAACAGCTCGCCGATCAACGATGGGGCCTCGGGGGTGCTCGTCGCGAGCGAGGACATCGTGCGGAGCCAGAAGCTCGAGCCTCTCGCGCGGGTCGTCGCGCACGCTGCGGCGGGGGTTCACCCGAACCTCATGGGCGAGGGGCCCATCCCTGCGGGCAAGAAGGCGCTGGCGCGCGCTGGGTGGAGCGTGCGGGATCTGGATCTCGTCGAGCTGAACGAGGCGTTCGCCGCGCAGGCGATCGCGTGCGTGCGCGGGCTCGAACTCGACGCCGAGCGGGTCAACGTGAACGGCGGCGCGATCGCGCTGGGGCACCCCATCGGCTCGAGCGGCGCGCGGATCCTCGGGACGCTGGCGTGGGCGATGAAGGCGCGGGGCGCCAAGCGCGGCATGGCTGCGCTGTGCATCGGCGTGGGTCAGGGGATCGCGATGCTGATCGACCGGTAAATCGGTCGCTCACTTCGAGCTCACTTCGACCAGGCGGTCCCGGTGAAGTGCAGGATCGTCCCGCCGTTCCCCACGGCCCATGCGTCGTCCGCCGCCCGCGCCCAGAGCCCCCAGAGCACCTGTTTCGTGCCCGTGGGCGACGCCGACCACGCGCCCGCGTGATAGTGGAGCATGCCGCCGCCGAGGCCCGACGCCCACACGTCGTCGGGACCGGTGCCCGCCAGATGAAGGAGCGACGACGTCGGCCCGGGCATCGTCGCCTTCGACCACGCCTTCCCGTTCCAGTGCTGGATAGGCCCGTCGTACGGCGCGACGAAGGTGTCGTCCGGCCCCAACCCCCAGACGCCGCGCACGCTCGGCCCGTCGTAACCGATCGCGTCGAACTTCGCGCCGTCGCCGTGGAGAACCAGCCCGGCGCCCCGCTGACTCGAGCCAACCATCCACACGTCGTGCGGTCCGCTGCCGTAGATCGCCCAGAGGCTCGACGCGCCCGGGATGCCCTGGGTGAGCCACTTCGTGCCGTCCCACCGATCGACCATTCCGGACTCGCCTTCGGCGTCCATGCCCGCCGCCCAGACGTCCTTCGGCCCGCTCGCCCAGACGGCCAGCAGCGTCAGCCCCTTGGCCTGCGTCGCCTGCGTCCACGACGCACCGTCCCAGTGCAGCACAGCGCCCTTCTCGCCGCTGGCCCAGACGTCGTTCGAGGCGACGCCGTGGACGCCCGTGAGGTTCTCCTCGGTGCCGCTCTTGGATGGGGACCATGCCTGGCCGTCGAAGTGGAGGATCGTCCCGCCGTCTCCGACGGCCCAGATGTCGCGAGGACCCGATCCCCACACACCGCGGAGGTTCTTCGTGGGCAGGCGCCTGGCGGACGAGGACGCCGTCGCCGCCGTGCCCTCGGGCTCCGGAGGGGACCTCCGGTGGCACGCTGCGCAGACGAGAACCAGGAGGCCAGCCAGAGTCGCACGACCGACGTCCCGAGGTGCGAGCACGAACACGGCACGGCCTGCTTATCACATGCCGCCAGCGCCGGCCCAGCACCGGGGCGAGCGACTCGCCGCCAGATGCGGTACATCGGTCCGACCTGATGGCTGCCCCCGTCGATCACCCCTACGCGTCGTTCGTGCACCTCGTGCAAAAGCCCGCGCGCTACCTCGGCGGCGAGTTCGGCGCGCGTCCGAAGGACTGGGACGGCGTCGAGGCGCGCGTCTGCCTCGCGTTCCCCGACGTGTACGACATCGGGATGAGCCACCTCGGCTTCAAGATTCTCTACAAAGTCCTGAACGACGACGCGCGCACGCTCGCGGAGAGGGCGTACGCGCCCTGGGTCGACATGGAGAAGCAGCTCCGGACGCGGCGCGTGCCGCTCGTGTCGTGCGAGAGCGCGCGACCCCTCCGGGACTTCGACGTCGTCGGGTTCTCGCTGCAGTTCGAGCTGACATACACGAACGTCCTCATGATGCTGGACCTCGGCGGCATCCCGCTGCGGTCCGACGAGCGCCTCGACGACGACCCGCTCGTGCTCGCCGGGGGCCCCACCGCCACGCACCCCGAGCCGCTCGCCCCCTTCGTCGACGCGATCGTCATCGGCGACGGGGAGGAGCGCACGACCGACGTCGCGCTGCGATGGGCCCGCGCCAGGAAGGCGGGCGTTCCTCGCGCCGAACGCCTGCGCGATCTGGCGCGCCTCGGCGGCGTATACGTGCCATCGCTTTACGCGACGCGCGTCGCGGAGGACACCGGCTTCACCGTCGTGGATCGGCCCCTCGACGCCGGCGCGCCGATGCCCATCGTCCGGACGCTGGTCGACGATCTCGATCGGTTTCCATTTCCGGACGACGGCCCCATCGGAGGCCCCGAGGCCATCTTCGATCGCATGTCGATCGAGATCGCGCGCGGCTGCACGGAGGGCTGCCGCTTCTGCCAGGCGGGCATGATCTACCGCCCCGTCCGCGAGCGGGACCCGGAGCAGATCGTGAACGCCGTCGTGAACGCGGTGAAAAAGAGCGGATACGACGAGGCGAGCCTGACGTCTCTGTCGACGGCCGACTACTCGTGCGTGGCTCCGCTCGTGAAGAAGGTGGCGGACGCGCTCGCGCCCAATCGGGTCTCGCTTGGCGTGTCGAGCCTCAGGGCGTACGGCCTCGAGGAGAACGTCCTCGACGACATCGCGCGCGTGCGCGCGACCGGAGTGACGTTCGCGCCCGAGGCGGGCACGCAGCGGATGCGCGACGTCATCAACAAGAACGTGACCGAGGAGCAGCTCCTCGAGACGGCCGAGCGCGTCTTCTCGCGCGG
>Ga0209415_10015873_pt1 | contig 12165 bp, 13 predicted proteins | sample PeaSoiSIISIP2007_FD_187696 | JGI IMG/M metagenome (GOLD analysis project Ga0209415, IMG submission 187696) | Peat soil microbial communities from Weissenstadt, Germany - SII-SIP-2007 (SPAdes) (version 2) | ecosystem: Environmental > Terrestrial > Soil > Wetlands > Peat | place: Germany... | reverse complement strand
GGTGCCCGCCGGTCTCCCCGAACACGCCGTTGTTCAACATGATGCACGTCACCGACTCACCGCGGGCCGCGGTGTGGATGACCTCCTGCAGGCCCTCGTTGACCATGTCGCCGTCGCCCTGCACGGTGATCACGAACGTGTCGGGACGCGCCCGCTTCACACCCGTCGCCAACGACGGGGCGCGGCCGTGCAGTGCCTGGAGGACCTCGACGTCGAGGTTGTTGGAGAATGCGGTGTAGCACCCGATCCCGAAGATCGCGACCGTCTTCTGGGTCAGGCCCAGCTCGCTGATCGCCTCGACGGTGGCCCGCACCGCGATGGGCTCCCCGCAGCCGGGGCACAGGCCGTGCGTGCCCACGTCCACAAGTTCGGGGGTGAAGTCGTCGACCAGCCGGGCCGGCGCGTCGGGCGGCCGGTCGGTGTCGACGATCTGCAGGCCTTCGCGCTCGATCAGCATGCGAGCACCTCCTCGATCCGTGTGCGCATCGTCCTCACCTCGAGGTCGGGGGCGATGCCGAAGCCCGAGTGGTCGAGGCTGAGGCCGCCGATGAACGTCACCGGCACCCGTCCCTCCACCGCGAGTCGGACGTCGTCGATCATCTGCCCCTGGTTGTTCTCGTAGACCGCGATCTTCTGCGCCTTCTTCGTCGCGTCGACGACGGCGGCGGTCGGGAACGGGTACAGCGTGATCGGTCGCACGAAGCCGACGCGCCGTCCCTCGGCCCGCAGCTCGCGCACCGCGGCCCGCACGTAGCGACCGGGCGTGCCCCACGCCATCACCACGACGTCGGCGTCCTCGGTGCCGGCCACCTCCGCGCGCGGCTCGATGCCAGCCGTCATCTCGTCGACCGCCGCCGCGCAGGCCTGGTAGTGGGCCTGGAGGTCGTAACCCACGTCGTCTCGCCGCTTGCTCGAGCCGAGCGACGACAGCAGCTTGGCGTGACCGCTCCCACCCGTGCTGCCGTCGAGCGCCCACTCGGGCAGGTCGGGCAGGGGCCGGGCCGGAGGGATGTCGACCGACTGCGCGGTATGGGCGAGGTAGTAGTCGCCGAACACCATCACGGGCGTCCGCCAACGGTCGGCGAGCTCGAACGCGGTGCCCATCAGCTCGACCGCCTCGGACGCGTCCTTGGGCGCGAGGACCGGCATGCGGTAGTCGCCGTGCCCGCCGCCGCGCGTGGCCTGGTAGTAGTCGCCCTGGGCCCGCGCCATGTTGAGCACGACGAGCGGGATGCGGGCGTTGGACAGCTCGGCCAGCGACTCCTGCATGAGCGAGAGGCCCTGGCCGGTCGAGCCGGTCGCGGCGCGCGTTCCCGTCGCCGCGGCGCCCCAGGCCATCCCGACCGCCTCCAGCTCGCTCTCGGCGTTGACGCACACGCCGCCGTGGTCGGGGAGCAGCCGGGCCATGTGCTCGAGCACCTCCGTGAACGGCGTCATCGGGTACCCGGCGAAGAACCGGCACCCGGCCGCCACCATCGCCTCCGCCACCGCTTCGGACCCTTCGAGGAGGCGTCGCGCCATCACATCTCCTGGGGCGTGTCGAACTTGTACACCTGGAACACGAAGTCCGGGCAGATCTGCGAGCACGCCTTGCACCCCGTGCACCCCGGCAGCAGCATCGGGTAGCGGTAGCCGCGGGTGTTGACGTGCTCGGTGGTCATCACGAGCACGCGCGGCGGGCAGGCCTCGATGCACAGGTCGCAGCCCTTGCACGCCTCGACGTCGATGACGACGGTGCCGCGGGTGAGCGTGGTCATCAGGCGGCCCACGCGGCGACGCGCGCGTCGGGCGCGGCGGCGTGTCCTGTCCGCAGCGCCTCCCGGCACCCCTCGGCGTGCTGGCGGCGGTACGGGGGGAGGGCGTCGTCGACCGCGGCGAGGGCGGCGTCGAGCGTCACGAGACCGCTGATGGCGAGATAGGCGCCGACGAGGACGAGGCTGGCGTTGACCGGTGCCCCGCCGAGGGTGGTGGCGGGGATGCCGATCGCGCCATCCGCCGGTGGCGCGGCGAACAGGGTCTCGTTGAACAGGATCAACCCCCCGCGGCGCACCCTGCCGAGCGCCGGCGCGGCGTACTCGGGGTGCACCAGCAGGGCCGACCAGGCGTTGGTGACCGTGGGCGGCGACTCGATCGCGCCGTCGCCGACGACGAGGGTCGCGTCGGTCGAGCCGCCGCGCATCATCCCGCCGTAGCTCCCGAACACCTGGACCTCTCGACCCGAGGCGATGGCGGCCTGGGCGACGATCTGCGCCGCCAGCTGCACGCCCTGGCCCCCGATCCCCGTCAGCAGCAGTTCTCGTTCCAGAACACTGATCTTATGGACGCAGAACGGCGTTTGCAACGGCCTCAGCCGGGCGCGCTGGCGATCCGCTCCACCAGCAGGCGCCGCTGGACGTTGCCGTTGCCGGCCGTCCGGGGGATGGCGTCGGCGACCTCGAGGCGCCGGGGTTGCTTGAAGCCGGCCAGGCGACCGGTGCAGTGGGCCCGGAGCCGCTCGAGATCGGGGGTCTCGTGCCCGGGCCTGGTGACGACGACCGCGCACACGACCTCGCCCCAGGTGGCGTCGGGGACGCCCACGACGGCGACGTCGGCGACCGACGGGTCCTGACGCAGGACCTCCTCGACCTCCGACGGCGAGACCGTCTCACCGCCCGTGCGGATGACGTCGCGGGCCCGGCCGATCACGGTCAGGTAGCCCTCGTCGTCGATGTCGACCAGCTCGCCGGTGCGGTACCAGCCGTCGACCAGCGCCTCGTCGGTCGCCTCGTCGTCGTCGAAGTAGCCGTCGAAGAGGACCACGCTGCGCACCCACAGCTCGCCCGCCTCGTCGACGCGCACCTCGGCGTAGCTCGACGGTGTTCCGCAGCTCCCCGGCTTCCGCGCGATGTCCTCGTGGCCGAGGCTGGCGACGTTGCCGGACTCGGTCGCCCCGTAGAACACGCGGACGTTGGCGTTGGGTGCGGCCGCGGCGATCGCGTTGAGCAGCTCGGGCGGCGTCGCCGAGGTCCCCGTGTCGGCGAACCGCAGCGTCTCGAGCGGTGCGTCGGCGTGCTCGAGGATCCGCCGCCACACGCCGGGGATGGCGTTGATGCGCGTGGCGCGATGGCGGCTGATCGCCTCGCGGATCGCCCCCGCATCCGACCCGGAGAACACGACCGCATCGCGCGCCTGCCACTGCTGCAGCGCGAGCGTCCACGCGCCCATGTGGAACAGCGGGTAGGGGCTGATCAGCGCGCCCCGCGGCTCGAGCTGCGAACCCGGATGCGTGCGCAGCATGTTGACCCGGTGCGAGAGGATCACGCCCTTGGGACGGCCGGTGCTGCCGCTGGTGAAGAACAGCACGTGCGCGTCGCGCTCGCCCAGCCCGGCGGGGGAGGGGAGCGCGCCATCGGGCTGCTCGTCCGCGGCCCTGGCCAGCATCGCGTCGGCGTCGATCCCGATCGCCGGCACGCCCAGCTCCCCGCCGATCGCGGTCGCCTGCTCGAGGCGGGGCCCGTCGGCGGCGATGAGGGTCGGGCGGGCCAGGGCGATCATCGCCGTCGCCTCCGCCGGTCCGAGCAGCGGGTTGGCCGGGGCGAACACCGCTCCGAGCTTGGCCGCGGCGGCGAACACCGGCACCACGTCGAGCGACGTCGTCGCCCAGCTCACGACGCGGCTGCCGTGGCCCACACCGCAGACGAGCAGCGCGCGGGCGACCTGGTTCGAGCGGGCCTCGATCTGGCCGAACGTGAGGCCGTTCCCGCCGACCGCCACCGCCAGCCGGTCGGGCACGGCACGGGCGCCGTTGCGGAACACGTCGCCGATCAGCAGTTCCATGCTTGCCCCTCCCGGAATGGCGATCTTAGGATCGAGAGCACTGTGCTGCCTCCGTCGGGCGGGTCGATCTCGGAGTCCCTGACCCGCCGGGCGGTCGAGCGGGCCGTGGCCGGCCGCCACGCCTCATACGCCGACGAGCTCCAGCGCATCGTCGACGCCACCTACGTCGTGATCGAGCGGAGCGGCACCCTCGACCCGACCTTGCGCGACATCCTGCGCGAGTGCGGCCTGTCCACCCAGGCGTTCTACCGCTACTTCACGTCCAAGGACGAGCTGCTGCTGGTGCTCCTCGACGACGGCGGCCGGCTGCTGCTCGGCTACCTCACCCACCGCATGGACCGGGCCACCGATGCGGAGGGCCGGATCAGGGCGTGGATCGCCGGCGTGCTCGCGCAGGCCGCCGACGAGGTCGCGGCCCGGCGCACGCGGCCGTTCGTGGCCAACGAGGCCCGGTTGGCGGAGCGCTTCCCCGTCGAGCAGCAGACGTCGGTCGACCTCCTCGTCGGGCTCCTCGTCCCGCCGATCTGCGAGTTGAACGGGGGCCGCCGGGCCGACGCCCGCCGCGACGCCGACGCCATCTACCACCTCGCGTTCGGCGCCCTCCGCCGCCACCTCACGCGCGCCACTACACCGTCCCGGGCCGAGATCGAGCACCTGGCCCGCTTCGCCCTCCACGGGGTGGGAGCCCGCCCGGGCGCGTGACAAGCTCTCCTCCATGTCCGTCGCCGCCCGCAGCCTGAGCCCCCTCCCGCCCGTCGAGCGGGTCCGGCCCGGCATCTGGAGCGTCCCGGTGCCGATCCCGAGCAGCTCGCTGCGCTACGTGTTCGTCTACGTGTTCGAGACCGATCGCGGCCCGTTCATCGTCGACGCCGGGTGGAACACCGACGACGCCTTCGCCGCGCTGTCCGACGGCCTGACCCAGGCCGGCACCTCGGTCACCGACGTGCAGGGCGTGCTCGTCACCCACATCCACCCCGACCACTACGGCCTGGCCGGTCGGGTGCGCGAGGCGTCGGGCGCGTGGATCGCCCTCCATCCCGCCGACGCCGGCCTGATCCCCGACCGCTACGACGATCCCACCGACCTGCTCGTCCGCGTCGGCGGGTACCTGCGGCGCATGGGTGCGCCCCCCGAGGAGATCGAGGGGCTCACCAACGCCTCGATGCCGGTGCGGCCCTACGTGGACGCGGTGCGCCCCGACGTGCTGTTCGAGGACGGCGACCGGCCGGAGGTGCCGGGGTGGGACCTGACCGCGTTGTGGACGCCGGGCCACTCGCCCGGCCATCTGTGCTTCTGGGAGCCGGGCAACAAGCTGATGCTCTCCGGCGACCACGTGCTCCCGCGGATCACGCCCAACGTCCCGTACCACCCGCAGGCCGGCAGCAACCCGCTCGGCGACTTCCTCACCTCGCTCGACCGCGTCGCCACTTTCGACGCCGACGAGGTGCTCCCCGCGCACGAGCACCGCTTCGTGGGGTTGGCGGGCCGGGTGGAGGAGTTGAAGGCGCACCACGAGAGCCGCTTCGCCGAGGTGGTCGCCGCCATCGACGACGGGATCACGACCGCGTGGGACATCGCCGCGCGCATGCGGTGGTCGCGGCAGTGGGAGCGCATCGACGGCTTCATGCGCCGCGCCGCCGTGGGCGAGGCGATGGCGCACCTGCGCGCCCTCGAGGTCCGGGGCGTCGTGCGCGAGGTCATCGGCGAGCCCAGCCGCTTCGAGCTCGTCGGAGCGCCCTGACGGCGTCCCGGCCGCAGTCGGCGCCGGCGTCGCGACCGAAGTTCGCGCCGGCGTCGCGACCGGGTGCGGCGCTCCTCGGGGGCGCGGTCGCCGGATCGGCGGTCTACGCGGCCGTGGTCACGCTGCTGGCGCGCTGGCCGTCGATCGTCCGGGCCCGGGGGAGCGGCGGCGCGGCCCGCCCCCTCATCGTCGCCGTCGTGGCCGCGCCCCTCCTGGTCGGGGCCGTCGTGCTGTGGACCGGGTCCGCGCCCGTCCCCCGTCGAGCGCTGGTCGCGCTGGGCGCGGTCGGCTTCGGCGCCGCATGGCTGGTGTGGGGCCTGCTCGAGCACCACGTCCTGCACACCTTCGACCTCACGCCCGGCTCGGGTGGGGCGGCGGCGTGGGACGGGGTGTTCCACGGCGTCGGCGTCCTCACCGGCGGCGTCGGCACCTCGATGCTGTCGGCGGAGTCGCTCGGGAGCCATCCTCGGGGCATCACGTAGGATCTGGCCGCATGCCGGCTGAGAAGTTCCACTGGGGCCACCTCTTCGAGGAGGTGGTCACGTCCGGGCTGTGCACCGGCTGCGCCGGCTGCATCGTCGCCTGCCCGCACGACGTCCTCGGATACGACGACGCCGCTGGCCACTACAAGCCGTTCAACTTCGAGGAGGGCACCGGCCCCGGCGAGTGCAGCCACGGCGACCGGGGCTGCACCTTGTGCACGCGCGCCTGCCCGCGTTTCCGCAACTGGGAGGACGAGGCCGACTCGCTGCTGTTCGGCCGGCTGCGCGAGCTCGACGAGGTCGCGGGCATCTCGAAGGACATCGTCTTGGCGCGCGCCGTCGACGCGCAGGTGCTCGGGCTCGGCCAGGACGGCGGCCTCGTCTCCGCGATCCTGCTGTGGGCCCTCGACCGCGGCGTGATCGACGCCGCACTGGTGTCGTATCTCGAAGGTGACGGCAGCACATGGAAGGCGGTGCCGGGTGTGGCCCGCACACGCGAGGAGGTGCTCGCGTCCGCCGGCAGCCGTTACACCTACTCGGCCAACCTGCTCGCCTACAACGAGGCGATCGCCTCGGGCGCGGAGAAGCTGGCGCTCGTCGGCATGGGATGCCAGACGTCGATGCCGCCCGTGATGACGGCGCGCAAGGGCGGCAAGGTGCCCAAGCGTTTCGCCCTCTCCATCGGGCTGCTGTGCTCCAAGACGTTCGACGACGCGATCTTCCCGGAGCTGCTCGAGGCGAAGTACGGGCTGATGCGCAAGGACATCGCCAAGATGAACATCAAGGGCGTGCTCCAGGTCTGGATGCGCGACGGGGCCTACCACGAGGTGCCGTTGAAGGAATGCCACGCCTGGACGCGCGAGGGGTGCCACACGTGCCCGGACTTCGCGGCCGAGCACGCCGACATCTCGACCGGGGGGATCGGGGCATTCAACGACTGGACCCTTACCCTCGTGCGCACCGATGCGGGGCGTGAGGTGATGGCGGGGATGGTCGCCGACGGCGCGATCGAGATCCGCCCGGGTGACGACGACCCTGGCGCGATCGCCCTGCTGCGCAAGCTCAGCCGCGTCAGCCGCCGCCGCTGGCCGGAGACCGCGGTCGAGGGCCCCCGCCGCATGCCCCCGCCTCCGCCGAAGGTCCCCGCCGACGCCTGAGCCGCGTCAGCTCCCGTACACCGCGTCGCTTCGGTCTCTGCGTCCGGTCAGCATCGCCGGTGGGACCGGCCACCATTCGTCCTCCGCCACCACCCGCACCCACTCCGTCGTCGCCACCCGGCGGGCGATCCGCCACTCGCCCCCCCGCCGCTCGAAGTCGTCGACGAACCGGAAGCCGGTCGTCAGGTTCCCCCGCGCCTCCCCACCCTCGGTGCGGTGCACGGCGATGCCGTAGGACTCGCACCGCGCCTGCTCCGGACCGAGCGGCTCGACGAGCTGGTTGGCGACGTAGTGCATGGTCATCGTGTAGCGGCCGAGCAGGCGCCACACCCAGGTGAGGAACTCCTCGACCCCGCCGGTGAAGCTGCCGTGCGAGTCGGTGGCGTCCGGGTGGTAGCAGCCCCGCACGAGGTCGCGGTCCAATCGGTCGATCCCCCGGCAGTACCGCAGGACGACCCGGCGGATGGCGAGGTCGTCCTCGACCGGGACGCTCACTGTGTCGTGCTCGTGGTGGAGTACGGGTCCGGTTCCGCGGCCACCGCCGCCCGCGCCGACGCGGGCACGGCGTTGCAGTCCGTCGTGATCCTGGTGTCGATGTCGGGCAACGCCACGCTGGCGAAGTCGTTGGCGCCGGCGACGTCGGTCGCGAGCGCGTTCCACGTGGCGTCGGCCGTGCTCGCCGCGTTGGCGACCGTCGCGATCGCGGCCGACTTCGTGTCGTAGGGCGCGGCCTGGGCCTGGGTGAGCGGTGCGACCTTCAACGCCGCGGTGGCGATCTCGGTCCACATCCGGCAGGCCCGGGCGGCCTCGATGGCCGCCTGCTGCTTGGCCGCCGGCGCGACGGCAGGCGAGGACGCTGACGATGACGACGACCCGCCGCCCCCCGAGCACGCGGAGGCGAGCAGGACCAGGCCCACCACTCCTGTGGCGATCCGCACGCGACGCATCCGGGGAGCTTGCCAGAACCGGCTCACCGGAAGTGGGGTATGACCTCCTTGCCCATCAGCTCGATGGTCTGCATCACCGCGTCGTGCGGCACCTTGTAGGGGTTGACGAGGCACAGGAGCAGGTCGACGCCGGCGGCTTCGTAGCGGCGGCACGCGTCGAGGCACTCGTCGGGTGTCCCGAGCACGCACGCGTGGTTGGAGGTGAGGTAGTCGAGGGTCAGGTGGCCGAGCAGGCCCTGCTCGTCGTGGGCCCGCATGTCACCTGCGTAGGCGTAGTTGCCGAGGTCCTGGTCGCGCTCCTTCATCCACGCCGCCAGCTCCCCGATGATGTGGGCGCCGTGGCGGGGGTACCACTCGAACGACTCCTGGGCGGCGGCGACGGCCTCGGCGCGGCTCTGCGCGCACACCGTCATCGTGAACGTCGCCGCCTGGTTGTTGACGAACTTCCCGATCGGCCTGGCGTCGGCGATCGCGGCGCGGTAGATGCCGATCTTCTGCTGCACCTGCTCGGGGGACACGCCGACGGCGAACGAGCACAGTCCGAGCCCGAGCTCGCCGATCTGTCGGTGGCCGTCGTCGCTGCTGGTCGCCCCCCACAGCGGTGGGTGCGGCTTCTGCAGCGGCTTGGGCAGGACCCGTCGGCGCGGCATCGACCAGTACTTGCCCTCGAACTCGTACTCGTCGTTGGTCCAGCACCCGACGACGTGCTCGATGGCCTCCTTCCACATCGCCCGGGTGTCGTGCGGGTCGATGCCGAACCCCTCGATCTCCGTCCGCGTGGACGAGCGGCCGGTGCCGAAGTCCACCCGCCCGTCGGAGACGAGGTCGAGCACGGCTGCCGACTCGGCGCTGCGCACGGGGTGGTTGTAGGGCTGGGGCATCAGCCGCACCCCGTAGGCGATGCGCATCCGCGACGTCTGGGCGGCGATCGCGCCGTACAGCACCTCGGGGTTGGAGCAGTGGGAGTACTCCTCGAGGAAGTGGTGCTCGACCGTCCAGAACGCGTCCCAGCCGAACTCCTCGCCGGCGAGGGCCTGGGTGATCGTGTTCTTGTACGCGCGGTGCTCGCTCTCGGGGTCCCACGGCCGCGCCACCGGGATCTCGTAGAACAGGGCGAACTTCATGGCGTACCCCCACGCGTCAGTTGATGCGGTCAACTTATCGAACGCTCATCTAGTGTCGGCGGGAGCAGGCGCGAGCGGGGCTGACGGGGGAGGGCACGGTGGGCCGGTTCGACGGACGGGTGGTGCTGGTGACGGGCGCGGCGTCGGGGATCGGCCAGGCGACGGCCACCCGCCTGCTGGCCGAGGGCGCGACGGTCGTGGGTGCCGACGTCAACGCCCCGTCGGCTCCGGCCGGGTCCGATCGGTGGGTCCCGATGACGTTGGACGTGCGCGACGAGGCGGCGGTCGCCGCCGCGGTCGCCCGCTGCGTGGAGGTGGGCGGGCGGATCGACGGAGCGTTCACCGCCGCGGGCGTGGCCAGTGGCGGCCCGGTCCACCTCGTCGATGCCGCCGACTGGCAGCGCGTGCTCGACGTCAACCTCACCGGCACGTTCCTCGTGCTGAAGCACGCCGCGGCGCGGATGCTCGGCCAGGAGCCGATCGACGGCCAGCGCGGGTCACTCGTGACGGTGGCGAGCGTCGAAGGCCTCGAGGGGACGGCCGGCGGGAGCTCCTACAACGCGTCCAAGGGCGCGGTCGTCATATTGACCAAGAACGTCGCCATCGATTACGGGCCGCGCGGCATCCGCTGCAACTGCATCTGCCCTGGCTTCATCGACACGCCGCTGCTGCGCAGCGTGTTCTCGGTGCCGGGCAACGACGAGGTCACCGAGGCGACGCGGCACGAGCACGCGCTACGGCGCTTCGGCCGGGCGGAGGAGATCGCGGCTGCGGCGGCGTTCCTGCTCTCGGCCGACGCGTCGTTCGTGACCGGTGTCGCCTTCCCGGTCGACGGCGGCTACACCGCCGGCCGGGACCACGGGGTCACGCGGCGGATGGGCCTGAGCGACTCTTGAGGACGGCCAGCGCCTGATCGGCGTGCTTGTTGAAGTTGAGCTCGGAGGAGATGACCGCGAGGATCCGTCGGTCCTGGCCGATCACGAACGTCGAGCGCTTGACCGGGCCGAGCTTGAACCCCGACGCGACGCCGAGCGCGTTGGCCACCTTCTTCTCGGTGTCGGCGAGGAGGGGGTAGTCGAAGTTGTGCTTGTCGGCGAACTTGGCCTGCTTCTCGACCGAGTCCCTGCTGATGCCCACCCGGGTCGCGCCGACGGCCTTGAACTCGGCGCCGAGGTCGCGGAAGTGGCAGCTCTCCTTCGTGCACCCGTAGGTCATCGCCGCCGGATAGAAGAACAGCACGATCGGCCCGTCGGCCAGCAGGCCGCTCAGCGTCCGCGGCTCGCCCGTCTGGTCGGGCAGCTCGAACTCGTCGACGACGTCACCGACCTGCACCATGCCGCGCTCCTCGTCATCTCCGTGAAAGGGTCGGCCGACGCTACCTCGATCGCTGACCCTGGATGGGAGGCGTCGCTGCTCAGGTCGCGCCGACCTGCTCGAGCACGCTGAGCAGCTCGTCGCCGTAGCGCTCGAGCTTGGTCGGGCCGAGGCCTCGGCACTGGCGCAGCTCGATCAATGTCGCCGGCCGCCTCACGCCGACGGCGCGGAGGTCGGCGTCGGACAGCACCACGTAGGCGGGTACCCCGGCGCGGGTCGCGGTGTCGCGCCGCCACGACCGCAGCGCCTCCCACAGCGCCGGGTCGAGGTCGTCGCCCGCCTCCGGCCGCCCCTTGTCGAGCGCGCCCGCGACGGCGCGTCCCCGCTCGCGCCCGCTCCCGTCCCCGTCACGCGCCCGCCCCGCCCTGAGCCCGACCCTCGGGCGGGATCCGTCCAACTCGGCGACGAACGGCGACGGCCCCGACGCGTCCGCCACCACCACGACCTCCTCCGACGCCCGCGTGATGGCGACGTGGAACACCCGGCGCTCCTCCTCCACGTCGGTCGCCAGCCGGTGCGGGAAGGCGTCGGCGTCGGCCCCGAACACGACCACGACCGGCCACTCCTGGCCCTTGATCCGGTGGACGGTCGACAGCGTCACCATCGCACCCTCCACCGGGGCGGGGGCCGCGAGCATCTCCCGCAACCAGTGCTCGAACGTCGCCGCGTCGGGGTGCATCGCCGCCACCTGCTGCAGCGCCCGCAGGTCGTCGCCGTGCGACGACCTGTCCGCCTCGGCCCGGCCGTCGTCGAGCGAGTCCATCGCCGATCCCAGCCCGACCGTCGTGCCGATCGCGGTCAGCGCCGCCGCCGTGCTCCGACGGGCGGCCCGCGCGACCGCGTCGATGTCGTCGGCGTACTCCTCCAGCTTCGGCGCGTCCCCACCGGAGAGCCGGTCGCCCAGGCCGCGGATCCCGCGCACGGAGTTGGTCGCCCGCTTGGTCAACATGTCGACGACGTTGCGCGACACGCGTCGCGAGGGCCGACGGATCGTCTCGGCCAGGTCGGCGCGCGCGATCGATCCCGGATCGACCCCGACGCGCAGCCACGCCAGCGCGGCCCTCACGCCGGTCCGCTCGAGCACGCGCGCGTCGAGCGGGCGCATCGTCGGGATCCCGGCGTCGAGCAGCGCGACCTGCACGGGCAGCAGCGTCGAGTTGACCCGGGTGAGGACGGCCACCTCGTCCGCGGCGCGCCCGTCCCGCAGCGCCTCTCCGACCACCCGCACCGCGGCCGCGGCCATCTCCGCCGGCGCGGCCACGACCACCTCGAGCCGCCCCGGCGCCGTCCCCGCCGGGGCGCGGATGGTCTTCGGGATCCGCCGGGAGTTGTAGGAGAGGAGCTGGCCGGCCGCCTCGACCACCCGCGCCGGGCACCGGTAGTTCACCTCCAGCGCGTACGGCACCGCCCCGGCGAACAACCCCTCGAACCCGATCAGATACTCCGGTCTCGCCCCCGCGTACCCGTAGATCACCTGGTCGTCGTCGCCGACGCCGAACACGTCGTAGGTCGGCGCGCTGAGCA
>Ga0209415_10015872_pt1 | contig 12165 bp, 11 predicted proteins | sample PeaSoiSIISIP2007_FD_187696 | JGI IMG/M metagenome (GOLD analysis project Ga0209415, IMG submission 187696) | Peat soil microbial communities from Weissenstadt, Germany - SII-SIP-2007 (SPAdes) (version 2) | ecosystem: Environmental > Terrestrial > Soil > Wetlands > Peat | place: Germany... | reverse complement strand
AGCGCGCGCTCGATATAGGTGCCGATCTCCATGTCCTCGCCGCGCCCGGTCGCGCCCAGCTCCTCGACCCCCGCGACATCGGCAAGAAAGCGAATGCAGCGGGTGCAGTGGATGCAACGGTTCATGCTGGTCTTGACCAGCGGCCCGAAATCCTTGTCGCGCACCGCGCGCTTATTCTCGAGATAGCGGCCGCGGTCGAAGCCGTAGGCCATGGCCTCGTCCTGCAGGTCGCACTCTCCGCCCTGGTCGCAGATGGGACAGTCGAGCGGATGATTGATCAGCAGGAACTCCATCACCCCGTGGCGCGCCTTCTTGGCCTTGTCGCTGTCGGTGTGGATCACCATGCCTTCGGCGACGGGCATGGCGCAGGACGCGATCGGCTTCGGCGCCTTCTCCTGCTCGACGAGGCACATGCGGCAATTGCCGGCGATCGCCAAGCGCTCGTGGAAGCAGAAATGCGGCACCTCGACGCCAGCGAGCTGGCACGCCTGGAGCACTGTCGCGCCGGCCGGCACCTCGACCGCGATTCCATCGACCGTGAGCTTGGGCATGCGCGCTACTCCGCCGCCTTGGGGGCCGCGTGATGCTGGGCAATGCGTCGCTCGATCTCGGGCCGGAAATGGCGAATGAGACCCTGCACTGGCCACGCCGCCGCGTCGCCCAAGGCGCAGATCGTGTGGCCCTCGATCTGGTACGACACTTCGAGGAGGGCGTCGATCTCACCGACGCCGGCGTCGCCCGTCGCCAGGCGCTCCATCACCCGCCACATCCAGCCCGCGCCCTCGCGGCACGGCGTGCATTGGCCGCAGCTCTCGTGCTTGTAGAACTTGGAGAGGCGGGCGATCGCCTTGACGATGTCGGTCGACTTGTCCATCACGATCACGGCAGCGGTGCCGAGTCCGCTCTTGACCTTCTGCAGCGAGTCGAAATCCATCAACTGGTCGTCGCAGGTGGACTTGGGGATGCACGGAACCGAGGAGCCGCCGGGAATGATGGCGAGAAGATTGTCCCAGCCGCCGCGCACGCCGCCGGCGTGGCGCTCGATCAGCTCGCGCAGCGGGATGCCCATCTCCTCCTCGACGTTGCACGGCTCCATGACATGGCCCGAGATGCAGAACACCTTGGTGCCCTCGTTCTTGGGGCGGCCGATGCCGGCGAACCACGCCCCGCCGCGGCGCAAGATGGTGGGAGCGACGGCGATGGTCTCGACGTTGTTGACCGTACTGGGGCAGCCATAGAGACCGACCGCGGCGGGGAAAGGCGGCTTGAGCCGCGGCTGTCCCTTCTGGCCCTCGAGGCTCTGCAAGAGAGCCGTCTCCTCGCCGCAGATATAGGCGCCGGCGCCGCGATGGAGATAGAGCTCGAAATCGAAGCCCGCGCCGCACGCGTTCTTGCCCAGGAGCCCGGCCGCGTAGGCCTCGTCGATCGCGGCCTGAAGCACAAGCGCCTCGTTGATGAACTCGCCGCGGATATAGATGTAGCAGGCGTGCGCGCCCATCGCGACGCTCGCCAGCAGCGCGCCCTCGACCAGCTTGTGCGGGTCATTGCGGATGATGTCGCGGTCCTTACAGGTGCCAGGCTCGCTCTCGTCGGCGTTGATCACGAGATAGCAGGGCCGGTCGCTGCTCTTGGGCATGAACGACCATTTGAGGCCTGTGGGGAAGCCGGCGCCGCCGCGGCCCCGCAATCCCGATGCCTTGATCTCGTTGACGATCCAGTCGCGGCCCTTGAGGATCAAATCCTTGGTGCCGTCCCAGTCGCCGCGCCGGCGCGCCTCGTTGAGGCGCCAGTCGAACTGGCCGTAGAGATTGGTGAAGATGCGGTCGCGGTCGCTCAGCATCACGCCGGGTCCTTCGGGAACGAAAGCTCTTTGAGCGTCTTGGCGCCACCCGCGGGCGCCGAGCCGTTGCGGCCCGTGACGGAGCCCTTGGGCGGGCGCTCACCGCGCGCCAGCGCGTCGATGAGCGTCACCGTCGACGGCCCGTCGAGGTCCTCGTAGAAATCGTCGTTGACCTGGATCATCGGCGCGTTGACGCAGGCGCCCAGGCACTCGACTTCCTTCAATGTGAAGAGCCCGTCGGACGTGGTCTCGCCGATGCCGATGCCGAGCCGCGTGCGGCACGCCGCCACCACCGCGTCCGAGCCCCTGAGCCAGCACGGCGTAGTGGTGCAGATCTGGAAGAAGTGCCGCCCCACCGGGCGCAGATTGAACATAGTGTAGAAGGTCGCGACCTCGTAGACGCGGATGGGCGGCATCGCCAGCAATTCCGCGACATGGTCCATCGCCGCCCGCGGCAGCCAGTTGCCGTGCTGGCGCTGGGCGAGATCGAGCAGCGGCAGCACCGCGCTGGCCTGGCGCCCGGGCGGGTATTTGGCGATGTGCGCCTGGGCGAGCGCGAGATTCTCCTGCGTGAAGGCGAAGCTCGCCGGCTGCGCGACGGGGGTGTCGGGTCCGTGCTCGCTCATCGGTCGATGCTGCCGAAGACGATGTCCATCGAGCCGATGATCGCGACAACATCGGCAAGCATGTGACCCCGCGACATGAAATCCAGGCCCTGGAGGAAGGCGAAATCCGGCGAGCGGATCTTGCAACGGTAGGGACGGTTGGTCCCGTCGGCGACAAGATAGACGGCGAACTCGCCCTTGGGCGCCTCGACCGCGGTGTAGGTCTCGCCCGCCGGCACGTGATAGCCCTCGGTATAGAGCTTGAAGTGGTGGATGAGCGCTTCCATCGAGTGCTTCATCTCGGCGCGCGGCGGCGGCGCCACCTTGCGGTCGTTGACCGTCACGTGCCCGCCCGGCATCCGGTCGAGCGCCTGCCGCATGATGCGCAGCGACTGCCGCATCTCCTCCATGCGCACGAGATAACGGTCCCAGCAATCGCCGTTCTTGCCGATCGGGATGTCGAAATCCATTTCCCCGTAGACATCGTAAGGCTGTGCCTTGCGCAGGTCCCAGGCGACGCCCGAACCGCGCAGCATGGGCCCCGAGAAACCCCAATCGCAGGCATCCTCGGGGCTGACGACGCCGATATTGACGGTGCGCTGCTTGAAGATGCGGTTCTCGGTGAGGAGCTGCTCGAGATCGTCGATGCGCTTGGGGAACTGGTCGATGAAGGCACCGATGTCCTCGGCCAATCCCGCCGGCATATCCTGGTGTACGCCGCCGGGACGGAAATAGGCCGAGTGCAGCCGCGCGCCGGAAACGCGCTCGTAGAACTCCATCAGCTTCTCGCGCTCCTCGAAGCCCCACAGCAGCGGCGTGATCGCGCCCACGTCGAGCGCGAAGGTGGTGAGGTTCAGGATGTGGTTTAGGATGCGCGTCAGCTCGGCGAACAGCACGCGGATATATTGGGCGCGCGGCGGCGCCTCGATGCCGAGGAGCTTCTCGACCGCGAGCGCATAGGCGTGCTCCTGGCACATCGGCGAGACGTAATCGAGCCGGTCGAAATACGGCACAGCCTGGAGATAGGTCTTGTACTCGATCAGCTTCTCGGTGCCGCGGTGGAGGAGGCCGATATGCGGATCCGCGCGCTCCACCACCTCGCCGTCCATTTCGAGCACCAGGCGCAGCACGCCGTGGGCCGCCGGATGCTGCGGCCCGAAATTCATGGTGAAACTCTTGATCTGCGCCTGCGGGTCGCCGGTCACTTCGGCTCCTCCTTCGCCTTCTCGTCGCCCGGGAGCACATGGCTCATGCCTTCCCAGGGCGACAGGAAATCGAAGCTGCGGAATTCCTGTTTCAGGCGCACCGGCTCGTAAACGACGCGCTTCTGGCCCTCGTCGTAGCGCAGCTCGACATAGCCCGTGAGCGGGAAGTCCTTGCGCAGCGGGTGGCCTTCAAAGCCGTAGTCGGTGAGGATGCGCCGCAGATCGGGATGATCGGCGAAATAGATGCCGTAAAGGTCCCACGCCTCGCGCTCGAACCAGCCGGCGGCGCTGAAGACGCCGACGCAGGACGGCACCGGCTGGTTCTCGTCGGTCGCGACCTTGAGACGTATGCGGTGGTTGAGCTTGAGGCTCAGCAGGTTGTAGACGACGTCGAAGCGCTTCGCACGGTCGGGATGATCGACGCCGCAAATATCGACGAGGACGGAGAAAAGGCATTTCGCATCGTCGCGCAGGAACGCCAGCACGCGGGTGATCCCCTCGCGCCGCACCTCTATGATGAGCTCGCCGTGCGCGATCCTGGTCTCGAGCACGTCCTTGGCGAACGAGGCGGCCAGGTGATCGCCGAGGTCCTTGAGCGGTTCCGTCATCGCCTGCGGCCTCACCGCGCGAAGGTGCGTTGGCGGTGGATCTTCTTCTGCAGCTGAAGGATGCCGTAGAGAAGCGCCTCGGCGGTCGGCGGGCAGCCCGGCACATAGACATCGACCGGCACGATCCGGTCGCAGCCGCGCACCACGGAATAGGAATAGTGGTAGTAGCCGCCGCCATTGGCGCACGAGCCCATCGAGATCACCCAGCGCGGCTCGGCCATCTGGTCATAGACCTTGCGCAGCGCCGGCGCCATCTTGTTGCAGAGCGTGCCGGCGACGATCATCACATCGCTCTGGCGCGGACTGGGCCGGAACACGACGCCGAAACGGTCGAGGTCGTAGCGGCTCGCTGCGGTGTGCATCATTTCGACGGCGCAGCAGGCGAGCCCGAACGTCATCGGCCACAGCGAGCCGCTGCGCGCCCAGTTGACGAGCGCGTCCACCTTGGTCAGCAGGAAGCCCTTGTCGCGCATCTCCTCGCCCAGGCGCGCGAGCACCGCATCCCGCGGCGGCGCCTCTACTCCCATTCGAGGGCTCCCTTCTGCGATTCGTAGATGAAGCCGACCGTCAGCACCGCGAGGAACACGATCATGGACCAGAAGCCGAACACGCCGATCTTTCCCAGCGCAACCGCCCAGGGAAATAGGAACGCCACCTCGAGGTCGAAGATGATGAACAGGATGGCGACGAGATAGAAGCGCACGTCGAACTTGTTGCGCGCATCGGCGAACGGCTCGAAGCCGCATTCGTAGGGCGAGAGCTTCTCGGAATCGGGGCGCTGGCGCGCGATCAGGAACGAGGCCAGCACGATGACGACGGCGAGGCCGACGGCAATGCCGATGAAGACCAGGATCGGGAGATATGCGCCGAGCAGGCTGTCCAACGCGGGGGACTCCCAGGCTCTCGCCAAGACGACGGGCCAATCACCGGAGATGGCGGGAGCGACGGGACTCGAACCCGCGACCTCCGGCGTGACAGGCCGGCGCTCTAACCAACTGAGCTACGCCCCCGCAGCATTGACTCCGCTCGGCCGCGTCATAGCCCTTCGCTTGCGCGGGTGTCAAGCCGCGCCAGGGCGGTATCGGCCTTGCCGTGCAACGGTTTCGACATATTCGGCGGCGCGGGCGAAGGCTGGTGGGCGATGAAGGGATCGAACCTCCGACACCCTCGGTGTAAACGAGGTGCTCTACCGCTGAGCTAATCGCCCGCTGGCGGCGCCGCCACGTTGAGCGCGTCCTTCAACCCCTTACCGGCGCGGAACTTCGGCTGCTTCGAGGCGGCGATCGTCATCTTCTCGCCGGTCCGCGGATTGCGCCCTTCGGAGGCGGCGCGCGCCGACACGCTGAAGGTGCCGAAGCCGATGATGCGGACCTCGTCGCCCTTCTGCAGCGCCGAGACGATGGCGCCGAACACGGCATCGACGGTGTGCTCCGCCTCGGTCTTCTTGAGACCGGAGAGTTCAGCGACCGTATCGACGAGATCGTTCTTGTTCACCGTCGCCCCCATCGCGGATCGGCGGCGAGTCTAGTGCGCGGCCCGCGTGCGCGCAAAAGAAAAGCGCCGCCACCCTTTCGGGTGACGGCGCCCTCTTCGATTTGCGCGTTCAGTGCGTGACGAAGCCGGTGCGGTCCTCGTCGACCTTGGGCGGGATCACCGGGCGGTCGGCCTCGTCGATCCATTCGATCGGCACCAGGTCCCGCACCAGCGCGTGGTGCAGCAGTTCGTCGACCGAGGCGACGGGAACGATAGTCATGCCGCGCTTCACGTTGTCGGGAATCTCGGCCAGATCCTTCTCGTTGTCCTTCGGGATGAGCACGGTCTTGAGGCCGCCGCGCAATGCCGCGAGCAGCTTCTCCTTGAGGCCGCCGATCGGCAGCACGCGGCCGCGCAGCGTGATCTCGCCGGTCATCGCCATATCGCGCCGCACCGGCACGCCGGTCAGCACCGAGACGATCGAGGTCACCATCGCCACGCCGGCCGAGGGGCCGTCCTTGGGCGTCGCGCCTTCGGGCACGTGGACATGGATGTCCTTGCGGTCGAAGATCGTGGGCACGATGCCGAAGGCAATGGAGCGCGACTTGACATAGCTCTCCGCCGCCTGGACCGACTCGCGCATCACGTCGCCGAGCTTGCCGGTGGCGGTCACCTTGCCCTTGCCGGGAAGGGTCACGGCCTCGACCGACAACAACTCGCCGCCAACCTCGGTCCAAGCGAGGCCGGTGGTGACGCCGACGAGATCCGTTTCCTCCACCTCGCCGAAGCGGAAGCGGCGGACGCCGGCGAACTTCTCGAGATTGCGCCGCGTGATAGTGATCTTCTTCGGATGGCGCATGGCGATCTCTTTCACCGCCTTGCGCGTCAGGTTGGCGATCTCGCGCTCGAGATTGCGCACGCCCGCCTCGCGCGTGTAATAGCGGCACAGATCGCGCAACGCGTCGTCCGTCACTGACCACTCGGTCTTCTTGAGCCCGTGCGCCTTGATCTGCTTGGGGATCAGGTGGCGCTTGGCGATCTCGACCTTCTCGTCCTCGGTGTAGCCGGGGAGCCGGATCATCTCCATGCGGTCGAGCAGCGGCTGCGGCATGCGCAGCGTGTTCGCCGTGGTCACGAACATGACGTCGGAGAGATCGTAATCGACCTCGAGATAATGGTCCTGGAAGCTCGAGTTCTGTTCCGGATCGAGCACCTCGAGAAGCGCCGAACTGGGATCGCCGCGCCAGTCCTGGCCGAGCTTGTCGACCTCGTCGAGCAGGAACAGCGGGTTCGACGACTTGGCCTTCTTCATGCCCTGGATGACCTTGCCCGGCATCGAGCCGATATAGGTCCGGCGATGGCCCCTGATCTCGGCCTCGTCGCGCACGCCGCCGAGCGACATTCGCACGAAGTTGCGGCCGGTGGCTCGCGCGATCGACTTGCCGAGCGAGGTCTTGCCGACGCCGGGCGGGCCGACGAGGCACAGGATCGGCCCCTTCACCTTGCGCATGCGCTGCTGCACCGCGAGGTATTCGAGGATGCGCTCCTTAACCTTCTCGAGCCCGTAATGGTCGTCGTTCAGCACCTTTTCGGCGGCGCGGATGTCGCGCTTGACCTTGGAGCGGACCTGCCACGGGATCGACAGCAGCCAGTCGAGATAGTTGCGCACCACCGTCGCCTCGGCCGACATCGGGCTCATGGTGCGCAGCTTGCGCAGCTCGGCCTGCGCCTTGTCGCGCGCCTCCTTGGAGAACTTGGTCTTGGCGATGCGGTCTTCGAGCTCGGCCAGCTCATCCTTGCCGTCCTCGCCCTCGCCCAGCTCCTTCTGGATCGCCTTCAACTGCTCGTTGAGATAATATTCGCGCTGCGTCTTCTCCATCTGGCGCTTGACGCGCGAGCGGATGCGCTTCTCGACCTGGAGAACGCCGATCTCGCTCTCCATGAAGCCGAACACCTTTTCGAGCCGTTCTGACACTGCCTCGATCTCCAACAGCTCCTGCTTCTCGGGGATCTTGAGCGCCAAATGCGAGGCGAGCGTGTCGGCGAGCTTCGAGGGGTCCTCGATCTGGTTGATCGAGACCAGCACCTCGGGCGGAATCTTCTTGTTGAGCTTGATGTACTGCTCGAACTGCGTCACCGCGGTGCGCGCCAGCGCCTGCAGCTCCGGTTGCTCGCCGGTCTTCTCGGGCACCATCTCGGCGAAGGCCTGGAAGAAGGCTTCGTGGTCGGTGAAGCGCAGGATGCGCGCGCGCTGGCCGCCCTCGACCAGCACCTTGACCGTGCCGTCGGGCAGCTTCAGGAGCTGCAGCACCGTGCCGATCGTGCCGACACTGTAGATGTCGGAAGCGCCGGGATCGTCCTGGGCCGCGCTTTTCTGGGTAACCAGGAGTATCTGCTTGTCGTCCTTCATCACGTCTTCGAGCGCGCGCACCGACTTCTCGCGGCCGACGAACAGCGGCACGATCATGTGCGGAAACACGACGATGTCCCGCAACGGCAGGACCGGATAAAGCGTACCGCGGGAAGTGTCTAACATGGCGCCCCTTTCTCCGAGAGCCGGGACCACGGGTTACCAATCCCGGCGCCGCGACAGCGTTAACGTCTGCCGCTATTAACAACCTTCATTAGGTGGACCGCCCGGCAGCGCCGTCAAGAGGAAGGTCCCTCGGCGGCAACGAACTCTTAACCAGACGTGCGAAAATGTCGCGCCTCTGGGCAGCACCCCAGCCCGCTCAGGACCCGGTGCCTTCGCCCCGGCGCTCGAGATAGTCGCCGCGGCGCTCGGAGTAGATGTAGAGCGGCGCAGCGCGCCCCTCCACGACCTCCTTGCTGATGACCATGCCGGTCACGCCGTCGAGTCCCGGCAGCTCGAACATGGGCTCGAGCAGAATCCCCTCCATGATCGAGCGCAGTCCCCGCGCCCCGGTCTTGCGCGCCACCGCCTTGTGCGAGATGGCGCGCAGCGCCTCGTCCTGGAACTCGAGCTTCACATCCTCCATCTCGAACAGGCGCTGATACTGCTTGACCAGCGCGTTCTTGGGCTTGAGGAGGATGTCGACCAGCGCACCCTCGTCGAGGTCGTCGAGCGTCGCCACCACGGGCAGCCGGCCGACGAATTCAGGGATGAGGCCGAATTTGAGCAGGTCCTCGGGCTCGAGATCCTTGAGGATCTCGCCGGTCTTGCGCTCGTCCGGACCGCGCACCTCGGCGCCGAATCCGATCGAGGTGCCCTGGCGGCGCTGGGCGATAAGCTTCTCGAGCCCGGCGAAGGCGCCGCCGCAGATGAACAGGATGTTGGTGGTGTCGACCTGCAGGAACTCCTGCTGCGGATGCTTGCGCCCGCCCTGGGGCGGCACCGAGGCGACCGTGCCCTCCATGATCTTGAGCAGCGCCTGCTGCACGCCCTCGCCCGACACGTCGCGGGTGATTGACGGGTTGTCGGACTTGCGGCTGATCTTGTCGACTTCGTCGATATAAACGATGCCGCGCTGCGCGCGCTCGACATTGTAGTCGGCGGACTGCAGCAGCTTGAGGATGATGTTCTCGACATCCTCGCCGACATAGCCCGCCTCGGTGAGCGTGGTGGCGTCGGCCATGGTGAAGGGCACGTCGATGATGCGGGCGAGCGTCTGCGCCAGCAGGGTCTTGCCCGAACCGGTCGGTCCCACCAGCAGGATGTTGGACTTGGCGAGCTCGACGTCGTTGTTCTTGGCGCCATGGGCGAGCCGCTTGTAGTGGTTGTGCACCGCAACCGACAGCACGCGCTTGGCGTGGTCCTGGCCGATAACGTAATCGTCGAGCACCTTGCAGATGTCGCGCGGGGTGGGAACGCCGTCGCGCGACTTCACCAGCGTGGTCTTGTGCTCTTCACGGATGATGTCCATGCAGAGCTCGACGCACTCGTCGCAGATGAAGACGGTCGGCCCGGCGATGAGCTTCCGCACCTCGTGCTGGCTTTTGCCGCAGAAGGAGCAGTAGAGGGTGTTCTTCGAATCTCCGCCGCTGGACTTCGTCATGGGCTCTCCGTCGCCCTTCGCGGGCGACCCCTGAAAAAGTGCTCGGCTGCGCCGCACGGCCCGAGCCACCCCTTGTCTCGGACCCTATCCAGCGCAGACATCCTTATTGAACAATATCTACCGCCCAGCGATCAATAACCAGTTAAATGTGGGAGTTAACCCGGCCGGCGCAATAGGGACGCCGGCGCCCAAGCCTCATGAGGCACGGGCGCGGGCCTCTTCTTCCCGGGCCGGACGGCCGACCATGACCTCGTCGATGAGGCCAAACTCCTTGGCCTCGGAGGGCGAAAGGAACTTGTCGCGCTCCACGGCGGCCTGGATCGTGGCGACCGACTGGCCGGTGTGCTTGGCGTAGATCTCGTTGAGGCGGTGGCGGAGTTGCAGGATCTCGCGCGCCTGGATCTCGATGTCGGTGGCTTGGCCCTGGGCGCCGCCCGAGGGCTGATGGACCATGATGCGGGAATTGGGCAGCGAGACGCGCTTGCCCTTGGCGCCGGCCGCCAACAAGAGCGATCCCATCGAGGCGGCCTGGCCGATGCAAACGGTGGAGATGTCGGAGCGAATATATTGCATCGTATCATAGATCGCGAGACCCGAGGTGACGATGCCGCCCGGCGAATTGATGTAGAACGAGATGTCCTTGCTCGGATTCTCCGATTCGAGGAACAGAAGCTGGGCGCAGGCGAGGCTGGCGACCGCGTCGTTGATCGGGCCGACCAGGAAGATGATGCGCTCCTTGAGGAGCCGTGAGAAGATGTCGTAGGCGCGCTCGCCGCGGTTGGTCTGCTCGACCACCATCGGCACCAGCGTGTTCATGTAAAACTCGTACGGGTCCATGCGCGCTCCTGTCTTCCCGTCCGTCAAGCGGGCGGGGGTTCATCTGATTTGGTCGTTGTCTCGTCCTCATCCAAGGCCTCGGTCGCGGCGATCAGCTCCCGGGGCGGTACCGCGCGCTCGGTCACCTGGGCCAATTCGACGATGAAATCGACCACCTTGTCCTCGTAGATCGGCGCCCGCAGGCTGTCGAGCATGGCAGGGTTGTTGCGGTAGTAGTCGACCACCTGGCGCTCCTGGCCGGGGAAACGCCGCGCCTGCTCCATCAAAGCACGGTTGATCTCGTCCTGGGTGACGGTGATGGAATTGGCGCGGCCGACCTCGGCGAGCAGCAGTCCGAGCCTGACGCGGCGCTCGGCGATGGCGCGGTACTCGGCCTTCATCTTCTCGTCGTCGGTTTCGGAGGGAATCTCGGCAGGCGCGTCCTTGGTCTCGGTGCCGGGCTCGGCAGGCGTCGGGGGCGACGCGGCGGCGGCCTCGGCCTGGCGCTTGCGCTCGTCCTCGACCTGTTTCCAGATCGAATTGAACTCGATCTCGACCATCCCCTCCGGCACCGGGAAGTGATGTTGCGCGGCGAGGCCGTCGAGCAGCTCGCGCTTCAGCTTCTGCCGCGCGAGGCGGCCGTAATCGCGCTCGATCTGCTCGCGCACCGTCTTGCGCAGTTCGTCGAGCGTGTCGAAGCCCACCGCCGTGGCGAGCGAGGCGTCGATCGGCTGCGCCGCGACCGCGCGCACTTCCTTGACGGTGACCGCGAACCTGACCTGCTTGCCGGCGAGCTCGGCGCTGCCGTAGTCGCCGGGGAAGGCGAGGTCGAGGGTGCGCTGCTCGCCCGCGGCGGCGCCGACGAGGCCGTCCTCGAAGCCGGGAATGAAGCTGCCGGTGCCGAGCTCAAGCGCGTAGTCTGTGGCCGACCCGCCCGGGATCGGATTGCCTTCGCTGGTGCCGGCGAAGTCGATCACGACGACATCGCCCTTGTCGGCGGCACGCTCGGTCTTCTCCTGCTTGCGCTGGCCCTGGGCCAGACGCTCGAGTGCCTTGTCGACTTCCTCCTCGGGCACCTCGGGCTTGAGGCGCTCAAGCTTAAGCTCGGCAAAATTCAGCGGCGCAATGTCGGGCAGGACCTCGACCGCCATCTTGTATTGCAGCGCCGCGCCCTCGTCGAAATTGACGATCTCGACCTTGGGCTGGAGCGCGGGGCGCAAGTTACGCTCCTTGATCGCCGCGGCCGAGCTGTCGTTCACCGCCCGCTCCAGCACCTCGCCCATGACCGAGCGGCCGTAGCGCTGCCGCAGCAAGGTCATCGGCACCTTGCCCGGGCGGAATCCCGGGAGCCGCACCGAGCGACTCAATTCCTCCAGCCGCTGGGTCACCTGGCGCGCGATGTCTTCGGCCTCGACCGTGACGGTGAATTCGTGCTTCAGCCCTTCGGCGCTCGTCTCGGTGATCTGCATTTGCTGCTACGGCCTGTCCCAGGGGTGACGATGCGCGGTCGCGATGGCGGCCGGGGTGGTGCGGGCGGAGGGACTTGAACCCCCACGACTTGCGTCGCTGGAACCTAAATCCAGTGCGTCTGCCAATTCCGCC
>Ga0209415_10015870_pt1 | contig 12170 bp, 9 predicted proteins | sample PeaSoiSIISIP2007_FD_187696 | JGI IMG/M metagenome (GOLD analysis project Ga0209415, IMG submission 187696) | Peat soil microbial communities from Weissenstadt, Germany - SII-SIP-2007 (SPAdes) (version 2) | ecosystem: Environmental > Terrestrial > Soil > Wetlands > Peat | place: Germany... | reverse complement strand
CACGCACCGGGGTAGGGTCGCCGCGGACGAGGCGAGCGCCATCGGATTGTTCGAGCGAGCGCTGTGGGCGTCCCGATACATCATCGTCGTCGCCGTCGCGGTCATCGCGCTGAGCGCGACCGGGGTGGTCGTCACCACCACGGTGGCGGCCGTCGGCACGGGGCGGGAAATGATGGAGTCTCTGAGGCTCGGCGCCGCCGGCACGTCCGGCGACATCCAGCCGTTCGGGGCTGTGCTGCAGATCGTGGAAGGCTATCTGTAGATCGGGTCCAGGATCCTGAATCAGAGATCCGCTACCATGGTCCGGTGAGATTCGCCAAGATTATCGGTTCTTCAGGCAAAACCGGGATAGCCGTATAGGTTGAAGGCAAGGTACCGACCCCCTATCCTTGAGCACGTGCGTCCAACACGATGCTTAGGGAAGGGAGAGCACCTTGCCTCGCGACTACTCTACCAATATCCTCGCCGGATGGGAACGCTACCGGGTCAAGCTGGTGGAACGGATTGAGCCGACCGAAGCGGGGAGGAAACCGCGCGTGGAAGTAACGCTCGTCCGCGAAGCGCGCACCTATCGGTGTTCGGGCTGCGGGCAGGAGACGGCCAAGGTGCATGACACCGTGGTCCGCTGCGTCCGGGATCTCCCGATCCTCGACGCCGAGACCCATGTGTGGGTCCCCCGTTATCGCGTGGCATGTCCGACATGCGGGCCGAAGATTGAAGCCCTGTCGTGGCTCTCGCCGTGGGATCGGGTGACCAAGCGCCTCGCGGAAAGCGTGGTCCGGCTGTGTCGCGTCTTGCCGGTGAAGCAAGTGGCAGAATTCTATGGGCTGGACTGGGATACCGTGAAAAACCTGGACGTGGCCGCGTTGGCCGCCCAGCTGCTCCCGGTCGACTTCACCGGCGTGACGGTGATCGCGATGGACGAATTCGCCCTCCGCAAGGGCCACCGCTACGCCACGGTGGTGCTCGAGCCGCAGCGCAAACGCGTGCTCTGGGTCGGCCAAGGCCGGGGCCGCGAGGATGTCCGCCCGTTCTTCGAGCTGGTCGGCACCGAGGGCTGCCGGCAGGTGCAGGCCGTCGTGATGGATATGAACCCGGCGTACGAAGAAGAAGTCCGTGTGCAGTGTCCCCACACCGTCATCGTCTATGATCTGTTCCACGTCGTCGCCAAGTACGGGCGAGAAGTGATCGATCGTGTCCGGGTAGCCGAAGCGTACCGCGTGCGGCAGGACCACACCGCTCGCAAGGTCATCAAAGGCGCCCGTTGGCTCTTGCTCCGCAATCGCGAAAACGTCAAGGCCGAGGATCGCGTGCGACTCCGGGATCTGCTGGCTGTCAACCGGCGACTCGCGGCGGTCTACGTGCTGAAGGATGACCTCAAGCACCTGTGGGACTACACCTATCCAGGGGCCGCGACTCGCTTCTTTGTCGGCTGGTATCAGCGCGCGATCCGCAGCCGCATTGGGCCCCTCAAGACGTTCGCCCGTCGGCTCAAAGCGAAGCTGCCCGGGATTATTGCGCACTGCCACTTTCCGTTGCACACCAGTCTGTTGGAAGGCATTACCAACAAGATCAAGGTCCTCAAGCGTATGGGGTACGGCTACCGCGACGACGGTTACTTCTTTCTCAAGGTCATGGCCGCGTTTCCTGGAATTCCCGAAAATGCCGGATGAACCAGATTATCAGTACCTCGGGGCTCAGAATGACGGAGGCGATGCTCGACTCGGGACACTAGCGTGGAACGACGGTTGCCTCAGCCGCACTGTGGGCCGGCGGCCTTCGCGCGCCTTCTCCCGCCGAAACGTCCCGCGGCCGATAGCGAAAACGGTGCGCTCCGGGACGACCGTGGGATCGGCGCCGATCCCGGATCAATCCTTTCGCGCCTCGATGGCGCAGTGCAGCGGAATCTCGGCAATCCATGGGGCCTGGGGAGACCCCGCGGCAAACTCCTCGGTCGGCTCGGGCTCCTCAAGCGCGGTCACGACGAACCCCGCCGCGCGGAGGCTGCGCACGTACCATGAGAGCGGCCGGTGGTAGATCGGCGTGTGGAGGACCTGCCCGAACGGGCCGTGCCACGGACACACCCCCGCGAAGATCTCCCGATACCGGCTCACCTTGCGCCACACGCTGGTCGTGAAGTCCATCCGCTCGACCACCCAGGCCGAGGCGGTGGGGACATCAAAGCACGGATGAGAGAGGGTCGCGACGAGGCGTCCGCCTGCCCGGAGCACCCGGCCGGCCTCGCGGATCGCGCCGGCCGCGTCCTCGATGTCCATCAGGGCCATGTTGCATACCACCACGTCGAACCCGGCGTCCCCGAGCACCTGCAGCCGCGTGACGTCCGCCACATGGTACGCGATCCCGAGCGGGGCCTCGGCTTCGCGCCGCCGCGCTCGCTCGATGATCGGCGCGGAGGCGTCGACGGCCGTGACGCGCGCCCCCGATCGGGCGAACCGGCGCGCGAGATAGCCGTTTCCGCAGGCCAGATCGAGGACACGCAGTCCGGCCGCAGAGCCGACCAGACGCAGCAGCGGCGGATCGATCAGCGACCGGTGCCAGAGGTCGCCCTCATCGCCCTGCGTCTCGTCGTACCAGGCCGCCAGGTCCGCCCACGTCGTCGCGCTCACCGCGCCCGCCTCCGCGTCGTCGAGTGCACTCCGCGCGTATCTTTCCCAACGCGGCCCAGGTTCCTGGTCGTCCCGCCCGGGCCGCGCGCGCGCCGCACCACGCCGCGCGCGGCGCGCGTCTTCAAGGGGCGGTGTGCCGATCCGTCGAAGGTCTTCCTGTGAACCGACGGGTCCTCGGCACACTCAGCTACGCCCATTTCGCCACCGACCTGCCGCAGGGCGCGATTCCCGCGCTCCTCCCGGTGTTTCAGGCCCAATACCACCTGTCCTACGTGCAGCTCGGATTCATCGTGCTGCTCTCCAACGTCAGTTCGTCTGTCATTCAGCCCGCGTTCGGCATCATCAGCGACCGCATCAGCATTACCTGGATGATGCCGGTCGGCACGCTGCTCGCCGGCGTCGGCATGATGATGACCGTCGTCACCCACTCCTATGCGGTGCTGATCGTGATGATCTTCATCGCGGGGGTCGGCGTCGCCGCGTTCCACCCGGAGGGGTACAAGTACGCGGCGCTCTCGAGCCAGGAGCGGCGGGCGACCGGCATGTCCTACTTTTCGGTCGGGGGAAACGTCGGCATCGGCCTGGGTCCGGCCGCGGTGAGCATCGCGGTCGCGACCTGGGGTGCCCTCGGATTCTCCTATATCGTCCCCATCTCCATCACGGCCGCGATCGTGCTCTGGCGCATCGTCATCCCGTGGGCGGCGGCGCAGCCCCGCGTCCAGTTCCGCGTGCCGGCGCCGTCCGCAGGACGGGTCAGCGCGCCCCCCCCGATCGCGCGGGCCGCGGCGGCGGCGCTCGTGCTGCTCATCGGATTTGTCGTCCTGCGCTCGTGGGTCTCGACCGGCACGTCGAACTTCATTCCGCTCTACTTCACCAGCGTCCGGCACATGAGCCCGACGTACGGCGGCATCATCGCAAGCGTGTTCCTCGGCGCCGGGGCGGTCGGCACCCTCCTCGGCGGCATCGCCGCGGACCGGTGGGGACACCGCCGCACGCTCATCGCCTCGATGGTGATCCTGCCACCGTTCCTCTGGCTGATCCCTCACGCCACCGGCGTGTGGCCGATCATCGGCTCGGTGATCGGGGGCATGGCCGCGGTCAGCAGCTTCGCGGTGGCGATGGTGATGGCCCAGTCGCTGATCCCCCACCGGATCGGCCTGACGTCGGGACTCATCATCGGGTTCGCGGTCGGCACCGGCGGCATCGGCGCCACCGCCCTCGGCGCGATCGCCGACCGCTGGGGCGTGATCTCCGCGATGAACCTGACGGCGCTGCTGCCGGTGGCCGCTCTCGCGGTGGCGCTCTTCCTTCCAAAAGATTCGGCGTCGCTTCGGAACCCGGGCCGCGGCGCTTCACGTACCTCTATGGGCGCGGAATCGCGAGCGGGAGGCGACGCATGACGATCCACTATCTCGACGGTGCACCGATGCGACTCGGACGGCGGGCGATGCTGCGCCAGTTGTGCGCGCTCGCCGCGGCCGCATCCCCCCTCGCCGCAGGGGCGTTCGGCCAGGCCGCCTGGGGCGCGGCGGCTCCCCCCGCCCCGGGGTCGCCGCCCGACAAGGAAACCCCGAGCGGCGTGACCGTCCCGGCGACCGACGCCGCGATCTCGGCGCAGGCGGTCGAGTACCCCGGCGGGGCGATCGGCACCATGCTCGGCTACCTGTCGACGCCGGCCGGCGGGGAAGTCTATCCCGGCATCCTCGTGGTGCACGACGCGATCGGCGTGACCGAGCACACGCGCGATGTCACGCGGCGGCTCGCCCGCAACGGGTACGTCGCGCTGGCGCCGGATCTGTTGTCGCGCCTCGGGGGAACTGGGAAATTCGCGACCCCGGACGCGGCCCTGGCGGCGCTCCAACGGGTATCCGGGCTCGACTTCCTCACCGAGCTCAACGTCTCGGTCCGGTACCTGGAGGCGCAGCCGCTCGTCGAGAAGACGCGGATCGGCGTCCTCGGCCTCGGCCTGGGCGGCAACCTCACGTGGAACCTGCTCAGCCAAAACCCGGACATCAAGGTCGCGGTCGTGTTCGACGGCGTGACGCCGGATCCGTCGGTCGCCACGCAGATCTCCACGCCGATCCTGGTCATCGACGGCGAGGACGACACCGCAGACACCAACGGGCTCAAGGAGCTGGACGCCGCGATGAAGCAGGCCGGCGCCGCGTGGCAGTATAAGATCGAGCCGAAGGCCGGAAGGCAGTTCTTTGACGATTCCCGCGGGGCCTACGCCGCCGACGCGGCCAAGGACGCGTGGAAGCTGACGATGGCCTGGCTCGACAAGTACCTGCGCGGCTGAGGCCGGTCCCGGGGCGGACGCGGCACAGGGGGGCGCCGTGAAGATCGCCGACGTCAACGTGTACGTGATGGGGTCCGCGTGGCGCAACTTCGTCTTCGCGCGCCTGCGCACCGACGACGGCCTCGAGGGGGTCGGCGAAGCGCGGCCGGTCAACCGCGAGGAGGCGGTCGCCGCCTACCTCGAGGCGACCGCGCGGCGCTACGTGCTGGGCAGCGACCCGTTTGAGGTCGAGGCACTCGTCCGGCGGGTGACGCGGGACGACTTCGAGGTCGCGGGCGCGACCGAGATGACCGCGCTTGCGATCGTGGAGATGGCGTGCTGGGACCTGATCGGGAAGGCGGTCGGGCAGCCCGTCCACCGCCTGCTCGGCGGCGCGTGCCGCGAGCGGATCAAGGCCTACGCGAACGGCTGGTACCAGGTCGGACGCACGCCGGACGAGTTCGCCGCCGCCGCGCGCCGTGTCGTCGCGCGCGGCTACCGCGCGATGAAGTTCGACCCGTTCGGGCCGGGCGCGGGCGAGCTCGAGCGCGCCGAGCGCCTCCGCTCGGTCTCGCTGGTCGAGGCGGTGCGGGACGCCGTCGGCCCGGACGTCGAGCTGCTCGTCGAGATGCACGGCCGGTTCACGGCCGCGCAGGCGGCCGCCCTGGCGCGCGACCTGGAGCCGTTCGCGCCGGGCTGGCTCGAGGAACCGGTGCCGCCGGACCAGCCGGCGGGGCTCCGGTACGTCGCGTCGCAGACCGCCGTGCCGATCGCGACCGGGGAGCGGCTGCACACGCTCGCGGCCTTTCGGGACCTCCTGGCGCTCGACGCTGCGGACGTCGTGCAGCCGGACCTGACTCACTGCGGGGGCGTGCTCACGACCAAGAAGATCGCGGCCATGGCGGAGGCGCACGGGCGCCTCGTCGCCCCGCACAACGTGAGCGGACCCGTCGGCACCGCCGCGGCGCTCCACCTGGCCGCGTGCATTCCGAACTTCAAGATCCAGGAGTACTTCAACGACTTCGCGGAGCCGTTCGTCGCGGAGGCCGCGCGGGGGCTGCCAGTGGTCACGGACGGCTACTTCCCGCTGCCGCCCGGCCCGGGGCTCGGTGTGACGCTCGACGTGGATGTGATCGAGGCACACCCGTACCGGCCGCTGCACTTCAACCTGTTCGCCGAGGACTGGCAGCGGCGCCAGGCGCGAGCGACCTCATGAGCGACACGACGAGCGCCGCCGACGCCCTCGCGGCGATCCTCCGCGAGAAGGTCGTGCCGATCATCCGCACGCATTCGACGGCGTGGGCGATGGAGGTGGCGGAGATCCTCGCGGCATCGGGGCTCACCGTCATCGAGGTGACCTTCACCGTGCCGGACGCGGCCGCGGTGATCCGAACGCTCCGCGCGAAGTTTCCGGAGATCCTCGTCGGCGGCGGCACCGTCACCGACGCCGCGACCGCGCGCACGGCGGTGGAGGCCGGTGCGCAGTTCCTGCTGAGCCCCGCGCTGTCGCCGAAGATGGTCGAGGTCGCGCGGCGGCACGGCGTGCTCGCCGTGCCCGGCGCCTACACCCCGACCGAGGTGCTGGCGGCGCTCGAAGGCGGCGCCGAACTCGTCAAGATCTTCCCGGCCGAATCCGGAGGCCCGGCCCACATCCGGGCGATCCTCGGCCCGCTGCCCCACGCGCGGCTCCTTCCCACCGGCGGCGTCCGGCCCGATAACATCGGCGAGTGGCTCGGCGCCGGGGCCGCGGCGGTCGGGATCGGCTCGGCGCTCGTCGGCCCCGGACACAGGCCGGTCGACGCCGCCGCGGTGCGCGCGAGGGCGGAGATGATCCGCGCGCAGGTCGCCCCGCCCGGATCGAGCGGCAGGCCGTGACCGCCGTGGGCGCCCCCCGAGTCGTCGGCATCGGGGAGGCGCTCGTCCGTCTTGCCCCGACCGGCACCGAAGTGCTCGAGACGGCCGCCACCTACGCGGTGCATGTCGGCGGCGCGGAGGGGAACGTCTGCGCGAACCTCGCCGCGCTCGGTCTCCGGACGGCGTGGATCTCCCGGCTCCCCGCCAACCCGCTCGGCCGGCGCGTCGCGAAGGCGTTCCAAAGCTGCGGGGTCGACACGAGCGGCGTGCTCTGGACGCCGCGCGGGCGCGTCGGGGTGATGTTCATCCAGCCCGGGGCGCTTCCCCGGGCCGGCGAGATCCTGTACTATCGCCGGGACTCGGCGTTCGCGGAGATCGACCCGGACGAGGTCGCGTGGGACGCGCTCGACGGCGCCGCGGTCGTGCACCTGACCGGCATCACACCGGCGCTCGGCGACGGCCCTCGGCGGCTTGTCGAGCGCGCGATCGCCGAAGGGCGGCGGCGGGGGGCGCGGATCTCATTCGACGTCAACTATCGGGCGACGCTGTGGACGCCCGACGCGGCGCGCGCGGTCGTGGAGCCGCTGCTGCGGGGCCTGGACGTCGTCTTCCTCAACGAACGCGACGCCCGGGGTGTGTTCGGCGCGGACGGCGAGCCGGACGACGTCGCCCGCGCGCTCCGAGACCGGTTCGGCTGCGCCACCCTGGTGCTTACGCTCGGCGAGCGCGGCGCCCTCGCGCACGACGGCAGGGCGACCAGCCGGCACCCGGCGTACCGTACCGAGATCATCGACCGGGTGGGACGCGGAGACGCCTTCGCCGCGGGATTTCTCCACGCGTACCTGCGCGGGGACGTGGAGGCGGCCCCGCGCTACGGCAACGCCCTGGCCGCGCTCAAGCAGACTTACCCCGGCGACGTGTGCTACGCGACGCTGTCCGACGTGGAGGCTGTGCTCGCCGGCCAGTCCGGCGGCTTCCTCCGCTAGCGGGACGTTTCCGCGCGGCCGCGCGCGCGGCGCCGGCGAGCGCCGCGAGACACTCCTCGACGGACGCGGCCGCCCGGCGGGCCGCGTCCGCCACCGCGTTGTGGGCGCGGACGAGGTCGACCCGCAAAAACCGGCCGGCGTCGCTGTCGGGCCCAAGCTCCGCGAGCCGCGCGACCTGCCGCAGCCGCGGCAGGAACGGGGTCTCGAGCGCCGGGTCGTGGGCGTACGGGCCGGCGGCGGTGTACGTCGCGGGCACCAAGATTCGGCCGAGCTCGTGGATGCAGGCGTTGATCGCCGCGGCGCGCGCCCCCCCATGCACGGCCGCCGCGGCGCGCCCGAGCCGTCCGGAGAGCGCCTCCAGGCGCGACGCGGCCGCGACCGCCGGCGAGAGGTCGAGGGCCGACCCCGCCGCCGCGGCCAGCGACTCGAGGGTCTCTCTGAGGTCGGATGCCGCCGCGGCGTAGTCGAAGGGCACCACCGGATCGGTGAGCAGACGCTCCATCGCCGCCACGAAGATCTTCGTGTCGCGCACCAATCGCGCGGGGTCGACCTTGTCGAGCGTGTCGTGCGGGGTGTGCCACCACCACCCCAGACTGTGGTCCGCCTGCCGCGAGATCGCGCCCAGGATCGACGGCACGCCGGCACCGAGGAACGACTGGTCGGAGTTGCGCGCGAGGCGGTGAGCGTCGAGCTCCGCGTTGGCGACCTGGCGCACCGCCCAGCGGGCCAGGCCCGCCGTCTGCGGCATGGAGTTCGTCCCGAAGTCGTCCGCGTCCACGCCGCCCGTGGAGTCGATGTTGACGTGGACCAGACAGCGCGCGTTGAGTTCGAGCCAGTGCGTGTCCGCGTACCACGCCGACGACGAGTAGCGGCCGTGCGAGTGCCCGGACCAAAACGCGATCCGGAGCCCGCGGCGCAGCCGCGTGCGATGCGGTGCGAGCACCCGCGCCACCTCCAGCATCGTCGCGTTGGCGCTCCCGTTGTCCATGGCCCCCAGGTACCAGCCGTCGAGGTGGCCGGAGAACAGGACGAACCGGTCCTCCGCCTCGCGGTGCCCCGGCGCCAGGTCCCCCACCACGATCGGCGTCCTGGTCCATCCCGTGTGCACCTCCGCGGTCGCGTGCACCTCGACGCGGCCGGCCAGACACATCCCGCGCAGCGCTTCGCCGTCGGCGCGCGTGACCGAGATGAGGACCGCGTTCGGCAGCTCGCCAACGGTGCTCGCCGACGGACTGCCCCACACCGGCGAGCAGCACATCTCGTGCGGGAATCGGCCGGCATAGCAGACGAGGCCCGCGACGCCCGCCTTGGTCGCGTTTACGGCGACCTGCGGGGTCGCGCGCCCGTCGATCAACGCGAACGCGCCGGCCCCGACCCGCTCGAGCTCCGCCACGGTCCCCTTGCCCGCGAACACCAGCGCGCCGGCCAGACCGCCCGGGCCGGTCGGTCTCCCCATCGAGTGGGTGATGGCCGGCAGGGTGCGCCCTTCGGGCGACGTGATCCTGAGTTCCGCCGTCCCGGGCAGGCTGATGTAGGCGTCGTGCATCAGGAGCTGCGTCGCGAATCCGAACCGGCGGAGCTGCGTCGCGACGTACTCGGCGGCGGCCCGCTCGTCGGGAGTCCCGGACAGGCGCGTCCATTGGGCGATCGTGCGGTTGAACGTGGTCAGCTTGGATTGCGACACGGTCTCCAGATCGATCACCGGAACCCCTCCCCACACCGGCGAAGCCTCGCTCGGCCCGCCGTCCTGTGCTGCTGAACAACTTCGTGGACCCCGACGTTTCCCCTGGAGCCCCGCGCCGGCAGGACTCTCCGGCGCGGGCGCGAAGCCAATGCGACCGGCGGCGGAGCGTGCTCGGGGGTGACCGGTCACAGGAGGACGAAATGCGCACCGGCAGCGTGCGGGACCTCGTTCGAGATCTCCGGACCGGCCGGATGAGCCGCCGCGAGGCGATCGTCCGGGCGGCGGCGCTCGGCCTGTCGGCCGGCGGAATCGCATCGCTGCTCTCTCAGGCGGCGCCCGGGATCGCGCGCGCCGCGGCCCCGGCCAAGCGCGGCAGCGCCGGCACGCTCAAGCTCCTGTACTGGCAGGCGCCCACGATCCTCAACGCCCACCTCTCGCACGGCACGAAGGACTTCGAGGCGGCGCGAATCTGCTGCGAGCCGCTGCTGACGGTTGACGCGGCCGGCAACTTCACCCCGGTGCTCGCCGACGGCGTGCCGTCCCGGGCGAACGGGCAGCTGGCGGCGGACGGCACCTCGGTCGTCTACAAGCTCAAGCGCGGGGTCAAATGGGCCGACGGGCGGCCGTTCACGTCCGACGACGTCGTGTTCACCTTCCAATTCGTGCAGAACAAGCAGAGCGGCGCGACGACCTATGGCAGCTACGTGAACGTCGCCAAGGTCGAACCCATCGACGCGTACACGGTGAAGGTCACGTTCAAAGCACCGACGCCGGCGTGGTATCTCCCGTTCGTCGCCACGAACGGCGTCATCGTCCCGCGGCACGCGCTCGACGGGTACATCGGCACCAACGCGCAGAACGCTCCGTTCAACAGCCAGGCGTTCGGCACGGGGCCGTACAAGGTGGACGAGTTCCGGCCGGGCGACCTCGTCGTGTACTCGATCAACGAGTACTACCGCGAGCCCGACAAGCCGGCGTTCTCCCAGGTGCAGATGAAGGGCGGCGGCGACGCCACCTCGGCCGCCCGCGCGGCGCTGCAGACCGGCGAGTACGACTACGCGTGGAACCTGCAGGTCGAGTGGCCGGTGCTGCAGGCGATGATGAACGGCGGCCGCGGCACCGTCATCACCGGGGGCGGCGGCGGGGTCGAGATGATCCTCTGCAACATGACCGATCCCAACAAGACCGTGGACGGGCAGCGCTCGTCGCTCAAGGCGCCGCATCCGTTTCTGACGGACCCCAAGGTGCGCCAGGCGCTGGCGATGTCGGTCGACCGGGACACGATCGCCAAGCAGCTGTACGGCGTGGAGGGCGACGCCACCGCGAATGTGCTGACGACGCCCTCGAACCTCGCCTCGAAAAACACCAAGATCGTCTACGACATCGGCAAGGCGAACCAGCTCCTCGACGAGGCCGGCTACCGCCGCGGGCCCGACGGCATCCGCGCGAAGGGCGACGTCAAACTGGCGTTGACGTTCGTGACGACCGTCAACTCCCTGCGGCAGAAGGAGCAGGAGGTCATCAAGCAGGGCTGGGAGCAGCTCGGCGTCACCACGACGCTCAAGGCCGTCGACGCCGGGATCTACTTCAGCACCGATCCCGGCAACAACGACACCGACGCCCACTTCTACAACGACGTCGAGATGCTCACCTCAACCTACGGGTCGCCGTTTCCGAGCGGGTACATGGCCCGCTACTACAGCGGCCAGCCGGAGAAGGACCTGCCGCAGAAAGAGAACGGCTGGTCGGGGTTCAACTACCCGCGGTGGCAGGACGCGGCGTACAACAAGCTCTACGACGCGGCGCAGGCCGAGTTCGACCCCAAGAAGAACGCACAACTCTGGATACAGATGAACGACATCGTCGTGGCGCAGGCGGTGTCGATCCCGCTCGTGGACCGGAAGATGGTCTCCGGGCACGTGTCCAACCTGGATGTCGGCAGCAACCTGAGCCCGTTCGACAACGAGACCCACAACATCGCCGACTGGCAGCGCCGCGGCTAGCGGCGCGGGCGCAGTGCCCGGCCATCCAGTGCTTCGGGGACCGGGGCCAGCGGTATGCTCCCGGTCGACCCGCCGCCCGCTCGGTATCGGGCATCACGTGCGTGTAGGGCCGGAGCGTGGGGCCGGTGTGTCCGAACCGGCGCCGGGCGACGCGGGCCGGCGTCCGTTGATCGGCGAGGCGCGCGGCATGGCGGTGCCGCCGTGCCGTGCTGGGAAAGGTTGCGCGGGGTGTAGATAAGACGCACATGACCTGTGTGCTCGGCTTTGCACGCGGGGGGCGGGGGTGCGATTCCCTCGTCTCCCCCACGAGATGCGGTGGCTCAGCGCGGTGCGAACTGGAAGTGGCTGTACTCGGCCTCCATCGAGGCGCCGAACCGGGTGGTGGCGAGGTACTGGTAGACGAGGACCCAGGCGCCGTCGATCTGATCGTAGCGCTGCATCGTATCGATGGAGCCCCACCCATATTCAAGCGTGCCCTCGGTCACGAGCCCGCGCTCATAGTCGATCCAGCCGATCAGACCGCGCGGGTTCGCCTTCGGGCTCCGCGCGGTGCCCCGGATCAGGTAGTACGGCCGCCCGTCCACGACCTTGCGGCCGAGCACGGTGTAGTCGAACCGCGAGAGGAATTGGTCCGCGGGCTCCGTTCCCTCAAACAGCTGCCCGATGACGACCTTGTTCAGCACCCAGCACGTCAGACCGTACGTGCGCTGGCCGATGGTCACGGTGTTGTGCCCCTGC
>Ga0209415_10015869_pt1 | contig 12170 bp, 13 predicted proteins | sample PeaSoiSIISIP2007_FD_187696 | JGI IMG/M metagenome (GOLD analysis project Ga0209415, IMG submission 187696) | Peat soil microbial communities from Weissenstadt, Germany - SII-SIP-2007 (SPAdes) (version 2) | ecosystem: Environmental > Terrestrial > Soil > Wetlands > Peat | place: Germany... | reverse complement strand
CTCGCCCCGCTGATCGCGGCGCTGGGTCCGTATGCGCCCCGCCTCTGAGCGAGAGCTCGTGCTTGTCGGCCGCGCCGGCCCAAGCTATTAGCGCGGCTCCCCTGACCGGACGCGTAGCTCAGCGGGAGAGCACCTCGTTGACATCGAGGGGGTCACAGGTTCGATCCCTGTCGCGTCCACCATCCCCGGCCCGAACGTCAGCTCTCGAGAAAGCCGTCACCCCGGGCAAGCGCGCAGCGCGCAGACCCCGGGGCCAAAAGCGCCGCCGCCTAGCTGGACATCGTCTCGGAACCGGCGCGTCCGGCCCCGGCTCGGCGCGGCTGGCGCCGCTTGGCCGGGGTGACGGGTGAAGTACGGCCGGCTGAATCACGCTCAGGGCCGCGCGTCCTTCGGGAGCGCCTCGACCTCGCCGGGGGTCAGTTTGCGGATGGTGGTGATGGGGCAGCGCTGGCGGCCGGCGGCGATGTCGCGGATGACCACGTCGACATCGAGGTTGGGGCCCTCGCAGATCAGCGAGGAGCTGCGCGAGACCAGGGCGATGTGGTGGACCCAGCTGATGTCGAAGCAGTCCGAGAACAGCTTGGCCTGATAGACGTCGTGTGCGCCGACCCGCAGGTAAAGGGTCTGGTCGTCGTGGGCGGCGAAGTTCTCGATCCGGCTGGTCCAGAAGCACGACGGCTTCGGCTTGGGCGCCGGCGGCGCGCCGGCGGGCTGGGCCGACGGTGACTGCGCGGTGGCGCCGAGGGCCAGCACGGCGGCGAGGACGAAGGCGGCTGAGGGCAGCATCTTCATGGTGGGTTTCTACTCCTGAACGCACGCCCGCCCTCGCCGGCGACCCTACACCGCAGCGCGCGCGCCGGCCAAGCGGCGCGCAGCGCGGTCGGCGAAGCGATCCGGACCGACGATGCGCGCCAGCGACGCGGGCAGCGGGGAGGGCGCGCCGAGCGCCAGCGCCGCCACCTGCTCGGCCAGCAGCGGGGCCAGGGTGAAGCCGCGCGAGCCCAGGCCGCCCAGGACGTAGAGACCGCGGGCGACCTGGCCGGCCATCGGCAGACGGTCCGGCGTGGTTGCGCGCACCGAGGCGCGGCCGTCGATCCGGGCGGCGCCCAGGCGGCTGGCGAGGGCAGGCAGCCGTTCGGCGAGCACGGCCAGATTGCGCCGGTCGTCGTCGGCGCGCCATTCCGCCGAGGCGTCATCGCGCGCGTGGGTGGCGCCGAAGACGATCCCGTCCCGCGTCGGCGCGACGTAGTGGCCCCAGGCGGCCGCGGGCGAGGCGACGCCGCGGGCATAGCTGAGCTGGCCGCGCACGGGCTGGATCGGCGCGCCAGGCCAGAGCTCGGCCAAGGCGGCGCCGCTCGCCAGACAGACGACGTCGGCCTCGGCGAGGGTGCGGCCGTCGGCGGACAGCAGCCGCCACGCGCCGTCGCCTGGGGCCAGCGCTGTCACCCGGCCGGTCTCGACCGGCGGCAGCCAGGCGGCGAGGATCGCGCCCGGGTCGATCGTGAGCGCGGCGGCGAGGTGCAAGGCGGCGGGCGCCGCCTCGCCCAACGCGGCGCTGACCTCAGCCGCGCTCCAAAGCCCCAGCGCGCCGGGTTCATAGAGGTCGGCGGCGGCGATCCTGGCGAACCGGGCGGCGTCGCGCGGGGCGGCTTCGAGTTGCAGCACGCCGCGGCCGACCACGGCGCCGCTCACCGCCTCGTAGAGGGCCACGGCGCCGGCGAACGCCTGGGCGTGCAGCTGCGCGGCCTCGCCGAGACCGGCGTCGAGCCGCGGCGTCACCAGCGCGGCCGGATTGCCGGAGGGACCGGACCCAGGCTGCGCGGTTTCGAACACGCGGGCTTCGAGGCCCTGCAGCTGAAACGCCCGCGCCAGCGCGGCGCCGGCGATGCCGGCGCCGACGATGGCGACGCGCGGCGGGGCCGCTTCGGTCGGCGCCTCGCCGGGCAGCGTCGCTTCCAGCCGCTCGCGCTTGCCGCCGAAGCCCGGCCGGCGCTGGAGCGTGAAACCGGCTGCGGATAGCGCGCGCCGGGCCTGGCCGGCGACGGTGTAGGTGGCCGCGACCGCGCCCGACGCCGATCGCTGGGCGACCAGGGCCATCAGGTCGTCGGTCCACATCGCGGGGTTCACCGAGGGGGCAAAACCGTCGAGGAACCAGGCGTCGGCCCGGCCGCGCCACGCGCTCAGCGCCGCCGCTGCGTCCATCACCGCCAGGTCCAAGGTGGCGCCCAGCTCGGGCAGGTCGATGCGGTGGAAGCCGCGCCGGCGGCCGGGCCAGCGGGCGAGCAACAGGTCCGCCGCCGGCGCGAGCTCCGGCCAGGCCGCCAGCGCCCGCCGCGCCTCGTCCGCCGTCAGCGGCTCGGCCTCGACGCTGAAGATGGAAAGCTGCGCGCCCGACGGCCTGCGCTCGCGCCACAGCGCGAGCAGCGCCAGGATGTTGAGCCCGGTCCCGAAGCCGAGTTCGCCGACGGTGAAGCGCCGCCGCCCCGACCAGCGCCCCGGCAGGCCGCAGCCGGCGAGGAACACCGTCCGTGATTCGGCGAGGCCGCCTTCGCGGGAGAAGTAGACGTCGCCGTAGCGGCGCGAGTGGGGCACGCCGTCGGCGTCGAAACTCACGGGTGAAACGGCGGGCGCGTCCATCGCCAACACAGTACCCCTCGCCCCGCAGCGCGGGGAGAGGTCCCCTCACCCGTCCGCTCGCTTTGCGACCGGCCGACCTCTCCCCAGCGGGGATGGGGAGAGGGTTACAAGGCGCCAGAATCAAAAAGGGCCGCCCCTGAGGGCGGCCCTTCGAAATACGCTAGGCGAAGACGCTTACGGCGCGTTCGTCGCGTTCATCGGCGCGGTCGCGGCGGCGTCGTTCGCGGCGTTGGTCGCGGCCATCGCCGAGTTCGTCGCCGAGTTGGCCGAGGCCATCGCGGCGTTCGCGTCAGAAGCAGCAGCGGCGGCGGAGTTGTCGGTGGTGTTGTCCGCGGCCTTCTTGCAGGCGGCGACGGAAACGGCGGCGACGGCGGCGCCGACGATCAGGATAGTACGAAGCGTACCTGAGGTCATGTTCCTGGTCCCAGTGGATGAGGGTTGGCAGCGCCGTTCGTGACGCTGGCGTGCAATATGCCGGGATATGGCCCAAGCGCAAGAGTCTAGTTCACGGCCGCGTGATCACTTTTCACGCCCTGCGTAACGAAGTTACCCCGCGCGGCGGGCTTTGCCGGGCGCAGACGCAGCCGCCGACGGGGGCGGTTTAGCCCTCCGCCGGGATCGCGCCCAGCGCCTCTTCGAGTTCGAGGAAGCTCGGCTGGGCGCCCGACGGCACGTTGCCGCGGCCGATTTCGACCGAGATCTGCGCGGCGTTGCCGTGCAGGTGGGCGACCAGGACGGCCTGGATGATGCGGTAGTAGCTGGCTTCCTCGTCCACCACCGCCTGCAGCCGGGTGGCGAACGGCCCGACCAGGCCGTAAGCGAGGAAGACCCCGAGGAAGGTGCCGACCAGGGCGCCGCCGATCATCGCGCCCAGCACCGCGGGCGGCTCGGTGATCGAGCCCATGGTCTTGATGACGCCGAGCACGGCGGCGACGATCCCGAGCGCCGGCAGGCCGTCGGCCATGGTCTGGAGGGCGCCGGCCGGCGCCAGCGCCTCGTGGTGGTGCTTCTCCAGCTGCTTTTCCATGGCGTCCTCGACCTGGTGCGGGTCTTCGAGGTTCATGGTCATCATGCGCAGCGTGTCGCAGATGAAGTCGACCGCGAAGTGGTCCTTCATCACTTTCGGGAAGCGCGAGAAGATGGTGCTGTCGCCCGGCCGCTCGATGTGGCTTTCCAGGGCGATCACGCCCTTGGACTTCATGGTCTTGGTCAGCAGGAACAGGAGCGAGAGCAGGTCGCGATAGTCGTCGGCTTTCCACTTTGGCCCGGCGAACACCTTGGCCATCCCGCCGCCCGTCGCCTTGATCACCGTCATCGAGTTGGAGATGAGGAAGGCCGCCGTGCCCGCGCCGCCGATCGCCATCATCTCGTGCGGCAGGGCCTCCAGGATCACCCCCATGTTGCCGCCGGAGATGATGAAGCTGCCGAACACCAGGGCGAACAGCAGTACGATGCCGATAATCTGGAACAACCGACGAGATCCCCAGTCGCAAGAGCGGCTAGCTTCGGCGTTAATGCTTAATCCGAGGTGTGCGGTTGGGTGCGGCCAAGCCGCCGCGGCGCCTTAAGTTGCGCCTTTCTGGGCGGCCTTCAGCTTGGCCACCATCGCCGGCGACAGATAGCCGTCCGCCGGCAGGCCGCGGTCCTTCTGCCAGGCCCTGAGCGCCTGGCGGGTGCCAAGCCCGATCTGGCCATCCGGGGGACCCGGACCGTAGCCCAGCTTGGCCAGCGCCTGCTGGCTCTCCATGCGGTCTTCCAGCGACAGCGGCGTCTCCTTCGGCCACGGCGTCGCCAGGGGGCCCGCGCCGCCGATGCGGTCGGCCAGCAGGCCGACGGTGAGCGCGTAGGCGAGCGAGTTGTTGTAGGTGCGGATCACGAAGTGGTTCGGGAAGGCGAGGAACGCCGGACCTTCCGCGCCGGCCGGCAGCAACAGCACCCCTTGCGAGGCTGCGTCCGCCGCCGACCAGGCCCTGCCGTCGGCGCGGCGCGCGCCCTTGTCGGCCCACCAGTCCGGCGGCTGCTTGGGCCCCTCGCTGAGGCTCAGGTCGAACTTCGCCGGCAGCCTCACCTCGACCGCCCAGCCCTCGCCGCGCTTCCAGCCGGCCTTCATCAGCAGGTTCGCGGCCGAGGCGAGCGCATCGGCGCTCGAGTTCCAGATGTCGGGCCTGCCGGCGCCGCCGGCGTTCACCGCGGTCGACAGGAAGGTGGAGGGCAGCAGCTGGGTCTGGCCCATCGCGCCGGCCCAGGAGCCGCGCAGCGCCGCCCGCCCCGCGGCGTCGGTGGCGACGATCTTCAGGCAGGCTTCCAGCTCGGTCTCGGCCCACGCCTTGCGCCGCGGATCCTCGGCCGCGAGGGTCGCCAGGCAGCGGACGACGTCCATGTCGCCCTGGCTCGCCCCGAAGCCCGATTCCATGCCCCAGATCGCGGTCAGCACGTCGCCGGGCACGCCGTAGGTGTCGTGGATCGCGCCCAGCTGGGCGACGCTGTCGCGCTTCTTGCGGCCCATCGAGACGACGCCCGCGGTCACCTGGCGCTGCACGTAGTCGCCGATCGGCAGGGCGAACTCCGGCTGGCTGGCGTTGTGGGACAGCACCCTGGGATCGGGGGCGAGGCCGCTCAGCACCTGGGCCAGCACCGTGCTCGACCAGCCGGACGCCAGCTCGCGGCCGTAAAATCCGTCCAGCCATGCCAGGAAGGCGTCATCGCCGGCCGCGCCTAGCATGGCTGACGGCTGGAGGTCCGCCGCCGCTGCGGCGGACGAGAGAGCGGCGCTGGCGGCGGTGAGGGCCAGGAACGAACGTCGGTGCATGGGCGCGACGCTAATGGGCGCCGCTTCTGCGCCGCAATGAAAAAGCTCGCGACCGAAGAGCCTGTGAACTGGCTAGCTGTCGCAGGCGTCGGATAGGGTCGGGCGGGGTTAGCCAACAAGGAGACGGTCTTGGTCAAGGCAGGACAGCGGTCGCGCGGGCGGATGATCAGTCCGTCGACGATGCTGATGGTGCGCCAGCTGCACACCTACTTCGGCGCGTTTGTCGCCCCCAGCGTGCTGTTCTTCGCCTTCACCGGTTCGCTGCAGCTGTTCAGCCTGCACGAGGCGCACGGCGCCTACACCCCGCCGGCGATCGTCGAGATGCTCAGCCGCGTGCACAAGGATCAGGCGCTGCACGCGAAGCCGAAGCCGGCGCCGAAGGGCGGTGATGTCGAGGAAAGTCCCGGCCGCAAGCACCACCCGGCGCCGGCAAAGGCTGCGCCTGAGCCGCCGCCCTGGCCGGTGATGGCGCTGAAGTGGTTCTTCCTCGCCGTCGCGATCGGTCTGATGACCTCGACCCTGTTCGGCCTGTGGATGGCGCTGACCTTCAGCCGCCGCAAGGCCGTCGTGCTCGCGCTTTTCGCGGTTGGCGCAGTGGCGCCCGTCCTGCTCGTCGCACTCTGAGGGCGAGCCCCGCCGATTGACTTCGCAAGAGGCCCTCTCTATATCCGCGCGCTCCCATCCGCCGACCAAGCAGACGCGCCCGACGATGAAAGTTCGCAGTTCCCTGAAGTCGTTGAAGACGCGTCACCGCGACTGCAAGCTCGTGCGTCGCAAGGGCCGCATCTACATCATCAACAAGACCGACCCGCGCTATAAGGCCAAGCAGGGCTAGAGCCCATTTGAGCATTCCCCCGTGAGCGTCAGCGGGGTCGTCTTCGACGTCGGCAACGTCATCGTGCGCTGGGATCCGCGCACCCTCTATTCCAAGATCTTCCCCGATACGGCCGAGCGCGACTGGTTCCTCGCCAACGTCTGCACCATGGCCTGGCACATGCGCCATGACGCCGGCGTGTCGTTCGCGCAGAACCGCGCGCCGCTGGTGGCCGCCTTCCCCGAGCACGAGGCCGCCATCGTCGCCTGGGAGGCGCGCTGGTGGGAGATGTTCTCTGGACCGATCCCCGAGACGGAGGCCGCGATCGAGGCGATGGCGGCGCGCGGCGTGGCGATGGTCGGCCTCACCAACATGTCGACCGAGACCAGCGAAGGGACCTTCGCGATGAGTCCGGCGTTCGGCCGGCTGAGGGATGTCGTGGTGTCCGGCGCGGTCGGCCTGGTGAAGCCCGATCCGCGCATATTCCTGCTGGCCGCCGAGCGCGCCGGATTGCCGCCGGCGGACCTGCTGTTCGTCGACGATTCACCGTCCAACATCGATGCGGCCGCCGCGCTCGGTTTCGATGTCCACCTGTTCGCCGATCCCGCGGCGTTGCAGCCGGCGCTGGCGGCGCGCGGGCTGTTGTGAGCGCGCCGGCGCCCCGCTAGGGTCGCGCCGCTTTCTCCCCGCCAACCCCCACAAGAGTTCCAGTCCCCATGGCCGACGATTCCCCCAACATCGACACCCTCGGCGCGACCGCCCAGGGCAAGCTGAAGAGCCTGGTCGAGCGGATCGAGCGGCTCGAGGAGGACAGGGCCGCGGTCGCGAGCGACCTGAAGGAAGTCTACGCCGAGGCCAAGGGCGAGGGCTTCGACACCAAGATCATTCGCAAGGTGGTGCGCCTGCGCAAAGCCGACGCCGCCAAGCGCTCGGAGGAAGAAGCCCTGATCGAGCTCTACATCACGGCGATCGGGGGTCTGTGAAGCGAAGCCCGCCCGATCGCCGGGCGCAGGCCAAGCGCGCGGCGCTCAACGCCCTGCGACGCGCCAGGCGCGCCGCGGACAAGGCCGGCGTCGAGCTTTCCCAGTGGGAAGGCGAGTTCCTGGGCTCGGTCGCCGAGCGGGTCTCCACCTACGGCCGCGCCTTCGGCGACCCGGAAAAAGGCGCGCCGGGCGCGGCGCTCTCGGCCCGGCAAGGCGTCAAGCTGAAGGAAATCGCGTCCAAGGCCGCTGGAAAGCCAAAGCCAAGCTTGAACCGGCGCAGGCCGCTTGGGGATTCCCGGGAACCGGATTAGGTAGGGCGCTCGAGGGCGCCGTCCACAAGAAGCCGAGGTTCACGTCAGGTGACGACATACGCCCGTCTGCTTTCGCTCGCCTGCGCTTCACCACCGCATGAGTTTCTCCAGGCCGAGGTTGGCCGGCACGCGCAACGGCTGTTTGGGCCGAAGTTCCGCGATTTCGAGCGCCTGTTCCCGATCTTCCGCAACACCGGCATCCTGACCCGTCAGGCGGTGATGCCGATGGAGTGGTACTTCGAGGACCGCACCTGGCCCGAGCGCACCGCGGTCTACCTCGAAGGCGCGGTCGACCTGTTCTGCGACGCCGCCGGCCAGGCGCTGGAGCGCGCGGGCCTGACCGCCGCCGAGGTCGACACCATCGTCACCGTCTCCTCCACCGGCATCGCCACGCCCAGCCTCGAGGCCAGGGCCATGGGCCGGCTCGGCTTTCGCGACGACGTGGCGCGTGTGCCGGTGTTCGGCCTTGGCTGCGCCGGCGGTGTCACCGGCATTTCGCTGGCCGCACGCCTCGCCAAGGCCCAGCCCGGATCGGTGGTGCTGGTGGTGGCGGTCGAGCTGTGCACCCTGGCCTGCCGGCTCGACGAGATGACCAGCGCCAACATCGTCGCCACCGCCCTGTTCGGCGACGGCGCGGCGGCCTGCGTGCTGCGAGCCGGCGGTGGGGGCATCGCCGAGATCACCGGGCAGGCCGAGCACACCTGGCCCGACAGCCTCGACATCATGGGCTGGAACGTCGACCCGCTCGGCTTCGGCGTGATCTTCGACCGCTCCATCCCCACCTTCGCCGAGGCCAACTTCCGTCCGGCGATGGAGGCCTCGCTGGCGCGGATGGGCCTGACCATGGCCGACGTCGACCGCTTCGTCTGCCATCCGGGCGGCGCCAAGGTGATCGAGGCGCTGGAGAAGTCGCTGGACCTTGGCCAAGGCGCGCTGACGTGGGAGCGCGAAGTGCTGGCCGACCACGGCAACATGTCGGCGCCGACGGTGATTTTCGTGCTGGAGCGGGCGCTGGCCGCCCAGACCCGCGGCCAGCTGGTGCTGACCGCGCTCGGCCCCGGCTTCACCGCCTCGTGCGTCTCGATGGCGGCGTGATCCTATCGGTCGTTCTGCTGGCCCTGGTCACCGCCCAGCGCCTGGGCGAGCTGGTGCTCGCGAACTCCAACACCAAGCGGCTGAAGGCGCAGGGCGCCTACGAGGTCGCGCCCGGCCACTATCCGCTGATCGTGATCCTGCACGCGGCCTGGCTGATCGGGCTGTGGTGGTTGGCCTGGAACCGGCCGCTGAACCTGGCGCTGGGCGCGCTGTTCCTGGGCATCGAGGGGCTGCGCGTCTGGACACTGATGAGTCTGGGGCCGCGCTGGACCACGCGGATCATCATCCTGCCGGGCGCGCCGCTGGTGCGTCGCGGGCCATACCGCTTTATTCCGCACCCGAACTATACCGTGGTGGCCGCGGAGATCGCCGTGCTGCCGCTGGCGTTCGGCCTGTGGGCCTATGCGCTGGCATTCACCGTGCTGAACGCGGCGATCCTCTTTGTACGGATCAGGGCCGAGAACGCGGCGCTGGCCGCCGGTCAATCACCTGACGGCGTAACCCCTCATCCTCCCACGGCTCCGCCGCGGGCCCCTCCTTCTCCCTCTGGGAGAAGTGTAAGTAGCTGAGCCGGCTTTGTTTTACTTCTCCCAGAGGGAGAAGGAGGGGCCCGCGATGCGTAGCATCGTGGGAGGATGAGGGGTTACGCTCTACCCAGCTTCGCGCACCTGGTCCTCGAGGCCCTGTTCGCGGACCTTGCGGTAGAGGGTGGAGCGGCCGATGCCGAGGCGGCGGGCGACTTCGCTCATGTGGCCGGCGTAGATCTCGATCGCCAGCTGGATCAGGTCGCGCTCGATCTCCTCGAGCGTGCGCAGATGGCCGCGGTCGTCGAGGATCTGCACCGGCGAGTTCTTCTGCAGGTCGGCGGCAAGATCGGCCACGCTGGTCGGCGCGGCGCCGGCGGACGGGATCGGCGAGGCGGCCAGCGCCGTCTCGGCCGACGGAGGCAGAGCGAGGCCCGAGATGGCCGGGAAGTCGTGCGGCTGCAGGAAGGGCGCGTCGGCCAGGATGATGGCGCGATAGACCGCGTTCTCCAGCTGGCGAACGTTGCCGGGCCAGTCGAAGGCGGTCAGCAGCGCCAGGGTCTCACCGGAGGCGCCGGCGACCCGGCGGCCTTCTTCGAGGTTGAAGCGACGGATGAACGTCTCGGTCAGCGCCGGGATGTCCTCGCGGCGATCGCGCAGCGCCGGCGCCTCGATCGGATAGACGTTGAGGCGATAGAACAGGTCCTCGCGGAAGCGTCCCTCGGCGACGCCCTGCGACAGGTCGCGGTTGGTGGCCGACAGGATGCGTACGTCGACCTTGACCGGCCGTTTCGAGCCGACCGGATCGATCTCGCTTTCCTGCAAGGCGCGCAGCAGCTTGACCTGCACGTCGAGCGGCAACTCGCCGACTTCGTCGAGGAACAGGGTGCCGCCGCTGGCCTCCTGGAACTTGCCGAGGTGCTTCTCGCTCGCGCCGGTGAAGCTGCCCTTCTCGTGGCCGAACAGGATCGACTCGACCAGGTTCTCGGGGATGGCGCCGCAGTTGACCGCCACGAACGGGCGCCCGCCGCGCTCGGAACAGCCGTGCACGGCCCGGGCGATCACTTCCTTGCCCGCGCCGCTTTCGCCGGTAATCAGCACCGGGATCGACGACTTGGCGGCCCGCTCGCCGAGGCGTTTGACCATCTGCATGGCGGGACCGGAGCCGATCAGATCCTCGAAGGTGGTCTTGCCGCCCGCGTGCTTCTTCAGCCGGTCGACCTCGACGCGGAAGGCGCCCAGCGAAAGGGCGTTGCCGATCGAGACGATCACACGCTCGGGGCTGGCGGGCTTGACCATGAAGTCGCAGGCGCCGGCCCGCATGGCGGAGACCACGGTGTCGATGCCGCCTGTCGCCGTCACCACGATCACCGGCTGGGTGAAGCCGCGCTGGCGCATGTCCGCCAGCGTCTCCTGGCCACTCATGCCGGGCATGTTGAGGTCGAGCAGCACCACGTCGGCCGCCGCGCCGGACGCCAGCTGGTCCAGCGCCGCCCGGCCGCTGTCGGCATGGGCGACGCGGAACCCTTCGCGTTCCAGCACCGCCTGGCTCAGCCGCCGTTGCGTCGGATCGTCGTCAACGACGAGGACCGTTTTATTCATACGAAAACACCCAACCAAATGCGCCGCGCCATCGAGGGCCCGACTTATGTTCTGTGCCTTCCTGATACAGGCGCTGGGTAAAGGCGGAGTTTCGCATACCTAAGCGTGGGGTTAACGATGCGGGTTAACGCCGCCTTCGCCTCGCCGCGATTTTCGCGCTAAAGCCGGCCCATGAACGCCCCTGTTAAGCCGCCCGCGAACGCCCTTCCCGAATGGCGTCTCGACGACCTTTACGCCGGCCGCGACGACCCGGCGATCGAGCGCGACCTGGAAGCGGCCGCACGGGTCAACCGCGCGTTGGCGGCGCTGAAGGGCGCCTTTGTCGCGGCCAGGGCCGATGCGGCAAAGCTGGGCGCCCTGATCGACCAGGGGATCGGCCTTTATCAGACGGCGACCGACCAGCTCTGGGGCGTCGGCGCCTATGCCGGGCTTGCCGCCTCGACGGCGCGTGACGATCCGGCCTGGGCCAGGTTCGAGGGCGACATCCGCACCCGTTCCTCGCAGATCGCCGCGGACAGCCTGTTCTTCACCCTCGAACTCAACGCGCTGGAGGACGCCGAGATCGAGGCGGCGCTGAAAGCGCATCCCGCGGCGGCGCGCTGGCGGCCCTGGCTGCGGCGGGTGCGGTTGTCGCGGCCGCACGAGCTGAGCCACGATCTCGAGCGCCTGCTGCTCGACCGCGGACCGGCGGTGGCCAACTGGGTGCGGCTCTACGACGATACCCTGGCGACGCTGACGATCCGCTCGGGCCACGAGGGCCTGACCCTGGCCGAGGCGCTGAACCGCCTGTCGGACGCCGACGCGGCCCGGCGCAAATCCGCCGCCCAGGGTCTGGCCCGCGCGCTCGAAGCCAAGAGCGGGACGCTGACGCTGGCCTTCAACACCCTGGCGTTCGAGAAGCAGGTCGAGGACCGCTGGCGTCATTATGCGACCCCGGCCGCCAGCCGACACGTCGCCAACGAGGTCGACGCCGAGGCGGTGGCTGCGCTCGAGGCGGCGGTGGTGGCCAGCTACCCGCGGCTCTCGCACCGCTACTACGCGCTGAAGGCCAATCTAATGGGTCGAAAGCGGCTCGATCACTGGGATCGCAACGCCCCGCTGTCCTCGGCGATCCCGCGCCGCTACGGCTGGGCTGAGGCGCGGCAGATGGTGCTGGAGAGCTTCGAAGCGCTCGCGCCGCGGTTCGCGACCACGGCGGCGCGCTTCTTCGATGAGCCCTGGATCGACGCCGCGCCGCGCCCGGGCAAACAGTCCGGCGCCTACTCACACCCGGTGACCTCGCAGCGCCATCCGTACGTGTTCCTCAACTTCATGGGCGAGCGGCGCGACGTGCTGACCCTGGCCCACGAACTCGGCCATGCCGTCCACCAGTCCTTGGCGGCGCCGCAGGGCACC
>Ga0209415_10015868_pt1 | contig 12171 bp, 14 predicted proteins | sample PeaSoiSIISIP2007_FD_187696 | JGI IMG/M metagenome (GOLD analysis project Ga0209415, IMG submission 187696) | Peat soil microbial communities from Weissenstadt, Germany - SII-SIP-2007 (SPAdes) (version 2) | ecosystem: Environmental > Terrestrial > Soil > Wetlands > Peat | place: Germany... | reverse complement strand
GACTACGGACAAATGTTCGACGAGGCGTTACACTAACAATCCACTTGGTACAAAAGATCGGTCAGGTCATTCGCTTCCAGGTTGAAACCCGCTTCGGATGTGATCGCACCACGATTCCATCTTCCATACTGAGTCGCTGAGAACGTAGTCGTACTCCCGCTCCAGCCCCCGGTTCCGCTGGGAACAGTGATGTCCCACTGCCCTTCCGTGGCATACATGACCGTTCCGGTCGGAAGGGTGATAGCAAAGAGATCGGCCTTCAGAACATCGCGATAGTTCGTGTTCTGCAAGAAGTCGATAAGGGACGACGGCATCAAGCGTTTCATTTAGACGAATTCCGAGGAAAACTTCACACCCGAGCACGTCCATAAAGCACCGCCTTTGTTGTACCCGATCATGGACAGGTCGCTGAAGGAGTCCGCTGCAAAGCGGCACAGGAAATAGAAATTGCCACTCCATGTGAGCGTGGCATTGCTGGCTGGGGCGGAAGTGAAGGTGATGACACCCGTGCTTGAGACGCTATAGGCGGTCGTCAACGTGCCGTCGATATACCCGTTGATGCTGCCGTTAAGGTTCTGAATGATGTCCCATGCAACTCCACCAAGCGACCGGGCAAGCTGAAATTGCGTAGACGCTCCATTTCCAATTGAAGCCATCGGCGTAGCGGTACCCGGTGTGACATCGAGCATCCCGCTGACACCTGCGGTGACCGCATTGTCCGTATAGTCGCTGTACAAGAAGAGCCCCGCTATGCCGTTGCAGGCCGCATGAACTCCGATGAGTTCGGAAACCCGAGAAGCGAACCCGAAGCGCGCCTTTATCCAGGGATGCGAGAAGAATGTTGAACGCCGGAACGAACAGACTGTTAACCAAGTGAAAATGGAAAGTGCGAACATTCTGCGCATAGCGATGAGCGTCTCGATTACGGATCGTACTCGCCAGGAGCTTGATGCTTGCCAAGACGAGATCGCGGTCTCGCCCCGGCTTCAAAATCTTTCCCACCGGAAGTTTGCCGAGCGTTCCATAATCAAGTTCGGACTCACGGATGGACTGATCGTTTTCGTTTACGAGCTGAATCCAGTTCTCGATGTCCTCGCCCGGTTGTGGCAGTCGAATACACTTAGCCTGGCCGTTCAGATCACATCCGCTCAGAATGCACACACCCTTGGCGAGATATTCAGCTCCAACGCCGAATGCAATCCAGCAGATGAGGCGACCAAACTGACCATGAACCTCCTTGTGGCCCGCTGCAGATTCGAAGTCGGGCTGCTTTGACGCTACCAAACTGAGGTTCTGCGCATCCCAAAAAGCAAGCCTTGACCAGACTATAAGCGCCACTCCCGCCTCGATCTGTCGCCAGCCCTCCTCGATCATGTGTGCCCCCATCCGTTTAACGAGCATACTGCATAGTAGGCAATTGCCCGCTGTAAACAAACTTCTTATCCACCAAACACCATGATCCGTGAACGCGATAAGGCCAAGGAGATCTTCCGGGCTGGGCGGTGCCCCAATCCACTTGTTATGCACTGTGGAAAAATAGAGACCCAACTGGTAGAAGCACATCTCGGCTGTTAAATGAGTTGAAACTCAGACAATTCCGTTGTGATTGAGCTCCTGGTCGGCAATTGCCCGATTCGCTTCAACTGAGGCGACGAAATAGTCTAAGTTTCTGAGCCATTGATCGATGCGCATGTCGTTTGATCGCTGTAATCTCAGCAAACAATGCAGAACTTCACGGCATATGACCTTGATCTGATCGATCATTTCGCCTTTGACCGGACGCCCTTCGTGTACATACTTGCTTCGAACGCCATACGCTTTGGATATCGCAGACACGGCATCTCGAAAGCTCATCCCAATGGGTCTGTAAACAATCATTGCTACTCGCTCTGACACCGTCTGCGCGATGGACTGCTCGCTTCCGAATACGAGATCTAGAGCAATCACGTAATGCAAGAACGCTTCGTCCACGTTCGCCTCAGCGAGGTGGAGTTCGGCTCGAGCTACGCTCGCGTGAGCTCCGCGCCTGGTGTGACCAAAACAGGAATCGGCTCTATGTCCCAGAATGGTTACTTGAAGAGTGGGGCATCACCGTAGATCTAAACTTCGGCACCGCCGCCTAACCGCTCGCTATCTCAAATCCAAATCCCCGCATTCCCAAGCCAAAACAAAACGCCTCAGCCTCGCAAAATCCGAGACCCAAACCCCCAATAACCCTCCCCCACCTTGACCGCCCATGAGCGGTCTTTTTCTTGCGGACGGGTACTTCTCAGATAGGCCGCCTACACAACCAGGTTGCCGCCGCGATAGCATCCGAGTGGGCGACAACCGTCCGGAATGTGCCCGGCACGAGCGCGGAACTCGTTATACGGCCTGCGTAAGTGCTATTCTTGGGCCGCCCGGTGCGGCAATCTATGCGGGTTGGCCTAAAAGGACTTAGGCCCGCATTGGAGGTGTGCAATGACTGTCCGGCTGGAACATGCAAACCTCTGTGTGCGCGACATCGAGGGGATGATCCGTTTCTTGCAGACGGCGTTTCCTGAATTCCGCGTACGCGGCGAAGGCATAAGCAACGATGGCACACGATGGGTCCACATAGGCACCCATGAAACCTACATTGCCTTGGGTCATTCGAGGGCGGAGCCCGCGAAGGGCTGGACCCCATATCAGGGGCTGCCGGGCGTGAACCATCTCGCCTATGAGGTCGACGATGTCGAGGCGCTGCGCAACCGAATGAAGTCTGCCGGATACAGAGATTCCACACCTCCGAATGCACATCCGCACCGCAAGCGCCTGTACTTCTACGATCCCGAGGGCAACGATTGGGAGTTCGTCCAGTACCTATCACAGAATCCCGCTGAGCGTAACGACTACAAGTTGCCGGATCGATAGCGCGCCCGCGCCACAGGTAGGGAGGAGCCATGGGCCGTTCAGGTGAGACCAACCCGTCGCGGGGCTTTTGGAATCTGATCTTCCCGGCGGTCGCACTTCTCTGTACTCTGCCCCTGGTTGCACAAAAAGCCCAGGAAGCAAGCCCCAAATACGACGTTCACACCGAGACCAAGATGAAAGCCACCGTGGAGGAAGTGAAACTGCCTGACAGCAAGAACGAGGTTGCCCACCTGCTGGTGAAGACCGGGACGGACATTGCCGACGTGTATCTCTGCCCCAAGGCTTTTCTTGAAGACATGGGCGTGAGTTTCAGCAAAGGGGACGAAATCGCCCTCACCGGCTCAAGAGTCAAGCAGGGCGAAGCCGACCTCATCCTCGCCCGCGAAGTCGTAAAGGGTAATGACACCCTCGTCCTCCGCGACGAGAAAGGCAATCCCATCTGGAGTTGGCAACGCTGACCGCTGTCTCTAGAGAATCGCGGATCGTCAAATACGTTTACGTTTACGTCTGCGTCTCTGGGTCGGTATCACCTCAAGAGCAGTGATCACATACCAATAGCGGCCTTGGGGATGGTTGTAAAACTCTCGAATCGAATACCCCGACGGCAGCCGCTCGATGCACCGTTGCTTTGGCACGATGCGCTTGTTGCGCGCTACGACGAACGGTCGGGAATTCGTGGGCACGGCACACCTAAAAGCTGCATCTATCCTCCCATAAGAACGTCTGGCCTTAGGAGTGGCGTCTTCGACACCCCGAGAGTGAGAGCGCCTGAGAACCAAGCCCGCGGCACTGCACCGAAAGCGGGTCATTGACAGGGACCCTCCGGGGGCTTAGCGTCGAGATGTCTCCATTGGCCACAGCCAACCTCCGTCGCACCAACTCTTACCCAGCGGCCCAGCAACAGCCCTGACCCACGAGGACATTCGGGCAATTGAAATTAACCAAACCGTATTGCCGTCTCCGATGACGGTTTCGGCCCGAATACATGGTGGTCAAGCAGCTGGTCGCAAGACCGACTCCACCCCAGTGACCCACCACCGCAGCCGGTCCGCTTCGACCGGCAGCCTCGAATTGTCGCCTGTCCAGAAACAAGCGCAAAAGGAGTGTTCCCATGTTTACACGAACTGTTGAAGTAACCACCAAGCCGGGAAAGGCAAAAGAGCTCTCGAACACCATCAACGACAAAGTACTGCCGATTCTGAAAAAACAGGCCGGCTTCGTGGATGAGACTGTCCTGGCATCAAACACCGACCCCGATCGTGTTCTCGCGATCAGTTACTGGAATACCAAAGAAGATGCTGAGCGGTACCATCAGGAGCAGTACCCTGCCATCCACGAGATGATACGACCTCTCCTCGACGCAGACCCCGTGGTTCGGACCTTCAATGTCGATAGCTCAACCACGCACAAGATCGCAGCCAGCAAAGCTGCCTGAAAACAACCATAACCCCGCACAAAGGGCGAGTCCAAGCGCGGCTCGCCCGACCTTGCGCCCTTTAAGACTATAAGGAGGAACACCCATGGCTTCGAAGAACGTAGAAACCCTCCGTGCCGCGCACGAGAGCTGGAACAAACGCGACTTCGCAGGGGTCGTCAAGAACGCCGCCGAGGGCCTCGTCTACAGTGACAATGCTCGCGCCGTTACACTCAACAGCCAGGACAAATTCCGGGAATGGACGGAAGGATGGGCAAAGGCCTTTCCCGACGGCCGCATCATTAACCCCGAGTACATTGACGCCGGAGATATTGTCATCGCCCGATTCACCGTGGTCGGCACAAACGACGGACCCCTCGGTTCAATGAAGCCCACTGGACGCAAGATGTCTTTGCCGTTCTGCGAGATCTGCCACTTCGGCAAACAAGGTCGGATTGTGTCGGGCGGCTGCTACTACGATCAGTACACGCTCCTGACCCAGCTTGGGCATATACCGGTCGCCGCCGCAGCCTAAGGCAACAGAACCCCCATCACAAAAAGCCGCGCACCCGCGCGGCTCTTTCCATTTTCCGGAACGCGAAATCCGAGACCCAAACCTCCTGAAAAATCCGGGACCTAATCCCGCAAAACCCGCTGGTCAAAATATCGGCGTCGCAATGAAGCTCACCAGATTGGTATACGTCCCCGCCGGCTGCGCTGCCCCTGCGGAAAGGCGGTACTTCACGCGACCCGTCGCAGTGGTACAAGGTTGGAATTAGGTCGAATTCGATCGCATGGTGCTGCGGCCTCGGGACTCTGTCTTTTACAAACATGCTCGGTTGCGACTAGACTAGCGGCTGTTTTGTGGGGTGTCATCGGACGCAGGAATAGGAAAGTCGACTCGATCACCATTCAAGGAGGCCTACGATGTGCTTTCGACTGTCTTCGGTGCTTGTGTTCTTGCTGGCTGCGGGCGTGGCGTTAGCGCAAAGCACAGCTTCATCACCTCCAGCTGAACCATCTGTGCAGGAACTGCTCGACCGCATTGAGCGGTTGGAAAAACGAGTCAGTGAGCTTGAGGAACATGAGCGGACACAGGCCGGAGCTGCAGTGGGCGGTTCTGGCCGGCAGGCTGCGGTTCCCGCTCAGGCTGGGCAAATGGGCGCCCCCAGTTCGTCCAGTCACGAGCACATGGCTCCTAGTGTCGAGGTGCAGGAGGCCGAAACCCATTACCCCTCCTTGCAAGTCCGAGGTTTCGGCGACGTAGATTTCTCGGCGACCGACCTGAAAGGGACGAACAGTGGATTCAACATGGGACAGTTCGTGCTGCACTTTGCGTCCGCTCTTTCCGGGAAGGTCAGCTACTTTGGAGAAGTCAGCTTCACGGCGGAACCGACGACGTACGAACTGGCGGTGGAGCGCTCGATTATTCGTTACGACTACAACGACGACTTCAAGCTCTCCTTTGGCAAATATCACACTCCGCTCGGCTATTGGAATGCGGCCTATCATCATGGAGCCTGGCTGCAGACCAGCATCAGCCGTCCGGAAATGATAAAGTTTGGCGGGAGCTTGATTCCCGTTCACTTCGTGGGCGCTGAGGCCGAAGGCAATATCCCGTCGGGCGGTCTGGGCCTGGGCTACAGCCTGGGGTTGGGCAACGGCAGAGGTGAACTCTTCAGCAAAGCCGGTGACAGCGGCGACGTCAACAGCAATCGAGCCTGGGTGGCCAGTGTCTTCGCCCGGCCCGCGCGGCTCTATGGGCTTCAGGTAGGAGGATCGTTCTACGGCGACAAGCTTTCTACTACGCCGGGAACAAATTTCAGCGAGTGGATTGCGGCCGCGGACGTGGTCTATATCAAGGAGCACCCGGAGATCCTGGCGGAATATGCCAACGTGCATCACCACGAACTCGGAACTTCGCAGGACTTTAATACCACGTCCTACTATGTCCAGCTGGCATACCGGCTTCCCTGGCAGCAGAATAAATGGAAGCCTTATTACCGCTTCGAGTATATTCATAGGCCGGGTATGGAACCGATTTGGGATTTCTCCAGTACTCCCAGCGTCGTCGACCTGGTCGGTTCGACGGTCGGCATACGATACGACATCACCAACTACGCGGCGTTCAAGGGGGAATATCGCAACACCAGGCACGGCGTGAATGAACCTAATGTCAATGGGGCGTTCTTTCAGACCGCGTTCACCTTCTAGGACAACATCATGACTGCCCACTGCAAATTCGTGTTCGCCGTCCTGGGGCTGGCCTGCCTATCGCTGGCATTGTGCGGAACGGTTGCCGCGCAGGGCCACGACGTCGATGTCGCGGTCGTGGTCCATCCCGATACGCCCGTCAGCGATCTCAGTTTGGCGGATGTGCGCAAAGTTCTTCTCGGGGACCGGCAGTACTGGAAGAGCAATCTACCTGTGGTCCTGCTGATGCGCGCACCCGTTGCCCGCGAGCGCAACGTGGTTTTGAAAATCATTTACCAGATGTCGGAGGCGCAGTTCAAACAGTACTGGATCGCAAAAATATTTCGGGCGGAGTCGGCATCGGCGCCCAAGGTGGTCTATTCCAACGATATGGCCAATGATCTGGTGACCGCTGTTCCCGGGGCCATCGCCTTCATCGACGCGCGCGAGGTCCGGCCGGGAGCCAAGGTATTGCGGGTCGATGGCCATCTGCCCGGGGAGCCGGGCTATCCATTGCGATAAACGCTCACCGGAGCGCGTGCCTACTGTGGCATAGCCAAGCGCTGCAGCAAGCGTTGAAAACGTGGATCGGAACGAATGCTATCGAAGGCGGGCTCGACCTTCAGGCAGGTGAGATTGCTGTCGCGCTCGTTATACGCCCGTTCCAAGGACGCGAGCGCTTCCTCCTTCTGTTCGAGTCGGGCATAGATTTCCGCCATGTTGTAAGCCGAAACGTAGCCCCGTTTGGAGAGCTGCTTGAGGCCTTCCAGCCAGACATGTAAAACTCCCGGGTAGCCGGCGTTCCGGTAGGCCTCGCCGATGGCGGCCACCAGATCGGGATTGCCGGAAAGCGTCAACACGTTTTGCTCCTCGGCAACCGCCTCCTTGTACATTCCGTTTTGGGCAAACGCTGCCTCAATGGCATGCTGCGCCGGAACGAATTTTGGATCGATGTCCAACGTCTGCTGCAGTTGCTGGATGGCGGCGTCATACTGGCGCGCAAAATAGAGCTGCCGCCCCACGCGGGTGTTGTTGAGCAGGGACAGCGGATCCAGTTCTTGTGCCTTCTTGAGCTCCATCCGGGCTTCCTCGAAGCGCCCCATTCTGGTAAGGAAATCGCCGTACCATTGGTGAGCGGTCGCGGAGTTGGCATTGAGCTGAATCGCTCGTTTGAATTCGCTCTCCGCTCCCGCCCAATCCCAATCGTAATCGGCGCGAACCAGCGCCAGCGAGATATGCGCTTCGGGCAGTTGGTCGTCAAGTTTGACGGCTTGCATGGCCGCCGCTTTTGCTCTTTGCCATACCAGCTCGGGGGCGTCGTAGCCGGAATCACCCAGGAAATTGTAAGTGTTGGCCAAGCCGGCATAGGCCAGAGCGTACTTCGGATCTTTCTCCACCGCCTGATTGAAATAAACAATTGCCTTCCGGAATCCTTCTTCCGTCCACTTGTTCCAGTAGAAAAGGCCTTGGAGATAAAGTTGGTAGGCTTCTGCGTTCTCGGTGTCGTGCTTGGTGAATTGGCCGGCTTCCTGGCCGATCAGTCTCGGCCGCAGGCTATCGTAGATCTCCTTCGAGATGTCGCGCTGCACCGTGATCAGGTCGGAAACTTTGCGGTTGTATTGGTCGCCCCACAATTCCGATCCATCGTCCACACTGACCAAATCCGTCTGAATCGTTAAAGTGTCTCCCCGCTGCGCAATCCTACCGAGCAGCACAGCGTCGACATTAAGTTCTTTGCCTACCTTTTGGGGATTCACCTCCCGACCCTTGTAACTGAAGACCGTACTGCGGGCCATCACCTGCAGTTGAGGAACGCGAGAAAGGCTGTTGATGATTCCTTCTGTAACCCCGTCGGCGAGATATTCGATATTGGGGTCAGCTCCCGTGTTCACAAAGGGCAGAACCGCGACGGAGTGAATGCGTTTCGATCCCCAGCCACTCAGCAGCCGCTCGCGCCAGCTGCGCGGAGTCAGGAGTGCCATCAGCACGAATAAGACGCACGCGGCACCGACGACCGCAAGGGTTGGGAGATGCCGCCGGGTCATGAAGATACCGGTCGCGACGGAGGCAGGAACGCCGGAGGACTCGGTATCGCGTTTGACGCGTTTGAGGTCGGCGCGCAATTCGGCGGCCGACTGGTAGCGCAAACGGCGGTCTTTTTCCAGCAATTTCGTAATGATCCATCCGAGATCGGGCGGCAGATCTGGATTCAAGCGCACGACGGATAACGGGGTTCGATTCAGGATCGCCTCAAACACGACCGCAGTCGTACTGCCGCTGAATGCGAGCCGGCCCGAGGCCATCTCGTACAAAACCGCACCCAGGGAGAAGAGATCGGTGCGCTGGTCGAGTTCCTGCCCGCGGGCTTGCTCAGGAGACATGTACGCCACCGTCCCCAGCGCCATGCCCGTGCTCGTCAAGTTCTCGGCGCCGGTTAGGGTGGGGTCGGCGGGGGCTCCAACTCCTTCCTCCACCCGGCGGCTGGGCACCAGCTTGGCTAACCCAAAGTCCAGAACCTTGGTCTGTCCACGCTTGGTGATGAAGATGTTGGCCGGCTTGAGATCCCGATGGATGATTCCCGTCTCGTGGGCAGCGTCCAATGCGTCTGCGATCTGGGTGGCGATCTCAAGGATCTGAGTGCTCTGCAGAGGCTTACCCGCGATCATATGTTTGAGCGTCTGGCCTTCCAGAAGCTCCATTACGATGAAAGGCTGGCCCTCCCACTGGTCAATTTCGTGAATCGTACAGATGTTGGCGTGGTTGAGGCCCGAGGCGGACCGAGCCTCGCGTTGAAAGCGCTCCAAAGCATGGGGTTCGCGGACCAATCGGGGAGGAAGGAACTTCAAGGCCACGCTGCGGCGCAGCCTCAGATCCTGGGCGCGATAGACAACGCCCATTCCGCCGCCGCCCAGCTTTTCCTCAATTCGGTAGTGGGAGATGACTTGGCCAACCATGCGCCACCCCGTAGCATAGGTCCGCAATGTTAGGACGCTAGCATCTACAAGTCAACGCGGCCAATCGGGACAGCTATAGCGGGCGGGGAAATTCCTATACACCCCTGCCCGACGGGAAACAGATCGACGAATATCAATGTTCAGGGGCCGGGGAGTATTGGATGCGTGCTGCACGTTCGGTGAATACAATTCCCCATTGCTGCAAGCGCCGGACGAGTTCGGCCGCAACGCTGGCATCACGGAACTGTTGTGCCGCCTCCCATACCTTCCCGCCACTGATATTCCCGTACGTGCGGGGTGGAGTGTAAGCGTGCGGGGGCAACCCAAGCGGCAAGTACTTGTTGATCGAGTATTGTAGGTTCTTGTCCATCCATGCGGCAAGGAGCGACGCGGTTAGCGCCTGATGGACCTCGATCGGCAGTGGTTCAAAGATTGGCGCCCAAACGGGACTGATCATGATGCGGGGATCGATGTTCTGGTCCGGCCGCCAACCCTGCCTGAGATCGTCGGGGCCTAAGTGGGGATCGGTAGATTGAAGCGCTTTGATTACGGCCACAAGGAGTCGCGCTGGTTCCGGTTGGTGTGTCTGGGCATAAAGGTCGAGGAACCGGCCGATCACGTATACCCAATCCACCGGGCCCCGATCGCGGTGTTGATGATTGCCGCTATTCAGGACGATCTGTAACTCATACCAGGACGCTGTGAAATATTCGTTAGTCAACGCGCTACCGCCAACTCCGGCCGGTCCATCTGGGATGTGAACTGCCGACGGAGCAGCCTCTGCCGGAACGGTGTTGCACCACGTACGGGAATCCGCGGTCAACCCAAAGAGGTCGTGCCCGCGCCCTTCGAGCCCAAACTCCTGCATCATCTCCCACGTCTTCACGAGCTGCCACAACTGGGTCGAGTAAACCTTATCGGTCAACGCCGGCGACCACACTGTCTCTGCTTTGACAAAGCCTCTGAAGAAGGCGCGTCGGGCTTGAGACCACTGGGCGAAGGCGGCAACCACGGGGCGAATGTCGTGATCGCCAGTCTGGGCGGCCGCCAGGAAGGTGCGCAGTGGCGGCTTCGCGCCAATTTTGTTTTTGCTCTCCGGAGTTGTCTCTCCACCGTACAATGCTGCGAATGCGCTCTGTGTAAAGGCTGGTCCCCATGCATCTTTCGGATGTACGCGGGGCAGCCACTTGCTCCAATCCGGCAGTTGCAAGGCGATGGGAATCTGATGAGGGCTGAGGTTGCCGTCGGGGCGAAAGATGTTCGGCGTAATCTGCCCCACGAGTTCCCGGAGGTTCGGAGAATTTGTCTGTGGGTTTGAGGCTGCTCTGCTCGTCTGGGCGTCGGGCGGGCGAAGCAGATACGGTAATGCGTCCGTATCCTGGTCGAGGACCCAGGCGAGCCCGGCACCTGCCGCCCAGCTCGAGATCGGTTGCTCGTCTAGTCCGGGTCCAGGTTGGTAAGGAGGGTTCCACGGGCGGCCAGGATTGGGGAGTGGCAAGCTGCGAATGTAGCTTGCGATCTGCTCGCCCTCCAGTGTGGACAGGCCATGGAAGCGTGCGCGGGCGATAATGCTGCCATTGGAGAAGTTGAAGTATTTCAGGTCGCGCCCATCCTGCGCGTGACAGTCTGCACAGTGCGCCTGAATCCTCGGACTACTTGGGAGGCTGCTCGCCGTCAGTGTGGCGGTCTGCCAGAGTTCCCGCCCCGCCAGGATAGAAGCCGCGTCGGGCAAGGGTGGTGTCCAGGTTTCGGGTGCATCCTCCGCAAAATCGTCGGGCGGGAGGATCTTCTTTCCCTCGACAGTTAGGAGATTGCATGCCAGGACGCGATAGCCGCTGACGACCCCGTCGGTCTGGTTGAACCGGAAGCGGATTGTGTTCGTGCCACCGACGACCGTGCCCTTCGGGAGGGGGAGAGTCATTACGAGCGTGCTGAAGCCTCCGCCGATTCCACCGAAACTCCTGCCGGGCTCGGCGATTGTGACGGTGTTGTTGTTGAGGGGTATCCAGGCACTCGTGTTGACTTGGATGCTGCCTTCATCCGCATATCGCAGCCCATGGATCCGCAGCCAGAGAGATCGCGTCGACTCAGCCTGTCCAGATGCAAGGGCGACGGTCCTGCTCACCGTCGTGCCGTCTGCACCCAGGATCTCGATCGGCAATGACATCCGGTCTGTGGTGGTATCCGCAAATCCGATGGAAATCGTTGCGGCAGCCAGGAATAGAAGCGCCAGCAGCTCATGCCATCCCGCTACGTCCTCGATACGACCGAGCCAAGCGCCAACCGATTGCGCAGTGTCACCAGTTCTTCGCACAGATGCCTTCCTCAATTGCTTCCAGAAGTCTAGCTCAAAGGACGCTGGAGCGGAGTTGTCGGGGAAGCTCTCGTCTCGGGTTCGACTTCCGGCTATACGACTTCCGTCATACCTACGGATCGCGGATGGCAATGGCCGGGGTGGACCTCATGACGCTGCGGGAGCTCATGGGACACTCATCGATCACCATTACACAGCGGTACTGTCACCCAACGCCCGAGCACAAGATCTTTGCGATGGAACGCTTCGAAGCGTACAACGCGGAGAAAGCCACAAAAAAGCCCAGTCCCAAACTGAGGCGATCCAATGATTGTCTGTAAAGTATTGATGGCGGAGAGGGAGGGATTCGAACCCTCGATACAGGTGTTAGCCCGTATAACGGTTTAGCAAACCGCCGCCTTCAG
>Ga0209415_10015867_pt1 | contig 12171 bp, 10 predicted proteins | sample PeaSoiSIISIP2007_FD_187696 | JGI IMG/M metagenome (GOLD analysis project Ga0209415, IMG submission 187696) | Peat soil microbial communities from Weissenstadt, Germany - SII-SIP-2007 (SPAdes) (version 2) | ecosystem: Environmental > Terrestrial > Soil > Wetlands > Peat | place: Germany... | reverse complement strand
AAAAGCCGCTGCCGTTGGTACTGACGAGCTCGAGGACGACATGCCGCAGCCAGAGACCTCGGCCGGGGACCTCCTTCGGTCCACGACCGCCAGAAAAGTCGCTGCAAAGAGACCGGCCACCAAACGCACCGGTCAGCCGGCGGGGGTACGGAAGCGGCGTAGCCCGATGCCCAGCTCCGTCCGCTGAGGAGGTCTCCGGCCTCGTCGTGCATCCCGCGCGCATGTCGCGCGGGTCGGCCGGTGTCTGATGCGGGCCGGTTAGGAGGACCGGGGCGGGCGCCCCCGACGGTGTAGGACGATAAAGGGATCGCCCTGCCGCATGCCCCCGGTGCGTATGAGGGTGGTGCGAACAATGCCTCGAGCCAGCGGTGCACCATCTCGCACACCTCAGGGTGGGCCATCGCCAGCGCCATGCGCGGACCGTTGTGCTCGCGCAGGAGTTGCCCGTCGCCGGTCCGCGATGAGCACACGCATGAATCCCTGCTCGGCGAGGATCATCGCCCGTTCCAGTCGCCGCCGCGCTTGCGAGACCTGACCACGAGGAAGGCCCTATTGATCCAGCGACCTTGGATCCGCCGGAGGATGCGTGCAGTCGCTGAGGCGCACCCGTGGGATCCGATGGTCATGCCCCTGACCATGCTCACCGACGCGCTCGGCGCCGGGATCGCCATGCAGTTCCCGGACAAGTTCCCGCTCACCGAGGATCATGCCCAAACACCGTAGCGAGTGGCAGGCCCTCCGGTGCGTTCCGGATTGTGGAAATCCCCCGCCCGTACCCGTCGAGCATGCGCTCTCCTGGGCCCCGTTTGTAGCGTTTTCCTCCTGTTTCGTGTGGATGGTACGGTGGTCAGATAAATACCGAACTATTGTTCGGTAGTATGGACCTGAACTCTCAGGTAGCGGCCTCCAACGGCAGGTCAAAAGATTGTCGAGAGGGCACCAAAAGGAGGATGGTCATTACAGAGGGGCAACGCGTAGTATAACAGCAAGACCACTGGGAGTTTTGGGTTTGGGGTATCTGACTACGCGAGGTAGGGGATCCGAACAGCTGTTGCGAACGGGTAGATTCGGTCATCGAGTGGGAGGTAGACAAGTGAATTCTAGGCGCGGGCGTGGTATTCGGATGATGTATGTGAAGCTCACCACCGTCGCTCTTGTGTGCGGGTTGGGGTTGGTGCTCGGAGCAGGCGCGGCGCAAGCCAACTTGGTCACCTTGACCGGCAATGCGTGGGTGAACCAGCCGACCTCGGTTTCTCAGAACGCGACACTGCCTACTCCTGCCACGTCGTCGGACCTGAGTTTCACGGTGACGTCGGATACCGATCTTCTCTTTAGTTCCTGCGGCCCGCTGACCGCAGGCGGGTTGTGCACGCAAGCATTCAACGCCTCGTATACGCTCGGGCAGTGGTTAGCGACGCCTCCCCAGTCCGGCACTCAGACCGTTACCGGTTTCTCGAGTCCCAGCGGATTGGGTGTCGCGAACGCCATGGCCACGACGATGGACAACTCCTACTGGGCCTTCACGGGTACCGCGAATGTGACCAACGGCGAGCAGTTCACGGTGAACCACGACGATGGCGCGCAGTTCTACGTGAACGGGGTCGCCATTCCGGGAATCTCCGGGCTGCCGACCGCGCCGCAACAGAACATCATCACCTATACCGGTCCGACGCTTACCGGCGCGTCAATCGAGCTGATCTACACCGAGTGCTGCGGCGCGCCAGCGGTGTTCGAGACGAACCTTCCGACCGGCGGAATCAACCCCGTGCCTGATCCCAGCACCGGGTTGCTGCTGGGAAGCGGCCTCCTGGGGCTCGCTGGAATGTTCCGGAGGCGTATCAAGATCTTCTAGGATAGACCGGACGTCCTCTGAGGGTTGAGGGGAGCCTGCAGGCAGAGCCTGCAGGCTCCCCTGGCTTGTAGGGGGTCACGGTCCGGGAACGGCGTGGGCCCGACGCGGGGGGTCTCCCACGCTCGTGTTCCGGCGCTGGCACACCTCGTTCGGTCTGGCGAGAGCTCGATCATCGGAAGCGCAAGCCGAGCGCGACCATCCGGACAGTGCCCAACCCGATTTCTTGCGAACCGGGGCGCTTGCTCGGGCCCGCGGATGCCGCGTCTGCCGCGAGGCGGTCTCGATTGGGGGGTGCGGGAATCCCCGCGGGCAGGTGGTGTCTTTCTTTTGCCCCCAGAGCCTCCGGCATGTGCAACGCGGTACCGGGACGCTGCGCGAATGGTTCTGGTGATGATGGAGTACGACGTGGTATCCGGGACCGACGTCAACAATCTCCACGACAGCCTCAGGAAATTGGCGAAGGCGAACGTTGGCGTGATCGCCACGGTGGACAAGCTTGTCATCCTGGAGCGGAAGGCCAAGAGCAAGGACAACGACAACACGGAGGACGAGGAGTCGGGACTCGTCGTCCTTGAAATGCCGCAGGCGGTGCGCCCCGATGCGGTTGAAGACTGATGAGGCCGGGCCGTCCGTCGGCCGACCTGCCGGCCCCGCCCGTGCGGATGGCCGGTTAGAGACCGCCGCCCTCAAGCAGTCTCAGGTCCACGCTGACCTCGGGGTCGGCCCACCGCGTGTTGGGTACCAGCGGGTACCATCCCGGCCGTCCGGGATCGCGGTCGTAGGCGTACCCGCCCAGCCGCTCGAACAGTCCCGCGTAGCGGGCCAGCTTCTGACGATCGAGGCGAACGCCGAGGCCCGGCGCCGTCGGGACCCGCATCGCGCCGTCGCGATACGCAAACTTGCCACCCTCGATGACGTCGTCCACAAGATGATGGTAGTGGGCGTCGGCCGCGAAGGTGAGGTTCGGCAGCACCGCGCCCAGGTGCAGCATCGTCGCGAGCTGAATGCCGAGCTCCCCGGACGAATGGACGGCCACGCCGAGCTGGAACGTTTCGCACACGCCCGCCGCCTTGACGCACGGGCGCATGCCTCCCCAGAAGGTGGTGTCGAGCAAGACCACATCGACGGCGGGGTTGAGGACGTTGGTCGCCAGCTGCTCGAAGTTGGTGACCACCGTGTTCGTGGCCAGAGGGATGCGCACGAACTGCCGGACCTGGCGCAGGCCGTTCAGCCCCCACGTGGGGTCCTCGTAGTAGTCGTTGCGCAGGCTTTCGATGGCCTGGCCGAAGCGGATGCTTTCGTCCACGCTCAGGACGGCGTTGGGATCGTACCGCAGCCGGTCGCCCGGGAATTGATCGGCGAGCGCCCGGTAGCACGCCAGCTCGTGATCGGGCGGGAACACGCCTCCCTTGAGCTTGTGGGTATGAAACCCGCAGCGTTGTTTCAGCTCGCCCGCGTGCTCGAGGAGCTGTGCCGTGGTCCGCACCTCGCCCCGGCCGCTCTCGGGGTCGGCGTAGCGGAAAAAGAGGTAGCTGGCGAACTCGACCTCGTCGCGCAGGCGCCCCCCCAGCAATTCGGCAACGGGCACGCCGAGCTTCTGGCCGATCACGTCGAGACAGGCAAACTCGATCGCGGCGTGGAGCTGCACTCGGTTGTTGTACAGGCTCGCCGTGGGGTTACAGATCTTAAACCACAGCGCTTGCAGGTCCAGCGGGTTGTGGCCTAGCAGATACGGCCTGAGCGCGCCAAACGCCCCCTGTGTGTCCGCGCCGCCCCCGCCCATCTCGCCGAGGCCGACCAGGCCTTCGTCCGTTTCGACTTCGACAATGGTGCGGACGAAACGGCCCCAGTGCGCTCCATTGCTGTGGCGCAACGGTGCCTCAAGAGGCACGGTGACTGCGGTCGCCCGGAGGTCGGTAATCTTCATCGATGTTGACGCGGCGGTGCGGCGGGCGAGGCGGACGCTACATCCCACCTTCGGTCCCTCGCTCAATCATACACGGCATGCACACGACGGGGCAAGTGCGGTCGCGCGGCGCCCGGCGCGCCCGCATGCCGGACGCTGGTGACAGCGCGCTCCGGAGCACACTCCGGTGCGCGCGTCCGCGTGCGGGGCCCGCGGCGTGATGAAGGGCAGGGCGCCTGGCGAAGCACACCGTCCGCGACGCGTCCGACCACGGCTTGGGGCAATCCGGTTCGGGCCTGCGTCGCCATGACGATCATCTCGACGCGCCGCACCCTCGCCGCCCCGAGGATTCTCCGGGACCGGGTCGCCGATGCTGATCTACTGGCTGCCGGTGAGCGACGGTCCTGTCCTATCGGTCCAACGTTGCGCGCACCGTCGAGATGTGCATCGAGGGAGTCGGCGCCTCCGCACGCTCGGCCACCCGCTACGTGGAGAACACATGCCCGGCGACAGGCTCAGTCGGCGGCGTCAACACCGGCACGCCTCGACGTTTCCGACATGTTGGTCGAGGCCGGGACCACAGCCTCAGCAGCCGACTGCATGAGAGGGAGCACCTCCCTCGGACGGCTCGGGCATAGATCCACCGACGGGCACCGTCACGCTGTTCGATATTCCTGCTATGTTGCCCCGTCCGGCCGCGGCGCAGTATCCCCGGGCACTCCGCGACACTGGTGGCCCCGCCACGCCACGGAGCCATCCTGGAGACGCGCGACCGCGTTGACGCCGGAGGCCGTGATCCAGGTGGCAAACTTCAGCACCGCTGGCGCCCGGGCGGGCTTGAGGAACTCGAGGTCGTATTGCGCGGGGCGTTCTTGGGGATCGACGCCGAGCACGACGAGGACATCGTCGAACAGGTCGAGATAGGCGGCGTTGTTCATGTGTCCGCGTGGGTCCGTCTGGTGCGGTCGGATTTCGTGGGCGCTCTCACGCGCCCCGGCCGGCGGGACACCGACCTCCGGCCCTGCACGGTCCGGGCCGCCGGGAAGAACAGGAAACGCCGCCGCCATGTGTGCAGGCATCCGCGCCGGGTGGCCGTGTCTGTCGGTCAGCACCCAGTCCATCGTGACCGTGCCGATGGCGCAGCCATCGCCGCCCCGCACCGTGTTGACGCGGCGGGCCCAGAATCGGCGCGCTCCGACCACTCGGGTGGTCACCTCGAGGCCCTCTGGGTAGGGGACGGCGCGAACGAGGTCGAGGTGCGCCCGCCGCACCACCCAAAAGAGGCCGTTCGAGTAATACCAGGACAGCGGGTAGCCTGCCTCAGCCGAATGCGCGAAGGCGGTTTCCACGACGTACCGAAGCAGCGTGGAGCTGCGCGCGGCGGCGTCGGGGCCGCACTCGTCAAACCGAACGAGAAACCTCTGTGTGTGGGTTGCGAGCACGGGTCGCCCTCGCCAGCGCAGTTGAGACGTCGCGGTCGACGGGAAGGCGTCCGCCCGCGGTCGGCTTCTCGGGGTCGCCGACGCCGTTCGACACCGACGTCTCTCGGGCCGGCCTCCGGGGCGGCGCCACCCCAGGGTGCGCGGCAATCTCCGTGCACGGCGCGCCGCCCGCTCCCAGCGGGCGGGTGAAACACCGTCCACCGCGTTCGTCTACCGTGGTCACGGTGCGTCCGCGATGCCTGCTGGGCCGCGGGAACCTCTTTCGCCGACTGCCGCCGAGACCCTCCGCGGAGCGGGCGCCGGACAGGATCGGGCGAACATCCGATGGCGATGCCGGACTGATGCGTTTAGACTATGAGGTGTGGTAGCCGATTAAGGACCCGCGCTCACGGCACAGGGAAGGCTGAGCAGGCCGGGGACGCACGGTCCGGGAGGCATCCCGTTGCAGCCGAGCGACGTACGAGATCCCAACTATTTCCACAAGGTCGTAGATTGCCAATGGGCGTGCCCCGCGCACACCCCCGTTCCGGAGTACATCCGGTTGATCGCGGCCGGCCGGTACACGGATGCGTACATGCTCAACTGGTGGTCCAACGTTTTCCCGGGGGTCCTCGGCCGAACCTGCGACCGGCCGTGTGAGCCCGCGTGCCGCCGCGGGCGGGTCGAGCGGGAGCCAGTGGCGATCTGCCGCCTGAAGCGCGTGGCGGCGGACCACAAATCGGAGATCGGGTCGCGGCTGCCCAGGACGCCCCAGCACAAGAACGGCAAGCGCATCGCGCTCGTCGGAGCCGGTCCCGCCTCCCTGACGGTGGCACGCGACCTCGCGCCGCTCGGGTACCATTGTGTCATGTTTGACGGGGACCTCCGCGCGGGCGGGATGATGCGGAGCCAGATCCCGAGGTTCCGACTGCCCGAAGCGGTGATCGACGAAGAGGTCGGCTACGTGCTCGGCCTCGGGGTGGACACTCGGTTCGGGCGGCCGATCGAGAGCCTGCGGGCCCTGCTGGAGGACGGCTACGACGCGATCTTTGTCGGCACGGGCGCGCCGCGGGGTCAGGACCTGGCGATCCCGGGGCGGGACGCCGCGCATATCCACGTCGGTCTTGATTGGCTGGCAAGCGTGTCGTTCGGGCACGTGCGGCAGATCGGGCGTCGGGTGATCGTGCTCGGGGGCGGGAACACGGCGATGGACTGCTGCCGCACCGCCCGCCGGCTCGGCGGGGACGACGTGCGGGTCGTCGTGCGCAGCGGGTTCAAGGAGATGAAGGCGTCCCCGTGGGAGAAGGACGACGCCATGCAGGAAGGCGTCCCGATCTTCAACTTTCTGGTTCCCCAGGCGTTCCTGCACGAGAACGGGCGGGTCACCGGGGTGCGCTTCGAGCCGGTCCGGGCGGAGTACGACGCCGCGGGCCGCCGCAGCCTGATCCCGACCGGTGCGCCGCCGGAGGTCATGCCCTGTGACGACGTGCTGATCGCGGTGGGACAGGAGAACGCGTTCCCGTGGATCGAGCGCGACCTCGGGATCGCGTTCGATCCGCGGGGCCGTCCCGTCCTTGACCCGGTGACGCTGCAGTCTGCGCTGCCGAACGTGTTCTTCGGAGGCGACGCCGCGTTCGGCCCGAAGAACATCATCACGGCCGTGGCGCACGGGCACGAGGCGGCGATCTCCATCCACCTCCGGTGTCAGGGCGAGGACCTCCACGCCCGGCCGTCGCCGTCGGTCGCCCTGGTCAGCCAGAAGATGGGCATTCACGAGTGGCGCTACGACAACGCCGTTTCCCTGGACGGGCGCCGCCGCGTGCCGTCGCACACCCAGGCCGTCGCGCTCGCGGATCCCGCGCTCGAGGTCGAGCTCGGCTTCGACGAGCAGCTGGCGCTGCTGGAGGCGCAGCGGTGTCTCAACTGCGACGTCCAGACGGTGTTTACCGGGCCGGCGTGCATCGAGTGCGACGCCTGCGTGGACATCTGTCCGATGGACTGTATTACCTTCACGGCAAACGGCGCCGAGGCGGATCTGCGCACCCGATTGCGGGCGCCGGCGCCGCACCGCGCGCAGGCGCTGTACGTGTCGGACGCGCTCAAGACCGGCCGGGTGATGGTGAAGGACGAGGACGTCTGCCTCCACTGCGGGCTGTGCGCCGAGCGGTGCCCGACTGGCGCCTGGGACATGCAGAAGTTTCTCCTCGAGATGGCGCACGCGGCAGAGGCAGGTCGGCACCCATGACCGCCGTCAACGACTTCGTCGTGCAGTTTTCCAACATCAATGGGTCGGGCTCGGCGAGCGCGAACCGGCTGTTTGCGCGCGCGGTGCTGCGCATGGGCGTGCCGGTGAGCGCGCGCAACATTTTTCCGTCCAACATCCAGGGGATGCCGACCTGGTTCGAGGTGCGGGTGTCGGGCGCCGGCCACCTCGGCCGGCGGGGTGACGGGCCGGACCTGCTGGTGGCGATGAACCCGCAGACCTGGGACGCGGACGTGGCCGGTCTTCAGCCCGGCGGGTACCTGCTCTACGACTCGACGAAGCCGCTGCCGCGCACGATGCACCGCGACGACATCACCGTGCTCGGTGTGCCGATCACCGAGCTCTGCCACGGCGAGTACGCGGATCCGCGGGAGCGTTTGCTGCTCCGGAACATCGTCTACGTGGGCGCGCTGTCGGCCCTGCTGGAGATGGACGTGGCGGAACTGGAGCGCCTCCTCGCGGAGGAGTTCCGTGGCAAGGCGCGGCTGGTCGCCCCGAACGTGCGCGCGCTCCACCTCGGCCGCGACTACGCGCAGGCGCACCTGCCGTGCCCCATCGGACTTCGCGTGGAGCGCAGCACCGCGGTCGGCGACCGGATCTTCATCGACGGCAACACCGCCGCCGCGCTGGGGTGCGTCTACGGCGGCGCCACGGTCGCGGCGTGGTACCCGATCACCCCGTCGACGGGGCTGGTGGACGCGTTCGCGCGCCACTGCCGGCGGTACCGCATCGAGCCCGAGACGGGGAAGCGCCGGTACGCCATCCTCCAGGCGGAAGACGAGCTCGCGTCGATCGGCATCGTGATCGGCGCGGCGTGGAACGGGGCCCGCGCGTTCACCGCGACGTCGGGCCCCGGAATCTCCCTGATGCAGGAGTACCTCGGCTTCGCCTATTTCTCGGAGATCCCCGCGGTGGTGTTCGACGTGCAGCGTGCGGGCCCATCGACCGGCATGCCCACGCGGACGCAGCAGTCCGATCTGCTGGCGTGCGCGTACGCCTCCCACGGCGACACGAAGCACGTGCTGTTGATCCCCGACGATCCCCGGGAGGCGTTTGAGTTCGCGGCGCTGGCCTTCGACCTGGCGGATCGGCTGCAGACGCCGGTGTTCGTGATGCTGGACCTGGACATGGCGATGAACGATTGGCTGTGCGACCCGCTCGTCTGGGACGACGCCCGCCGGATGGACCGCGGCAAGGTGATGACCGCCCAGGCGCTGGACGACACCCCCGTCTTCGGCCGGTACCGCGACGTCGACGGTGACGGCATCCCGTACCGGACGTACCCGGGTACGCACCCGTCGCGCGGTGCCTTCGTTAGCCGCGGGACGACGCGCGACCCCTTCGGTCGGTACACCGAGGACGGGCCGACGTACGTGGACAACATGGAGCGGCTCCTGCGGAAGTTCGAGACTGCAAAGGCGTTCGTCCCGGCGCCGGTCGGCCGGCCGGCGGGGGGGCCGGCGGTGGCCGGGGTCATCTACTACGGGTCGACGTCGCCGGCGATGCAGGAGGCGTTCGGCATCCTGGCGCACCAGGGGATCGCGCTCGACGCGCTCCGCGTCCGCGCGTTCCCGTTCGCTCAAAGCGTCGCGGAGTTCATCGACGCGCACGACCGGGTGTTCGTCGTGGAGCAGAACCGGGACGCCCAACTGCGCATGCTGCTCGTCGCTGAGTGCGGCGTGGACCCGTCGCGGCTCACGCCGGTGCTGCACTACGACGGGACGCCGATTACGGCGCGGTTTATCGCACAGGAGATCGCGGCGCGGATCGAGCACCCCTCGGTCGCGCCGGCGAGGCGGTGATCGGATGACGTATCTGCCGAAGCCAAAGCTGCACCACCCGGACGCGACGGTCAACGCCATCGGCTTCACGCGGCGGGACTACGAGAGCGCGGTGTCGACGCTCTGCGCGGGCTGCGGGCACGACGCGATCAGCGCCGCCATCGTCCAGGCGTGCTTCGAGCTCGACCTGCCGCCGCACCGGGTCGCGAAGCTCTCCGGGATCGGCTGTTCCTCCAAGACGCCGCAGTACTTTCTCGGCGCGGCCCACGGCCTGAACACCCTGCACGGCCGCATGCCCTCGGCGCTGACCGGCGCCAACCTCGCCAATCGAGACCTGATCTACCTCGCGATCTCCGGGGACGGCGATTCCGCCTCGATCGGTCTCGGCCACTTTGCGCACATTATCCGCCGCGGGGTGCACATGACGTACATCGTGGCGAACAACGGCGTCTACGGGCTGACGCGGGGCCAGTTTTCGGCGACGGCCGACAAAGGGTCCGCGGGCAAACGGGGCACGCTCAACGCCGACGAACCGGTCGACCTCGTCAGCCTCGCGCTACAGCTGGGCGCGACGTTCGTCGCGCGGAGCTTCTCGGGCGACCGGGAGCAGCTCGTTCCGCTGATCAAGGCCGCGCTCCTTCACGGCGGCGCGGCGTTCATCGACTGCATCTCGCCGTGCGTCGCGTTCAACAATCACGCTGGGTCGACGAAGAGCTTCGAGTACGTCCGCGAGCACGACGAGGCCGTGAACCCATTCGACCTGGTCCTCGGGCCCCCCGACACGCGGGACCCCGGCGAGATGGCGGAGGAGACCGTCCGGGACGCGGACGTGATGCTGCGGATGCGCGAGCGGGAGGCGGAGTACGACCTGCACGACCGCATCGCCGCGATGACGTATCTGGAGACCCGGCGGGCCGCCGGGACGATCGTCACGGGGCTGCTGTACCTGGACCCCGAGCCGCGGGACCTGCACGCGCACCTGGAGACCGTCGCCGAGCCGCTGACCCATCTCGGGGACGCGGAGCTCTGTCCGGGTGGCACGGCCCTCGCCGCGTTCAACGGTACCCTTCGCTAGGCGCAAGCGCCCGGACGTCCGGCACGCAGGCCGCGCCTGATCCCGGCCACATGGTACGCGCGCGGCGCACCCTTGGCACCGCGCTCACGTCTGCCGCCGGGGTCCGAAGCGGCATCGCACGCCGCGCCGGTGCGGACTACTCCGCGGGCGATGAATCGGAACTGTCGCCGGCTAGCACCGCGGCTGCTTCGGCGGCCTTGGCGAACGCCGCCTGCACGGCCGGCAGCCCGTGCTGTCTGACCGCCGAGACGAGCGCGTCGGTGCCGCGCTCCCACACGTTACCGAGGAGCGGCACCTGCTTCGGGATGCGGAAGTACCGGAACAACTCGTTGATGGCCGCCTGCGCCTCTTCTGGTGTCATGATCGTCGCTCCATGTGATGGCGTAACGGACGAGTTCAGGCCGGCGACCGCGTTCTCTTCGGGTCGCCGCACGCCGCTTGTGTTCCCCGGGGGAGGGTCCGTTCCTGTCGCCGCGGCGAGTCGCCTCGGCGCGATCACGCGTGCCGCTGAGCGTCCCCGGCCCGCGACGGATGCCTAACGCGGCCCTTCGCCGAGGCGCGCCGTCGCCGCGTGCACAATCAGGCTCACGCACGCGTCGATCGGGAGCGCGGTGCTGTCGACGATCAGATGGTAGAGGGTCGGATCCGCCGGCGCCCGGCCGTAGAAGTGGCGGAAGGCCGCGTCGCGCGCGGCGTCTGTCCGCCGCAACCGCTCGGCCGCTGTCTGCAGGTTGATCTGCTCGAGATGCGCCCCCTGTCGGATCCGGAGCGCCGCCGGCCCGTCCAGCCGCACGTGCAGCGCATCGGGCCGGTCGCGAAGTACGATCGCCGCGCCGCGGCCGAGGATCACCCCGCCGCCCGTGTCCGCCAGGTGGCGGATCACCGCCGCGGTGTGGGTCTTGTACTCCTCGGTTCCTCCGAACGCCTCGGCGGGGAGCGGCGCGTTCGCCCCAAGCAGCGTGGGCAGCCGTGCGGTGAGCGCGATCAGACGGCCGAGCCACGGCGGTAGCTGCTCGTCGTGCGCGATCGCCTGGTCCAGCGACACGGCCAGGCGGTCCGCGACGGCAACCGGGATCGCGCGGTCCAGGAACGGCAGCCCGAGGCGCTCCGCTACCGCGGGCCCGATGACGCTCCCGCCCGCTCCGTACGATGCTGAGAGTGTGACGACCATCGGCATGGGCGTGGGCTCAGCCGTCGTCCGGCCGGTCCGGTACGGCGGCGGGTGACTCGCGCCTGGGCGGCGCCGGGTCGGCCGCGCGGCCTTGCTTCTCGCGTTCGACGTAGACGTACCGGCCACCTCGCAGCCACGACGCCCACGCGCCGAGGAGGCTGACGACGACGGAGAACACCAGGACCGCGCGCACGCCTTGCAGGAACGGGGCCGCGATCAATTGGGGGAAGAACGCGCGGCCGGTGAGATACGCCGCCTCCCCCGCCGGAAGGTGCTGCAGGGCCGGGCCGAGGAGCGTCGCGATCGGGTTGAAGCCGAGCAGTGCCGCGAACAGCGTCGCCACCGGGGCCATGGTCGACACGCGCCCAGCGGCGGCGGCGGGGACGCCGTGTCCGATGAGGCCGCGAGACAGCGTCTCCGGTAACGATCCCGCCATCCCGACGATCAGGAGCGAGAAGAAGAGGCTCATCGAGAGCAGCAGCCCCGCGTTCAGAAACGTCGCTCGCGTCCCCGACGCGGCGCCGCGGTCGGCTGGCGGCACGCTGTTCATGATCGCGGCCGTATTGGGGGAAGAGAACAGTCCCTGCGCCAAGCCGCTGCCGAGCAGGAGCGCGGCGAACAGCGGGTACTCGAAGTTCGCTGGCAACAGCATGAACAGGGCGAACATCAACGTCGCGGCCAGCATCCCGGCCGTGGCGAACG